>Ga0179591_1327602_pt1 | contig 18226 bp, 22 predicted proteins | sample CZOMad2_1_08_16f_FD_182891 | JGI IMG/M metagenome (GOLD analysis project Ga0179591, IMG submission 182891) | Vadose zone soil fungal communities from Angelo Coast Range Reserve, California, USA - CZOMad2_1_08_16fungal (PacBio error correction) | ecosystem: Environmental > Terrestrial > Soil >... | reverse complement strand
CAAAAACAAAGGGGAGGTGTCTGGTCCGAGCTCTGACCCTTGTGACTGTGCGTGATGTCCGGATCGTAGGTGATTTAATAAACCCCCGGTCGTGCCTTACCTGACCTTTCTTCCCCCTTTTTTCTCCAAGGCAGGTTTCTGCTGGCCGGGGTCGCCTGGGTCCTTTCGGGTCTTTCCTAGTGGCGTCGCCCCTGACCGAGGAAGGAAAAACTCTAGTCTCCCCTTTATTGATCCCTCTCCCCCCTGTTCCCCGGCAGACAAGCGAAAACCGCCATGGTCGGTCTTGGCGAGTTGTTCCCCCTTAGAGGCCCAGGAGGTACTTTCATTTGACACACATCCCCCACTTGGCGCCAACCTCTTTGTGGTCTCCGATCAACCCGCGTCCCGGCTAGACCATTTTTCCGCGCTTTTCCCACTGACTTTGCCACTTCCCCTCCGTAACACAGTTTGGCGTCGCGCCTTTCGAGCAATTGTGCCTCCCCGTTTTCTCGTCAGTTTCGTCGGGATTTTCGCGTCCGGCGTTGTGTTACCAGTATTTCCCCACACCCCCTTTGTCCTTCCTCCCCCTCCCCCAAAAGCGGCAAACGTCGGCGTGCGTCTTTCACGACGAACGGCAGGGATCGCGTTTTTTGGTTCCCCTTTTTAGTTCGGCGGTATACAACACTCCCCCCCCACCTTGGGCCTTGTTCGGAGGCGAGCCACCGTCACCGACCCCAAACCCCGTCACCACGACCTTCTGTTTTTTTTTTCCCTTTTCCCCCGGCCCCCCTAAGATATTTTTCCCCTTTGTTCCTGCCTGCTTTTCCCCGGGGCAAAGCACACTCTTGTTGCCCGCTCCGCTGCGTCAGGCGCGTCACCGTCTCCCTCGTGTCCTCACTCTTTCTTTTTGACCGTATTATTTTGACCAAGTGCCCGCCACTGTGTGGACCTCCATGTTCCCACACTTTGGCGGCTCGTCTCCGAAGGAGAGTAGACCCCTTTTTTCCGTTCTTGTTCCTTCCCCCAAGCTCGGTTGGCGAAGTACCTTAAGGCCCGCGCGTTCTTCGGGGACGTAGCTTAGGCCCCACTTTTTTTTTCTTCGGCGGTACCCCTTGCTTCCTTCATTTCTCCTTTTTTGTCTTTTTTCCTTTTGTCAAAGCATACTGGTGAATGGTTCGGTGTGTTTCCATCTTTAATAACCGTTAGACCATGGGCCCCCGATTGCAGACCCCCCCCTCCCCCCCGGTTTGGTCCCTTGGCCAACATCTTTTTTTTGCCTGAACGAGTACCTTTCTGGCGGCCGGTCCCCTTTCCTTAGGCATTCCCCTCTGTTTGTGCCTCTTCCCCTTCTTTGCCCCATGGGGATTATCCCAGTATCAGGGGTTTCGCTCGCGGTTTGCCCCAAACTCCCAGCGTTTTCGATCACCCCCTTTTCCCTAGCCCTTCCTTCGGCCACTGGAAGAGCGTTTTGGCGTCCCCTCCGACCTCCCGGGCAGCGACTTTCCCTTTCCCCACGGTACACACTTTTTCAACCATCTTCCCCTCCCTTAACCCCTTGTCCCCTTCCCCCGGAGACGCGACAGCCCCTTTTTGCCCAGATGTGCGCGTCACGCCCTACTTAGTGTCCCTTTTAGTTTGTTCTGGTCTTTGTACCCCCTTGGATAGGGTCTACCGCGGGGATTCGTTGAAACACCGTTGTTTACCCCTTCGAGCTTTTTCTTGTCGATTTCCTTCCCCCCCAGTGTCTCAGCGGGGTTTGCCGAGTGCAAGCCTCCCGCGACCACCACGGACACAGGCCTACCGTTGCCAACCTTCCCGGAACGAAACGGGCCCACGGGTTTCCGATCCTCCTACCGGTACGGCCTTCTTCCCTTTTGTTGGGGAAGCCCCCCCAACTGCCCCCCCCTTAACAGGGCGCCAGTTTCCGGCAAAGGCTCATCCATTGTCCTCCCTTCTCCATTTGCTACTATCCATTTTGAGTGGGTCGGCTGTTCATCCGGCCGACTCCACAAGCGCCTCCCGATGCCCCTCGGGATACCCCCCCCCTCTCCTTCCCCTCTCTTCCCCAGCTTAAATTTGTGGCCGTTATGGTCAGTTGAAATTAATTTTTACAGAGCCTTTTCGGTGCTTTTTGCCCTTTTTTTAGTAAAGCTCTGGCGGTATGCCCCATTGTGGGCGGTTTGTGTTTACCCCCCATATGTTTTAAGGGTTTCCACTCCTGAGGCCCGACTAAGTGCCACCTGGTAGTGATGGTCCTGGTTTTGACCCTTTTTAATAGTCCTTGGGTGTCTTTTCTCTTGGTTCTCCTCTTTTTTGCGAAAGGTGTCGTTTGGCGGGGTTTTGGGCATTCCGACTTTTTTTATGGACGCTGGTCGGCCCACGCTTTTTCCACAGGCTTGTTCTCTTCAGGGCCTTCCCAGTCCTCCTTACGACCCAACACCCCAAGGCGTGTTGGATGCCGTTTTGGTTTGGGACGGTATTCTTTCTATCCTGTCCTATGTTCCCCCCCCCTTCCTGCGTGCCCCCCACCACGCCCGTCCTGCCCCTAGGATCCAACCTTCTTCATTCCCTGACAACTGGTTCCCCCCCACAGCCGGTTCCGACGTGCAAGTATGTTCATAGACTCTTCCCCCGGATGACCTAGGTTCCTGTCCCCCTACCCTTCCCCTTCTAAGCGAGCCCCGAACCGATGGTCCCTGATTCGTTTTCCAGACCCCCACCTCTCAGTTTTTCTCCCCTTCCTGCCGGTCCCACCAAAGGGCCGCACTCTCTATTCCCTCCGTTTTTGTCTCTATCGGTAAAGCCCCTTCCCTTCCGTCTGTGTACAGGCGGAAAACGTCCAAGTTTGCGAGGCCGCGGTTTAGTGTCACCTCCTTTACCTTTTGACATACGTCTCCCTTTATCGTGATGATGTAGTTTATTTTTTTTTTTTTTCTCTGAATGGACCTTCTCTTACCCCCGTCAGATCTGTAATGGGACCGACTTCTGCACGCTCAAACGGTGATGTGTATTTCCACTTCATTCCTCCCCCCCCCCCGTTCCCACCAAGCGTTGTTTCTCTTCCCCTCCCCAAGTTGAGTGAACTCCTTGGGTGTCCCCATTGCGATTCCCCCCCCACCATGGCTACAAGTCGCTTCCGTTTCAGTCCCGTTACCTGGGGTTTTGGTCCGTCCTTTTTGGGTCGCAGTCGTTCCGCCCCCCCCGACGAGCCTGATCTGGTTTTAATTCAAGTGATGGGATTCCCCGCGCCCCTTCCCGGTCCAAAGGCTCTAATTTTTTTTTTGGGCCGCCACCCGACGTATCTTCCACTAAGGGCTGTCCTAGACCCTCCCCCTTGACGAAGACTCATGATGTCCTTTTTTCCCCCCACCCCCCTAAACTCCCGTGCTCAAAGAGTTGGGCCCTATTGACCAAGCCTTCCAGGACTAGCTTTGTCTGTTGTCTCCAACCCGACCCAAAAAGAGTATCGTGACGTACATGCCTCCACCTCCCGATTACCCCTGGGAGCCTTCGGATGCTTTGTTCGCACCATGGACTTTTCCCCCCAAAGTTGGTACCTCGTACTTGTGCGTGCTCCATCGTTAGGACGCGTTGGGGTCTCCTTCGCGTTGACCTCAGTCCCCTCCCACCATGGGGCGATGAGGCGATTACCTTATGGCCCTCTTTGGACACCCCCCCCTCTTGTTGGACGGCCAATGTTTTGCCCCCCCCCCCGGGGCGTGGATCGTTCGGCCGGTTTGGGTATTCCAACCAATACTTCCCCGTCCTACACCCTTCTTTTTTGGGTTACAGTGTTTTTTTTTTTTTTTCGGACGAGGGTAGGTACCTTGCCCGCTTGTTGGGCTTTTTTTTGTGTCGGCGTTTCGTTGCGTTTACAACACGTTTCGACTGCGGCCTGGTCCTGTCAGCCCCCGAAGGTTGCTCCAGGGCCGTCCGACCCTCCCTACCCCCACGGATTGAGACGTCTACGGGCGCTGTCCTATCAAGGGTTTTTTCACATCTTCCCCAACGGGTGTGTCCCCGACGGCGGCGTTGCAACTGCCAAGTTAATGCAGGTTGCCCTTGGCCCGGGCCCCTTCATTTTTTTTCTCTTTTCCTTTTGCTTGCGGGACTGCTGAATTTTTCGTGACACAGTCCTTATCTGACTTTTTATGATTTTCGAGGCGTTTCTCGCCTGGCATGCATTTTGCTGCAGCCATAGTGATTTCTTTTTTGCCCCGGCGGACGAGCGGTAGATCGTTGAGGTTCCCCCGAATAGTTGATCGCACGGCGTTTCTTCCTAGACCCCACCGCCGGGGCGGCAAGTTCCCCCCCCGTTGCCCGAAAATTTTTTTGCCTGTGCCTCCACTTTCAGAGTTCCCCCCGTTAGGACTAAGGTTTGACCCGGGCGGTCCCGGTGGTTCCCAGCGCGTTTTAGGCGTCGGATTCCCCCCCCCTCCCCATTGTTTACTGTGGGGGAAATTCTGATTTCCCCACTGGAACCCTTTTTGACCCTTTGAGTTTGCGAGTTCTCTTTTCCCTGAGTCACCCCTCGTGAGAGTCTGCCGCTCGGCATTCGTGGTAACAGCTACCCTTTTTCGCTCCAACCTTGGCTTCCTTTTTTCTACCTCGTCCCCCCCAACCGTGAGTTCCCCGTCGTGAGCAACTCTTTCGAGGTATTCGTCACGTTCCCGACGCCGGGGTTGGGGGTTACGCCCTTGCCCGCTTTGTTTTCAAACAGTTAGGTTTGTTTTACCTTTTTTTTTTTCCCTTCCCGTCAGGGTTCTGTCTTTCCACAGCCGAGCTCTTGCCCGCGTACGACGTGGACGGCGGTGGACTTCCCCCAGCGTGTCGGTTTTTCCACCCCTTCGTTCCCCCTTGGTTGGACCTCTGGCAAAGCCACTTTTGCCCCACATTCATTCGGGTTTTTGAATCCTTCGTTGTGACCCTGAATTACCCCAACCCCCCTTGAGCACCTCCCGTGGTGATTGGCGTAGGTAGTTTTTTGGAGCGGTGTTCAGTCCCCCTGCACTACGCAACTGGCCTTGTGTGCGGGTTTGTACTGACCAGGTCAATCGACGATTCACTAACAAGGGATTCGTCCCTTGGGAGCGTTGAACATCGGTCCGCCGTCCCGTCGGCGTGCTGTGGTTCCGAGCGGGTTTCCTCCAGAGTGCGAAGGTTGGGCCATCCCCCCCGTGTTTTCCAAAAAAACCCCTCCCCTATCTCCCAACGAGACTTTTTTGACTTTTACCGAAAGAGGGGTCTTTAACCTTCAACTTGGCTACTCGCGTTCCTTTTCCCCTCCGATTCGTTTCCGGGGGTACCGTGCGTTTCAACCCTTCCTTTGACACCGCTCCTTAGGGCAGGAGCCGATTGCGCGGGTGGACTGGTTGGGGCTTTGTTTTTTTGTCGCGTTTTTTTTGGTGGACCAATTGTTGGGTGTTTTTGCGAAAATGCAAGTTTCTACCTCCTGGGTGTTTAAGCAAGGCCCCGGGACTTTGATTGACTGAGACCCCCCATGGATTTTGGACCTTTGTCCCCCCTCCTGAGCCACGGTTTTTCCTCTGGATGGTTTATCTCCTTGGCACTTCTAAATAATATTAAGTAGGTTCGACCTCCGAGGGGCCTCCGGTCGAGATGCCCCCTTCGCATTTCCTCCCCAAGCCGCATGACCTCTGTCTTCAACTTCCTTACCCGTCCCCCCCTTTATGGCACTGCCCTGTCTTGGGACGTTATGGTCCAGGGAATGTTTTTTGCTGAAGTACCCACCTACAAATTCCTGAACTACCCCTTGCCTCACCCTGGGGATTGGCTTTAAGTTCTTAGTCCCACTTTTTTTTGTTGTTGTCCTCTCTTTACGTCTGTGGGATTGAGTTTGACCTTTACACCGGCCACTGTGCCGAAATGGGAACTCTGGTTTTCCCCCCCCCCCCTTTTTCCCCACAGATTGTTTGAACCGCCGCTTTCTTTTGCAGTGACTCTCGGTCCCCAAGACAAACGCCTTGACTGGTCTTTCCAAAAAAACTTCTCCCTTTCCCCCCCCCCCGTGTCCCCTGCCGCACTTCTTCCTGCTGTGCTTATTGGTTCGAGGGACCCTCAGGCCGTCCGATAGGGTCCCTCGTTTCAACCCCCCAGGCCTGTTCCACTGCCCCTCCTGCCGTTTCCCATTGCTTTGCCTTCGGTTGTACTGCGTACTTTTCCTTCCTTCGGGTCCTTGCCTGCAGCAATTGTGTCGTTCTACCACCCCTTTCAAAAAACAAAAACTACGATGTTCCTTCGGGACCCTCCCCTTGTTGACCCTTCTCAGAGTCAAACATTCCCTGGTCTCATCACGCGGGCAGTCAGACGCGCCTCCTGTCCCCCAACCCCCCCTCGTTAAACCACACCGTTTCGCGCGGTCTAAAGGAAGACTTTTTCTGTTAGCGCTCCCATGAAGGGTACCTTTTTTTTTTTTGACCCATGAGTCCTTGAAAGCTTCCCCCCCCTGTTATTGTCCCCCCCCTCCAACCGCTATAGAGGCACTGGAGAACACCTTCATGGTCCTTGGCAGGGATTTTTAACCCGCCCCCCCTCCCCCTTGGTTTTCTCAGATGCAGGGCCTCTGCGGGCCCAATCCTGGTTGCTCCAGGTGAGGCATTCCTGGACCGTTTGGTCCCTGTTACATTCTCTCGAGTGGTACCCCCAGCCATTGGTTGGCTGCGTCCGCTTTTTGCCGTGACCTCTTTGCATGTGAGGGATTCTTGTTTCTAGATTCTCTACCTCTTTGTTACGTTGCGTGGAGGCCCAAATTCCGGCCCGCGGTCGGGAGCTTGAGGGTTGCCTGTACCCCCGACCTGGCAACCACCCCCCCTTGTTTACGTCCCAGACCAAGCAGAGCTGTTTCCAATCCGCAGCGGTTGCGACCGGCTTCATTTGCACTTGCTGGCGCGACCGACCCTTTCTTCACCTCAACGTCCGGTCTCCTAACCCCTGGCCCCGTTCCCGGTTTTTTCTAGGCCTCGTGCTCGCCCCCTCCCCTTGTTATCGGACCGGGCACTCTTATAACGGGACGTATGTCCCTCGACGCCCACGAGGACACCATGCCCCTCAGGTTTTAGGTGTCTTTCCTCAAAAACCCCTCTGTCTTTTTTTTTTTTTTTTCCCCCCTTAGGGACGGAATGACCGTTCTGTTCTTGGCTCCGGCTGGCCCGCGCTGCGGTCCAGCGTCTTGGCTTAAGTGTGAGTCCCGACTCTTCTTATTTGCTGAAGGCGTTCAACGTCGTGAACTCTTTCCCACTAGACTTCGTTTGGTTTGGTTTTCGGATCCCGGGCTGTGCCTTTTTTGTCCCTGGGGCATCGATGCCCCCTTTTTGCGCACACGTCTTTTTTAGTTGAACCTCTCTCCCCCACTAGTTCCCCTCCCCCTACCCCCTCCCCTCCTCCAGCTAGTTCCTATACTTTTCCCCGTCCAACAGCTAGGCCGTTGTTAGTGAGGAGATGGGGTCTTTGTTGAGTGGCTCCCCCTGTTGACGTTTGCTGCGCTAGTTGTATCTATTTCTTTTTCACCCCTGTTTTTGTCCTGTTTAAGAGAATCCTTAGAGGACCTCCGTGGAGCTTCCCACGTTTTCACTGCGCGACACGGCTCTTTTCCCCCCATACACCCCCACATCTGTCCGTGCTTCCTCCTGGGTTCTGCCTTTCCCTGCACTTCAGAACCGTCAGGTCCCTCTTATTCCAGCGTGATCTCGGGTTTGGGCGTCCTCACCATCTAGGTAGCCTGATTGGATTTTTTTGTCCTCGTGACTTTTTCTCACTCACCATTCACCCCCTCTTAGCATTTGACAAGTGGATGGCGAAGGCCGTTGCGGCGCCAAAAGTGAGTAGACGGCAGTTCCATACTTTCCCGACAACGGCCTCCTTGGCCCTTTTCCCTGTGCAGCCCCGCTGTTCGCTGTTAGGCGCGTCGGTCATTCCACTCCCTTGAGCCTTCCTCTAATACGGTCCTATTGTTCCGTTTTTTTGAGTTGGTTCTGGTCCTTTAACGGGTGGTGTTTATTGACACAAACGTTGGGGTTGGTAGAAGGTTGATTCCCCCCTCCCCACCTTTCAACCCCCCTCCATTTCGTTTCCCTTTCCCGACCTCCCGCCAGCTACTGGGCTCCGTTATCAGTCCGGCAACCCCCATACCATTTCCCCCCTCTTTCGTTTTCAACGGCATATCAGATGACCTCCCCCCCCCCCCGGCTCTTTGCACCCTACCATCATATCCTCGTGGGCCGTTTTTTTGAGCACAGGGGGATTGTTCCCCAGGCCGCCTCATCGTCCCCCTTCCTCATTCCCGTTGGCAACTCCCCCTCTCCCTCCTTCCCCTTCAAGTTTTATCCTCGGCGTTTGAGGTTTGAGCGCGCTGTGAAAACATCATCGTTGTTGCCTGTGCCGACGAAGGACTGTTCTTTAATTTTCTTTATGTCTCCCCCCCTTTCCAATTCCCCTTTCATGCGTCCTCGCACGACGTCGCTTTCGGGTTGGCGATTGTCACGGCGGCGGATGACCAGGATTGTGTTGTTTTTTTCCCCTAATCAAACTTGGAGTTTCCCTCGCCCCTCACAACGAATGTTTTCCCCGTGTAGGTACGCTGTTTTTTTTTCTACCTCACTCCTTTTCAGAGCCCTGGGTTTCCCCTTTCATTCCCGGGTCCTTTCCAGAGGAGGTTGAAATTCGTGCCGGTTGCTTTTATTGGAACCTACTTTCCCCGATCGTTCCCCTTTTCCCCTTTGCCCGCTCCCTATCGCCATGCAGGACGGGCCCAGGTTTCCTTGGTTTTTAACGATTAACTTTGGAAGAAGGGGCGGTTTCTTTTCCTGCGAAGTGCAAGACCGGCGCGCCGGCCCTCGTCAACTTTTTTACTCCTTGGCTACCCCCCCTTCCTCTTTTCATAGCCAACAATTGTTTTTTTTTTGTTTAGCAGGCCACGGTCGGTCTATCAATCAACCCACCCTGGCTCCCAAGGTAACGGGCGTGAACCACCCCGTGGACGTGTGTTTGCGAGCCGTAGGCCTGACAGGTGTTTTGTTGATCTGTCTGAGTTAAGTTGAGGCGGTTTTCTTCAGTACCCTCCCCCCCTTGTAAGATTATCAAGTTTCCCGCTTTTCCCTGTTTCTGCCCCGTCGCTAAGGGCGCATCGCTCCTTTTCTAATGTTTCTTGAATCGGAGTTTCTTCCCACTTTTCCCCCCCTTTTCCGGTTATGGTCCGACCGCCTTATTGCACTTTATCGGTCCGAGGATATCCTCCCAGTCGGTAAACCCCCGAATTACCAAGTAACCTCCCCGGACCCCTGGCTTGCAGAGTTTGTTCCAAAGAGACCGAGGCGTGCATGTAGCACCCCCTGTGTCACGTCGGATCCCCCACTCCTACCCGGTTCGTGACCATCCTCCTTTCTGCGGGGCATTGCTCCCAAACCTAACCTACGTTGGACGTCCGCACCTCTGAGGTTTCTTTCCACCCCCGGCCTTTCTTCTTATTCCTTCCCTACCTTGGGGTTTCGCTTGTGTTTGACCAGGTAACCAAAACGAGCACTTTATCCCCCCCCCCAAACGTTTCACCTCCCCCCTCGCGTCCCCTCCCGTAGAAGCGAACCCCGGGGGGGGCCGCGCCGTCCCTCGGGTTTTGATCTCGCCGGTCCCCCACCTCCCCACCCGTTCCCCACGGGCTTTCTATTTCCTTGCCGTTTTTTTTAAGACGTTGTTGACTCGCCCCGGTTTTTCCACGGCGACAGGGCTGTGGGTTTCGTGTGAACCCGTGTACCTCTCCGAGATTCGTTATTTTCCCGTCTTCAATGGGGTATCAGTTAACATTTTGGAGTTGGAGTCCACACCGCGTCACAGCGTACCCTCCCTGTCCACGGACTGAATAGGGTTCCTCCTACTATTCCCATGGTTTTCTTTCCCCCTTCCCTTCCACCCCCTGCCCTGGTGTCACACCCCGTTTTTCGCGAGCCGCAAGTCCTTCGCCTTCCCCTGAGTTTGACGGAAACCCAGTCCAAAGTCTGTTGGAGGATTACCTCCGTCGACCCTCAGATTTGACTCAGAACGAAAGGCTTTTGTCTTTTATTCGCGGGACATTTGGCTCCCTTCTTGTTGCGTCTTTTTCCCTCTTGAGTCTAGGTCCCCTTCCTTTTTCTCTTCCTGTGCAGTTTGTTTTTTACATTCCCTACAGTCGCCATGTTCGCTGTTTCCCCTTTTTTTCCCGGGCGTCTTTAACCCCCCCCTGGGTGTCCCCCTTTTACCCAACACTCAAGTTGTCTCACCGTTTTCTTTTCGCCGCCCGTGCCATTCGTCCTTTGTCGGTTTGCTATCCCTTTTTTGCTCTGTTGCCCCCCCAGCTCGACAAGTTTTTTGTCATTTCTGCCAGCCGGTCCGTTCCCCCTGGCGAGCGCTGGTGCGGGCATTTACTCCGTGGTCGCCCCCCTTACTCGGAATCCCCCGGCCTGACGACGGACATTTCCCCCGTCGCTCCTTATCGGGCCCAACGGGATTCGGCCCACGGCCTCGGCCCCCTCCCCCTGATTTTTTGTGGTGAGACGAGTCTCACTGCGGTTTTTGTATGAACAGATAGGCCCCTAGTAGGTATTTGCTGCCCCTTGGTCCCACCCTGGATGGTCGTTCCTCGGGGCTCTTGCCTGTCGTCTTTAGTTGGGGCCCCGGCTCTGAAGCCTGTTTCCTCTCCGCCCAGGCCCCCTTCCCCCCGACACAGCTTCCGTTCGGTGTCCCCTGGTTTTGAGAACCCTCTGAACACGGGTGGGTAGGGTTGCCAGGCCTCTTTAGCGGGGGGCGGGATTCGAGGTTTTAGTGGTCCCCCCAACTGTACCCTTTTTTTTCTGATCCCCAACTGGACGGGACGGCCAAGGCTCCTTTTCGTTCTTCGAGCTTCCCTTTTCAGCCCTCCCTTTTTTAGTTCTGTTTCTTTCTCTTACGACGCCCCACCAGTTTTTTTTTGCCCTGCGATTCGGCGTCTTGCGGCATCACGTTTCCCCCCCGGGTCATTGTTCCCCCGTTTGCCTGGCCACCCGAATTTTTTTTTCCCGTCCTTTGCGTCCGCGTTTGTTTTTTTTTTTTGCGTTTCCTCGTTGGTTCGTGTTTTGCGCCTCGCGTGGCGCACTTTTGTTTGTTCGACCCCCCATTCTTTGTTTTCCGTGCATTCAGTGTTTTTTTTGTTGCCCGGAACTCGTTGCCCTGTTAACCGGGTAGTGGGGTTCGGTCCCCTCATTCTTTCTTTTCGTCTGGTAGGCTCTCTTGACGTCCCATTTTTTTTAGTCCGGTGTCGGCGCCGGGGCACTTCGGACGGTCTGTTCCGGTTTTTTTCCTCCAGCTTCGTTCCCCCCAGATCTTTTCTCTTTTTTTTTTGTTTTAATCAAACGTGAACCGACCCACCCCCGTTTTGCCCCAGCTCAGTTTTTCTCTTCATAGCCTTCTCTTCACGACTTCGCTGCCCACACAACCGGGGAAGTTTGCTTCCGAACCGGGTCGTCTTTGGGATCCCCCCTTCTCTGTTTCGCATCCCCTTGCCTGATTTTTTGCCAAAATGTCGGTTCCGGTCAGGACATCCCCTCTGAATCAGACCGCTTCACCCCCTCAGTCAAGGGGAGGAGCGTCTCCCCCCTTCTTGCTTCTTCCAATCCCCGAAGCGTGCGGGAACTCCGGCGCTTCCTGGACTGCTTCTTCGGCGATATCTCTCTTTTCCCACTCATCCCCCTTTCTTTTTTTTTTTTAAGAGACCTTTACCGACCCCAGCCAGGCAAAGTCGTGCCGCCGTGGGCACGCCCCCCAACCCTTCTCACCCTACACCTCTTTCCCCCCGCACTCCCTCCCACTCCCTTCAACCCCCCTCCCGCCACTCTCCTGCACCCCCCCACCACCCCCCCCCATTCCCCCCCTATCCCCTCTCCACTCCCCCCACCTTTCCTCCCCCCCTCATCTACACCCATCCCCCTCACCTCCCCCTCCCCTAACCCTCCCTCTCCCTCCCACCCCCCCCCCGTCCTTATCCCCCCCCCCCCTATCCCTATGACCCTCCTTCACACCCCCCCTCACATCCCACCTATCCCCCGCCCCTCCCTCCCTCCTTCCTCCCTCCCCCATCCCCTCGCCTTTCTACCCAACCCTTCCCCCCACCCCCCACCCATCCCCCTCCCCCACCCCTTCCCCCCACCCCGCCCCCACTCCCCTCCCACTTCCCCCCCCACCCTTCTAAATTCCGCAGTCGCCTAGGAGCCCGCCACTTGCGTTCAAGCGCCCAATTGACGTCGGGTCTACGCCCCAGGCCCCTGCACCCCCCTCCCGTCCTGCCGCCCTCTTGACGTCCGTATCGTACACCAAATCTGCTGACAACCAGTAGGATTAAGGCCCCGTCTCTTTTTGTTCCCTAACCCCACTCCTCCCCCACATAGCTCCCTGCATTCCGGCCTTCTAACTTTTTTGCGGCTAGCCCTTTTACACCCCTACCCATTCACCCCTCCCCCTACCCCACCCCCCTCCCCCCCTTCTCCTTCTACCCTCCTAGTCCCACCCTAGCGTGGACACAGATGGACGATGGTCCCCCTCGATGCGCCGGCGACCGTTCCCCCCCCTCCTACCTCTTCCCCCTCACTCCTCCCCCCCCGACCATGCCCCTACGGCCCTTCTGCCCCACACGATCCGACTCCCTCACCCTTCCCCCCTCTTTCCTTTCTCATCACCCGCCCACCTTTATCCTGACTCTTGCTCCACCCCCTTCCTTCCCCCCCCCGTTTCACTGTCTACTGCTCACAGAATGAACTTATGACTGCGCTCGAGGACGTGGGTGGTCCCCAACTCCCTTCCACCCATCTGCCGCCCTACAATTACCTCCCCCCCCCATACACATGCGACCCCATCCCTCGGGGTCCCCAACATGGTCTACATCTCCCACCTTCCCCCCCCAACTTGCCGACCATTCTCTTTCCGGTATTGGCCCGGACAAAAAAGGCCCAGCCATACATTTTTCGCAATCCCCGTCGGGGGTAGTTAGTGGCTTCGGTTTTGGCGAACTTCCCGACCCCTAGTGGGGTACATGCCGGCCGATGCTGGTTCGTTTGCAGACCCGACGACTCCCCCTCCCTCCCCCTCCCTCACCCCCCCCCCCCCCCCCCCCCCCCCGCCCCCCCCCCCCCCCCCCCTCCCCCCCCCACCCCCCCCCCCCCCCCCCCCCCCCCCCCCTCCCCCCCCACAACCCCCCCCCCCCCCCCCCCCCCCCCCCCCCCCCCCCCCCCCCCACCCCCCCCCCCCCCCCCCCCCCCCCCCCCCCCCCCCCCCCCCCCCCCCCCCCCCCCCCCCCCCCCCCTTTTCACCTCGGTTTGGGTGTCTTTTCTTTTTTTTTTGTTTTTGTCTTTTTCTTTTTTTGTGGTGTTGTGTGGTTGGGTTGCGGGTGTTTTTCTTTCCCCCTGTGTTCGCGAGACCTCCCCTAGCCCTACCTCGACCCTCGGACTAATTGCCCCCACCTGCTCCCCCTTGCCTGTGGAACCGAGTTCGTGCGCTGAGGCCAAGACTTAGTGTTTCATTTCCTAAAACCCCCACTTCCGCACGGCTTGTGCTCACTTGCCCATTTCTCGCCAGCGCCCCCCCCCCTGCTACCTGATGTGCGGGGTTTGGCCCACCATTGGCGGCACTGAGGGGGAACTTTCGGAACCAAGGCGCTTTTGTTTCCTTTATCATTGACGCCTTCGTCGCTTTGGAGTTTGCCGTACACTTTTTCCTTTTACTTTCCCTCACTCCCCCCCTCCCCACGAGGTATTGTGAGCACTTGACGAAGGAGCCAGGGGCCCTGATGCAGACATTTTTCCCTTTTACATTTGGAGTTTCTTCAGTTGACCGTAAGTCACTGTGCTGCAGACAAGGCATCCACTTTGGAGGAATCTTTCCCCCCACTTTTTCTTTTGCCCCTGAGGTCCCCCTTTCGGGAGGTGGCCATGTTAGGATGTTTTCTTTCCCTCTTCGAATTGTTGGTTTAGGAAAGCTCGAAGAGCATTCTGAACCCTGACCTCAACGGTAGCACGTGGTGAAGAGGTCGACACGGCTGTTTCCCCCCTTAACAGCCGCCTAAGTCCAGCTTCCGACTCCCCTTGTTTTTTTTTAAGTTTTTCAACTTTTGGGACCCCCTTTGACCGGCCGGGTCCACGTAACCTCTCTTTGCCCTTTCTTCTTTGGACCAAGCCAGGTATGGTTCGGGGCCGTATATTGTACAGGGTTCTTGTGCCGGGTCCTTTAATGGTATTCCCCCCTTCCTTATTTTTGAAGGGTACGTGGGGGGGCCCGCAGATCATGGGCCCCCCCCCCGTTTGCTCCCCCTTTTTTTTTTCACAGTCGACCGGCTGATGTCGCGCCTTTTTGAGGCCGATCCACCCTTTCGCCGTTCTGATGCCCCCTGTTTCTTAGCAAAAGTATCAACCTGACTGCGAACTGGCCTTTCAAGGTTGCACTTCCTCTTATCACGTTCGAGGTGGTTCCTTTCCCCCCTTTTTTGTGAAAGATCTGTTCCCCCGGGGTCTCAGCGGCAGCTTCGTACTAGTCGTGCACAACACCCCCCGACATCCTTTTACCCCTTTTCCCCCTGCCCTGTTCTGTGCCGAGGACTAAGTTGAAGTAAGAACCGATTTTAGAGCTCTCTCCCCCGAATTACCATCGTTTTCCCCCTCCTCCCCCTTTCTTTTTCCCTTCTTCCCCCCCCGAGAGGGCTATAAATCACGCCCGTTGAGCTGGTGCGGGGGGCCAAACGAGATTTTTCGATTGACCCCCCCCCCCACCCCCCACACTTGTCGGGGCCAGACGCCTTGTGGTTGTGGACATCCAACCTATTTTCCCTTTTTCTTTCCAACTTCACTTTTTCGTGACCAATTGTTACAAGCCATTCAAACATCGAATATTGTCCCCTCTCCTGCCCTATTGCTTTCTCGGCGAAATTGTGTCCTTCCCGGTTGCCTTTTTTTACGGTGGACCCCTCCGGCCTTTCCTTCTTGTGGCCAAATCGTTGAGGTCCCCATGTTTTTTCGGCCCCGTTGTTTTTTCCACTTCCTCGTTTGTTGCACCGTGCACGAAAGCCCAGCCCCGCTCTTGTGGACTTTTTTGTTCGAGTTTTTCTTGCTTCGTGCCATCGCCCCTCCAGCCCGGTTTTTTTTTTTTTTGGCGGTGTTGGAGAGGCCCGGTGTCCGTTTTCCCTCCAACCGTGGTCCCCAGAAGCGGTCCGTCGGTGGCCTCTTCCCTCCCCTTCCGTGAGAAGGTGCCGCGTTCTGTTTTGCTGTTTTTCTTCTCTTTTTCCCCCCTAACTATTGGGAGTGGTTCCCTTCCTGGTCCCCCCCCCACACCAGTCCCTCGCTCCCCACTCCCTCGGCCGCAGCAGAAACACCCCCTTTTTTCTAAGCCACTTTCTCTTTCGGGACGGTCAGTTTGGAGTCCTTTGGCTTTTCTTAAAGTGGTTTATCCTTTTTTGAATGCCGTTTCGCCAGTTAGTCGAGCGCTTGTCTGGCGCCCTGTTGGTCGTTTGGTGGTTTTTTTGTGGTTGCTTTCGAGTTTTTAACCTCCGTGCCCGGTTTTCGGTGTTTCTACTTCCCCTGCCAATGTTCTCCAGTGAATGCCGGGGTTTGAGAAATTCAGACATTTCGTGTGGTCTGGAAGCGGTGTCTGAGGTTGTCGAATTATGGATCCTCTTTTCCGAGTCAATTTTTTTCTCCCTTTTGGGTTTACGTTTTAATCCCCCGATGTCTTGGGGCTCCGTGAGCAGCATCCCCCGGAGTTCCATTCCTTGCCTTCAACGCCCTTTGTACCTTATTCCGGCCGGACTTTTTTTTTTTTTTTGTTTTTTCAAAACGTTGATCGCCGTTGTAAGAACTCTTGTTTCCTTTTCTTTAATAAACTTTCCTCTGTTCCGGATTCTCATGTCAACTTTTTACTTTTCCTCCCGGCCAACCCCCTTCCAATTGTGGTTGGTTCTTTTTTTGGTCAGGGAATCTTTTTGTTTTGATGAGTGACTGCCCCCCATTTTGCTCTCACAACCCCCAGTTTTTTTTTTTACCCGACCTTGTGACGGCGCCCAAATGGTCCACGAGGACTTTTGGTATGATTCGCCTCCTCCTTTCTTTTCTTGGCCCCCCTTACTCGTGACAGAAAAAACCCCAAGGTTCATGTTCTTACCAAAACTTCTGATCTTTCCCCCCCCCCCCCTTTACCTGGTTACGGCTGCGATCGGTTCTCCCCCCCTAGGGTTATAATGAGTCGATAGGTGGATAGTTCACATTTCCCATGACCGCCTCTTCCCTTCCCACTGCCGGGCGTAAGTCCACGTCCTAGGTTCCTTTTTTTTTCGGCTTTTCCCCCTTTCCTCCCAAGAGGTCGGACCCCATAACAAGACCCTCTTAGTTGGCTTTGATGACGCGTACCCTTACGTTTCGACTGCGTTTCAACCAGGCCCCCCTCCCTTTCTCGGCGTCCTTTCCGTGGTGCGCGATCTCCCCAACACCCCGTCACCGGCCCTTCTTCCTAAGTCCGGGCCTCCTGCCCGTGTCGGACGGATTTGTTCACACGAATTCCCCCCTTTCGGACCCCCCCCCCCATTCCCTTTTTTTTAGTTCCCCGGCAAGCCGAAACCCCCGATGTTCACGGCCCGCTACACGCATCCGAAGGGCGAAAACCAAATCGTTTTCACTGGTCCTTCCCTCCCTCGGCTTGAAAAAATACCCCGTTGTCGCTTTGGGGATAGAGGGCCGAGCGTTGCTCACGACGAAATCTCAGGACATCGTGAGACGTATAAAGTTCCGAGACCTTTTCCCCTTTTTTTCCCCCCTCCCTTAGTTTTCTGTGACCTTCCTCTGAAAGAGGATGCCTTGGCCGCGTCGGGCTCGTCGTTCCGTTCTCCGGTAGTTTTGCCCAGCGCTTCCCCTTTTTCTTCCCTCCGACTTTGGGAGTCTGAGGGATGTTGGGCGGGGACCTGACTGGGAGCCTTCGCCCACCCAGCCTTGTCGTCCTTCCCCACCTCGGAGCTTGGCCCTCCCCACATGCAGGTCTGTTACTTTTCTGATTGTCTTTTGATACTCAGGGCTTGCAGTTCCTGCGAATAAAAAACGCGATCAGCTTGACCGGAGTCGGGTTCCTTTTCCCTCACGCCTTTCACGTTCGTCTTCCGCTGGCCTCTTCGCCTTTCTTTTTTCCTCTTTCCCCCCTTGGGGCTCAGCAGAGAAAGTCGGGAAGAGTCATGGGTCTTCACTCAGGCCCCCGAGGCCCCATTCCCCCTCGACGGTCTCCGAGGGATGGTGAGCCTCCACCACCCACACTTTTTTATCTTTTTCGGCTTCTCTTTGCGACCCTTCCTGCTCGACGGTTGCCGTTGCGAACCTGTTTTTTCCCCGCGGCTGCTGCTCGCTTTGCGTTATTTATGCTCGTAGGAAGACGTGGTTTTGGCCCAGTTCATGTTAGCTCCAGGTGTTTCCCCCGGGGTCTGTCTTTTCCGTCTTCTTCCTTGCGACCGCTTCTTTCCCCCCCGGGTCTTCACATCGAGCAACTCGCTTTGTCTAGACGGTTGTTTTCGCAACATCGTTCTCTCCGACTAGACCCCTCTCTGTTAAAGTCATCCTTTTTTTTTCTTGCTCCCTTTTCGAGTTATTTCTCCTCTGTGCAGCCCACCCCTGTTTCTTTTTTTCTGTCGTTTTGAATGGCCTGTACCGGTGCGGGTCGGACCCGGGCGGGCGAAGCCCCCCGTTCAGGTAGCCGGAGTGTAAATGTGTCCTGGCCCTTCCCCAAGCCTCTTTTTTTTTTTTTTCTTTTACAACCAAGCCCGCCCCTTCCTTTGGTTTTCGGCGTGGTAAGAGCCCAATTTTTTCCGGCGAGCCCTTTTAAGTTTTAAGGCACCCCGCTAGTCCAGACCCCAGATCTCTTTTTTCTTTTTAGGCATACCCAATATTAGTCCGTCTAAGGTGCCTCGTGGGGGACTGTCGTATGTTAACACAAAGTTTTCCCCTCTCCGAGATTTGCCGAAGGGCCCTTTGACGATAAGAGTAGAAGACGGCACCCTCCAGTAAAGTACTAACTTCATCGGGGCCCTTCTTTCTTGCAGAACCTCCTCTTTACGTCTGGCTGAGTGTCATCCTTCCCGTAGTGTCTGTTTTTCCCTGTTTGGGGTCTTCCAGGGTCAATTTCCACAGGCTGTGGATCTGTAGGGTGCATCCCGGGTGGTCGGAAGTCCCCCACGGGGTGGTGGTCTAAGTCCATCCGTCCCGGCATCCAG
>Ga0179591_1287421_pt1 | contig 18227 bp, 18 predicted proteins | sample CZOMad2_1_08_16f_FD_182891 | JGI IMG/M metagenome (GOLD analysis project Ga0179591, IMG submission 182891) | Vadose zone soil fungal communities from Angelo Coast Range Reserve, California, USA - CZOMad2_1_08_16fungal (PacBio error correction) | ecosystem: Environmental > Terrestrial > Soil >... | reverse complement strand
ACCGATCATCTCTTTTTCAAAGTACTTTTTTTCAAACAATAGGACCGCGGCGAAGACGATAGAAGACTCTTCGAGGTAGAAGAGTCCTCTTTTTTACGCCTTTCAATTATTTTATATATGTCTGCCTCCCCTCCTTGTTTGAGTCAGAGTTGGTTGTTCATGGCTAGGAGGATGTCACTCTTCCCACTTACCCGCCGTCCCCTCCTCCTCAGGTCCCGCTTTTCTGCTGCTTGATCGTTTAGAAATATAAAACAGCATTCCTTGATGTTTTTCCTTGCTCCTTGGGCGACCAGAACCAAGACATGCTTCCCTCCATTTCATGTAGTTCCACTCTCTACTTGCGTAACCTTTCCCGTGGATTTCTTTTAATGAGGCTTTTTTCCCCCTTGTAGACGGATTAAGTACGCTCCTTCGTTAGGACGCAGTCTCGGGAGCCTCCTTTGCGCCAAATTTGACCCCCCTTTATACTTCGAAATTCCGTTTCTTTTTCTTCTTGGCAACTGTCATTTGTATCCTTATCCCCTTTAGGTCTGCGGTCCCGTCGTACAAGACTTCTTATATGACTTGTAGTGGCCCCCCCCCTCCCCCGAGCTATAGGAATTTTCGTCCCCCCTCGCCGGCTCCTTCCCTTTTGCGTGATCACTTGCTTTCTACTTACCGCTTCGTTTCGATACGTCACTTTTGAAGGAGGTCCTTGTAGTCTAACCTTATGGTGCTAAGATCCCGAGCTTAACTGATCGAGAGATCAGTCGGTCGTCTGCAGTATGGTAGGTTCTTTTCTCTTCCGGGACGTATAGAGGTTCTAGAGCGTGTCCTGCTGGCGATGAACTTCTCCTCGCTGTCATATGCATATGTTCTGATGAGCCCTCTACGGCCTGCTTTCGGACTGTAGCACGATTTTTCTTTTCCTTGTAGCCGGATTATACTCGAGAGTAAGAAGTCGTTTCGAAGGTAGATTAAGGTCGCGCCAATCCTTAAAAGCTTTTCCTCCCCCGCTGTCTGTGGAACGCGGCCGATTCCCCCTTACTGGAGAAGAAGACTTTGGAGAGCAAGTACTCTCTCTTCCGTTCCAGATCCCCGAAGATTTTTCTTCAATCGACTCTAGAACCCCCCCTCCTTTCCGTTGTGTTCCTCCGGGACTGGTTTAGCTTCCCCTCCTACCCATCGTTCGAAGAGCCTTTAGAGTTTACTAGAGGAGTATATCTCCATTTTTCAGAAGAGTCCATCTTCCCTAGAAGAAGATCGTGTAGAGCCCCAGGTCCTCCTGCGTGGCGATTGGTTTCTTGCTTAAAAGTCTATGAGTTTGATGTCCACCTTTTCTTCTTAGCCAAGATGACGTACCCAGATCTTGAGTGTGATAGACTATTACGTTTCTATTTCATCCTCCAGTCGTGCTTCTAGAGCCCTGACTTTCCCTAAGGAGCCCTTCTTACCCCCCTTGAGCCCCTTCCTGAGTCCTCCCTCCCTTTGCCGGCGTGTAGAGGAGTTCTATTTGTTGCAGCTCTCAGGTCTCTTCTTTTCGATCTTCAAGACATAGCCAGCGAGACTGCTCGTGATCTGGTACGCTTCTACTTTCGACGTGGTAAATTCCGCATTGCTAGTGACCGCCTGTTAGGATTTGCTCGTACGTGGAGGCTTCCCTCATTAGTCTCATAGCCTTAATCCGAGGAATTTCTCCCAACCTCCCCCCACGATTGGCCTTCTCTCTTTTCTGGAGAAGATAGACTAGTCTGAGCCACCGGTTCGTGGAATTAGAGTCCATCCTTCTACCTTGATGCTGCGGATGAATGATTTTCTTTTTACTACTCCGCCGACGTTCCTTCAAAAGAGATAGGACTTGCCCATAAGATTCTGCTGACCTGGATGCGGTTATCTTTTTCTTCTGATAATTTGATTCTCTGACTTTAAGAAGACGCTCAAGTCAGGCCTGAATCTCTTTTTTCTGCCGAGACCTTCCCTTCCTATATCTCAGGTATTTTACAAGACCTCGTTTCCTGAGCTTGAAAGACCCGTAAGGCTTCGCCCCTACCCTGCGAAGCGGTCCCCCCCCGTCTAGTAGTAAACGTCCCCCTCCAGAGACTTAGCCTTAGGCCGGTTCTCACGCTTCGGTCTCTCTTCTTGTTTTGCGCGCGGGCCTTCAAGGTTCTTCTTCTATTACTTCTGCGATGATTTGTATATATTTTTCTCTGTGCCGCGGCCGATTGACATTCTGCCTCTATGTTTTCGCTGAGTCTGTTCTCTCTTTTTGTTTGCTTTCGCTGTAGAGATGAAGAACGGCGAAATCCCGTCCTGTCCCTGCCAGAAGCAGGCGGTTCTTGTGTCCCCCGCAAGGGGGGCCTGCCCCTATTGGCGCTCCACTCTCCCATCTATCGGGCGTTTTTTTTTTTTCCTGTTTTTGAATTTAAGCCCATCCTTCCCGCTCAGGAGGCTGAGAAGCACGGTTGCCATACCGCTTTTAGTCGATGCCTTTCTTTCCTACCGCCCTTCCTTTCCGTTCTTTGGACCCCGACTCCAGTCTGCCCCCCCCTCGCAGACCTTCCCATTAACTGTTGTCCACTCTTTTGAATCCTCTCCTCCCCCAGTTTGTTTGATACGGTTTCTTTTCCCGTCCCCCCCCAGTGAATGAGGTTCTTTGTCCGCTGGACTTCTGCAGGAGCGCCTATCAGTGATTCCTTCTCTTTTCCCTAGCACGTCTGTTTTCTGGATTCAGAAAATCGTGCTGTTCCTCCCTGCGCGAGTGGGCTTCCCAGTCCTCCAATGTTTCCTTTTCCTCAGAGGATTTTCTGCGCGAGTTTCCCGGTCCTCGCGAAAATCTCGTGGATGGCCCTCCGGCTGCTTCGCCACACGCCCGTCTTCTTTTTGCGGTCGCGTCCTCTGTCTTCGTAATGCTCGCTCCTTTCCCCCTTCCCATCCAGCAGGGCTGAAGAAACACAAGTCCCGCATCGGGACTTTGCAGCGCCAGTTCCTTGCGGAAACCACAAGCTCAGCGCCCGTCTCGTTTGAAGCCCCACGACTTCATGGGCCCGAACAGGCCCGCGAGCCCAATTGAACCTTTCCACGGTCACTCTTTGACTAGATTTTGAGAGCTAAGGAAGAGATGACCATGGTGAATTGTTTAAGAAGAGCGTCTTACGCACGTTCAACTCTTTTTTTAAGCATGTTCCTCCCGCGTACAAGCTAACCGCGGAGTATCCCGTTTTAATGTACTGTATTTTCTAGGACAGTCCTTCTATCGCCCTCCGCCTCGCACATGTTCTTCACATTCGGACGTCCTATATAAGATAGCGCCGTCACTGACGAAACCAGCCTCTCCACGCGTAAGCCTCCCTAGTAAAGGTTCAGTTTCGATTCCTTCAAGCTGTCCTTCTATCCGCGCAGGAAATGATTCCCACCTAATCACGTTCACTGGTGCCTACTCCACCTTTTACAAGGTGCCCCGCATGATTGCGGCGGTCCCCGTTTCAGCACCCGTCTTTCGGAAACACAGTCATTGCTTCTTGAAGTCCGCAGGGCATTCCCTGGAGGTCTATGTCGATGATCTTAGTTGCTTTTCTGACATACCGACTTTCCTTCACCACCAGTCGATTAATAGTTCCCAGTTAACCCTGGCACGACGTCGCTCCTCGAACAAGAACGTTTTTCGAGATGCAGTGAGGGATAAAGATACATTCAGTGGCGAGTTACCGGTACCTCCCTCCGAGCGGCCACACCCCTTCCCTTTTTTTACGAAAAAGGGCCCCACGGAGTTTTTCCCCCCCCCCGCAGATGCGAGCTTAGTCCCTGGAGAGTCCTGGTTTCCTTCTTAGTGCTCGTCCTTTTCGCTCCTCCCTCCCAGAAGCGGATCCCCCCCCGCCCCTTCCTTTTGGTTGAATTAAGATACTAGTGAGAAACAAGGTGGACAATCCTAAGTCCCAAATTTCCTCTGAATTTGAATTGCAGCCATCTCAGTACTCCTGTATCTTCTTAATGGGGCACTGACCCTCTTGCTTGAGTTATCCCGCAGTTACATTTCTTGAGTAGATAGTACCATATTCTCTCGGGGATCTTAGAGAGATCTCCCCCCTTGCACCCCACCAAGGAGCCTCGTCAGGAAACATTCGTCGGAGGCGCGCAAAGACAAGCAAAACGGCCGTAATAGACTACTTTGCTATGCTCTTTGACGGAACTCTTCGCTTCTTTCCCTTTTCTAATGGTAGTATTGGCATCCGTCCTCGCTCGACCCAGAAGCTTTCTTTCTTGGGATACTATGACCGTAGAACTCTTCCGGATAGAGTAGAGTGCCGGACACCAAGTACCCCTTTATCCCTAACCGATCTGAAGTAAGGCCTTCAGGTAGGCTATAGCGCTCTGGCTTCTCAGCATTCGCCGACCTATGAGTCCCCCCTTTTTTACCCGTCTGGTTCCCTATCGGAATTAAGACATGTACACCTCATCTGCCGGCCGACGTCCGCTGATCGTAGATCCAACCACCCCCCCCCCACTTTTTTGAAGATAGAAGACGTCGATTGCAAGGACAGTGCATCAACCCGCGTCCCTCGGCTCCTCAGCAGAGAGGTCCCTCGGTTTCGGAGACTTGTTTTCCCCTTCTTACCCAGTGATTCTTCCGGTCGGATCCTCACCGGCCGAGGAGCTGCTTGCATTTCCTGAGAACACCCACCCGTAATCTAAGAAGTAGTGGACGAACCTTTGACTGACTCATCTCTAACCTTCGCGCCCCTACATAAAACGCATCCCTTTTTTCAAACTACCCGGTCGAAAGATATTTTCCCTCTCAGTCGAAGTTCGGCAAGTTTTTTTAATTCGTAATCTTTCCTTGCGAACGCGGCCTACGTCTTTCCTAACCGAAACCGTCCTACCGACTAGCCAGTCCCCGTCCATTGGTCCGATTCGAGACGGACCCCTCTTAGGAGTCCGAGTCTTTCTTCGAGTGACGGTATAAATGAATTGAGGACAAGGACATCCAAGGAGAGATTTTACGAGTTGAGGCCCTTTTTTTCTCTTTCTTCTGATGGGTTTGTTTTGGTTGTTGTTGGGGGGTTTGTGCTCTAGCGAGTTAATAGTTAACGCCCATCTCTCCTCTCCTGCCGGCCCACCTCCTTTTAGGATCCTCCCTTCTAACCTTTTTTATTAATATGTACTCGCTCAATTTTAAAATGCCAGTAACGTGATGACGTTATAATAAGCCCGTTTGAGGAGACTTCCCTTCTTTAGCTCGTTCCCCTATGACGTGGCCCCTCGCTCTTATCCTGATACTTTCCCCCCCCCGTTTTTGTGTGAGAGCCTCCTTGATTAATCGCGGTCCCGTCCTTCGCACGCGCGGGATCTTTTTTTTCCCAGTCCCGCAAGCTCGATGATCCTTCAGCACTTTCCCGTTGAGGTCCCTCGGCCTTTTTTTCTCCTTCTTTGCTTCAGAAGAAAGATTGGTCCTCCTCATACCCGTAGGATATGGGCTTCAATCTTTTGCTCGCAGAGCCAGGACTCGCAGCGACCCCCCTTTTAGATTTTGAGAACCGCTTCCCTTACGCCCCCCCCCCCCCTTACTTTATGTTACTGGTGAACGCTATGAGGATGCAGCACTCCCTTTCCATCCCTCGCGGCCTCTCAGTCTTTCCCTCCACGCTCACCGACGGGCTTTCGTTTCCCTTTTGGTAGCGGTTACTGAAGTGTGCTGAATCTCTCAGGCGCTTGCCGTCGTCCCTGAATCCCCCAGGAAACTGCTTTTACCTCCCAAGATTTCCTTTTTCTTATTAAGAGGGGTGAGAGTAATTACTTCCCGGTCGCGAGCATTCAGAATCGCGGCCTCCTGTGTCCCCTACTTATAGATGTTGGAGCACATCCTCCGCGCTTTAAGAGGGAGATCCGGATAGGAGCTGCTTTTTAAGCCTATCAGGGGTTTGCAGTCTGCGTTAAAAAGCTGAGTAATGCTGAGGCTCGTTACTTGATAATTTTGCTCTCTAGTTATTTAGAGATTACACCCTTCTAGAGTCTTCCCAGACGTTTCCTTCAGGTTTTTTAGTTAGGCTTCTCGGTCCCTTTTCCACCCTTATTGATCTTGTGAATGAGTTGAGAATGAAATCTATGCAATTCGGACGCCCATGGTATCTGTCATCTCTCCCGACTTCATTGCAGAGAGTCCCCAGCTCGTAGAATAGTGACGGGTTCTCTGTTCCACTAGTCCAGCGACTTTTTTTTCCGGTGGTCTATCAATGATCTCAGTCGCCCAGTCTTACGAGCACCTCCCCTTGGACTTAGACCCCCTCGTCTGTGAGCATACTGCAGCAGTTCTTTCCTCCCCTTCTTGTTACCTGTGATTAGAAGACCAGTTTCATTTCCAGACGGCCTTCGGGTTCCACTTAACCCTCCTCAAACATAGCGATCCGCGTGAGCTGATAGACCCTTCCTTTTCTCTGTATTTCAGAAAGATTCGTGCCTCCTCCACAAATAGGGAGCCTAGCCGTGCGCCCTAGCTGTGCTTCCTTACCTTTGTTTCCTGCCCCTTTTCTTTTCCCTCCCCCGATGATATTTCACTAGGAGACTTCGCGTGGTTTTTATGACTCTTCCCCCGTTAGCGAATCCACCCTCCTCTTCTCGGGCCACGACTTTCCTTTTCCTTTCTCTCGTCCGAATAGCGGTGTTATGGAACGCCTTCCTTCTTTGCGTCGCATTAGTTTGGCGTCTTCTTTTGTGAATCCAGAAGATGTGTGGGATCCCGAAGAACTAGTCCCGGCGTAAGGTCTCACCTGTAGCCGATGACTGGTGCTATCGTGACGCCTTTCCGGTCCATGGTTAACTAGGAGAGATGATACTGCTCCTACCTTCGACTAATCGAGTGATTCCTCCTGTTTGCATTCTACGAAGCATGACTAACGGCTCGCCGGAGCCTTCCTTCCAGTTTAAGAGAGTACTAGCGAAAAGTCTCTGTTTAAGGCGGTAAACTTCTCCGTGATGAGGTGTTTATCAGTCTGCGCTCGGAGATACTGAGATCCGCCCTTCCAACAGAGATACACTTTTACACTCGAGAGTATGCAGACTAATGGCATCGTGGAGAATTCGGTCAGCTATTCCTTGCTTGCCCGGGAGATAGTTTTTTTTTCCCCCCCTTGAAGTTGTCTGACAGAGACGTCGAAGATCCTCTTTTTGCCATTGTCTGACGTCTCCTGCCTGATCGAGCTCGGACGGCCGCCCCTAGGGTTCGCTTTGGACATTGTCTTTCCGTCGAGATTTCCAAAGGAGGACGACCGTCGAGTAGCTCACTTCCATTTCCGAGTGCTTCTCTGCTTCCTCGGGTATCCTTAGCTTTGTAGATTCTGGGATTCCCCCTGGACGCTATTAGTGGCTTTCTCGTTTCTCTAGTATTGGCGCGCTCCTTGGCCGCAGCGTAGACTCTCCCGACGAAAGGACTACGTGACTCGTGTTCTATCCCTGCTTTTTCGAGGACGCGCTTGTTTAATAAGTGACTCGGTCTCTACTCCTTGCACACGCGGCTGACTTCGCATGCTTTGATCCCAGAGTTGTGGCGCCTACCGAATAGCTAGAATATAATATCCGGTTGCGTATCTCGCCTGTTCTGGCCTTCCGCATCCGCTGCCTTAGCTTTATCCCACCGTCCGGGAAGATCATCTCCAAGAGAGACTGACTAGTACGAACTAATCGCATCTTTTCTGCTCCTCATTAACCGAAAAGCTCCCGTAGCGGTCCCCCTCCACATTTAGGAAAGTTGGCCTATAACTCTTTTCCCTTCCTCCCCTACGGTTTTTTTGTAGCGAGAGAAACTTCTTGCGAACCGTTTTTTTTTCCCTGCGTGTTTCGCGATATTTGATGATCTTTTTCTCCTCGTGGTGTCCTGAGACCGTCAGTTCGTATTGCGAGTCTTCTTAGTCTCTTTGAGTTGGGTATCTTGAATTTTTGAGTCGAGGAGATTGGTCTTTAAGGTCTGTTCCCAAGGGCGGCTCTGCCTCCCCTCCGCGGAGCCAGGTTTCTGAGCGGCTTATAGCACCAATCTCTTTCCTCTGCGGTTTTCCCCTTTTTCCCCCCCCCGACCTGAAGATTTGAAGGACTTCTCGTAGCATTATCGTCATCCTCACTCTCCCTCCACAGCAGGGAAGTTAAGCGCTAGGCTTCACGTCTTTCAGTTCCTGAAGAGTAAACTCGGATAGTCTATAAGCCCGCTTTTATCCGAGAAGCAAATCAGGGAATAAACGTCTCCCTCCTCTCGAGGACAGGCCGATGATAGCTGCCGGAGACTGAAGCCTCTAGATGGTGACTGTGGATAGTGACCTTACGTCCCGCCCCCCCCCCAGGGTAAGAGGGTAGGATGAGCAGTCGAAGATTACCGAGCAACTTCCGATGGCCTTCTCCTTTCCCGCGATACAGTGAGGCCCCCCTCCTCCCTGAAGTTTTTCCAGTCAAGCTCTTTTCCCTCGCGGTCGTCCAAGTTTGGCGGAATTTCCTTATCCGTCCCCCTATCGCGGCGGCCGATTCGCAGAGATAAATTTCGATCCTGGCTCTCTTTGTCTCTTTTTTTCCTGACTTTTAGAAGTCTTTGTACTCCCGCCTCAGTTCCCATGATACGTACCCGACTTTTCTGTTCCTATCCTGAAACATGACCGGTGCGTGATTGAGTAAGTTCTACCGAGAACCTAGGACCCTCAACTTTTAAGTATTTGATTCTGTTTGACTTCTGGTTGCAGACCCGAGTCTTCTAAGTAGAGTCGAGATCCGCCGTTTTGAACCTCTAACTCCCCTGCACTTTTCCCCCGGGATTTTGACCACGGTCACACTATCGCCCCTAACGCTCCGAAAGAGTCCCCCCCGTCGCAGTCTGCTTAGTGGGGGCTCCCTCTCACCGTTAGAGTTCTTTTTGACCCGCTCGCGGCAATCTCCAGTTAAACGAACGCGTTCCCTCTGTCTTCACCAGATGATCCCTCTCCCCCCCTTCCCTTCTATTTTTTCCGCTGTGCTCTGTCTTCGCCGAAGAAGGAGCTAGCAGTCGCCTGAGAGTAGATCAACCACCTTTTGTAGTTCCTTTGGTATTCCACAATTTCCACCGTTTTCATTCCAGATTTCATTTCGAAGCAAGCACATCTCCCCACTCTGTCGCCGGAGGACTGTCGTCTCCCACCTATCGAGTCGGAAGAGTTCCACCCTTTTTGGCGTCGATTCCCTCTATTCTTCTTTCTCTGCTCGAGACGAGGTCTTTGAAGGACACCCCCGGCGCTTCGTCCCTCTCGAGCTAGGCTCTTCCCACCTTTTCTGAGTTTACCTCGACGCTGCTCGTCTGAGCGTCCAATCATCTCCCTCGTGGCGCGGTATGTCGTTCCCGGAGTAGGCCTTCCCCCCCCCCCTCTTTCCTTCCCGATGGAAGAGGTGACCCACAGGAACTCCCGCGAACTTTCGGATCGAAGGGTGTTCCCCGCTGGCTCCCCTTTTTCTGGCAGACCTTCTTTCGCTGCGTTTTCCTTTTTGCGAGATACCCCCAGATGCTCCCGCTTTCTCTCCCCGCAGCAGTGGAAACTCCCCCTATCCGAGACTCTTACGTCGTCCCGCTAATACCATTCCCTCCTTCCTCCTCCTTCCTCTGTTACGCTCTAACTCGCTCAGCTCGCCAACAGGAAAGTGCCTGTCCTCCCCCACTCTGTTACGCGGGGTCTCCCCGTGATCCTCTTCTTTTCCAGAGTTCGAAAGTCCCCCCTTCTCCTTCGGCATTAAAACGTGCTATACGTCCATTTCCTTTCCCCCCGGTCGCGGAGAGCGCGGGCCGTGCCCGCGGTCAAAACAAGCTCTTTCTCCTCCTTCCCGACTTACTAGAACTGTTCTTCTCTCTCTCAGTAAGTTCCCCCACTCAACAGGCCACAGTCAGATCCACCATCTCCTTCTAGTTCTCGTTATTCCCATTGAGATGAGTAGTCTACTTGCGTATCCTCAGACCGCTGCATTCATCCGTCTCCCCGACCCAGCTCCTGTAGGTAAGTCCTTTTCCACTCGTTCGTTTCCCGCGTGAAGAGACGACATTTGACTGAGTCAGCGGGGCGTCCTTTTTAGGCCTGCCCATCCTCCCTTTTCGTTTTTTGGAAATCCCAGGGAAGGCGAGTGATAGTTCTACGAGCTCCAGCCGAGGCCATTGGAGTCCTTAAGGCGCTTTCTGCGTCTCTTCTTCCTATTTACAGCCTCCAAACCCAATCTTGTTCCCCTTTTCAATCCAGTATAGAACTTCCAAAGGTCGCTACTCGCTAAGTCAGAAGCGTCATTTTCAGGGGTAATCGAGCTGTTGCGTTGCTCGTCGGCGTCCCATCCCCTTTTGAACTAGTGGACTAAAGGACTCTTGACCCCTCTCTCTCCTTGAGTATAAGTTGTTGTTTTTCGTCTCGCCCTCCCTCCCTGTTAAACGTAATGTAGTCATGAAGTTCTTACGCGAATTCTCCAGCACCGCTCGAGGAGTAACCCTCAGCACCTTTCTTGAGCGAGACGGCCCTTTTCCTGGCTGCGGACCCCCCGACGTTTCCCCTCTTTTTTTTGCCAGAGGCTATGCTGGAATAGTTCATTCCCCTTCCCTCCCCTTCCCGAGCCTAAAGAATCAAATTTGATTGCGGCTGGACTCGTATACCCTCATCCCTTCTGCATTCTTGATTGCTGTAAGAAGGATGTTGATCGCAACTAGAAGCCCTCGCGGCCAATCCATTCGTTTTCCCCTCTTCTCCCTCGTATTTCACCCTGTCGCAGTAGCCCCCCCCCAAGGAGATCGTACGGTATATATTCTGGCATGTAAGAGAGAGATGAACTCCGCTCTGACTAAGCACTCTGCCACTTCGACTCGAATTTTTTCCTTCCCCTTTCTTTAAGTTTTTGAGTTTTATGATCTCGGGCGCTATCATTCTAGAGATGACGTAAGTTTTACCATTTGTACTCATGTCTTCTGCGCCACCCACCTGCCTCCCTCTCGCTCTGGACGCGCCGGTTTTTCTCTCCTTTTTCCTTCCGATTATAAAGGAGTCTAAGTCGCGCCGTCCCCCGTTCTTCTGAACGGTCTACGAGATAGATCAGTCCCCCTTTTTACTCTAGCTCTACTTTTTTTTTTTTTTTTGCTCAACCGGACTTCTCTCTCCTCCAGGGAATTTCTTTACCCTTCTTGTCGGACTTCTTTTCGGTGTCTACCTTGACGAGTTTTCTCGAGAGTGGCCTGGTAGGACTTCTCCTGGCGATTCCGACCCCTCAATCATGACGAGCGTATTTGTCGTGAGACGTGAACGTTTGTTCTCTTCCCATCGAGAATAGTCTCCCCCGAGGCGTTCCTTTGAGCTTCCCCTCAACTTCTTGCGCTTTTCCCGAGCAGTGCGGACGAGACTCCCTCCCCCCCCCCAGCCGGTCACTGACGACTGGACGTTTTCGTTCCGTCCGATGCTTGCCGCCTCTTCCGTTCTCGCTTGAAGAGTGTGTCAGTCCCCTTCGGGTTCTCTGCCACTATCGACAATAGGCACGAGACAGACGTTTTCTCTGAGATGATCGACTTTCCCTCCTCCCTTAGCAAGAGCAGATATTTTCGCCTCCCAATACTCCGTCGACCCGCGTCTCGTTCTAAATGGCTTTCCTTCCTTCCCCCCCCCAAAAATGGTTGTAGTCACACGCTTATCGTTGACAACTACGAGAGCTTCGCGTTGTTTCGCCTCTCGGTTGCTTCCCCCCTCCCCGCGTTTCGGCTCCTAGCAACGAAGCTTCCGAAGTCTTTTCCGGTTCCCCATTGTTCTTCTCAGGAAACGTGATTTCTTTTTCCGCTCTAGGGTCGTGACCTGGACCGATTTTGCTTTTGATACCCCGAACTCCCTCTTTTCGTTCTTCTGACTTTTCTCTTCGCTCTTTCTTCTGTCTTGCGAGGACCCCTGACGGGCGGGCCGGATTCGAGTCCGCCCTCGGCGGCGCCTCCTTTTTCTCGGCCTTCTCCTCACCCCTTCTTCCTGTTCTCTTCCCCTCCCCCTCATGACGACCTTTGTTCCCTTATCCGTCGAGAGAACGGCCGGCGCCTTCGTTTCTTCAACCGTGTCTTTTTAGGAGAGGTCTTATCACTTGTATTCGGTTTGGATCTGACTCGGCGCTTAAATTCTTCGTCCAACGATCTTCCAGGCCAGTGAATAGAGATGCGACGGCCTGGCTCTAATTCTGGCCGCTGAATTGTCCCGATCTTTTTCGGATTCGCCGAAGTTCCCCTCCCTCTCTGAAAGATGAGGTCCCTCTTGACATAGGAGCGTTCCCAGATTCCTAGAAGTAGTAGTTAGGGACCACAAAGTGCCTTAGCGGCCTCTTCCTCCTTCTTCAGCAGAAAGGCCACCGGAGGTAACGTCAGTAGAGTCTTCTCGTAACAAACCGATGCCTTCCTCTTTTTTCGGAATAGTAGGATATGATTTCCCTTGACGTCCATGCGCGAGCGGGTTCTTTTGGTGAACTTTTTCTTTTCAGGGTCTACGATGTTCTTCGGGCGATTTGGAAGATTGGTTCTGCGTGACGTCTTCCACCCCTATATTTATGGTTCTATAACGTCTGGCTTAGTGATTCTTTGACGCGGAATAGGAGACATGAGCCTGGTGACGGGCTTTTCGTGTGCCACTCTTCTTTTTCGTATCCTTATTCCCCGACCTTATTCGGGCGCGAGCGTTCATGGAGGAGACTGAAGGCCAGCTCCCTCCGCAGTACCCTCTTTCCAGCAACCCGCACTCCCTTCATATCAAGCCTTCCCCCCACCCGACAGCCTTATCCAGAAGACAGACTCTCCCCCTGCGCCCTATAGCCCCCCTCACTAAACGCGGACCCTCCTCGACGCGAACCAGAAGTTCACTGTCGGGCCACCCTCTTTCTTTCTCATCTCTCCTAAGCTGACTTTTTTCTCTCTCCTTTCGAGACCGCACAGTCTTTTCCCACCACCGACGGCCCCCTCCGCGCGACCCCATTGGTACAGCCCTGGCGTCGGCTTCCTCCGCGGCCACCGCGGACCTAAGTCTCCCCCTTGCCCGCTTATCCCTTTCTCTGCTCCCCCCCCCGTAAGAACTTGCTTGATTTCAGATCCTTATGCAGCTGTATTCACGTCTCCTCACCTCGTTCCCGTTTCCTAGAGGTCCTTTCTTTTTTTTAGGAGGAGCCCGTTCCAATCTCGTGGTCTGCCGCTGGGCTGCGTCACTACCGCCGCTTCTGGTGCCGTGCGTGGTCGCCGAGTTTTCTTTCCAATTTTCACTCCATCCCCCACTCTCCTTGGTTCTTCTCAACCCTGAAAGGTCAGCGGACAATAGGAGGTTCGTACGAGTCGGACGCTAAACAGATTCCTGCCCCCCTCCTCCCCGTAGAGACCTGAGGACCCACAAGAAGGGCATGATTAAAGAGACAGCTGCTCTACCCTTCCTTCTACAAGGTCCCCCTGGATGATCCTCGAGGAATATCTCACCCTAATGGTGAAGGTGGCCGACTCTACGTTACGACCGATTGATTCCGGCCCTTTAGACGAAGTAGCTCGGTCCCCGCGCAGCCCGAGGAGTTTTCACTAAGCTCTCTCGGAAGCGACCTTCCCCATCCTCTTTTGGCGAAGAGAGTTTCTTTTGCGGGACGTCAGGCACGTGACAGCCGCAGCCGCTCTTCCCGAAGTCTCCAATCTTTCTCCCCCAGATTTTTATTAACCTTTAGTTAGTCTCTTTTTGACACTTCTCGCAGGGCGTCCGGTTCTCCTAGCAGGGGTTTCATTGTGACACCTAACACGGCGTCTGCGCTTCTCCCCTTCACCCATTTATAGCCCGTCTTCTCCTTCTTTATGTAGCTCCTCCACCCGGCGCTCGCTCGAAGTCCCTGCGACCTTGTGTCGCTGATCATTTTTCCCTTGAGGAGCATTCGAGTCCAGCGCAGGTCGAGGATCAGGGGCTCGCCGCGATGTGAGCCCTCGAGCCTTCCTCCTTTCACATACTCCGTCCCCCCTTCCTCTTCTAGTCAAGATCCCTCCACTTCCGAACGTCGCTCTGGCGAGTTCTTCGATAACGCAGCCCACCGGGCCCCGTTCCAGTCACGACTCCAGATCCAAGTTCTCTCCAAGTTCCTCCCGTTTTTCATCTATGCGGCGCCGGCGCGCATGACGACGTCTTTTTTGCTCGTCGTCGCCGCGACGACCCCGTTAGCTCACTCCTCTTTAGTAAAACCAGCTCTCATCGCGGAGTTCGCTCTCGGGCGATCAACAAGGACCGCCTGACCTCAAAATCATTTGATTTTTACTCGCCTACTTTCCCCTCTGCCTTTCCTCCTTCTATCCCCCCCCTGAGACAGCTCTGCGTCGCGGTACCGCGTTGAAGGATGGTGCCGGCGACTCAGCTCCTCGGTCTCCTCTCCCTTCTTCCGCCGATTGAGGGTGAAGGTTCCCCGAAGTTTTGGCTAACGGCCGTTCGTCGAGGCGCGCTTCTCCGAACAGAGTCCGTACGACCGATAAGTCAACTCTCTCCCGCGTTTACCCTTAGTATTTTTTTTTTGAATGGGTCGACTCCTACCTCCACTATGCTATCCAAGCCGGCAAGACTTAAGGATTCTCTTCCCCCTTAACCGACCGTCCCTCTGACCTTTGAAATCGACCTGCATGTGCACGATCCGGGCTCCCAGTTCACCGTCGAGACCCGAGATTACGGCGAGTCAGCAGTTTATCCTCCAGCTAAATTTCCTCCCTCGTTTCTCAGCAGTAAAGGACAGCAGATATTCCACTCGTCCAGGAGAAGGCTAGCGCTTCCTCTTTTTTCCAACACTTCTTCCCCGAACCTTCCTTCCCTAGCCAGGCGCCGCCTACGAACTCGCGAAAGCCGAAAAAGGACGTTTTCCGAAGAGCTTTCGCCTGGACCTACAGAGAGTCTTTTTTTACTCCCATCCCCCCCGGTTTTCTCAGTTCGAACAGAAGGATTTAATAGCCAACGTTTCTCCTAGCAGCAGGTCGCGCAAGGCCCTGTTCCCTCTGAGTTATCCCCCCCATTACATATTCCTCCTTTTTAGATGGGAAGACTCTTGAGAAAAACCTGCTCTCAGCCCCGAAGAAGACAACTCCACACGCACCCACGCTGGTCACGAGATATACTCTTCTTTGTTGAATCGGCCTGGCCTGTCTTTCTTTTCTTTCCTCGCTTTTTCTGTAAGAAGACCCTCGGCCCATCCGTCTTCTACCGCGACACCAAGCTCATGTACGGACGGTACCCCCGCTTTCCCCCTTTCTGAATACTTTTTTCTTCTTTCATTCTACTACCTTTCCTGAGGTCCCTATCGGTTACTTCGATGCGGCCATCGTCTCGGCTTACCAGGACCCGGAAGTCTCTTTTCCTTTTCAGTGAGCCCCCCGAAGAGTCTGCGACTTGCTTCCCTTGAGGTCGCTGCGCTCGTCTAGTAGTACAGATCAGAGAAGGATCGGCTGTGACACCAAACGCGTGCTCGTCGCGTCCACCCCTCCCCCCCTTTTCCGAGTAATTCCTCATTGAGCACCTTGCTTTTCCTTATCCTCTCTGGTGGCTTCGCGCCTTCGTTTTCTTCGTTCAGAGTTGACGACCCCTTTCTCTTTGGAGCGGCGCTGATCTTGAGTATCTCTCTCTTTCTCACGTTTTTCTTTCTCTAACTCTTTTCCCCAATGTACGTTCCCTCTTCCTCGTTCTTCCTGAATAGAGAAGCACACCCTAGAGGATTCCCTTCAGCACTTGACGCTTCCCTTTGAGTGAGTACGCGCCAGAATGGAGAGTTCGACTGGCGCCGACGCTACGCCCTTTGGTTTTTCCGCGATCCCCTGACGGTTTTTCACTCGGCCCTTCCTGCGCCCTGCTCCCTGAATAACTTTCCCTCCCATTCTGTCCTTAGCCCTCGATCCACGTCGCTCTCTGTCGGTAAGAAGAGATGCGGATGCAACCGCAGTCCCATGGCACCTCCTTCATGTAGTAATCCCCTCGGTCCCTTCCCCTGGCAGGGCGTACTTTCCCTTCTTATTTTTCGCTTTATCTCCGTATCAAGCGAGGAGGAGACAGCTCTCCGATACGAAGCAGAAGGAAAGGACCGTTTTTGCGACGCGACTGCGTTCCGGCTCTCCTGATTTTTTTTCTGGGGCCTCTCTTTTCGCTCGTTTCCGATTCTTCTTTAGTAAAAGCTAAGATGACGTTGTAGTCTCACCTTACGCAAGGCTCCTCCCGTGCCTTTCTCCTCTGGCTCGGTATCCTCACTCTCTTCCCCAGTGCTTCTACGCTACAGACGGAGTAAAAGTCTCTTTCTCCAACTTGGACAGCGTGCCCCTCCTGGGTTGAGCTGCACTTCCTTGTGCTGACTATTCGCTTTCTATACCTGCTAGTCTCTTCCCCCTAGGCCTGTCTTCATTCATTTATAGGTTGAGTCTTTTCTTTTCTGCTCGGCCGTCTCCCTTGAAGAGGTCTCGAGGAGGGTTTTAATCCCGCCCCATTTGCCATCTGTATCTTGCTTTCCTCCCATACTAGTTTTTTTTCCTTTTGAACGTTTTTCGGATTCGGGCACATCCTTTCCGAGAGTTCCTCCTCTTGAGTCAGGAGCGCTCCTTCACAGTCTTGCCGTTTCTCTCCTTGAGGAAGAGGCCGAAGCCCATGCTGGACTAAGAAGTCTCCTCGGGATCCTAGTTCCTTCTCTCCTCTTAGCCTGCGATGATCCCTTTTATTTCCTTCCCTACGAAGGGGCGGTCCTATTCGCGGTTCGCTCACTCCTCGAACTAGGCTCCGCGCGAGCTCCATCTTCGCCTGATATAAGCCCTTCTTTTTAGCCTATTTACCTTCCAGCGATAGTGTTCTCGAACAGTCCCCGGCGCTCGATGTCGCTGTTACTGCTCCCCCTCAAATTCCCGGATTTCTTTTTTTTTTCACCTTGAAAGATTGTATATGAAACTTCCGCGAGCTTCGCGTGGTTCTCCTCATCTATGCAGTTCTCCTAGTCTTCTCCGAAGAGCCCTTACTATTCTTCACATACTTTTCTCGACTTTCCCTTGATCCCGAGTGTTTTCCCCCTCCCCTCTTCTTAGTTTTCCTGGAAAGTGATAGATTTTTCCTTTCAGCCCCCCCCCCCCCAACCCCACCTGACATGGAACCCGAACGACCCCTGCTTCGTGATCCCGACGCCACCTCTCTTTATTTCTTTCTCTGATTTCATTCATTTTCCCTTTTTCCCCTTTTAACGGGATCTTTTGAGGTAGGAAGATGTCTATAGCCCTCTGCGAGAGCTCAGATCTTCCCTTCGAATCCCGTCTTGATTCCAGCGGACCCAATTTCTCCGCCCTCCCATGAAGAAACTTCCTGCTTTTCCGGGACTCTCCGTTCTTCCCTTATCCAAGTGTTCCTTGAAGGAGATTTTTAAAGGGATGAGGTTTGTCTGTCTTGTCGCGCGGACGACTGAATCCTCTTCAGTCCTGAACCGCTTTTTACTGCCCCATAGAAGCTCTCGACCCTCCACCCCCCCCCAGATAGGCCCCATGAGAATTCGTCGCCTTGCTTTTCGTCGCTCATAGTCGGTCCATCTGTTTTAATCCTCCCCTTTAGTGACGATCTATTCTATCTTTTTTAGTTCGGCCCCAGGAATAGGAGCGTTACCTAGACTGCGATAGATCTCAACGGGTAAGGTTTTAGAGCAATCTTGTGGTTACTCTTGATCAGGTTTCGTCACTCCCCTTCGGCATGGTTTTTTGCGAAAGTGTCTTTCTTGAAAACCTTCCCTCTCATGATGCCTTCCTTTCTCTTCTTTCTATTGCCTTTCCTCCCCCGGAGCTATCAATTGTGGAGAGGGATTATGCCTCCCTTGGCCCCGCTAGAGAAGTATTTTTCTCTATATTTGTCATTTTGTCTCCCCCTCCCTCCCACGCTTTCACGACGCGTCCCGCTCGCGCCGTGCTTGTTCTCGACGGTTTTAAGTCGGATTTAGAGGCTGCTTTGTACTTCCTGAACTTTCCTCCCTGCCTTCACAGAAAGCAGTAGTGTGCGTTACATAGGAGCCTCACCAGATCTCTTTTCCTATATCAGAGATCCCCCTCCAGTTCATATTCGGGAGTCTCTAGCAATGTGAGGAGGCTACCGTGATTCCAAGCTAGCGCAGTTTCTGTCCCTTCCCGCACACAGGTTTTCTTCCTATTCACATATATATCGACTTTATCTTGACCTAATACTAGAATTCATGTGTATTCAGAACACGGTTTCACCCCTTGCGGAACCCTCCCAGTTACAAACCTGGATCCCATCCAGTTC
>Ga0179591_1353786_pt1 | contig 18229 bp, 19 predicted proteins | sample CZOMad2_1_08_16f_FD_182891 | JGI IMG/M metagenome (GOLD analysis project Ga0179591, IMG submission 182891) | Vadose zone soil fungal communities from Angelo Coast Range Reserve, California, USA - CZOMad2_1_08_16fungal (PacBio error correction) | ecosystem: Environmental > Terrestrial > Soil >... | reverse complement strand
TTGTGCCGGTGAACGATTCCTGGATCTGAACTTCCCTTTTCTTCGCCTTTTTTCCGATGATTCTTTTTTTAGCATTTTCTCCTGTCAAGCGAAGGCTTCGAGCTTGACCCCTTTCACAGCTTCTTCTTTGATTACGGCGGTCAACCCCTAGAAGTGGCTTTGCTGCCCTCCATTGGACTTCTTCTCATCCGGCCGCCCTCAGTGGGTGGTCCCCATACCCCGGTGGCATTTTCCACCCCCCCTTCTTGAGTTTTGGGAATTTGCTCTCCTGCCTTTTCAAAACTTCCTCTTAGTATCAGGTTAATTCATCAGCAGTTCCCTCAAACTCTAACCGTACCGTTTTCTCGACTGCTACAACCTCCCTTTCAAAAGGTGAATTCTATATGGCGGATTAAGTTAAATGCGATGTCCGCCCCCTCTCCTTTTTGTTCTTTCTTTTTACCAGATGTTTTGTTAGTTCTCATGGCTATAACGTGCCTTTCTAAAGATGCGAAAAACCCAGATCGTGGACTCCCGAACCCCCCCCCAGTTAGCGGAAATCTCTTTCCTCCTCCGCCGTTGTTTCTCTATTCCTCCCCTTGGCCGAGGGTTTGGTATCGTGGTAACTGAAGCTCTGCCTGTAACCCAGCCTTTCTAGCCATCGTATCCTCGACACCCCTTTCCCAAATGTAAGGCCTCCGACTAAGAAGATGTTCCCTCGTAGATTCGACTCCCCGCCGTAGATCCCATCCTTTGCAACGTTTCTTCGCCTTCGATCCCCACTGAACGACTATTTGATATCCGTGGACGTATACATTCTGACACTACGCAATTTAACTTTCAAGGAAGGCAATTCGGGCAACATCGTCGTCAATACCCGATGACCTTGCCCAAGCGGTTCACTGGGATATTTTCCCCCCCACCCATCTTTTCCCCTGTAGAATCCTGTTACAGAATGCTCATAAACGTCGAATCCAGGTAAGCGTCCTTGTCAAAGGTCTGCCTTTGAGTTCTCACAGATCGGTAATCTTACCGAAGCTCTGACCCTGGTCTCTCCCGTATCCATATCTACCCCCCCTCCTCCCCCAAGTTACTAAGCAACTCACTCGAACCTCATGGTTCCTTCACTCCTGTGATTTGCACAAATCCAAGGTCCCCCTGACTTGACCCCTTTCTCCTGCGCATCTCCGTGTGGCTCGCCCTTCTTTTCTGACCCATCCCTAACAAGATCCAAGTCTTTGAGAGATCGCATGTTCTATGTTTCCATCATTGGTGAACCCTGCTTTCTTCTCTTTTTTTTCTCGTATGTGATCTATCCCTATAATTTCTTGAAACTTTTTCCTTTTCCAAGTTTGAACCCTTTCAGCTTTCTTATGCCTACTTCCGGCCCCTGTAGATGCCTTTCAGGCCGCCCTTTTTTACCAGTTTCCCCCGCTTTCAACGTTCCGAACTCCTTCGTTGCTTTCCACAAGCCTCCTGATCTCGAACGGACGTTAAAAGAAAAGACCCCCCTTAATTTTTTTCCCTGCGGTTCGATTGTTTTCGTCTTTTTCTTCCTTCCAAAGATCTGTTAATTAGTGATTTTTTGCCCCCCCCCAAACGTTGCTGGCCCTCCTGGAACCCCTGCGCTTTTCACCTTTTTTATAAAGTTCTTGCCTCTTCCCGGCCATGTTCAGACAGATCCCCTAGACATTTCCCCTACCATTCACGTCCTCCCAACAATCCCTGGCAGTGTTCCGTATTGGGTAAGCTCGTGAAGTCGCCGATCCCCTGTCCATTCTTGTGCCTTCCTCCCCTTTCCACTTTTTCCCCTTTCTTCATCTTCGCGGGCCCCCTTCCTTTTCTGATCCTCCTCTTTCCATGCCGCGATTTCAGACCAGCGAGCATTTTTCTTCCTCTATTTCTATCCCCCCCTTGTAAAATTGGCGCCATGCGACCTAAACCCCCCCTATCAATACCCCTCGCCGTTCTACCATTTTCCAGTCCTTTGAGTATTTTAAATTGGATCTTAATAGATACCTACAACTATGTATGGGTATCCTCTCCTCCGTACTGGTGCGATTAGAAAGTGAGGTTTCACGGATGAATTCTCCCAGACTCCTTCCATTTACCCGTTGACGTCTTCTTTTCACTCCTCCTTGACAAGCTTCCCATTGAACCTCTAACGGTGCTGAAAAGCCACCCGTCCGCGGGCAATGAGCGGTCAATCCTCCTCTCCCTACCACACGTGGCGGTGTGCTTCTTTGTTCCCCCCGTTTGTTTACCCCCCCGAAGTCATGCCGTGCATTGCCAAGACTGTTTTTGTAATGTTTGTTCGCCCCAACAGCCCCATTCTTGCCTCCCCATACCATCTTTTCTGAAAGAGAGGAGTTATTCTTTTCATCCTCTTGTAATGATCTTTTTGTCTAACATTGTGACCCCCGGACTTGGACATTGGTGGGTTCGAATTCCCCTTCGGTTTCACCCCGGCACCACTAATACTGGTATATTGCAACGGAACCCAAAATCAACGATTTTAGGAAATTCGGAACTCTGCCCACCTCTCTTACCCTTGCGCTCACACTCACTCACCCATTACGCAGCAGGAGCGTTAGATACCACTGGCTTGTCCCCCCGAACCGGCGTTTTCCTCTGTTAAGATCTTGAGATCTTTAGCGTTAGGTGCCCCTTCCTCCTGTGCTTTTTAGGATGTGAAAACCTGATCACAGGGGTTTATACCCTCCCACAATGATTCTTTCATTAGGCGGCCCTTTCTTTTTTTTTTCCCCACGGTGCCCCACGTCTTCCCCCCTTCATGCTAAAATCTTTGGAAATTGTTCACCCCCCCCATCAACCCCCCTAGGGTATTCAATTGCGGACACACCCACCAACCCCCACTGTCTCCTTAAGAACCTGTCTTCATATTATATAGTTTCTCATCCACTCTTTCTCGTGACGCTTTGATGTTCTCCTTTTGACGGTGATAATTGACGATCTTTAAGTTAACAACGGGTTCACCCCTCTCTCCCTGTGGATGATTGTTCGATGGTTTTCCCACCTGCTTCATTTCGATGTAGCCTCTTGTCCGCTCCTGACCGTTCCTTCGATTCCGACTCCCCCGAAGCCTTTCGTCATTCCCACCCGCCCTTTCTTAAGTCATGGGCACGTCTCTTCACCGGGAGGAATGTTTGATCAAATAATGAACCCTTCTTGGCACTTGCTTGTGTGCTTTCGCCCCTTTCTGTCGTAACTGCGGTTGTCCTTTTTTGCCTGGAGCACCTCTGAATTTAGCTTGTGGTCCAAATACCCTTCGTCCTCTCTGCGTTTTTTTAGGTGATGACCTCTCTTGTTGACTGCCCCTTCTTTTCGCCCCGGCGTAACCCGACCCTCTTCAGGCAACATGGCCCAGTCATTGGGTTAGTTCCGTTACCAGGATGTAATGTGTTCATCACACCGTAATTGACGTCTTATGTTTAAGCGCCTTATTCGCTCGTTGCTTCCCCCCTGATTTTTTAAATTCGTTTTCGAGGTTTTATGACGTCGGTATTGGATAACCAAGAACGGGAATCTTCGCATTGCATTTCTTCTTCTCTCGTGGGTCTTTCTTCTCTCCTTTTCTCGAGGAGGCCCCTGAAAGGTCCCCTTTCCACGCTTGTTTTCTGGAAGCGGCGACTGAATCTTTTTATCAAAGGTCTTATCGTACCGGACGTCAAAAAAGAGTAGTCCAAAAGACCCTCTCACAGTTGTTTCCTTATCCCCCCCTCGACTCTCCCCCTTCTGTTGTTCGTTTGTCCAGGCAGCCCTAGTGACCTCCTGCACATACCCCAATCCGCAGTTGCCTGTCTAAGGGAGTGTCGCGGATGTTACCTCGTTTTTCGCCATTTCCCCCCTCACACCTTCCTCTGCAATGTGAGCAGCCCCTTCCTTCCTACCCATTCTAACAATGCTTTGCTCCGTCAAGTTTCTTCACAACGTTCTTACCACCCTATAAGCTTTTTCCGAAGAGCTTGTCATACTTTCTTTTTATGCCACCCTACCTTTAATCCTTCTGACCCTTGGAATCACCTTATTTGGTTTATGGTCCTTACCCTCACCCCCCTATGTCCTGACCCCAGGGAGCCTTATTACCTAATTGGAAATGTGAGCCCAATCAGGTTCGCCCCTCGAGCAGGTGTGTGAAACCACAATCGTTCCCACCCCTCCTCCCAGGACTAATCGGATTGACAACGGGGTTCGTCAATTCCGATCACCCGCGCTTCAAGGCTCCAGCGTAACACGCTTACCTCCCCGACAAGCGAGCGGCGATTGCGACAGCAGACACTTTCTAATGCCGTTGCATTGTTTTTTCAAGTTCCCCTCATTCAGCAAGGTTTTTGTTCTGTGTCCAAGTCATTTTCCCACCTCAAGTTTTAACGCGCCCGTAATTAATGGCCGTAAAAAAAGCCCTTTTATCATCCTTTTCTTTTTTTGATCGGCTCTCTCTAGTGCTTACCAACCAGTCATGGTTCATGACTCCCCCATACTGGAGTCCTCTTAACATGTCTTAAAATGCTACAGGTCCTTTTTCCCTTTTCTCCGTCCTCTTTATTCGGAACCCGCCCTCTCCTTTTCACTGATATAAGATCTCGGTTTGCGGATAGTGAAAACCGGCTGTCCTGGAGTTCCTTCTTTGGACTTTGCGCTTCCCTGATTCTTTTTGATTTGGAGCCAGTTTTCACAGCCTTTTCTTTGTGCCCCTTCCTGCCGTCTGAATTTAGATTGCCCCACTAAGAAATCCTGGCTCCGAATTCTCCAACGCAGCCCTTCCTCTGTCACCTCGTGAGTTCGAATACAGAATTCTGAATAGGAGTCCTCTTTTCTTTCCTCTCCCCCCATTGGTTCACAGAGCCCGCTTCTCTCTCCAATTGCCCCACTTCCCCCCTTTCGGTTGAATTATTTTTCTGCAATCCCCACTAAAGCCCCAATCCCCTCCCTCCACTTTTCACTTTAGAGTTTTGCTTCAGGGAACAAGAGCTCGGGTCGTCCTTCCACTTCTCACCCTTCCGGACTCTTGTCATGAATCGTCATGCGCTTACTTCCACTCCCACTGCCGCGTTGGCTCCTGCAACGTGCCCCCTCGGCGTTTTTCCTTCCCCTGTCGATCCTCGCTTAGGGTCCTCAAATTGATCAGAGGGAAATCCCCCCCCATTCAATCCTCCCCTTGACAAATTTGGAAACCTTCCTGAGGTTTTTGTAGTGGCTTGTTTAGCCTTGTTAATTGCCTTTGACTGGAAGAACTTCCTCTATGGTTTTCTCTCCCTTCAGAAGTCCTTCTCTTAACCAACTCCTGTCCCGCTGCGCCTTTCACTTTTTCGAAGGGCTATATTCCCCGCCAATATCACTTTCTTCTTATTTATCTTTCCTCGTCTCTTCCCTTCTTCAATGCTCTAAACCCCCCTCCTCTCTGACAACCTTTTATTGTGTTGAGGCCCTTGGTTTGCACCTTGTTTTCTGCTTTCCCTCGTTTATGGCGTTAGACAGCGTCACGACATACAATTTAATAAGCATTCGGCCCTTTCCCCTTTTCCCAGACATAAATCCCTATCTTTTTTGGATACCCTCGCTCTTGACCCTACCCTCTTAAATGAAGTATTATTGTCCCCTGTTCATAGAGGTATTACGACGTTCCCCTCCCGGGATCTTCCTCAACGCAATTTCTCTCCCTTTGGAGAAAGCTTGGCTCGACTTTGTTTCCTCTCCCCTCTTGCTTTTCTTCATATAAAAGTTTTCGCTTTATTGCGTCACCAAGGTGGACCCTTCCCAGGGCGTTTTTCCCGTAACCGGCAACCCCACCCCCCTCTCTCTCCCATAGCGAGAAACGCTCCCCCCACCCTATCAGAAGACATTAATTCTATCAATATGCCTTCCATTCCCTCTTTATATAACATGTGATCTTCTTTCCCTTTTTCCTCCCCACCCCCTTGCTACCTCGTCACGTTTTCCCCCTACTTCTTCCCCTCTCCGTCCTGTTTTTCAATGCTGCAGGGGCAAACAAGTGAATCCTCAGTTCCCCTCTTTCCCTAGATCTTTAATTCTAAGTCTCCCTTCCCCGCAGAAGCTTGGCTTTCGCCATTATCTTTTCCCGCGTCCAGCTTCCTTCTGGATTAGATTTGCTGCATCGTAATTATCTCCTTCCTGCCTTCCTCAGTTCTTTTATCATCTCATCAAGTTTCCTTGGCCGTCCCGTTCTTGTTGCGTTTCCTTTGTCCCCTAATTTTTTCCCCATGTTCTCCCGGGGAGTATCTTAAACGTCCGTCCTCTATTCCCTTAAAGTTCAGGGTCACTGTCTTTCCTTTTTCGAAGTTAGTAGAACGCTTAATCCAACTGCATTGACCGATTCCCCTTTTTTTGTCAAATTTTTCTAGATGTGGCTTGCCCGGAATTTGCTCCTCCCTCTGGTGTTTCGTGTCTAGCGAATGGAAAGCGGTCCCTGTCGGCCCCAACGCTACCCTCCCCGTCCCCCCCCCACAAAGAGCTGGCCCGAATCCTCCCTCCTGGTTCTCTCCTGGCCCCTTGGCCCTTGGGTTGGAGCGTTTTCTCCCCTCTTTTTTGGGCCCTTTCGCTCCCTTTCTAGCCATGGACTCGTGAAAAACCCCCCTATGGAAAACCTGTCGGCCATGCCCAATTCCAGAGTTTCGAGCAGCTAGGCATTTCTCTCCCCCTTTTATCACTTCAATGGAATTCGTTTCACCACCCTTTTTCACTCAATGGACTATTTGAATAGATCCCCGTTTCACCGTGAAATTCTCCATTAGAGATTCTCCTTTTCCCCCCAAAATCCTTAGTGAAACGATGCCCCTTTTCCCTATCCTTTACACTGTGCTTCTTCCCGCAACTAGTAGTCATTCTCCCTTTGCCTCCCCATTATATCCGCTGCGGTAATGCGTGGCGTCTTTAACCCCCCCCCTTTCTCTTTGTTATTAGAAAGCTCCTTCCTCCAAGGAAGTTCCTTTCAAGAACTCTGATGAGCGAACGTCTTTATCTTCCGACCCTCCTCAAAGGACCGTTCTCCCTCTCCTAAGGCATGGAACTACTTTGAACAACTCCGATTGCGAGAATTTCCCCCTTCCAATCCTTCTTTCCCTCCGCATGTGGCGCCCCTTTTTATTATATGAACCCTGTACTCGCAGGAATTTCCTGCTCGCGGATGCTGTTATCCTGTCTTTCCATATATGTCTTTTGTTGCCGTTTTGATGTTGTTGCCCTGGCCCCCAACGTCCCCAGTTCCCCCCGGTGACCAGGAGGCCCGCCTTTGATGACCACTTTTGCCACGGTCTACTTCCTCCCGCTTGGAGTGTTCCCCCTTCTACTCACAAGCTCTCTCAAGATAAAGTTGAATCTCTCCATCTCAACCTTTGACCGTCCCCACTTCAGACTTCCCCCACATAAAGTTTACTTCCCTCTTGTGTTTGCCGAGCTTGGTGTTCCCACTTCAAATATTCTACTTCCTGCGTTGAAAGCACCCCCATTGCTGTTAATTCAAACCTCAAACTGTACTTCCTCTTTTCTTCCTTCCTTTCCTAACAAGATCCATAGACCTTCACAACCGCCCTACACAAATGTCCCCCCAAACGGGTCCTGTTTCCCTCCTCGTGGTGATCTGTTCCTACGTTTCGTGCCGAAGGGAGCATTCCTCCCCCTTTTCTCCCTTTCTCTTGGCGGCCTATAGCCGTAGAAATATTGCACAACTTAATCGCCTTTCCCCTTCCATTTTCTTTTGCTGCGCTTTCTTGGCTAAAGACCAGCGGACAATGCCTTCGTTTTTGATCCCTAACAATACTCCCAGCGATGCAGTGAAAAAATCCAGGACACCTTATCTACCATTTCAGCCGGGGTCTTCCATTGTCTCTTCCCTCGATCATTCCCCTAGTAAATTTCCTACCCATTCTCCTCGACCTTTGCGCTCCCGGAGTTTTGTCCTTTCCAATATTCGAACCAGTCCTTCTGCGTCTTAATTTTTCAATTTGCCACTTTCGTCCTGTACCTGAGGATGTTTCCAACGTACCAGTTTTCCCAATTATCCTGATACTTTCGAATCCCTTTTCCTCCCTTCCCTTGGCGTTTCTATGATTGTTAATTCCCCAATCCCTCTGAGAACACATTCATCTCCTGTTTCATTTGATTCCTTTTCGGGGGGGTAAAATCTCTTACTTCCCTCCCCCTGAGGAGTCAAGCCCCTCCCTCCGCGGTGCAGGTGGTCTGCTTCCTCTTGCTTGCTCCTTTTTCTTATGACTTTGAAAGACTTTCATCGTTTCCAGGGTTGGCGTTCCTGACTCGCCCCCATCTCTTTTTTTTCCAGTGTGAAACCCATTCCTGGTGCTTCCTTGCAAAAAACTTTGCTGACAAAAATCAACCCAGGTTTGCATAATCGAACCCTCGCCCAACCCCGGGCAGGCGTCCCCCTCCCTGCTCTTTTTCTTTTTCGCCGCAGTCACGCGAAGTGGGGTTTTCTATATCCGAGGCCCCTGACTCGGTTTCCGAATTCGGAATGAGTAGCTCTTAGAGGCAGGTGTATTTGCCGTTTCTTTTTTATGCGACCATGCTGGGTTTATCCCTATCTATACGGATCAAAGCCCCCGTTATTAATCTTCTTCTGTAGTTTTTCCAGAGGTGAATCGGCTTGCCGGGATCCCCCATTTTTTCAAAGACCACTTACACCCTTTTTCACCTAGGCTTCAACCCAACAACCCTTTATGCTTCATTACAGAACCGGCTCCATGATATTAGTGCTCAGCCTCCTTTTTTAAATTCCAATTTCAGGGAGCTTTTCCCATTTACTCCCCCTCTTCTATTCGCTTTGCCGGATGTCTGAAGTACCCACCACTGCTTACTTCTTCTTTCTTCTGCCTTTTTCCCACCGATAAGGTGGAGCTTATGTTTTTGACAGCTTCTCCGCCGTTCTTGCGTCCCCCCCTCTAAGTTTAATTTTTCATGAAACCTCCCCGGTCTTTCTAGGCACCCTTATAACCTGGTATTCTTTGATATTAAGATCCATAGCAGTTCTGCTTCCCCTCTTTTTTCATTTTTTTGTGGCTGGACAGATTATGAGTCCCCCTTTCTTCTCATCTGACTGGAGCTGATTCTACTTGGCTGTTTCTTTCCCGTCAAATCTTCCACAGATCGTTGTGGTGAGGTGTACCTCCCTCCCCTCCCATTCCTTTTTTCTTTTTTGAAGTCCAGAAACCTTGTCGGAACCGCCCTATTCAGTCAACTGGAACATAATGTTTTTCATGTTTCTTCCATCCTGATTTTCTGCACGCCACCATTGGAAATTGCTTTGATTACCCCTTGATCCAAAACTCCCTTCGTTTTGCATTGAGTGAGAGTTTTTCGCTCTTGTTTATGAAGTAATAGTAAGATATTTCTTTTCCTCCTCGAATTCCGCCCTTTCCTTTCTGCGCGTGGACCTCCTTTTTCTTGGCTTCACCCTCTCCTCCTTCTCAGACTTCTCCGTGTTAGAGAGCCGGTCACCACTAAACGACCTTAAATAGTACGGTACCCGGAGCTGTCTTCTTTCCGCCTTTTATCCAAGGTCTGAGATAACAATTCACCTCCTACCCAATTTTTTAGACCACTTTCCCACTGAACCACTCTCCCGCTTTCTTTTCTCGTCATGAGAACAAAGACCCCAGCATCCAGTTGTGTCTTTCCCGGAAAGGCCGATCGTTTTCCAACCACTTAATGGGCCCCATGCTTTGCCCTCCTGGGCCTCCGCAATAGCCCGCCAAGCAAGTCCTCTCTCCAAAAGTCCCACCCATAAATTTTTCAATCGATACCACTTTCCTCTCCCCTCTCCCAATTCCGAGGTCGATCTCCCTTCCCGAAACGTGCTCCCTCAGATTGCCATAGGATTGCGTCATCCTCCCTCCCCCTTACCCCCTCCTTGTATGTTTCTGCCCAATCGGCACTTAGACCGTGCTTGGTTTATTTTACTCTGATTTTCGTCCCCTTTTTTACCAGACAGTCGAAATTTTGTGACGACCACACGGCCGTCATCTCCCTTACCGTGGGCACCCCGGCTCCCACCTCCTCCCGTGCATAGAGGTTTTGGACTGGGTTGAACTGACGTCCTTTCCATAGTCAAAGATTACTTTCCTTGTCACGCTAAATCCTCCCTCACAAATCGATCCTCGCGTTCCCCAGAGTTCCTTCTTATCACGATATAATTTTTAGCGACCGTTTCACTTTAATGTTCCCCTCTTCCCCCCTTTTTTTGTGGCGTCTCCTAAGACCCGGTTTGTATGCAGTTCCTTCCCACATACTTTTTCCCTCCGAAAGAACTAGGGTTCCCGCTTAAAAATGCCCGCGCTATCTACCCCTTGTAGCTGGTTGATCACGGTTGGGCTACCCCGGTTCCTCTCCTCCCCCCCCTAGCCGACTCTGAAGTATTTATATTGACAGATACTCCTGTTCTTCCATCCGCGTCTTTTTGCCAACTCTAGATCCCGCGTCCTTCGGCTCCTCTCCCCCATGTTCGGCGGGAGTGATGGTAGAAGGGCGGATTTGCGATTGATGTTAATCTGCTTGCTTGAATCAATTCCATAGCACTCTTTCTTGTTTCCTGCCGGTCCGAGAAGGCGATTCGCAAACCCACCCACTTCGAAATCGCTCTAATTTTTCCAAGCAGAACCCGTTCTCGGCGTCTTAATTTCACGACTTTCGCAGAGGTCAGATTCTTGTTTCCATTGTTTTCCTCATCTCCCCTATTTTTTCCCACTTCTGCTCAATCAAAGGCCATACCTTTCAACCAGAACCCCTCCACACCTTGAAGCGGCGCCCTTTCCTTTTTCCCTTCTCCCCGACAGCAGTTTCCGACGAGTTGTACTTCCACACTGTAATCGGTTCATTCCGACCTTTTCCGTTTCATCTTACCTGGGGGGTGCAATGCCATATTGATCGTCCCTAGTTTCCATCTCCTTTCCACCTCTGTCGCAGATCCCTCCTTTGTGACCCGCGCTGACTTGCAACGCGTTAATTCGACCCCCAACCCCCGGCATTTTTCTTCCTGCTTGGGGATTGATGTTTTTTACTGTTCACTCGTCTTCTAGACCAATTAGATAGCCCCTCTCCAGAGTGAGCGTTCTTTTCTCTTTCCCTACAGTCCCATACCCCCCTTAATGGCCGCCTTCCGCTTGCCGTTGGCCTAGGCGCGTCGCCGCCAAATAAGATATTTGGATCATAGGCACTACCCTCGCTTCCCACTTTTTTACCCCTCTTAAACCCCAATCTGATCCTCCCCCGCGTCATTTGGTGAGGCCTTGCCCCCCTTTCTTTTTTTCTGATGTCGCTTTCTTCTTTTCTCCCGGGTGTCTGGTCGACCTTATTCATTCTCCGGGTCCCCCATCGCCAGACTTCCCTTTTTCCCCCCTTCCAAAGTACTCCTTTAATTTGTTTCAGGCCCCAAAAGATCCCTACCCCTATTCCCAGTCCATTGGTAGTTGAACACACCTACCCCCGCAGTTTCCCTTCATTCATCGATTAATCAAAGAACTCTTCCTTCTTTTGATATGCCCTTTTTTCTTCCCTCCGCGCAAAGTCTTCTCATCCCCTTAAAGTCCTGCCTTTTAGTAATCTACTGATCTCCTGTACTGTGCTTTTCAGGAATTCCAAAAACCCTCTTTAGTTAGTCTCGCCCCCCACCCTCCTCCTCCTGCGTTACCCATATTCCCTCCTGAAACTGCATCCCCTCTGCGTCTGACCTGTATTGTTATCCATAATAATAATCCTGTGCCTAAACCCTGCTTGAAGGTTCCCCATTTCTCCTAACATTTTTGCAAAGCTGACCTCTTGGTCAACCCTGGAAGATCGTAGGAGATGTAGTAGTAAATAGTTTCTTCGTTATAAGGTTCTCTTCTTCCTATCCGAGCAGGTGCCCTGAGGGATCCCTCTTCCATTGGTTACCCCTGTCCCTCCCCGCCTTTGAGGCGTAGAATTGTGAGGAGTGCACCTATAACATTCTATACTTCAGCCGCCAGGGGTGGCTGTCATTAACAGTGCAGCTGCTTGGCCAAATGCATAGGGGCCATCCCACTACGGTTTCGTGTTGTGGGCTGCTCCTCCTGCGTGAGTCCGTGTTCTAAAGGCTCGTTCGATGTGACTCATCCGTCCGTCTTCTTCACCCCAAACGTTAAGTAGTTTACGAGCGTTCGCTGTTTCTGATCTAAGGGCTGCTATTGCCAAGAGCTTGCTCTTTCAGTTCACTTATTCCTTTTTTGTTCTTCGGCCCACATTTTTTTCCAAACTATTTTGTTCGCTCTAGACCCTGGCACGTCCGCTGTCCCTTACTTGGACCAAACGGCTTCCCCGGAAAATCCCCCGCCGCGGTTCCCCTATCTTCCTCTCTCCCTTGTTCTTTTTCTATTCCAGCTTTCTTTTTTTTTTCGCTTGTACGGTCCTCGGTGGGGTCTTCTTTCTGCCCCTTTCGCTCTCAGCTACCCCCCCACTTGTCACCCGACCAAGAGATAAGTTCTTTTAAGAGTTTTCCCTTAGCCGGGTATGTGGTTTTTTGGTGGGTGGGGGGGGGGGACCGTACCCATATTCTTGAACGTTTTCGCCCCCTTCCCCTACTTCCCTTTTCTCCCTTCGGATTCTAAAATGTTATAATAAGTTTATTTACTCTGTCTTAGGTCTCCCCTCCCTGCCGACCCCTACGTGTGAATGAAACGTATGAACCCAAGGCTTTTGAAACCCCCCCACTGTGCGTCAGACTCCCTCCTTTCTCAGTCAAATTCTACCGCTGCCCCTGTCCCTTTTTGGAAGCGTCAGGGCCTGTGATTTTCGCGCTTCCTCCCCTTTCTCTTTCATTACTCAGCGATCTGCGCGGAGTTTCATATCTCCCCTTCTTTCCTAAGCCCCCCCTCTCTTTCCCTTCCAGGGTGCCTCCCTGCTCCCCCCCCACCCCACTTCAGATTAGGCTTTGAGTAGGGCATCTTGAAAGAGTTCATTTCCCACTGTGTGGGCGCCTTTCTTTATGTATTTTTTTTCCTAAAAAGATCAACCTCCTTTTTTCTTTTACCAATTCTCTGCTTCTTTCGAGTTCCTTCTCTCCTTCTGTTTTTGGCTTCCTTCCAAAACGCCGTCAATTTGCCTGAGCCGCTGCTATTCCTACAGTCTTCCCCGGGGTCTGAATTTAGGTCCAATTTCTCGTCCCCCCCTGTACCTCCCGCTTTTCTCCCCCTTCCTAAATCCTCTTTGATACACGATACCCTTTCCCTGAACATTGTCTATATGTGGTTGCACCTTCCGACCGACCCAATCACGCCCCCGTCCTTGATGGTCTCTCGGTCATTCATTTAAGTCCTTTTGCCTTCCCCAACCTTCTGGCTTCCCCCTGCGATTGACACTTCCATTTTTTTTCCTTTTTTCTCGTAAAGTCCTTCCATTCCCGCGATTCATAATCACCAAAACCCACCCAAGGGCTCAACCAAATAACAGGTTAAGGCAATTGTGTTCCTGCTTTGAAGACCTTAAGATAGTTCTTTCCGAAGGAGACTCCTATCCCCCTCTTGCGGCAGCTCTTAGAAACCTCCCGGTCGTGCATGACTTCCTTTTGATCTTTTGAATTTTTGACTCAAGCAAAGAGAGCCGTTGAGAGGTTGCGTGTCCCTGAAACCTTTCCCTGCCCGAACCACTGAGCCCAATCCAGAATAAATCCCTTAATTAAAGAAATTGGATTTTTTGGATATTGGAGCTTGCCCCCTATCTCCACTTCCCTTTTCACTAAGGCTTCGATGTGCAGACCTTACGGGAGTTTAAGTATCCTATCATGAGTCATGTTTTCCTCGTCGTCCCTGGGTCCCTTTCTCCCTTGCCCACTGCATGCCTGTCCTAATAGACCTTTTCTTTCAGAACTTCGGACATACTCCGCTCAACCCCTAACATTGCTTGTCCTTTCCTTTATGGATGTCTTTTCGTTTCTTACCCTCATTTCCGGTGCCGTGCATGGTCACCTCTTTGGAAAATAGTGTGCGTAAACTTTCAATTTTAGGCCGGAAAGAACTTTTACCCGCGTTTTCTCTCTCTTAGCTAATCTTTTCATGAGACGTGCTGGCTCTTGACCCTTTCCAGATCGCGTCCCCTACGTGACAAGTGGGTGGTTACCAGCCCCCCCATTCTAGGATTGCCCGGCCACACATTTTAATTCCGGTGTATTTTGTGACCCCCACGGCTCCCAAACCCCCCTCCAATGAGTAGTCTCTTTAACTCACCACACTTCCCGGTTTCCCCCCCTCCGCTAGACAGTTTTCTTCGAGCGCCCTCCTCGAGACCTAGCGATGCCGGGCCCTTCTCCGTGATAGATATTTTTTATCTTTCTGCCATCTCCTCTGGAGCGATCTCTGTCCTGGTTTCTTCTCTGGTCCAATGCTGGTTTTCGAGTTCTTTCTCGGCTCATCCCCCGACCTTTTTTTTTTTTGTGGGATTACTCTCCCTTCGTCCTGGGCTTTTTCCCAGGTTGACATAGGGTGGCTTTTAACCCTTATTTGTTCCGCAAAGGGACACTTCATTCCCCCCGTCCGTTGGTATGATGCGGCTTCCCAAAAAACCATGGTCGCGTCCTTCAAATCCCTGCGTTAGTGCATTCCTCCGCGGTCTCCTCTCTCTGATCTTCTAGGGATCGTAGTGATCCTTGACTCTACTATCCTGAGGTTATTCTTTGATAGTCATCCAAAAAAATTCATTATTTTGTTTTTTTCGCGTTCCCACGACTCCCTTTCGCTGACCTCCTTCCTTTTTCCGAACCCGCCTGGCGACAAGTTCAACCTCATTGTGCCTCATGACTAAGTCATGCACGTTGCCTTTTCTACGTGCCCGATGGGAATCCAGTTTTCCTCCCTTTCTGTTTAGGGGATGTCATCTATAAAATAGCAGCCCTTGGAGTGCTGATTCCTTGTCCTGTCAGACAATTTTTCTTTACCGGATGCGTCTGCATTGGCGCTTTCGCGAATTTCTTCTCCCTTCGTGCTTCCCCCCCCCATTACATTTCCTGGCTGGCGCGTTCTTTTTTTATTAAATTACGAAGGAATTGATGTACGCCCCTTTGTCGGACGCTTAACTCTGGATCATTCACCTTCCAGGATTTTTGCCTTATTCCCCCCTGCTGCTGGCCTTCTCCCCCTCCAAACGAATGTTTGCTTCCTACCGAGGCCATGTTGTTTGTTGGGCCCGAGTCCCTTTTTTTTTAGAGCTTATTTACTTCTTTTCGCCTAACGCCCTAACGGGTCCGCTGAATTCATCGCCCGCTTCCCTCGCCTTTTGACGGTTGTCTTTTCGTCTATCTTTACCTTAGTGTTATTTATTCCCCCCCCCCCCCCTAAAATTTACTCCCTAGCTAGAGAGACGCGCGCATGCATGCCTTCTTCCCGTTATTTTTTATAAAAGTCTGTGAGAATTCCGTAACCCTCGTTCAACCTCCCCGTCCAGCCCAACCGCGAAATCTTATCGTACTCATTAAACCAGACCCAGCAATTCGTGTGCGTGACTAACCAGAAAGTGTTGCATCCTGGCCAAACAATCATGCCGTTGCATGATCTTTCCCTTTTCACTTTTTTTCCCATATGCTCTTCTACCAGGAATATACGGTCATCCCGACCCCCCATCTCTTGCCGTCCCGTCTGGAGCCGGCAAAATCGAAAAAGAGCACCTGAAGATTGCTCCCGAAATTTTTCGCAGAACGTGATTACCCTGCCATAGGATCCTCTCAAGCCCGCGCTGCGCTACTCTACACAACCATCACCTTTGATCTAATTTTTTCTGAAACGCCAAGTGTGGTCGGGCCTTCGATGGTTTCTCCTTTCTTTCTTACCTTTGGGTTAGGTACATTTGTGCACCAAAGAGGCTAGATATGTGCCCCCCCCCCCCCTTAGACCCCGCCAGGGAATAAGCGTCAACCCGTTTTTCCCCTTTTTCCGATCCCATACGCCCCTCGCTTCGTTTAGCTACCCGGATAAAAGTAAGAGCACCCATCCCAAGGATTAGGCGATGCTCTGCTGATACCCCCCTTTGATCGCCGCTCTTTAGACGCTCCCTTTGTGGGGTGTTGAAAGACTGCCAGTATACCCGCGTTTTTTTTGGTTTCCCCCAATCTTTCACACGTTTCCCCCTACTTAGGCACCTATGTCACCACACTCCATAAGAATCCTAGTAATCCTATTTTTTTTTCTTGCGGTTGATCTTCTCGTTCTCCACCCCAGCTTTTCACTATCCTCAACGGAGCACTCCTTCTCCCACCTCCGCCCCTTTCCATCTTCCTTGCTTTTGAAAAGAAGTCTGACGGTTTCAGTAACCTCTATATATCTACGTTCTTCCTTGAGGATTCCACCCTTTTGATTCTCTTCCAGGCCTTTTTTTGCGAGTTTCTATTCTTTTTTTTTATTTGGTAACCCGTGGGGGACCGGAAAGCTTATTGTTGCCTGCCCGCTTTTTGGAATTGGAGATTAGTACACTGCATCCGTTCCCCTCTTCTCTCTTTCCCATCCTTTGGCCCAGAGCCCACCGCTGAGTTCTAGAATCCGCTTCATCGCGTGCTTCTTTCTTTCCTCCTTCCAAAGCTGTTTAAGTGAACGTCTTTTCCCTTCTGCTCAATTCAACGGCGCTCCGGAATTTACCTTCCCCCTTTAAAAGCACCCCCCCAAACCGTGCCCCTGCCTCCCTATTTCTCTTGGTTTGGGGCATTTGAGAAGAGGGTACGGTGTCTCTCCTACCCTGAATCCTGGTTCCCCTCAGTTTCACTTTAGCTGCCCCCCTGCCACGTCACAACATAGACTCCTGAACGTCCCTCTTTTTGAGAATCCCTTCCCGGTGAACCTCCTCAGCGACCCAGGTCTGTCGCTCCATTCCTTTCCCCCCTTCCCCAATTGGAAGTTCTATGCCTACCAATTTCAATCCTCAAGGCTTGCAATGTGAACGTTTTCTTTGATCGTTGATAATGCATCAGCTGTTCCTCTCGACCCATTTTTCCTGATTTAAGAACTAGCCCTTCAATCTGCGCGTATGGTTTATCGTCTTTCTCCCCTTCTCCCTTCCCCCCCCCCCCCCCCTGTTTTCCTTTGCGCCGTATGCCGTTTCCACTATGCGCCGGATACTCACGACAGAGACCTGTTAGGGATGGGATTTACCTTCCCCATTATTACTACCGTTTCCCCCCCTCCCCCTTCCCCCCCCCACCTTTCAACTGACACAGTGTCCTTTTTTTGTGGCTCCAAGTGAGGTGCGATTCGAGGTATCGTTTCTTTACAATCTGAGCGGACCAAGTTCCTCGATTTTTCCTCTCAGCACCCGGTTTTGATCGTTGCCCCCTTCCATCGCAACTATCTTTGTTTTCCCCCCTACCCAGCCGGCCTGACATGCTTGACTTTGATGTGTTCTGACACCCCCAATGGGAGCCTCCTTCTTTAATTCAACTCTGTGATTTCGTTTTCTAGCCATTTTGAGTTCGACCTTCTTGTTTGCCGCACTTGCTTGTTTAATTCTCTCCCCCTTTTGCCGGACATAAATACTGTGGGAGTTAAACTTGGAGTTCGTAAACGGCCCAACACCCCCTCTTCTGATGCCCCTCCTCCCCCTCTGTCCCCCCCTAGCCTAGATCCTCTACCTGACCATAGACCTGATCCTACCCCCCGTTTTTAATCTTGTTCGCCCTCTTATCCCTTTCCCTTTAGACCTCGTGCGCCTTGTGCCCCCCCGCCCCCTCCCATGTTTTGCAACGCCTGATGTCAGGGCAAACCCTGTATCTCTTTGAGATTGATGCTTCTTTATCTTTCCGAGCTTATGCCTCCTGTCCCGCTTTCTCAGGTTACTCAGCCCTTCGAAACCAGCCAGAGTGCTGTCCACTTCCTCCCGAGCGTTTTGCCGTAGTGAATTCCTTCTGCAAATTGTCCAAAGGTTCCAATTCTCCGCCTTTGCTTTTATAATATCAAAGTTGGATGTTGTGCGCCCTTCACTAAGGGTTTTTGGGCATGCTCCCCCTAATGCCGTCTTATCCCCCCCCATTCCTCTTATATCATCGTCCCCTCCCTCCCTCAGTATATCATCCGGTCAGTCTTCCCTTTATCTTCCTTCGAATTCGGAACTCTTTCACCCCTGTGCAATGATATAAGGGAGGCATAAGGACTTCTTAACTTCTCGTGTGGAAGTGTCAGGGTTTCCCAGATTTCGCTGCTAGGTTTTTCCCGGCATCTCCGCCCCACTTGGCTCCCGTGACAACGATAACAACACACATCGGCCGAGCTTCCCC
>Ga0179591_1338840_pt1 | contig 18233 bp, 15 predicted proteins | sample CZOMad2_1_08_16f_FD_182891 | JGI IMG/M metagenome (GOLD analysis project Ga0179591, IMG submission 182891) | Vadose zone soil fungal communities from Angelo Coast Range Reserve, California, USA - CZOMad2_1_08_16fungal (PacBio error correction) | ecosystem: Environmental > Terrestrial > Soil >... | reverse complement strand
TGGTCATACTTCCCCCTTCCTAATTTCAAACCTCTTGCCTCGTTTTCACCCTCGATAGAAGATAATGACGTAAAGGTTCTTGCATTCTAGGCGTCACTAAGAGGAAGGAGTCGTTAACCTTTTTGGTTCCGAGACGGATCAGGCAGGCACTTACTTTTTTAACCTCTACCCACTGAGCGGAATGTCACTTTGCGTTTCACTCCTTCTCACAGACCCTGTTGTTTTTTTCGCGTCAGTCGCTTTTGTCTGCTTCCTCCCCTTTCTTACGACCGGCACGAGCTCTCCTCCCCATCCAACCCCTCCCCAGACCCCGAACTCGTCAGTTCCTGCGAAGACCCACGTTATTCTCGACGAAGGAACTGGCCGTCTTAACCTTTTTCTTTTTTCTTCTGACGCCTGGACAGCGACCGCTACTGAGTTTTCTTCCCCCGGCGAAGAGTTTGTTGTGCCCCGAATTTCGTCCTTCTACTTGACGTGCCCGCCTTCCCTCCCTTGGTCCCACTTTTTCTTGTCTCGAGGCAACACAGGGCCCAGTTTTTCCAGTTCTTCTGTTCACCTCGTCCCGTTTGCACCCAGCTTTTCGACGCCTGACGAAAAACCACCATGCTTTCTTCCGTCGCTTCCTGACCTCTTCCTCCCAACCGCCTCCCCCGACGCCAGGACGTCATCGCCGATTTGTCTGCCGATGGCCTCAGTTGGTTCCCTCAATTTCCTTCCCCCCCCCTTCCAATTTCATGCCGACCTCGGTGGCGACCCGAGAAGAAGTCCTTTCGACTCTTCCAGCGCAGACCCCAGGCGTCGTTCTCAAGATAGAAGCCGCCTTTCTTCCCCCCCCCATGATGCGTCCACGTGACGCTTCTGCCGAGCCTCTTTTTTTCCGTGAACGATCATCGTCCCCGCCCGTCCGCTGGCTCAAAGGAGAGGCGCTTCCTTTTTTCCCTTTCTCGGCGGCCACAGAGCGCTTTGTACCCTTTCTTTTCTCCTTATCCACAAAATGGGTTCTTCCACGCCGGGTGGTTTTTGAGTTTGCACTCTCCTGCAATCTGAATACTCAGACTATTCCCCCTTGTTTTTCCCCCCCAAAAACTCGCGTGCCGTCGTAGCATTCGGTGGTCTTCTAGTTCTTCCCCCCGGACCTCTAGACTTCCTCTGATACGGGCACCCAAGTTTCTGCAACTCCCCTTTTCCTCAGTAGAGCTTTTTGTTTCTTCTGAGGAACTTCCCCCGAACTGGTGTCGAGCCTCTCCCCCAAACCTTCTCCACCTGGAACCCTTCGCCCCACACGTCCGCAGGCCCCTCTTGTGCGGAAGAAGCGAATTACCTCTCTTTTTTTCCCGCCAGAGGGGGCTGCAGTCCCTCTTCCAATTTTCCCTTTCCCCAAAACTTGCCCGATTGCGCGCACTCCTATTCCGCGTCGAGCCTGTTGGAGAGCCCAGTTCCTTGTTGACCCGTCCCTCTGTCGACCCCGCGGAGGAGGCCCTCCTTCCTCAGGTCAGTTAGAAACTAATCCGAATTCAGTTTTTTTCGTACGTTTTACCCAGCCCCTTTTCGGCATCTCTCTGAAGTACCAGCTTCTCCCCTTAGGTTGATGAGTAGGGACTGGTACCATCGTTTTTAAAGAACGCGATGTTGTTAGAGGAACATCCTCCCCGGGCTCCTACCTCGTTGGAGGATGACCAGATTTTTCCCCCTTCCCTCCCGCGCGCGGCGGCGAAGCCTACGCCTGTCCTCCTTCTCAAACGGACCTTCTTTCATTTGACTCGGCCTCCCCATCCGTCAAGGCCCAGGATGTCGCACTTTTTTTGTGGGTTGATCCTTCCTCGCCCCCCCCGGACTCGGTCGGGCTCGAGCATTTTTTTTGACGTAAAAAATCTCACGTTCCAACGCTTTCGAGCCTTTCCAGGTTCTCCTCAAGTCTTTTTGTATATCCCTGACCCGACTTTTTTTTCGTGGCGGTTGGGACCCCCCTCCTTTCCCCCCTAAATGTAGGTTCCCTTAAGAAGGCTGTCTGTGTTCCGCAGGAAAGGCCATCCTCCACCAGTAGTCCACATCACCTTCCCCTCCCTCCTAGTGGTAATTGCTCAATGGCCTTCTTATGGTTGCAAACCCCCACGAAGAAGTCTCAATCCCAAGCGAGAGGGACCCCCTTAGAGTGGGGCGGTAGGAGGGTTTTGATCCTTTTGGTGAAAGATGCGCCCTCCTTTTTTTCTAAATAACTCGTTCTTCTGAGGGCATAGTTCCACAGTGTAAGGAGATAAGAGGGTCGCATTCTTCGATCGCGTCACGATATTTAGCCCTTTTCCCCGTATCTCTTTGTTGGCTTGCATCGCTTTGATAGTCGAGACCTCGAGAACTCGGTTTTTTCTTTTCATCGGGTGAATAGCCGATCCCATACTTTCGTGTCCTCAGACAGCTTTCAGTCACACCTCCCTTTGCGTATCGTGAGATGAAGATTTATTTCTGTTCTGTGCGTCTTACCCGCGTTCGGAACAAGAACTCCTACCAGCCGGTTTAAACTGCTCTTCTTTCAAAAGGGACTTTTTCTCTCTTCCCCAAGGCTCCCCTATCTGCTTCGGGCGAGATTATCCCAGTTCTCTGGTGGAAGGGTAGTTTCTTTGCGAGAAAAACCCTCTCTTCGGGGCGCCCTTTCGTTGATAAACCCCCTCCCCGTCCGGAGGTGTAGTAGTTTTTTCTTTTATCTTTCTCAGTTATGTGGTTTCCTTTCAAGGATTCCGTTGGTAGTATTCCCACTGAAAAAGATCCCCTCCGGTAGACAAGATCGTGGGTGCGGTTTTTTTCTGGGAGGTTTGTTAATCGGTGACCACCTTTCCTCGCCTTGGTTTTCGTTCGTTTAGATGATATAGTCACCCGTTTGTTGAGAGCTGATCGTCATTATCATTCTCCCCTGCCCTCCTCCCCAAAACAAACTTTTCTTTCGTCAACTTTTACATCAACGCCCCGAATAAAACAATAGATTCACACTCGATCTGGGACCTGCTCTCGTCTTTCAAGGTGGTCATTTACCCCCAAACGAAAATGTCCCCGGTGAAAAAGCCTACCGTGTCAGATCCACACCTCCCTCTTTTGCAACCTTCCCCCTGAGTATTGGAGCAACGTCGGTTTTTTCTCCCCCCCACCTAGCAACCGATCCTTCTTTTTTTTTCCGCGCACCGATCACCAGACTCCACGTTACCAAAAAGAGGAAGAAGGTTTGCCGTCTCCCCGTATTGCCAACCTTGGTGAGTCGGAAATGTTTCTCGCTTTGTTTCCCCTGAGCGGCTCGTGCTATTCTAGTTTCCTTCCTTCTTTGATGGCAGGCTGCAGGGGTACTCCACAACGCACCTCTTTATCCTCAGGATTTTTCCCGTTGGAGATGCCGAGATGTCGGTTTACCTACCCTCATTAGGTGCGGATTTTTCCCCCCCCGATTTCTTTCTGCTTAGAAAGTATCACCCTCTACTTCTTCAGGGTGGACACCCCGAGCAAAAAGTCGAGCAACCCCCCTTCCCCTGACTAAGAGAAGAGATCGACCCCGCCCTCCCGGCGAGTTTTTCAGAGTCAGGGAATCCTGCTCCTTTTCCGGATAGCCCCCTCCGTCTGTGCGATCTGAGCATCCTTAAAATCGAATTTTCCCCCCCCCCGAAAGGATCCTTTCCTCCCCGGCTGTTTAAGAACTGTGAGGATCTTCGTATCGAGAACGGTCCCGATCCGGCGTAGAACAGGGACTAGTTCCTTTTGACCGCTGCCTGAAGACCGGTTTCTCCTCTTTACACAGCGGCCAAATATACCCCCCCCCTATATTAGCACCAGAGGTCTATGTCAACCCAGCCAAAGATTACCTAGTTAGGGATCTTTTTCTCCCACTTCCCCCTAGGATAGTCCTTGCCTTTAGATGTTTCTCCCTTCAGTCCTTCTTTAGTTTCCCGCCTCTTTTTCCCTTAGCTTAAGATACGACTTTTGCGGAGTACTATATCTTTCCAAGCGATGAAGATGCACTCTGACCCTGCCCGTTGATGTCCATGTAGCTAACCAGGTTCAATTTTCCCGCCATTTTTTTCCCCACCCCCTGGTGTATTCTCGCGGTCGTAGCTGCTCAGCAGAAGAAAGCTGTTTTTTCCCCCACTGGTCAGAAAAGCTCTTCTTCCGTCGTTTTCGTTCTAAGTCGTCCCCTTCCCCTTCAGGTCCCTCGGTGAAGACCTCCGTTCTTTTTTTTCCCAGAAGCGAATGTCCTCTCATCACATCTTTTTTACCTGAATCCCCTCCGCTGGGCGGGTAGAGACCCCCGTCGCGTGGATGAGATGGGGACGGCAACTTCTAGTATTCCCCCATAACCTCCCTAGGTGTGATCGTCACTAGTTTACGCCGAGAATCAGACGGGTCCTTCGGCTACTAATCGGAAGTGCTATGGCTTCCCGAGTTTTTTTTTCAGCGTTTAACAGGCGAAGTGGGCGTCATGACAACCATGTCCTTCCAAAGAGAGGTAAGTTTTCTGCTGAGCATCAGATCGCAGGTTTCCTCCCCCCCCCCCGCGATGTTTAGTGGATATTGCAGTGTTCAGGGGATCCCTTTCATTCACTTGAAGTTAGGGGTCCACTTCCATCTCCTCCGAGCTATGAGAAACTGAGACCCCTAGTTTTCTTCCCATTATTGTGTGCAAGGCACCCTTGGGCAGATAGGTTTTCCCCGCTGGGTGGTATCTCCCGTCTCTCCAGACAAATGGGACTTCTCGACTGTGGTCGGCCTCCCCCCAACCCAGACGCGGGGAGATGAGCTTTTCCTCCAGAGAGTGGGGCGACAGCACCGATGAGAGATTATCCGTTTTTTTGCTCCCTGAAAAAGAAAGAGGTTTTCTCGCGTTTTCCTTTTTCTGGGCTTCGTCAGTAGAGTGGAAGCCCTCCCCTTGTGTTCCCTTTCTTTTCCGGGTCCCCAGGATCTATCCACCTGGAGATCGGTCTTTTATACCCCGACTGTGTCTCGTATTCTCCCTCCCCCCTGGATGTAACGTTGGCGCAAGTTTCGCATCGAGCCCTTTCCCTTGATAGCGAATTGACCCTTTTTAGTGCCCTTCCCCCCTCCTTCGTCGGTTTTTCGCATTCTCCCTTCTCGTCGTCTTGACTGAAAGCCTTATTTTCCTTTCTGTTATGTGGGGGCATAACCCCTTTTCCCCTTATCTAAAGAAGTTTACAAATCTTCTGGACACGGTTACGTTGTTGTCGTCCCAATAGATAGTAGCCCTTTGTTCCCCGCGAACAGAAACGAAGTGGTGTTGCCCCTCCCTGGCGTCGATCGTCGTGTGACGCTGAAAGGGACCCCGGCGGTCGGCCCTAGATAACCTAGATTTTTTTCTTTTATCCCGGGAGGTGTGGTTCCAGCGTAAGTCTATTTCTCGCAGGTGCCTTTCAAAACACGTCGTTCCGGTGACGATCCAGTCGCCCGGCTTGTACGTTCTCGAAGGTAGAATAGGTGACGGAAGGCCCCTTACGCTATTTTCCCCCCGGAGACCTTTTCTTTTAGAGCTTTTTCAACATGAGGAATTGTCTCTGGTCGCTTGATCAATCCTTTGATGTAGTCCCTGAGACGAGCATCCTACTTTCCCCCCTCTCCAGGGGAGTCTTTTTATGTGAGACTGTTTTTTTTCCCGCCGGCCAGCTCTTGGATAGGGTGAACTCCCCCCCCCCCCAACTTACGGAGGCTTCCGCATGCAAACGACGACAAACCGGGGCCTCGCATCTCTCCCCCTCCCCTCCTTCGGAGAGGGTCCCTTGATCAGCCTCCGAAAAGCAGCAGATTCCAGATTTCTGCTGTGAAGGACAATTCCTTCTTTTTTTTTTTTTCTTGCCAGCACGGATAACCGTGGTGATCGTCCAGTGCGTCGACGTACTCTGAGATTTTCCTTTCCTGTTCCTCCCCTCTCTTGGCTCTTCAAGTTGTTGTGTTCTCTCTTAGTGACTGAACCACCTGCTTTTCCCAGCGACAAACTACGATAAAAAACCTTGTCCGGCGACATCGCCCCCCCCCTGACGTAGCTGCCGCCGGCAAACGCCTGACAGTACTGCGCTTTCTTTTTCCCAAACAGAACCCCCCCTCTTTTTTTTCATTATGCTGCCCCCGATTTTTCTTTTTGAAAGGCGAGGAATAATCCGGTACTCATACCCCCTTTCGATGGAATGTTTGCAACTACCTCTGCCTCCCTAGGTCGTATTCTCTTTTTCGGATTGGCCCTCCCTTAGCACGTGACTTCCTGCCCCCTCCCTCTGCTAGACTCCAGACAGGCCCGAGTCCGCATCCGTTTCAACCCCTCCTGAGACCCGACCGTCGCCTCTTTCCTCCGCCGGGAATGGTTTCCTCCCCTTCACGTGAACTACAAACCCTTCTCCCTCCCCTGCAGTTCACCCGTCGGTTGGTCACTAGCTACTATTTTCCCCAGCCCCCCCCCTGAGCGCTGGTTCTGACCCCGGCAACCCAATGAAGCTGGCTCAGTCACCGCCCGGATCGAGAAGGAAACCCCCAGATCCCCCTCTACCGCTCGGGTAGCGGTCACAAATTCCCGACTCCCAAGAAGTTCCGCCGACTTTCACTGCTTTTTCGCGTCTTTCTACCATCGGACGCCAAGGCAACCTCCTCGCCGCTTTTCATTCCCCTCGCCGCGTGACGTCGTCGAGTGCAGATGCGGCTTTGTTCTTATTCTCCAAAACTCCTTTTCCCTTTTCGCCGGGTCCAGTTGCAGTCTCGAATGAAGTTCCCCCTCTTCCACAGCGCCGACGCATTCGTCTACCTCTCTTTTCGTTCCCAGATAGAAGTCTTACTGACCTGGCCTCCTTGTTTTGACGTCGAGTTGTGCGTTTTGCCTTCCGAAGTGAACCTCCCCCTCTTTTTCTTTTTCTCGGCCCGTCGCAGCGGCTCCACACAGGCGAGGCTGTCTTCCTTCTCCTTTTTTCTCCCACTTTTCCCCCTCTAGTCCATATGATAAAGCTTCGGTAGTTTCTCCCCCACATTGGGCATCAGCATATCTTTCCCGTGCAACCCAACCCTCGCGGGGGGATCCCTCCCCCTTTCCCTTTTCTCGGTGGGTTATGTGACAACAATCTTCGCTGTCCTTCCCCTTCTTCAATCCAGTTAGTCTCGATTCTCCCGGGACGGATCCCCCACCCTTTGCCTGCCGGTGCCCGAAGGGGATTCGACCTTTTCCCATGGCAGTTCGAGATTGTATCGCCTTTTTATCTCTCCTTAACCGCCAGGTCTTTCGAGCTGCTTCTCCTTATCTTTCACAGAGGAAACCCCTCAGACCCCCGCCGTCCCGCCTTTCTGAGATCCTCTGCGTTCCCCTAGCCCAGGAAGTTCCCCCGTCCCGGTGAGCCTTTTTGCCAGCTGGGCTGCGCCACTTTATCTTTGCAAAAAATTGCTTGTATTTTTTTTTTTTTACGAGATACTTAACCTCCCGCCCTTTTGGTCGCGTAAGGAAGTGATGTCGGCTAATTTCTCTTCCTTTTTTCCCACATCCCGGGAGCTTGACCTTTTTCTTTGTTCCTACGTAAGATCAGAACACTTACATGAGATTTCCGTCCGTCTACCGACCTTGACCCAGTTTAGCAGTAAAAGAAGCTAGCCTTTTTCCTGCTGCGCCGTGTTTCCACACAATGAGTCGAACTCGATGGTCAGCTTGCTCCCGGGACAGTAGAACAGACCCGATCTCCTCTCTTTATGATTTCCCCCCCGATGGCCCCTATTTTTTGAAGCCTTTTCTTCTCCCGAGACCCGAGTGTTTTGAACAGAAGGACTTTTGGTACAGAGTATCTTGAAACTCTTCAAGCTTTGGACGCAAGTCCCTCCCCCCCCCCCCCCCCCCCCCCACCCACCCCCGCAGGTATGAGCAATTCTCGTTTCGCACGGATCTGACGACGCCAGCCCCCCCCCCCTCTTCCGTCCTGACTATCTTGGCGACTCCTTTGCGACGGCAAAATCTCACCCTCCTTTGTCTGGCCAGGTTCGATCGATTCAGCGGGTTTCCTTTGCAAGCGTTCTTCGTGTGTTGACCATTTCTCTTAAAGCCGACTTTTTTTCCTTTCAATGGGGGGAGGGGCCGTTGGCCGTTTTAAATTCCCAAGCAACCCCAGTCTTCCCCCCTTCAGCGGGAGAACTGCGTAGTGGCTCAAGCAAGGTTCAGTGACGGGAGATCTTTTCCCCCCTTTTTCCTTCTAACCCTCCTCGGCACAGCGAGTCTTCTCTTTCCTCGGTTTCTTAGGTTGTTGCGAGTTCGTTTTTGGATCGCACTTTTTCCCACGTCGTGAGATGTTCCTGCTTCCGCGCCCGTTTTGGCCAGATGATTGGTTCAGTTCCCTTTTCCTTTTCGAAACGGTGCCAGTGAGGTCGTCGGGTGTTTCGAGGATTTCCTTCCAAACATCTTCCTCTTGGTCGATCCGTTCATTTTCCTCGAATAGAAGATTCCTCATTCGTGTCGTTTTTTTCTTCAAAGGGAACAGCTCGCCCCCGTGTACCCTCCCATCCCTGGAGATTGGAAGCTCTTTTTTTTTGCTTTTCCTTTCAAAGTGGCAACGCATCACCCATTGAATACCATTCGCCCCTCTCCCCCTTCTCTGAACCGGGACGACTGCCCCCCCCTGATATTATGTATAGTGATTTTTCGGGATAGCAACTCTTTCCCCTATTCGGGTTGCTGGTGATCCTTGTTCGCGTTTCCCCCCCCTATAGTCGATCGTCTTCTCACCACTTTGCTTCATTTTTTCAGAGGTGAGTTCCTGTCTCACGAGGAGACCCCCACTCCTTTTTTTCCTTAAGCAAGGTGCCTTTTAACCCATGTTTCAAAGTTTTTTTCTCACGGGAACCCTATTCTCGTTCCCGCCCTACCCCGTCTTTGCATCTCTTTTTTGGCAGGTCGGATGAGTCGGCTTTTGAACCCCCCTTCCGGAGCTTTGTGTTGTGTGTCGATATAATCGGATTCATACCCCCCACGTTTTGTTGAGATTAGTCTCTTTTCCATCCACCCGAAAGCCCGCAACCCAAGGCCGGCAGTTTTTCACCTCCTCCCTTCCCCTTGAAGAAATACCCCCCGCGATGAAATATCTTTCTTGTCGGGCGTGACCCCGGGTGCCCGCGGGTTCCACAGCGAACGGTTTTTTTCCATTTCTTCCAGGTGAACCCCCCTTCTCTTTTGTAGCATCTTCGCCCCGACCGACTTCTTTTTTTCTCCTACACCTACTCGTGCACGTGTGGTGACCTTTGGTCTCCCCTATATGATCGGGGGTTGCGCCCCTTACACCAGGGAGACCACTCTTTCCACCGAGGCCCGGACTTTCCCTCCTTTTTCCCGACCCCCTAAAGCGAGTCAGGGTCCAACGGCTTCCCCATCGCACTGTTGGTTCTAGCTCCCCCTCCCCTTCTGAGTCCCCGGCTGGTGGATGGCGCTTTTCTTTTTCTCCCGCTCCTCTCCCGCACAGAAACAGTTTCGCCGTTTAAGATCTGCTTTTTCTTCCGAGATGTTCCGCGGGCTTCGTCAACGACGTGAGTGTCGATTTCCCCCCTGGTAAGGTCTTTTTATCTTCCCTCCGTTTTTCTTACCGACCCTAGGAACCTTTTGTTCTCCCCCCCCAGCAGAAACCCCGCGCGACCCTCCTGCTAAATTATTCTTTTTAGACACAACGTCTCTCTCTTCGCACAACTTGAGATCCCCCTCTCTTTGCATCATTGTTCCCCGGCAATACAGAAGTTTTTCTTTTCGATTTCAGAGAATTCACTCCGACTCGCCGGGAGACCTTCCCAACTCCTCTTTCCCCGACAGGCCGGTGTGGAGGATCTGCTGCGTGTTCATTCTCAAGGCCACGAGGGCCCGTCTTCTTCCGGTTTCACAGAATGCCCCTTATTTCTGCAGTTGGACGTTTTTTGTCTGCCGTCCCCTAGGCCCAACCCGATCAGCGGAGGCACCCTCGACGCCCTCCGGAGGAAAAGACACTCTTAGTCAAATCTTTTCTTTCACCCACAGCGACTTTCTTACCAATGGCCCCCGTCCCTTTGCGCGTGCCCTCTTATGCCTCGTCAAAGCCTTCATTACTTAGTATTATCGAGACCAGCTGTGCTGAGGGTAGTCGGTTTCCCCTATCAGCGCCCCCTTTTTCCCCAAGATTCCCCTTTTTGCGAACCAATTCTTCTGACGGCGCGTCTTTTCTCATAGCTCTCCGAACGACCTTCCTCTTTTAGTCTCGGCGAACATCGTAGTTTTTCCCTTCATGTCCTAAGCGGGGGTGCGGCCCCCTGTTTCAGAATCACTCTGTCTAAGGTCTTCCTCCCTCCTCTTCTCCCGTCATCCCTCCGGCCCTTGCCCTACGTTCCTCCAGCCGTTTTTCAGCACCCCTTCAACATCGGCGTGATCCTTACGACCCCCCCTTGGCTTTTAGACGTTTCCCGGAGCAGGCTTTGTTTCCGGAAACGCGAGGAAGTTAGACCTTCCTCCGCCTTTTTTTTTCCGAGTGGACGTTACGCAGAGCTTCGTAAGGCGTCCCTTTCCTACGGCAGGAATTTTGCTCGCAAGCTTAGGTGTTTCCGGAAGATTTTAAGGTTTCTACTTTTAACGTTCCAGCCCACTTTAGTAAAGACCCCAGCCTGAATCTTCCGAAGGAAGTTTCTTCACAGTCCTCCGAGGAGGGCCAGGCTTTGGATATGGTGAGACTGTTTCTGGAAAGTCCCCGCTGACGTACCAGAGACCTCTCGTCCTTCTGGTCTTTTTGATTGGAAAAGTTAATTCGCCGTATAGAGACTTCCCCTGCGAATGGAACCCCGCGGCCCCCTCGGTGACAGTGCCCCACGTTCCCCGATGTCTTTTTCCCGGGTTGCTCCTCCGTCATCACCGAAATGACCAGGCCCAGCTCGCGGGTTTTTTCCCTCTTAGCCAACTTCTCTGGAGGATTGCGATTTCCCCCCCCCCCTCCCTTCCGAGGTGGGGCCCCCTAGCTGATTTTTCCCCCCCTCCCGGACGGTGAAGAGCTGGCTCATGAACTTGTTTGCCCTACGGAAAAAGACTGATTTTTCTTCGGCTCGGTGGCCGGGCGAGTTTGAATCCTTGCCTGCTCAGGTTGGTCTCCCCGCTTCTGACTCTTTGAGACCCCTGATTCCGGCAGGAGGAATCGTTCCTGTACCTTAACCGCTGGTTCGAGCTTTGTTTTTTAAGACTTTGCCTTCCCCTTACGCAGTTGTGATGGCATCGCAGCGTACTCGGCTGGAAGAACCCCTGTAGATTAACGTTTTCGTTCTTCCTTTTTGCGCGATCGTCGCCCGAGTTTTCTGCTTCTAGTGTCGATTTTCCAGCCTTCCTTCATTGAGGGACGGTGGAGATCCTGATACCCTCCATATGTGGATAGAACCTCTCAAAGCGGCGATTCACCATTGTAGGTGGCAGTGGGCCGTCCTCGATAGTCACTCGAACGGGAACGCAGTTTGGGGGAATTCCCTTTTCCTTGTTAAGGGGACGTTTCTCCAGAAAGTCGTTCAGTTTTCTCCCCCTGAAGTTAGCGCCCGAAGATTCGTCCCAGGGCTTTTCTAGTCGTCCCCCTGTGGTGTGACAGCTATTCTGTCCTCCCACGGTTGCGGGAAAAAAAGTCGTATCTCCCCCCTTTCCCACCCGAAGTCGTTGGTGTTTTGGTCTCAAAATAAGCCTTTTTCCTCTCCCCGTTAGACCTTGACGGTTATTTTAAGTCCCTTCCCCCCTTTCAGTCAGTTGTCGAGTGGTATTTTCTTATCTGCTGTTCCTTTAGTAGTAAGGTTTTGTTGTTTTTTGGGGCGGATGAGTAGAGCCCTTTGCCTTTTCTGAGAGACTCCTCCTATCGACGCGAGGAAGCCGATCACACGATTTCTGAGACGGCTTTGTGATAGAAAGGATCAGTCAACCTTCCTCCTCTGGCGGGGCCCCCAACGACGGAGGAAGGTCCGGTCAACTTGAGTCCCCCCCCCGTGGACAGGATTTCTGCAGGCTCCTTGTGTTAAGCAAGTCGCTTTGGCTGCTTCATTATGCCAGTAGAGTACGATAGACGGGTTTCCTTTTTTTTCATCCTGAAGTCGGGTCAGGCGAGGGTGCTCGGCTTTTTTTTCTTAGTGGTACTCTCCGCTTTTTTTCTGGCTTCTTAATTTGAATCATCTTGGTTGTGTTGTGTTTTGAGAGTCTCAATGTCCTTCCCTTTTTACGATCTCGACGCAGCGAAAGGACGATAAACAAAACCCTATTTTCTTCCCTAATCCCCCCCTCCTTCTCGAAGGCTCTGATTTCCCCCCTTCACCTTAGTCTTATCTCCCTCCCTTTCGTACCTGCTTGAACCGCGGGGTTGGAGAGTTTCCTGCTCTTCTTTTCCCCCCTTTACTTTCCCCGATCCAAGGAGAGGGATTGCACTCGCTCTCTTTCAAAGCTCCCCTCCCCCCTCGATGATATTTTAGTCCGTGTCGGGATCCTGGTCGAGGACCCTCTCCCTCTTCCCCCAATAGAGCTAGAATACCAGCCCCTTCCCTCCAGACGTCCGAAGGTTAGCACAGCTTATCTGCGAATGGCCCACGCCGACTTTTGGCCTTCCGTAAGTCTAAGTAAAAGACATCGACCGCCTAAGTTCTTGCCCTCTCCTGTGGTCGGCGCGACGAGGGTGTGCCCGACTGCGTTTTTCCCCCAGGAGAAGGTAACATGCGTCCCCACGAAGAATGCCGCCCCTTCCTAGGGCGTGCGCGAACGCCCTCTCCCCTAAGACGTTGGGCCAACTCCCCCCCCTCAGAAAACCGTTAACTGACCCCGCACATGCGTCTGAGCTCTCCTAGGACCGTTTGATAGATTGAAGCCACTTCCAACTCCTCCCTATCCCTGCTTAATCATCAGCCGTTCAGTTTTCGACGCTATGGCGCCTTTTTTAGGCAGGACTGCGCCCAACGTAAGCTCATGCCCTTACTCTTTTTCCCCAGATTGGCAAGCCCTCTGCCCGGAAGCCTATTCGGACAAAGAGGTCCTACTACATTAAGGATGAGCGAGCGGTAGCCTGCTTCCTCCTTAGTAATGCGATGCATCCAAACGACCTGCACGTTTGAAGACCCGAGTGTTCATTTCCCCCCTTGCGACCCTGCTGTTTGCGGCCGAGTTACTCTCTCCCCTGTAAGTGATCGAGGGCCCCCCTCGGTCCCCCCAGCTTTTTCGCTTTTCATCTCTCTCACATTGAAAAGAGCCCTCGGCTCCCTGCTGGGTAGGCTGAGCACCCCCCCACCCCCCCTAAGGTCTTCGCCTTTCTCGTAACGGTTCCATCCCCCTCCCTTAGGGTGACCTCATCCGAAAGTTCCGGGCCCAAAAAGTAGATTTTTTCGCGCCTCCTTGATGCTCGGGAGGATCCACATTTCTCCGACATTCCCCTCGTCCCCATTTAGCCCGGGCACTTTTTTTAGCAAGAGGTTTAATCGCAACGTCGATGATCGGCTTAGGTACTTTAACCCACGCAACTTTTCTCCGCTTTTCTGATTTGGACTACTTCTGGACTCAAAACCCTAGTCCCAACCTCGTTAAAAGAACCGTCCCAGAAGCGCCCCTTCCTCTTTCCCTCGCAGATCGGGTTTCTGATCGGCCCTTTCCTCATAAGATCTTTGATGGCGGCCAGACTGGTGTCTTCTGCCGTTCTACTTCTCCCCCCCCCTTCTCTTGTAAAACACGTTGCCGCGATGAGAGCCGCGAGCACTTTGCTGAACGTTTCTCCTCCCTAAGTGTCTTGATGCGTTGCCCCCTTGAGACCAACTCCTTTTTGTCTGTCTAAACCGCCGTTTAAGGTAAGATAGCCCAAGGCCTGCGCCAGCCTGGCCGCTCCCAAACGAACTTCTTTTTTTTTCTTGCGGCATTAAGTCCCCTTTATGGAGCCTTGATCTGCCCGGTTGGATGGCGAAACAACACAGTCTTCCCTCCCCTATCTGGGTGGCGCCTTCATCGAGTACCTCGGGAAAAGGCTCAGACTGACTCTCTTCTCGGCCCCATTCGACCTTCTCAGATTACGAGATGTCAGCCCTCTCCCTTTCCCCGTCTTGTTATGGTCGGATCTCTGACACCACTCGGCTGGCCATCCCTAAGCCTTCCTTTCGTGGCGAGGTGATTTCCCCTTCCAGCCCACAGTGACAAGGTTCTTCTCTCTCTCAGATTTTTTTTTGCGTCCTTCCCAGATTGACCCTCTCTCTCGAAACACCAACTCCTTTCCGTCCTCTTGGAGCGGTTTACACTCAGGAAAGACGAGTGGGTTTTCCCTTCCCTTTCTGTCAAGACCTCTTCGTGGGAGGTAGAAGATTGTTCTCGAGGTTAACTCCTCCCATTTCGCAATCACCCAAGGTTAATCCCCCCCCCCCCCGTTTTGAAAGTCATCTTTGTACCGCCTTGCCTCTTTACGTAGACCCAGAATACCTCTTTCCTCCCTAATCAGGAAACAGCTGTCTGACCCCCTTTTGATGTCTTCTGGTTTTTCTATTTTTTTTAGATTTGAACCGATGATGAATCTTTCCTCCCTTCCAGTCGGGTCCGACAAGGAAAGAGGCTCAAGAACCTCTCTGAACTAGTCACCGTTACAGGTATATCCCCTGTGTAGAATATCTTTAGATTTTCCTGTTTTCCTACTTGAGGCCAGTCCGCTCTCGCCCCTCGTGTTCAACATGTAATACGACCCTTTTCTCTCAGGTCGAACCGATTTTTATTATTTTGTCTTCTTAAATACGATTGGTGTCCTTCTCATCCCAAGGTTACCCTAGACACCCTTTTCCTATAGTTTTGACCGCTTGATGTTAGGTGACCCGACGGCTTTCTTAGCCCCCATACAGTCAACCCTCCTCCCTCCATAGAATAGATCTTTTTCTCCCCCCACCCTTGGAGCGGAAGTGGTCCCCCCAGGTGACTTTCTCTTGTCGAACTACCGCAAAACGTTCGCATACGTTTTTAACTGTTCCTGGTCTGGGTTTACGGTGTTAGCATCCGTGCTTACCCTTTCGTCCCTCCAAGAGGGTGTGTTCTACGTTCTTTTTGCGATTTTCGACAACGATGATGGGTCCCCTCCCTCGTTTATTGTTCTCCCCCTTTCGTTCGCCAATTTCAACGAAGGTCTCACCTCTTTCTGAGGGGCAATCGCGGTAGTCCCGATTTTGTTTGAAGTTTTGGACCCCCCCCCCTTCTCTTTTGCCTTCCGGTGATTGATACATCTATCTCCTTTCTTTTCCCCCCCCCTCCTTTTTGGTTTTGACTTCGAGCTCTATGAGCATCCCGAAACGACTCACCCCCCCCCACCCCGGAGAAGTTCGGTTCCGACTACGTCCATGAATCCTACAACCTACCCCTTGCTTTCCCCCCCGAGCTCTGGGGGAGCGACCCAGTTCTGCGTGCAATTTGTTTTCCAACTACCGTTACAAACTTGCCCCCTTTCTTCCTGGGATAAGCCTCTCGAAAAGACTCCTCCACATATAGTGCCTTGGTGTCCAGGGTTAGAACACGTCCTCTCTGTTGTTTCTGTCCACCGATCCAGGACCCTCCCAAATTTTCTTGCATACGGTTGCTCCGCCCTTTTTCTCCTCCGGATATCGAGCTGTAGCGTACTTTTCCCGCGCACTGTGTTTGACAGGAGCTGATCTCTTGTTTGAACTTTCTGTGTGATGGACGGCGGGTCCCCCTCGGTTTTTTCCGCCCAGAACCTTACTCTTCCCTTTTTCATCCCTTTTCCTCCTGGTTTAAACAGGAATTCCGCGTATTAGAAAATACACTCTTAGGGGCCTCTTCTCCGTTCCTCGAAAGAGAGGCGTTACTGCCGCTTATATCACCTTCCAATCAGATTCACCTTTCCTGACAACACAGTCCACGGCTACAATAATGTGTACCTTCATTCTACCTTCCGACCCTCGAAAACTCTGAGCCATTCTAGGTCAACGTCTTTCTTCCCCGGCATCGAAAAGTCAGTTGACGTTCTCCTTCCGTGGTTTTAGAAGCTGGGCCCTCTCCGAACCACGTTCATAGAACCTTCTCGGGCCAAACTCTCTTCTCTCCTGATTGGTGTGGAGGCCAGATCCCTGCGCCCCTTCACTAGTCTCAGTTTTTTTTCCCCTCCCCGGTACAACGAGCTTCAAGTCTGCCTCCTTCAGTTAAGACTGTTGCTTGCTGCCCTGCCCCCCCCCCCCCCTCACTCCTTCTCCCCCTGCATAATATTTCGTTCAAGTTTTTACTTCAAGTATTCCTATAGGCAAACCCCCTCTCCCCTGCATAGGATTCCACCTTGTTTTTAAGGCCGATGTGATATCCTCCGCGGATCCGTTCGACAGATTCGATCCCACCTTTGAAGTTCTTTTTTTCTTTTATCCGGTCAGATTTTTTTTTCCGCAGGAAAGCCCGTCATTTCTCTGCAGTCTTTACGGTCAGTTTCCCCCTTAGCTCAGAAAGAAATGCTGTTTTTCTCTCTCTGAGCCTCGCAGATCGCCGCGTCCCGCTGTCAATAGTTTTAGCCTAGTTAGTCCTTCGTGCGGGCACGAGGTTACTCATTCCTTGCGACCCATTGGTCTACGTTTAACCCCCATGTTCACTCCCCTTTTTCGATAAGAAAATATCTCCATCCCTCGTTTAATGAATACTACCTTTTTTGCAGAATAATCCTCCCCCAGCCTGATAGTCATGCCCGGGTCTCATGGAGTCTTTCCGTCCAGTACTGAAGAAGTCCCCAATCAAAGAAGAGTGTTCGCCATTTTCACCCTGATACCTTTCCAGGGAGATCCAAGTGCTCGTAGGACGTGGAAATTGCGGTTAGGATTTCCAGATCTCCTAGTTAAAGGCTCATTTCTGCGGAGACGGGCCATTTCCTTTAAATTCCTCTCTTTAAGTTTCCTCTTCTTCTCCAGACTCGCTATCGACCTCCGCGCGCGTTACCTTCGTGGCCCTGGGGAACTGTGGTCTGGACTAGTAGAAGAGTCGAGACGGGGGCCCTCCTTTTTTTCTCGCAGATCCGTACTGCTCTCATGTGAACCCTCCGGTCCCTGTGCCGTACTTGCCTCTGCGTCGATAGTAAAGGTTCGCGAATCGAGAAATCTGAAACGCTTGACTCGGCTACGTCCCCCCGAGTGTTTCTTTTTTCAGCACAGCACCCCTTGAACTCTAGATCTCGGGTCCCCTCAGATCGGTGGGCGACCCCATCACGGCTCCTTTATGAGATGCTTTTCGTGTTTGCCTCCGGTGGTATCGAGGCGCTCGTTTCTTTGGCAGAGTAGTACGAGTGCCCCATGCTGTGTGGAGCCGCTTGACCTTTCTTCAGATCTGAGACGGACCTAGGATCGTTCTTATTAAACGCCTGGCTCGTTTACCGTTCCCCTTGTTAAATTGGGACGCAAACCCTCGTGTGAGGTTTCATTCCTTTCATTTCTTTTTTTTAAGAACTAGAGCTCATCCGAGTCGCGCGAAGGGTTCGGAGTCTTTTTTTTGAGATAGTTGCCTGCTTTTCTTTGCGCTTGTCCAGGCCGGCCTTTATCTTTTCCTTTTTGATTTATTTTTCTTTTTCTTTTCTTCTGCTCGTCAACGACAAACGCGCGAGTCTTCGTCTTCGGAGTCGTTGGTCCCAGTGGCTTCCTCGATCGCTCTCTCCGAGCCTCCTGCGTTGGTTTTCGTTCGTCTTCACCGGTTGTCGTTTACGGTCCCCTCGCAAAGTCGCACGGTCTCGTCTCGCGCCCCTCGCCTCTTTCCTGGCCCTTCCCTTTCTTCCCCTTTTTCCTTCAGAGGATTCTCCCTAGCGACGTGCGGGCCAACTTTTTTTCCCCCGCAGAATCCCAGTTCTCTAGGAGCTTGCGATGTCAGTTTTTTCTTTCCCCGAGTGACGATGCCAGTTCCTTCGGCTCGGGCCAGGCCGGTGGTAGTCCTTTTTCGAACCCTTCCTTCAGTAGTCGGACGTTGATGGTCGGCTCTTCCTTTCAGGTAGTAGCTCCTTTCTTTTTTATACGACACTTTTCTCACGGGAGTCAGATCCTCCGTTGATTGCGGTGATACGCATCGAAACTTGACCCCCAGCTCTTTTCTTTGGTCAAGTCAAAAAAAACCCACAAAGCCGTCTCCGTAAAGACCGAACCATTTTTTTTAGGCGCGCCTTTTGTGACGCCTGAGGGTTGGGTTCGGGCCAGCAGTAGTTCCCTAGTATTGACCCGCGAGGTGCCGGCCCCGTTGGGGACGCGCTCGTTCACCTTTTGTTCTCTTTGGTCTTTTTTCGACTGTAGCG
>Ga0179591_1278707_pt1 | contig 18233 bp, 12 predicted proteins | sample CZOMad2_1_08_16f_FD_182891 | JGI IMG/M metagenome (GOLD analysis project Ga0179591, IMG submission 182891) | Vadose zone soil fungal communities from Angelo Coast Range Reserve, California, USA - CZOMad2_1_08_16fungal (PacBio error correction) | ecosystem: Environmental > Terrestrial > Soil >... | reverse complement strand
TCTCCTTTCGTTACGATCCTTTCTTCCTTTATTCCCCGTTTTCCAGAAGGAGACCCCAGCCCTTTTAGATTTTTTTTTTGCCGCAGACGGTTACCGGGAAAAGCGCCCTTCCCCTGGCAGGTGTGCCATCCACCCGCCACTTCATTCCCTTGGTTTCTTTTTAGCAGAATCCCCCAGTTCCTCTCCGTCACATCTCAACGCGAGCCCCCCCCCTTGCCGTTCGTGATGGAACGAAGGTTAAGGTGCTCTCTGCATCTTTCTCGGAAGCGGATCGACAAGGGGGCTTCTTTTTCCGGGTGTACCAACAGGCCCAGACTCGACATCCCGGCGTCGATCGAATAGTTTTAGCGGCCCCATGATTTCTCCATTCCCATTCCAAGGCCCTTGTGGGAGCCGCTAACTTGTTCTACATAAGGACGTAGAACCTTTTTTGGGACCTTCTCTTACGTATTCCTAGGTTCCTTTTACCTCTTCTTTCTCCGTTCCTTTAGGGCAGTTGCCACGCAGACGATTTTCCGCATTTTGATCCCATGCCTTGCTGTCGCTCCCCCGCGATCTGGAATCTCCTTTGTTGCCGCGTCAGCCCGTTTCCCACACCCCCCAGTCTTTTTTGAGGGGAATTTCGATATATTCGGAGTGTGTGGTACTAATTTTTTGGTTGAGATCCTCCTTGCTTGTGGAGAAGCGGCAGCGGATCCGGCGGACCCGTTTCGAGTTTGGACTCTTGAAAGGTTATTTCCCCGTCCGTTGCAATTCCTGTAGTGTTTGGAAGTAGTGGCTGTCCATCGTCCGTTCCCGATTCCAACGTGGCCCGGGCAGACAGTTCTCTGAAGGTCTGGGTGTAGAGGGGACTTTCCCCCTATCTCCCTCCTCTTTTTACGTTTTGGTGAGCGTGGGCCCCTCGCTTTTCTTGGCATTTTTGGATCTCCCTTCTAGATGTTTGGCATAGGTCTCCCCCTTCCCGTCCCCTTGCCCCCCCGATTTCGGAATCTCTCGAATTCCGGAGTCATTGGCATCCCCCTCGTGCTAGTCGACTTTTTCTGCTGCACCGCTGAAAATTTTGTTTACCTTCCTCTACCCCAAACGTTTTTTCACTCTTTTTCTTGCGAGATTCTAGACGTGTTTTTGCCAGAAAAGTAGTCCTTTCTCTTTGCCTTCTCTTTTAGTCCGTTGCCAGCCTGCAGGTGGATGTCCGCTAAGAGCCCGTCTGTCTTGGTCCCCCTTGAGACGGGTGTAAAGTATTCCCTCCCTTTCGGGTCTGCCTTCGTGTTTTTGTTAAGATCATTTTGTTCTCCCCTTTTTCCGGATGAGGCTCGTGCCCTGTCTCCGCTCATCGTTGAGAAGGGTTCGCATTTTAATCTGGGAGGCGTGGTGGAGAGGTCAAAGAAACCAAATCGTGGAGCGCCCCTGTTTCGTTGATTCCAGACTGGGAGAAGGCGCAGCTTCCCCCTAGGCCCCATCCACGGGTTGTTTAGTCTCGAGACTAACTCTTTTTTGAGTTGGAAACCACTCCATCTGTTCTCTTTCTTTCCAAGAGTTGTTGTGAGCTTGGCCCCTTTCCACCGCACTATGTTCACGAGGGTCCTAGCTCTGCTCCCGTGGAGGAGGATCCTTTCCGGAGCAGGTCGCCGGCTCTTTTTCTCCTCACTTTTTCTCCTTTCCAGCCTTGCTCCAGACAAGGGCGCTCCGGGCCTCCGCTTCTCGTCTGCGAACCTGCGAGCGCTCTCCATCGTCTCTCTATGGGACGAGAGTTTCCATATAGAACACCAAGTCCCCCCCCCCCCCACCACCGTCCTTTCGATCTCCCTCTTTGCCGGACTGGTTTGATACGACCCTCTCTGTCAACTTCCCCCCGTCCTAAAGGGTTCGCGACCCCCCTTCTGTTTTTGTCTTCGTACCCCCAATTAGGGTGGGGTCCAAGTCTTTCCACTTTAACCACTACCTTCTGCGGGCAGATGTCTCCGCTCGGACAATAGCTCCGAGAATGTTTTTTCCCGGGGTATTTTTTTTCTAGTCGCCCCCCCGATTCAGTTACTCGAGCATGATTGGACAGTTTTTTCTCTCTTCCTCTCCGACCCTATTTCGCCCCTCATTGGCGTTCCCTCTGCCTGCAACACTCGCCTTCCAGCGATCCAGCTCCTATTCTCTCCCCCCCTCTCCTCCATCTCCCAGAATCGATGCCGCTCGATGGGGATTGTTGCCTGGTGACACCCCAACTCTTCCACAACACCCCCGGAGAGCTCAGCGCTGCCTCACCATAATCCGATGTCCCCTTGCTGCGATAAAGACGACACTCTCCCAGAGGCTGCAACCTGTTTTTTTTTTCCGGCGAACGCGCGTCTCACGCCGCCGGATTCCCCATAGGGATCGCCTCCCCTTCGGAGCTCCCCCCACTTCGTCGAGGAATGCCGGACAACGGCCCCCCCCTCTGCGTTGGTTGTTTTTTTTAAAGGGCTGTCGGCGACAATTTCCCTTCGGACCGCTTTCCCCAGATCGCTGGGCTTCCCTGTCCCCGTTTTCTGTGGGAGGCGTCCTGCGGCGTTTCCCCTTAACCGCCCAGCCATTTTAACTATCGGTACTCTCTCTTTTTCTTTTTACGAGAGAGGTAACACGTGTCCTTCCTTATGAACCCAGTGATGTTCTCTTTTTGACCCCCCACACCCCCTGTCACTGGAACCATTCATAAGGCTTGTCGTACCTTAGTAGCGTCGCGTCCCGCGATAACCTTCTTTGGTACGACCACTGCCCAGTCGCAGAAGGTTTGTTGCCCTTTGTCACCCTTCTCGCTTCTGAGAGGCGCCTCCGTTTCGCCCGGGTGTCAGCGCTACGTTACTGCCTCGCGCGTGCTTCTTTGAAGTGCATTGGAGGCTCTCTTCCACTGCAAGAGTCGGGTTGAGAGTGCGCTGTAGTTCCTCCGTCCCTTTAGTATCTCCGACGTCAGGCCTAGCACTTATAGGTTTCCTCGCATGGGCTCCTCATCTTGATCGAATCCAGACGACGGAAAACGCGTACCCCCTCCTTTTTTTAGACTTTATCGTCCGAATTTGCCCTGTGCCCAGCCCCATTCCCCCAGTTCCCACGCACCTGACTAGGGCGCGACGAATTCTTTAGTTTCCCGATAGGCCCCTGAACCCCCTCGCCAGCCCCTCTTCGATACAGTGTTTGCCAATCAGGTTCCCCGGTGAGCGCCCTGTCGGGACCCCCCCCTCCCGAATCCAACGTTCCCCCCCGCCCCTCACCCGACTCCTTCTGGGAAATTTAATGCTAGGTTTCCCCCACCTTGCGCCAGCTACTCGGGCCGCTCCAAGACGTGTTTTTCCGCTGAACCCGTTTTTTAAGAGAGGATTCCTTTCCCCGCGCTTTTTATTTGGTGACACAGGGCTGACGAAAGTGCTGCCGCCCTTTGCTTGCCTTCCCCCGATGTAACGCCCGTGTTTTTACACCTTACACCCCCTGACCTGGCTATTCCCTAGGTGGTTCGGGCCAGTCTCAAACCCCTTTTCTCACGACTAGGATCCCGGCGTTGCGCCGGCTCAATGAAAGATTCTCCTGCCGCTAGCGTTTTATGAGACTTGGCGATTGCGTGGGCCTACCCTTCTGAACTTCTCGTCTAAGCAGGTCGATCAAGGGAGGTTAGATTCCTAGGCCGCCGGGGCCCTAATCTGTAACAACAGGCTCGCACGGTTCATGTGCCTCGAGAAAATCTGCGGGGTTGTCTACGGACTTCCCTTGACTGTGTGGGTCACGTTCCTTTTCTTCGAATACGCAAGAGTCCCCTTTACGGCAGCGTGCAGCCCCCGCTCTTGCCCAGATACCCGAGCCTGTCGCGACGATGTTCTTTGATGGAGATCTAAAAGCCCCTTTGGGGCTATTCTCCTTTATACCTACTTGACGAGATACCACCACCCTTCTTTTTTGGACAGTCACCCCTTTTTGCATCGTAGGGTGTCTCCGGTCGTCTCTTTCTGAAGACAGATTTTCGTACCATACTCCTCATATTTTACACGGACCTGAAAACCCCCCCAACTCAAGCCAGGACATAAGACGGCTGCCGGTTTTTCGACGAATCTCCCGGAGACATTCTTTGACTTGTTTTTTATCACGGCGGAAGACCAGTTCTTTTTTTAGCCCCTTCTTAGTCCTTCCGTCGACATGAGAATTAATTCCATGATGCTCTACGTCTGTTGGTCCCAGAGACAGGGCTGATCAAGCATCCTCCTCTTTAATTTGACTCTTAAGCAGTGAAGGGGTAGTCGCCGCCCTAGGGATGTTCAACGGTGATAATGTTTTCAGCGCAATCTCACGGATTGGAATCGTTGGGAGCTTTTGTTTCCTCTGGAAGTTCCGGTCGCAGATGCTCGGCCCGTTCCCTCACCCGCAGGTTGCCTTGTTTGCAACCCTCCTTTTTGGCCTCCCTCTACCCGGCGGACTCATCTCAGAGGACACGAGGTCAGCTGGCCCACTTTTTCTGTCGCGAGTTCTAAGTTTGGTTTGTTGACAATCCCTTAACGTTTGAACATTCGTGGCCTCTTTTCTGGTCTGTTGGGACCCTGTTATTTTTTTAGTAGGCCCTGTTGAAGGGTCCATTTATTCGTCACTGCTTGGAGAACATTCCTAGTACGGGATTCCGTAATGGCCTTCTTGGCTCGAGATTTTTTCAATAGTTTAACGCCAGTAGGTTTACACGGGTCCCCCCCTTCGGCTAGCCAGATTTTTGAGCGACGGTGCCGCCCCCTAGTCTTCTACTCTAAGATAGGTATCAATGTGGTGACTCTTTCGGGAGTTATCTTGCGGCCTATGATCTCATGGACGCGAGAAAGCTGCGCTCCGAGCTTGATTTTTCAACTCAGCTATCCGGGCGAAAGAGAGACAGCGTCGTAAACCCTCCTCAACAGCCTCCGCCTTCTCCGCGGACCGTGTTGTCGGTTGTTTTTTGTAGAGAGACCGTTCGTCGAGAAACTCAGTTCACTACGCCATGTGACTCTCCCTTTCCTTCCAAGTTGGCCTTCAAGAGAGGATGGCGAGCCCGGTACGCATTTCCCCGCCCACCGAGCTTGCATTTTGGTCGTCCCCCCCCCATGTTTTTCCTGTGTCACCTCTATTCGCAGAACTCCTTGTCTTATTCCTCTCGCCGAAAAGAGATCTAAATTCACTGGCCTTTTTTTAGCTTTCCCGTTTAACCCTTTCGTGGACCTATGACTTGCTAGCGTTCCTTGCCTCTCCCTTACGCTTGATCCTTTTTAGATGAAGAGTGGTGTACAGTGGCCTTTTCCCCTGACCTTATCCGACAGCACAGCTGAGTCCCCTTCGTGGCCCAGACGCCGAGAGAGTCCGATGCAGTTTAAATACCGTTCAAAAAACCGGTATGGGCTGCATTTCCTCTTGACCCTAGGGAGTAGGAGAGGAGAGCAGCAAAAGTACTTTTGGTTTGGGTTCTTTCTGCCCAATCCCTTCGACGGGCTGCCCGCCCCTGCTTTATATGCTTCGTTATAGCAGTGGCTTATGTTTCCGCGGCTTGGTTCTTTCACCGATCCGATTTGTCGATTTTTGTTCTTTTCTAGGAGGTCTTTCTGTGCTCGCTGTGGCTCCCCTCCCTCCCTCCCTCTTTTTCTGTGGTTTCCCCCGCGATTCGTTCCCATTCCCCCTCGCCCCCCCAACTCTCCTTATAGGTTTGGCGGGAAGCGAGAGCGCAGGCCTTGGTTTGGTGGTATCTCTCTCCCCCTTTTGTGTGTTGCTCGACCCACTCCATCTCTAAACTTGCAATACCTCTTTGTAGGCGGATTCTCGGTCCCCAGGCAATTTCCCTTAGTCGTCTACTTCGTTCCCTACTAAAGTGGACCATTTTGCTCAAAGCGTCGCACTACGTCCCCCCTGCCCTAGCTATGCGACAATCACGTTGTTGAGTGCGGTCCTGACCTGGCCGTGGAAGGTTGTGTCGCAGAACCCGCATTAGATGTTCCCGCGAAGAGCCCTTTTATCGTAGGGATTTTGTGGGGAAGTTTTTCTTTCTCACACCGTCCCCCACCGTCTGATTCGTACATTTTTGTGAAGATTATGGTGTCTCCCAGGACGAGGCCGAGCGTCCTCCCTTCCAGAAGTCGGTAAGGTGGCTCGATCACGAGGCTTTGATCTCTCGAATTGCGCAGCTTGGCTTCTCCCCCCTCGTGGAGGGAGACCCTTCTCCGGCTCCTTGGCGCCACTGGCAGTCGAACTCGAGTTTAATTCTGAATTCCCCCCCCCCTTAGGGTGAAACCTTTCAAGGGGTTCTCTCTCTTCGTTCATTTGTTTTTTTCGAGATTTTCCCCTCTCTGCCCCCAACTGCTGGGGGTTAATTCTCTCTCCCTGGCCCCCTTGCGGAACGGGAGGATATCTTTGATTGATCCCGGCGGACGTCTCCGTTCAAGACGATATCTCCCCGCCCCTTAGTACGCTGTTCTTCCGGCCCCCAGATACGAGGACCACTGGAGAGCGCTTTTTCTCTCCCGTTGATAGACGCGTTTTGTTCGTAAACCCCCCCTCTCCGAACCCCCGTCCGCTTTTACAGAATATTGGCAAACGGTGTTGCCCGCGTACCGGTCAAGCCGGCCCGATTTCGTGGTCAATTACCTGCGGGTTACCCCCTTCCGTCCTCCCCCCTCCCCCAGTCACACCTTTTTTTTTTTTTGGTTCCAGGTAGAGACTCTAAGTTCAAGTGCACCCTCCCTTACGGGCTCTGCTATATCGGTGAATGTAGTTCTCCTTAATGCGGCGTTCGGAATATGTTCCGACCCCGATCATCCCCCCCTTACATTTTTTGCCGTGTATAGTGTGTCCACCTCTTGTTCGCCAACCCCAGGACTCCGTACGGCCCCCAGCGTTCTTTTCTCCTCATCCAGAACGCGTATGGCTTTTGGCCTTTTCCTCGTTTTAATGTCCACAAGGACACCTGATTTTGAGAAGTTCAGTCTGAAAAGATCCTCTCTCCCGGTTACTGTACGACACGTCACAAAATAAGCCAACTTTCTTTGCGCTTCTTTTGAGAACCTGGAGTTGCACCGCGGACAGCCAGTTTCGCTCCCACTCCCCCGCCTTTCGCCGCCAGCTTCCTGTTTCCTCCCGACCGTTTGGCCTATAGCGTCCGTGACCCTTCCACATTTTGTGAGTGGTCTTCAGTGCTTCGGCAGCAGGCCCTTCGAGCCTTCTGCGTCGTGCCCCTCTCGGTTGCGCTTATATGGATTCGCTTGGGTAGTGTTGCGGCACGCAAGTCCAGCCCCCCCCAGCCCGTCCCTCTTTCTCGCCGTAAGCCTATACTGGGCGACCTCTTTAGTGGTACACCCCGCCTTTGCGTCCCCCTGCCAACAAGGTGATGCGCCCACCTGTCCCAGTCCCCCCTCATTCTGACAGTCCCTGCTGACTCCTTGGTCTTCCCGCTGAGCCTAGGGCAGTTGCGATATCTTTTGCCTCCCCAATGCTTCGCCCCCTTTGTACCTATCCTCTAGACCCGATGTGTGCCAGTATAACTCGATTTTCCCCCTGGAGGCCAGCCCAGAAAGTCGGTTAGCTCAATCTGTGCGCTTCGATTCCTTGAGTTTCAAAAGACCGATTGCCTTGGAGATTTTGCAGGAACCGCGGCCGGTCTGACAATTGCGTATTGCTTTAAGGCTGGCCCCCCAAGCGAGAGATGGAGAGCATGCCTTAATGTGAAGCTTACGACGAACGTCAGCAGGAAGTACGGCGAAAATTCTTTTTCTCCAAGGTCTGGAGCCTGATCCCCATGTAAACTGTAACCCAGAGCCAAGTACGTTTCGCGAAGGGCTCCTTTCCTACTCAGGTCTGGTACAGTGCCTCAGACGCCCGCCTGAGACGCCCCCTAGGCTTCCCCGCTCCTAGTTGGACAACTCCCCTCCCCTGTCGCAGCATCGTGGAATAACCCCCCGACCAGAAAGGTCCAGTACATACCCCCTCCGGACTCGGAACCCTTCCCCCGACCCCCCGAAGGATCACTTTCTCGAGTCCCTCTCGTGGCGCTTCCGTTGCCGACCCCCGTTGGTCAGTCTACTCGGTTCTTTTGGCTCTAGTTTTTTTGTTAGAGTGTTAGGGGCACCGGGTGAAGCCAATGTAAAAGGCTGCGTTACGTCAAAGACTGATCTGAGAACGGGTATTTTCATTCCGCAACAAGCCCACGAGAAATCTCTTTCCCGGCGGTACGGATCCTCAAACAGCGGCTTCGGGCGACGGCTACCTGTGCATTCCCTTCTTGTCCTCTGAGAGTCATTTTCGGCCTGGTGTTTGCTTTCAACCTGGCCGGCTGCGCCACTCAAGAGGAAAGTATGCTGTCTCTTCATCCCTTAATTGGCGCATGCAGGAAGAATACTGTAAAACCCGGCCCATCCATTACCGAGGAGCACTATGAAAGGGTCCGGGATAGTTTTTATGCTTTTTTTATGGTAGGACTTGATTCTGAAGGATGATCTGGCTTTTTGACCTCAATTCTATCCGCGCGACGATATCCTAGATATTAGAGTGACCTCGGAAGTTGAGGTCCAGACATCCAATTGGGTAAGATCTCACTCCCCTAATTTCCCTTTTTTTGTTGAGATCGATATCGTTTATGGGGAGAGAACTAATAATTTTTGATCTCAAGTTCGAGGGTAATTCCGCCCAACCAGCAGAGTGCCTCTTCTAACAGTTAGGTATGCAAGCTCTTGGCCCAATCGGACTGGACGGGAACAGAACCAACATAGAAAGGCCATCTCTACGTTCTCTTGAGTCATGAAACTTCTCTGATTTGGTCCGGCTTTGCCCAGGCCGTCCGAGAGTTGTGTATTAATATTCCTTTGGTCGTCGCTTTTAGAAAGGTACTCTTGATGCCCACCCGTCGCAGCGCTCTGCCCGATTGCCGATAAGGGTTAGATTGCTTAGAATTAATTCTTTCTCTGCTGTGTCCCTGTTTATCCTTTGGGCTCTCCCTGAACCGGCTCGACGCGGTCTTTTAGTTTTTTTTCCGGGACCTGAAGGGCCGATTACTTTCTTTGTGCTTTCCACTCATCTTTTTAGGAACTTATCACCCGATTGCCCCCACAACCCCCCTATTTTCACCCAGGAACGATCCTCTGACACTCTTTGCCCCTGGGCAAAAGGCCGTAGCGCCCGCTCTTGATCTTCAATTTTGTTTTCCCCCCCCTTGGCCCCTTCACTTTCGAGTGACGCACCCTGATTTGATGCTGTTGGTCTTTTTCGTTCGACGTAAATATTCACCTCCAGGTCCAGATGGCGATCCTGATCTCTGCTGAAGCCTTTTCTGGTCAAAAGGCTGGGAGGCGATCTTGAGTACCCTTCAATTGCCTGTTGGGCGTCCCTGGCGTCCCTCTTGGAGTTGAATGACAGGTCGTGGAGCCTGCCCTGCGGCTGAATGTAAATATTTACGAAGGAGGGCCTTAAGATTTTTCACCGATCGCAGATTTTTAGCCGTATTTCCTTTCAGCGGCGAGCTCGCCTTGATCGGCCGTTCTCCTTCCTTCACCCACGCGGATTGATATGGAAATCCCCCTTTCCGTCTCTTCTTGTGAGACTCCGAGAATCGACGTCCCACTCGGTCTTTCTAGATGGGATTTCGTGCTGTCCCGCGGGCCCATACGGTTGGCGCGCAGGATCTTTCTGCGAGCGGGCTGCCCCCCCCTTGGGTCGACTGGCTGGGGTCAGTCCCCCAGTGGGAAACGGATCGCTGAGAAGAGGCTGTCGCTCGCCACCGAACGGAGCATCTAACCCTCCTCTGTTCAACACCCTTCTCGCTAGAAGGGTCACTGCTCACAGCGTTCGCAGTATGGACGACGAAAATGGGGACATTCTAAACATCCGCCAATGGCGTAGTGACCCTGCGTGGCCTCGGAAGGGAATGTTCAGAAGAAAGCCGCGCTCATGTTCGGGAGTTTTTCTTGTTTTCCGTTGAAGGAAGCTTCCCCCATAACAAGGAACGATTGCCGTCGCGTCCCCCCTCCTATTAGATTGGGGTCGAATTCATTTCTGCTCGCACTTTCACAAACGAAAAGATACTGTCCGGACGCGACAGTCGGCTCCGTAGCCAGGTGGTGGAGCCGAGCAACGTTCGTGTTTTCCCCCCCGTTTGGGCCCTGAGCGGACTCAGGCGGTTTTTTTTTGGTGCATTCAGTGGATTAAGTGCTTCCAGGTTCCACCCATCCATCTCGTGAGAAAGTCCCTAGATTGTTCTTCTTCTCCTAGGGGAGGAGAGAATAAAGTGGACATCTTCTATCACGTGGCTGGCCTCTCTTCTAGATCCCCGTTTGTGGCACCTCTCTTGTTGGGTACCCCTAAAGAACACTAGGCTAGCGTTTCAGCTCTCCTAGGCAGGCTTGGGGTGTCTAGAGGACTCCTTTTTGTAAGCCCGCGGTTTTCCGCACCTCTTATAAACACGGCTTTCGGGTTGTCTCGCGCATCCGTCTTCCGTTGGCAGCACCGCTGCGAACGCCTTCACAAAATTCCTTCCCCCTTTGAAATCTATGATCCCCCAGCGCCCGCTTTGCTTTCGTCTCTTCTTGCCAGGAACAGACATCTTATGTGTTGCGTTGTGCGCCTTCCGACGACTGGTTTTTTTCTCCCCGCCACCCTCCTTTTTTCCACTAATCGGATCTCTTGGTGACGGTTGACCTTGACGCTTGTCGGAAGCCCAAAGTAACCCCTCCCTTTCTAGCCTACCTGTTGGTTTTTCGATTGGTGTCCTACGAAAGTTTTGCGGAAATTAATCCTCTCGAGTACCTCTCTCTTGTTTTTCTATAGTCCTCCCAGTAGCTTAGGTAGCAGATTACAGTCCGCCAGCTCTCTTGCCTCCCCTGAGCTTTGAACTGGAGGTTGAGAGGCCGGCCGTTTCCGGGCTATTTTCTGCCTAAACGGGATAGAGACCCCCATTGACCCCCTGAGTTGGAAACCAGCGTTCCCTCGTTTCTCTCTCTCTTTTTCACATACTTGTGATGAGTGATCCGCTTCCCTTTTCCCCCCCGCAATATGGGTTTTTTTTCCTGAGTTCGGCTCCCCTGCCCCTTTTGGAGGCGTCCGAGGACGGAGATACTTTTTTCCCCAGGGTATCCAACTCCCGGTGAGATCCACTCTTTTTCGTCTCTCCTTTTCTATAAAGCGAGAATCTTGGATACGGCGTCGTTTTTTTTCTTTTCTTGTCGCTGGTCACGCTCCCTGCATCCTTTGAGTCGAACACAAGAGATTCACCCCGGACGCTCTAGAAATCTTTCGGCATTGTCCTGTTAGAAAATGCGTCCGGACTTCTCTAGATCCGTGATCGCTAGATGGCGGCACGCATTTCCATCTTTTTTTGCGCGCACAATTAGAGACAAGTCCTCGCCCCCCACCCCCCCCAGGCCCAAAAGACGGCGTGGGCCACTCCCCTGAGCTTCCCCGCTCAAAATGCACGTTTTGACGGTATGAGAAGGTAACCCCGTTCAGGGCGATGTCATCTTTTAGCGATTCGAAGACGCCTCGCGTTCATTTCCTTCCTTTTTCCTCCACCCCCCCCCCCCAACCCACCAACCCCCAACCCTAAGAATTTCCCGTGCTGGTTTTTGCCCTTCTTCGAGGAGTGAGTTCGATTCGGCCTCTCCACCCCCCCCTCTTTAGACTAGACCCACAACCGCCTTCTGCCGGTCCTCTTTTCACTCTCAGCGTTTGTCAGTCAAACACTTCTTTGCCAAACCCATGACCGTACTCATAGAAGTGGGGGGTGGTAGGGTTTGGTGGGGGGGGGGGTTTTTGGGGGTGGGGGGTGGGGTTTGGGTGTGTTGGGGGTGGATCTCCGCACTTCCCTCTCTTGTACGTTCCGACCCCCCCATCTCACCTGCTCACCCCTACTATGCAAAAATGAGTATTGTGGCTGGTATGTTTTTGGTGTGTTTTGGGGCTGACTCAGCCGGCACGCGTCTAATCCTCTCTGAAGGATATCCCCTGCGGTTCCACCGCGCAAGTTACGTCTCTCCCCAAACTTCTTCCCCTTCTCTTAGGGCCTATAGAGCCGGTTCTGAACTGGGTCGTTTTTTTGAAGGTTCTTCTCGTAAGCTATGACCTGTTGCCCTACTCTTTTTAGTCCTTCCCTCTGGTCAGGATTTTTGTGGGTCCATTCGAGGAAACTGCCACTCCCCTCCTTCAGACTCGTCGTGGGCCTACTGCCCCGTTTAGGTTTCACCGCTTTTTTCTCGTACTCGAGTGACAGGAGACCCCCCACCCGGCACTGAAAGAGGCTGACGGCTTGACTTCTACTTTATGGTAGGTTTCGCGTGCGATTTTTCGCGACCAGCTGGTGCCGACCCCATTCCACTTCTCCCAGGACAGATGCTGAGTCTTTTCTCTTGCTCTCCGCTCCTTCCCTGGTCACTCGCGAAAGGAAGGAGAGTGGTTCTTTCTTCTCAAGTTCTATTGCCCCAGGCAAAAGAAGAAGCGTCTTTATTTTGGTAAGGCAACTTTCTAGTTCGCAGGGAGAACAAGAGTTTTTATTGCTCCTCATGAGTTGTAGAGCATGAAGGACGAACTCAAGTGAGGTCCGGTTTCCCGCACTTTACTAGCTCACCGCTTCCTAAGCCATTCTGTGCCATTTCGGAAGAACTCGAGACCGTATTCCCCGCGTCCCTCCTCAGAGGAAGGTGCCTTTCCCCTACAGACGAAGTCTTCACCTCTCTAGTCCCCAGAAGCTTTCAGCTAACTCCCTGGCATGCTCACGTCCCCCCTATTCCCTTTTGCGCCACTGCGCGTCCTTTTAGGGACCACCCTCTCCCCTCCTGCACCCACATTTGTAAGTGAACGCGATCTCCTTCCAATTTTTCCCGCGGTTTTTTTCCCCCCCCTTTTACTAATACAGAGGCTCGGAGAGAAATTGGGGATTCTGCCCCCTCGTTTACACGAGCTAGAGGAGCGTCCTTTTGTTTCCTATTGGTTAACTTTTGCCGACGCCGTCCAATCCCCGAGTAGCTTGTACAGGCGCAGTCATTGACAGTGTCTTTGTCCACCGTTTTTGACCCCCTCTTCAGAGTGCCTCTTCCAGTCCCGTTCTCAGTTGCGCACCTGGCACATTCGTCCGAACGGCTCCCTGACCTACCGGGATCGTCGCGAGCGTCATGTGACCCAGTTGGTGGTCATAATCAGTTGAATAAAGAGCAGCAGTCTCTGGACAGGCTTTTTGGTCTTCCCGGTCGGATCTTTAGGTTCGCTCCATGCATTTTGGCCTTATCTGGAGGTAAAAGCCCTCTTCTCCTTCATTTTCTACTCTACATACCCCTGCCCCGTAGGATATTTGTCATTTGTGAGGGTCCCTTCTCTGCAGAGGAATTTCTCGCCCTTCTCCCTCTCCCCCCCGTAGATTGATAGACGATTAGGTAATCGATCAGCACGGTGAGGCTTTCTGCAAACGACACAGACACCCCCTTTTGCATATATCTCTCTCATACCCTACGTTGGGTTCGAGAGGGTATATTCCCCCCCTTTTTCTTGGTAAGGAGAAGCTACCATCTCTCTCCGCTTCCCGGCGGATTTTCATAGGAGGATAGATCGGACCCCAGAAGGTCTGATGTCCGCTTTATGTTTTTCTTTCGTATGAGATTCCCACTTCCCGGACCCCCCTTTCCCACCCCCCTCGATGCCTATCCCCGACCTTACTTTCTCGGTGGCTCTCCGGAGAAATGATGGGCCGTTAATTTCATTCCTCCACAAACCCTGCTGCTACCCCGCCTCTTCCCTCGTCTCATTAATAAGAAATGCCGTCGCTCTTGCCTGATAAATTCGGTAAAACCCCGTCCTCTCGAATGATCTCTGCTTCCCCCCCGATTCGAAAGGTTCCGACGGTTTCCCACGCAGCCTTTTTCCTTCTGCCCTTTTCCTTCTTATCAGACCGAGCCTGCGCCCGTTTTTTACTGGGCGCATTGCTTCCGTTCTCTTCACCTCCTAAAATTATCAGATGAATTGCTTTTTTCCTCCCAAAGGGTCCAGGTCCACGGCTTTCGGTTGACCTTCACCCGACAACTACCCCAGCTAGGTACACCATCTCTTCTGCGTAACCACCCCTTTTCCTCATGAGTGGCTCCTGCTCGCTTTTTACTCTGGCCCCCTTTTCCCACTGTGTGGGACCCGGAGGGATCACTATAGCTGCAGTTCGGGGATCATTTCGGCGTTCTTATTAATCTGTTTCTTCTTTATGTGGAGAGAAAAAGCCAGGGATGTGGTTATAACTGGACTCGATCGTAGTCCTATTTTCCTTATTCTGTGAAACTTTGCGATGTAGGCGTTATCGAAGAGTATAGTCGTCTGAGGGCGAAGCTCTCTTCGGCTTGCGCGGGCGGCTTCAAATTACTTTACGCGCTCATCGCATGTCGGCCCCCAGAAGGCTTTACTGGCCCGCTTTGCGTCTCTAGTCCACTCTGGGTTTTTTTCCTTACTTCCGCGAGTCCTCGCGATGATCTCGCGTTGCGAAGAGGATATCTTTGCTTGACACCAACGCGCAGTACGGGCAGGCCCGTTTCACCTCTCCTCAGGGAGAGGTGATGTGTTGTGGCGAAGCGCCGATTTCTTTTACTATTCCGGGCCCCGTCCTCTCCAGCGAGTTCGTTCCCTCCCTTGCCTTACTATCGTTGGCGCTTCGATCTGAGATCTGGAGATGCCCCCGGTGGCGTCCTTTTCTTCACAGCGTGGCTTTTATTTCGCGCTTAGCCTCTATAATCTACGTCTTAGGGAAGCGCTGCGCCAGCTTTCCTGGTGTTGTCGCCGCTCCCTCTCCCTTTTCCTAAGGCCTAGAGGTGCACCATTGGTTTTCGCTTTCTCCCCGTCTAGTAGCTAGAAGTATCCAGCTACGTTCCTTAGGGCACTTGTTGTTGTGCACTTTCCTTGCCTGTCTGAAAGAAACTCCCTGACCCCGAACAGGTTTTCCGTTTGCGCACCCGCTCTGTTTTTTAAACGTAAGAGTTAAGGTGCAATTGGTCTCTTCCCTTTCCTTCCCACACAAGACGTATTGGGTATGGTCCGGCCTCTATTTCTTATTCGCCTCAGATCTCGAACGTTCCTCTTTGTTCCAGAGGACGCTCTGACTTCCGTGCCGTTTGATCTCTTTCTTTTCGCGTTTACTCCAGGTTATTCAAAGAATAGTGTCCTTCTGTTCTTGTTCGTCCTTCTCTATACGTACTAGCGGGACTGATCCCTTTTCTTTGCCTTTTCTCTGAGAGCGAGTTTCTTGGAGGTGTCGAGATGGGGTTAAAAATGCCTTCCTCGAGTCTCCTCTCTTGGATTGGATCTCGAGAAGGAAGTTAGGGTTTCGCGTTAGCCGCTGGTTTTTGTAGTCCCGCACTTCTCCCTCCACTTGCTCACCTTCCCCGCCGAAAGGGAAGCATAGTCGAAGCCTGCTTCCTTCCCCTCCCCCTACGTGTTCGTGATCTTTTCCCTATCACTTTTTTCCCTTGAATTATCGATCCACGGATGTGAATTGCTAGTTATGAGATTTGGCCCCGCCGTCCGTAGTTTCGCTGTGCGAAGGAATTTCTATTGGGGTCATCCCTCCCTCGTTTATCGATCATGTAACGAGGATATCGGCTTTACCGGTTCCTTAATTTTTTGGAGACAAGTGCAACTCCCCCTTTCTCTCGCTTCATGTGAGATCTTTTGTTCGACTCCTGATTGTTTTCCCCCCCCGATAGACTATACTTGCTTTCCTCCTTGAGAGGTGTTCGAAGGAGTTTATCGTCGGTGGTGAGACTCGGTCCGAGCTTTTCGGCCTCCCCATGGGCTGGGAACCGGACTCCTCCCGAAGAAAGGAGCCTTATCTTCCACGGGGAGTGCCTCCGACTCCCTTGACAAAAGGAAAAGAAGCGGGAATTTCTCTCCTAATGTTTTTGTTTCGAGATCACTTTATGCCCTTTTCTTCCACCGCATATTTTTGTATAAGAGGATGTAGAGATAGTACCCCGGACTGCTGGAGTCTCGCGTTTCTCCCGTCTCTTAGGTTTTTCCCTTTGAGCTACTTTGGTAATAGCGATCCTCCGCCCGGGGATACGTCCCCGGCCAATGATCGTTCCGTCTAACCCTTTTTCTGAACTCTCTTCTCTCGCATAGGGAAAGATTTTTCGTAAAAACCCCATATCCTCCCCCCCGCGGACGATTTGGCAGTCAGTTGATTCACCATACACGAGTCCTTCAAAGGTTCTAAAGAGAGTTCTGTCGCTCTCACTCACTGTTTTTTTTTGGCTTTTCGACCCCCCCACCTCGCTCCCATTTCTTCGCCCAGAGTCAAAGAAGAGGTGGGGCGTTCAGAAGAGCAATCTGCACGCTTTTCTTCTATCCGGCAAATTTACGTGATCGGTTTCGCGTCGCGATAGATACCTGAGTGCTCCTGCTTCGCCTTATTCTTTTCTTTTTAACATATAGGGAAGTTTGAGAGGTGCCTTAACGAGTTTTTCCCCCAACCAGGGCTCCCGCTCTTAAGAGCCCCCCGAGCTGCTATCCTACACAGCTCAGAACGATCTCATCGCGATTTGGGCATTGTTTCAAATCGGGCCCCACACGACTGCGCGAGTTACTCAAGGCCTCCTCCCGTATCGTGCAGTCTTTCTAGCCGTTTTCCCTTCACGCACCTCCTGCCTTTCCCCTCCGATGGATGATTCAATCCTCTTGCTGCCTACCACCGCAGGCAACCGACCTATTCCGTATTCCTCGGCCCAAGCTTCCTTTCTGTTCTCCCCACCCATGCAGTTGCTAGTCCGACCAGGCCAGTCCCCCCCCTTTTTTTTTTGTTTTTGACCGGGAGCTAGCAGGTCTTTCTCCCTCGTTATTTCCCTCCTTCGGTTCGTCGAGTCACGCGGGAGGAAGTTGGAGGCCCCTTTGCGGCCGGCCACTCCAAGCCCAGTGAAACTCGTCACCTCCCCTTTGCTGTTTCTCCTTGTTCGTCAAGACCGAGGTAACCCTCGTTTAGCTTTTCTTTATACCCTTTTGTTGACGTCTCAACCCGGTCCTTACGTCTGTCGCCGGTCTCTGTTCAGCCTGCAAGGTTGAGGCGAGCTTCTCCTGTTTCCACGATGGGCGACCCCAGAAGTGAGAAGGTGGCTATCTCGCCGCGATGCGGAGTTTCCCATTACGCGATTGCAGGCCTTGCGTCAAAACGAGAAAAGTCAATTGCTTTTCTCTTCCGCTTCGCGTGCCCTAGGAGCGTTCCCCCCCCCCCTCCAGACGATTAGGATTCTTTTAGCAGTTTCCCCAGATCAGCACCGCGGTCAGCACGGAGAGCGCCTTGTCAGGCGCAAAGATCAGACTGATGACTCAGCCTTGACGTAACGTATGTCTTTGGAGTCTTTCCTCCACATCCTGCCGACAGCGTAAGAAAAAACCCCCCGATCGGCTATCGACTTTTTCGCAGGTTTCCCTTCGTCCCCAGCTCCATTTTTTGCGTCTTGTCCCTGGCCCGACTCCTTCCAGGACGTCGTAACTTTCATTTTTCATCAATTTATCTTAGAAGTGATTTTTGATTATTACCTTCTGCAGGTTTTATTGCTTTGTCTTGCGCCAAGAATCCCTGGACGGCCTTCCCCGCTGACGAACAAAAATAGTCAACTACCCCCCCCCCCTTGATCTGAATAGACACGTTTTTAAATTGTTTTGTCTTTCCACACCTTTCTTTTATCTGAGATTCACCCTCTAGCTGAGCATCCAGTGTGGAAATCCGGACTTGAGCGATCTCTTCTGCGTTTTCTTGTTTTTGACAGGTGACACCTTTCCTCCTTTCGTGCAACTGCGGCGGCTTAGTTAGGAAACCCTCTCCCGGCTCCTTTGCCGTGGAAAAGTTTTGCAACACCCGCTTCGTCTTTTTTCCTATCTCCGCTTTGGCAGGTCTCTTGCGTCCCCCGTGTCAAGGAACACTTCCCGGCGGAGACTGTCCCTCTTCGAAGGATCCTTTCTTACTGAGCCCTTTCCGCTTCCTTCTGCCTTGACCTAACCACCTTATCCCACACGGACTCTCCGTCCTTTTTCGGACTTGTTTTTTCTCGCTCGCCCGTCCCCGGGTGTAGGGAAGGTGGTCAAGCCCTGCAACGGTCCCATTCTTTCGTTCCTTTTGGCGCCATCTCCCTTGGTCGTTTAGGCCGTTTGATGGTTGGATGTGTTTAGTAATGCCTTATGAAACTTAGGACGATCATCTCTGTTTTGATGAGACTCTCTCCCCTATTTTTTTCAGCCTTCTTGCTGGCGCTCTCAGCAACTCCAATGTGGGG
>Ga0179591_1220605_pt1 | contig 18233 bp, 31 predicted proteins | sample CZOMad2_1_08_16f_FD_182891 | JGI IMG/M metagenome (GOLD analysis project Ga0179591, IMG submission 182891) | Vadose zone soil fungal communities from Angelo Coast Range Reserve, California, USA - CZOMad2_1_08_16fungal (PacBio error correction) | ecosystem: Environmental > Terrestrial > Soil >... | reverse complement strand
TGACCCCGATTGACTGTCCCCATTTTTGACCCCCACCAGGAGCCCTTTCCCCCTCCCCGAATCATTCACCCAGGACGCTGCGCTTCCGGAGATACTCGGATTCGATCCCTCCCCCCCAAACCGTTGAACACTTTCCCCGATGTCCCTCAGGCTGTTTTGTTGTTCCGCCTTTAACGTCGACCACCCGTTCCAACTTGTCGACGCAATTGTCCACCCCTCTCTTATAACGCAACCCTAAGCTGGGAGTCCCTTGCACTCCGCCTCGCACGCCGTTTCCCTTTTGTGGCCGTTTCTTCTCCGTCCGTTTTGTCTCAAACCCTTATCCCCCGAACCTCTCCCAACCTACTGGGAGGCGTCCACCACACCCTTTCGTTATTACCACCATCATTACCCCAATGTCCTCTTCGTTCGTTGTTGAAGGTCACTTACCACCATCGACACCCTTTTCCCGCCCCACCTGCCGTCCTTTCACTGGTCGCTGCCGCTGTTTCCTTTTTTTTCCTTCCCCCGTACCCTCACACCCCCCCAACCTAAAGGCAAACCAGTCCCCCCCCCTGGCCGCTGTCTCACACCACATTCTCCGTGTTCCAAAGCCAGTGCCTGTGAGACGGTCGACCCATTCTGCCCCCTGAGCTCCCCCTTTCTACAGACACAAACCCCCGGCACGTTTTTAGCAAGTTTACCCCCCCTCCCTCCTAAGAGACCAGGTGACCATTGTAATGGAGACACCACTCCACACCCACCCCACACCCTCCCCCGCCCCCACTTTCTGCAGCCCCCAAATCCTTTAATTCCGACTCCACCCCCTCCGCTTTTCCCCATTCTTTGCAACTCCCCATTCCCCCCTAGTACCGCGCGAAACACCTCCCTTTTTTCAATGGTCTTTTTTCTCGCAGTGATATCTTTTCCCCTAGGTTGCCTATCCCGCCCCTGTTTCTTTTGTACATTTCTAAGAACACCGTAGTTCACCTGTCATTCCCAAGGAATATCCCCGCTTCCAGTTCCACTCTGACCCCAGATAAGAAGATCCCACACCCCCTCCCTTTTGTATGGGTCGTGGGCACCGCGCCACTAAACATGCCAAAAACACACCCACCAACCCCCCTTTAATTCGGGCATTTTCCCATCACCTTTACGGTAACGGTTCCTTCCCCAAAGGTTATTTTCCTCCCTCCCTTCTTCTTGGATTTTGTCCCCCCTTTCAGTGTTTCACCGGTGCCGTCAGCGAATCCCCCCAGATATATTGGAATCTTTACAAACCCTACTACCTGACCTTTTTTTACCACATCACTCATCCACGACTGACGCCCCTGAAATGGCCAAACACACATCATAAGTGTTCTCCATTATCTCCCCCCGACTGCTGTAGGCGTACCTGCTTTTCACCACCAAGAACCCCCCGCTGATAGCTCGGTTCTACCACTTTTTTGCTTTACCCCCCTCCACAACCTTTGCACAGCTTTTGCAGTTTTTTTTGATGTCTTCCCCCCCCCCGACCCCCTGTTTCCCCCAACCCTTGTGAATAGTTGTTTTCGATCCCCCCCGCTTTTGACTCAGTTACGTTTTCGCCACAACCCACACAACCCGCTTTCCCGTGCCAACAGCTACATCAGCGGGCCAGCTCCCCATTCCTCCCTCGGACGTCGGATCCGGGTCATCTCCAAACCCTTCACGCACCCCGTATCAACTCGACGCCCAAAGGATTCGCACGCCCCCAACGTCTCCTCTTCCCCTGTGAAACAGCCGTCACGAACACTCCCTCCACCAAACCTCATTTTCAGCACGTATTTTTTTTCCCACTCCACCCCGCCCAGTTTTGGGTGTCCAAAGATAGACCGGTCCTTCCCGACACATGTGTACAAACTTTTTTTTCATGGCGCCGACAGCTTTTCTTGAAAGCCCTGGAAACATCCGAAACACACCCATCCTTCCAAACCTTCTCGGCAATTCCCACACCCCCCCTTTAGGATTGGCTCGCTGGCTCTGTTGTGATCTCAACTGGGCCCACTCCCCCTGATCCCCTCCTTAAACCCCTACGGTCCCTTTCACGACTTCCTGCCCCCTTCGGCAACCAACATCTCACCCAGCCTTCTCGATCATGATCTTTCTTTTTGAACGATGCCAGCGACAAATCCAACGCTCACACCATCTTTTCCGCTGCCAGCTCCCTGCCGTCCTTACCAAATTTCTTTTGAATGAGGCCTTCTTTTTTTTTGCACCACCGGCCACCACCTTCATGGTTCCCCGTCATGTGAAAGTACCCTATTGAGCTCTCCTGATCATTTCTTTTTTCACCCTCACAGCCCCAAGCCCTTTACTGCGCTCGTTCAACCACCCCCCCCCTTCCGCTTGAGACATGTTTTACCAAATGACCCGACGTTTCCCCCCGCCGCACCCGTTCCGCGCCAACTTTCACGGATGGTACCCCCCTCATGTCATCTCCTATTCCCCTACCAAGGCTTTACCCCCCCACACCCCCCTGGTAGACCGGGTCACTACTTGCAAGAATTTCGTTGACTTTAAACAACAACTGTACCCCCCCGCTCTCTTGGCAGGCGCTCCCGCCCCCCCCTTCCCTGTCCCCCAACACACCCCTAGGCCTTTTTGGGTGCAAAACCAAATCCAGTCTCCCACTTTCCCACCCAAAAATTATTCGCCGTTTTTGCCACCCTATTGGGGTCAACAGGCTCAGCCCGTGGTTGCTCCCCCCCCCGCTATGACCCAAACACTGGATTCATTGTTCCACTTATTACAGTCCACCCCGGAACCCCCCACCATGACCCCCTTCGGGGAACCTTCCCCTCCTTAACCTTTTTGCGGCCCCTCCACAACCCCCGTTTTTTTTTCCCTTTTTATCCAAGACTCACTCGGTTCCACTTGCCTAAGCACCGCCCTGTGCTCCTGTTTCTTCTGCGAATTCCTCCAGCGACGAGGCCGTCCCGCTCGCCCTGTTCCCCAACATTCCGCGATTCTCAGATTCTTGCTGATTGAGTTTTTGACCCCCGCCGGCCACCGCGCGCGTCAACCGCTATGAATGGTGCCGCCACTCGTTCTTTGGTTTGCTACATTTTTGAGTCCTTCGACCCCCCCCTCCATCACTACCATACCCTACCATTCCACCCTTCTCATCCCCCCGCTCCCCCCAAGGGGACCGCCCCCCCTCCGGTTCCCCTCGCCGACCCATATCCCAAGATCAAACCCCTTAAACCCCACCCCGTTGGCCTTGGCCTTCACAACACGAAGGCGATATCCCCCCTGTGCATCCCCCGCCCCCATCACTCAAATCCATTAGAACCTTCCCAAAGTCCCTTCACCCTTTTTTTAGTGACCCCATCACGCTTTTTCCATTTTTCCCTTTCACATGCCCTTTTTCTTTCTCACCCCCCCCACCACCCCACGAGATCCCCCCTCACGACCTCTTGGATTGTTTTTCCCCACCCACCAAAACCTTAGAGTCCATTTACCTTTACACCACCTTTTTGTCGCTATCTCCCCCTATTGTTTTGCTCTTGCCCCTCTCACCACCCTTAGGACACGACAGCGATGATTTTCTATTCGATCCTCGGCCGTCCCATGAGGGCATCCTTACCCTCAGTCCTTTTGAGCTTTCCCACCCCTGGACCCACCCCCGTACCCCATTTGTTTGTTGGATCTCCCATAGGTCTTCCTGTCTCCCGCTACAAAACGTGCGGACAAACACACACCACCTCCTTTTGTCGTTTCCCCTCCCCCACAGTTTGTTTTTTCGATTTTCCTCCAACCTTGTTTTCCCCTTCCATCCCCCCCCAGCCAGTGGGTCCACACTTGTCGCCCCTACCCTTTCATTGTCTTGGGACAAAGGGGGACTCCACCGAAACGCACCATTTTTTCTGTCATCCCTTAATGCTCCAAGGAACTCCCCCACCCAGCCCCCTTTTCACACCTTTGCTGGCGCACAAATTCTTTTTCGTACTTTTTTTACCGCTTTTTGCGTCCCACCAATCTTTCTTCGCGGTGCCGTTTTGCATGTTATTTTTTTGGAATTTCCTCCCTTCCACCAAACTCTCCCACATCCCCTTCTTACTGTTCTTTCCTCCCCAAGGCGCCTCCTATTGCCATCAATTTCCCCGCTTAAGTTTTCCTTCCACCTGACCTGCTTCTTACATTCAATTTTCCTGCCCCACGTCCACCCAACCGTCCCCTTTGCCCTTAGTTCTTCTCCTTCTTTTACATTCACATTTGAGTCCCTTTCACGCTGCACCCCCGGCGACCTTAGTGAAGGTTCTAGAGCTTCTGTCCCCTCTCTTCCAGTCCCACCGGAGACTTGCCTACTCACAAACCACACCATGGATTTGTTCCTCCCGTTGAGCATAACACCACCCCTCTGAACCACCCAAGTTCCCGGCATTTTTTTTCTCACAGGGACACTGCCTCTGTTGCCATACATAGGATTTTTTTCCTCCCTTTGGCCGCCGGTAGTTTGTATCTCCCCGCACCAGTCATTTTTCACCATCCGCTACACTGTGTTTTTCTCTTATCTTTATTTCCCCCGACTTCTCCTCCCTCGTCATTCTGTTGCATGGGTTATTCAGTTTCACCCCGTTTCACCGGCATACTGAATTTGGCCGCTTCTTTTCCGAGGCCTGCGCGGTAAAACTCCTGTCTTTTTTCCCCTTTCTGGCAAAACCTCTTTTCCCCCCTCCATTGTTTTGCGGATATTCAGCTTCCCCCCCACCCCGCCTTCTGATGATCCCCCCGCTTTTCGTTTTTCCCCCCTCTTGCCTACGGGTTAACCACTCCTTTCCTCCGGGCGGCATTTGTATTGACTCCCCTTTTCGCACTTGCGCAACTTCCTGTGAACCTTTTTGCCCCCTGGCCCCACCTCTGACTTTCCCATAACGCTAAATCTTCCATACCTTGTGTTCAGTCACACTCTTCCATGCCATTATCTAACCATCCTAGGGACTTTCCCCTCTTCGGGCGACCCCCTCACGAACCCAACACACTTGGACTTGGTCCCGATGGTTCTTCGTGGTGCTGGCTGCGTGTGAGGACAAGTGACTGTATGTCCCCCCCCAAGCTTACCCTTTTTCCTACTCCCTCTTTCCAGCAGTCTACCTAACCCTCACCCTATGTTCTCCCAGGGGGTTGTTTTTCCTGCTTTTTGACCTCCCCCTTCCCGTTTTTCGGTGCCCCCCCCCACCCACGTAACATTTTTTTTCGCGTCTCATTCACGTGGGGACCTTGGCTGTTCCCCTGCGCACTAAGTCCCTTTTGCTCCTTTTTTCCCGTATTTCCCCCCTGGATGTCACAGAAACACACATGTTCACTTATCTTTATTTGACCGTTTCCATACTCCAGATCCCTTGACCAGGCCTTTGTGCAATTCTTTTTTCGGCGACCCCCTTACACACCTGATTTTCCCCCAATTTCAGCCGGGTTAACTCCCCCCCGAATTCTCGACTTTATTTTTTGATATTTAACCGATTTTTCCTCTTCCTCTCACCCACCTCCTTCATTCTTGTTCGTCTGTTTTGATCCCGACCCCTCAATCGACAGGCGCCGCCAACGTACCGGTACATACCCACCGGGCCCGACTTGAACCCCCCCCCAATTGATCTTGGAACCCTCTGGCCCACCAGTAACCGTTGGTACATGGGGTCTCCCCGACCCCCGGTACCCTCTGTCCCCAAGGTTACAACCCCCTTTCTTTACCACTGACGTGTACGTACCCAAATAATACCTTTCCTTTTCAATTGTTACCTGTTTTTCCCCACCCCCATCCGCAGGTCCTCCTTGACCCAATTGACTTCAATGAAATTCTTCTTTCCCCCTGCCGTGCTCCCCCGCCCCCCTGACTCATGTTTCCCTACAAAATTCGTTCAACCACCACCATTTTTTCCCTTCGCGGCCTGTCGCTCCCCTTAAATTCTTCCCCCCCCACAACCCCTCGAGGCCCATTCCCAGCCCCTCTTTGTTTCCTTATGACTACGTGGTCTACAATATGTTTTCTTAAAACCCTAGACTTACCCACGTTCCCCTAGATGCACCCAAAGTTTCCATCCACTTGACCCTTTAGGAGTCACCTACAACGCGGCTTGACACACCCCTGCGTCTTTGGTCCCCAAGTCCCCCTTTCTTTTTTTCTGTGTCCCCCTTTCTCCCCGGAGGTGCCCGGCCCCTCTTTTTGATTTTATGTTTGCACCGTCGTTTTACGCTCCCTTGTTACCCCATCTTTTTTACCAACCCCCGCTGCCTCTTCCACACAGCACCCCCCCGGTTCTCACCGTCCGTACCCCCCGTGAAAGTACCGTCGCCCCTTTTTCACACAGGCACATCTCCTACTCCCTGTTGTTTGCCCTCCCCCGTAGCTGCCCATCAGGCATTTTTCATCTTTCTTCCTCGTTGTCACGCCCCACACAACGCCCCGGTTTCTAGATGACCACACACTCACCTTCCCCCCCCTATTTTCACCACTTGTTTTCCCCCCCGGTCTTGCGGTCTGATTGCGCAGATTGACACCGGTCGGCTTGGTTATGAAAGTCGGTTTCCCTTTGTTCCATCAGGTTTTGTTTCCCCCCCCCTGCTCTGAAACACCCCTTTTTCACGTCCATTTTTTTCCTCTTACGCCCCGGTTACGGCCCAATTATTAAAACACTTCCCAATAGGCTATTTGGATCGGTGACACCCTTCCCGCCGTTTGCAGAAGCCTTTTTACCCTCTTTTCTTTTCTGACAGGGTGCACCCCGTCTTCCCCCCCCCTGACAACATATTTTTCCCCTTCGACCCACTCTCTTACCATCCCCCACCCCCCCTTCGCACTTTCACCACTCCTCTTGACCTAGGCTTAACTTTTTTACCAATGAATGGTATTTGGCTCGTTTCCTGCATCAAACATCCCGTGTTTTCTTTGTACGGGACTGCCGCACCACCACCTAAATTGCTACCTTTATTTTGCTTGCCCACGGGATCTCTACACCCCCTCTCCTCCGAGAACTCGTCGCCAGACCAGTGCCCAGCTGTTCCTTTTTTTCCCCCGGAACTCTCCCCTAATTACCACTTTCATTTTTTCACACACCACTGCCCTGCCACCCTCTTTGCACCCCCCTGTTATCTTGTCTTGGGGTTCTTTCTCTGATTATTGAATGTCCTAGGTAGGCGCGGGCTTTGCATGACCACTTGATATTTTTCTCTGTCTGGTTCTCCTTCTCCCAGTCTTCTTTAAAGTCTGGGCGCCTTTTTTGATCGTTCTTTTCTTTTTTTTTCTTTCCTCTTTCCCCCACCACATCGGGACGCGACGAAAGACCCACCAGACCTTTAATTGCCTCCCGACTTCTCCCGTCCCTCCACCACCAGAAGATCTGCATTTGCGACCCCCAAAGCCCTTTGAGGTCCCCTTTGCTAGACAATTACAACTGGACACCAGTTCCCCCCAAGGAACGCTCCTTCTCATTTTAGACAAATGGCCAGATTAGACGCCCCTCTTCCCCTTTTCCGCTCCCACGAACGCCAAGGGACGAGACACCAGGGCGGAAGATTAAGCAACGGGGGAAAGAGTGGTTAAAAAAATTTGATTCGTCCCCCCCCCCCCACTCCTTGTCAAATTTGTTCCTTTTGCAGTTGCTTGGTCTTGCTCACCGACGCCTTCTTTTTTCAAAAAGTCCCCGCCTTGACCTTGGTGTTTCCCACCAAATAATTTTCCGAACCATTAAGTTCACCTTATCACCACCTTTGATCTGCAACTCTGATCGGCGCACCCCACACAATTGTCCCCGCGTGGTTTTTTTCCGCGCTCCCTACCCCCGACCAATTATCTTTTCCCTTTTTTTACCATCCCACTTTGCCTGGGACACAGAGCCCCTTTTCCCCCTAGCACAAAAACTTATTTCTTTTGTTAATAATTCTCCTTGTTTTCTGTGACTTGCTTTCCAACCCAACGGGACGGGCCCCCCCCCCCCCCAGGCGGTCACTATATCTCCACCAATTGCGCTTGGGTTTTGCAAATTCCTGTCCCAATGGACCCACCCCCCTGCCGGCGGTCGAGACCTGCCCCTCAGTCCAGATCATTTTTATCATCCAGCTTGTCCGCACGCCAGGCCGTGTTTCCCAAGGCAGCCCCCAAACCCACAACAGAGGGCGGGCGGATTTAGGATACTGCCCCGCTTTTTTACGATAAACGGGCTTCTTTTTCTGGGCACGGGTGGAGAAAATCAAGCCCCACTGCCTTTCACAAGGCCAACAGCATTATTTTTCATACAACAGTTCCCCCCCCCTTTAGAGGGACCCCCTGTCCCTTTTCTTTCAATTTTTTGTGCCCACACCGTAGGGCCGTACCTACCAATACTCTAAAACCAGCCGCCCCCCCCAACACCCACGTCCCTGGCAGGTTATTGTTCTCGAGTTTCTTTTATTTCTGCCTTTTGTCCGACTCCTTCCAAGTCACACTCACCCCGGCTTGTTCCTGTTATCCTCCCTTCCTTCGGCGCTCCGTTCTGATTTTCCTTTGCGGACCCATCTTTGGGCACGCCTTTCCACCTGGCCCTCCCCCACCACAGCGAATCGGCTCGTTTTTTCGTGTTATCAAGCAGTGTGCGCTATTTTTTCCCCCCCCCCCACCTCTCGAGCCTCCCAGACTCCGATTTCTTTTTGCGTTACCTCCCCATGACATCCCAAGTTTGGCATCTCTCGCCTACCCCCTACTGCTCCCACTGACCCTTCGTACCACCCCTCGCAACCCCTCACCCCCGGGTTTGCCTTTTCCCCCCAATGTCCCCCCCCGGTTTCCAAAGAGCTTTTGGGTACTTTCTTCTGACTTTCCAAAAAGGTTTGTCTCACAAAGCCCTTTTTGATTCCCTTTTTAGTTTTCCCATTCTTTTTTATCCAAACCCACCTCATTTTCTGAATCCCAAGTTCAACACCACACCGGTCTCTTTTTCTTGGTCCATTTTTCTCCTAGGAATTCAACATCACGCCCTGTTGTGTGTGTGCCGCAATTACTCCCCGCCACCTGAGACCTTGCCCGGAGGCTCCCCGTGAACACGTCCCCCCCTTCTGGTGTTGCAATCCACCGTTCAACAGTTATCTATCCCCTTCTCCGGCCCAATTCGAGCCTGCTCTCCTTCCGCTGCTTGTGCCGCTCGCCTCCATCTTCTGCAAGCAACCCCGGGGAAATTTCTTTCACTTCCCCCCCCTTTTTATAACGTTTTCGTCAACACCTCCCTAATTCTGCTTAGCTTTTTTTCGTTTCCTATAGTGCTTCATCGCCCCCAACCCTTTCTTCCCCAGTCCTCCACAACCCCAATGTTTCAGCTCTTCACCACCCCGCCCGCTTACGGAGCCCGTACTGTACCACTCTCTCGGCCCCGTCCCTATAACAGCCAAACCAAACTCTTTTTTTTTACCTTCCAGAGGATTTTCTTCCATGTTCCCCCCGGTTCCGGTTTCTTTTCTGCCCGTTTTTTTTTTTCCAACTCTGATTAGTTGCCCCCCCGTTAGATCTCCGCCTTTTCTGGTTCCGACTTGGATACGTTCCCCCCTTCCTATCCTTCACCTTGTTTCCCCTTGACAGTGTTACGCCCCACTCCTCCCCCACGGTTTTTCACTGAGGCCCTCTTGCCCCCTTTCTGTCGCTGTTTCCCTTCTGTTTTCTTTTGTTCGGACGCTTTTTCCCTTTTTCCCTGACAACCACATTCCGCCCACCTCACATTTTCGTGTAAAGCCCCCGTTCCTTTTTTTTCACCCCAGACTTCGGCGCACCCATCTGCCCACCCTGATTTGTCAGTCCCCAAGACGTTTACTACAACCAATACGTTGTGCCCACCACTGTACCCCCCGTTATTTTTTCTTTCCTTTTGACGTTCCCCCCTTTTTGCTGCCCCCCCCCCACTTGCCAGTCAACCTCTTATAGTTCTTTTTTTTCAGCAGTGTGACGACTCCCCTTCCTTATCCCTCCCCCTGCACTGTAACACGTCCCCAATTTGGCCCACCAGTTTTAAGCCGTTCCGTATTCCAGCGGTTTTCAACTTTGAAACCCAAAGTCTTTTCTTTGTTTCACGTGACTGCCCACGTACCACCCCGCACTATTCTCATACCCCCCCCCCCCAAAATAGTACCCTTGTGATCCCACCCCGAAACCCCCCCCCCCCCCCCCTGCAGTCCATGCTGGCCGTCTATCCCCTCCCTCCCCGAGTCAAGCCCCCAATCGACCGTTGTTCCGATAGCCCTGTGCTTGGCTAGGGCACTTTTAGGTTTATTTTTCCCCTTACCCCTTTGTGGCCCCCCCCCCTACAGAACACACCGCTCCACACACCCTATTTTTTTGAGACCCCCCTATCCTTGAAGATTGGTTTTTGGGATTCCCGTTTTTTTGCTTTTTACAACCTCCTGGGTTTCCGTCTTCTCCTTTCTCTTTTTTGGTTGTCTTGTGCTTCCTGACTTACCCTTTCGACCCCATCTTGCACCATTGTACTTTCGTCATCACCCTTTTTCCCACCCCCCGTTCCAGCTGCAAATCCCGATCCGTCCCCCACCCCAAGATGAGACCCTTTGGTCTTTAGTCCCCCTTTCCTACACCTGAATTTGGTGACACCACACCCCCCCCTTTTGGCCCCCCCCCCACCCTGCCACCTTCTTGCCTCGCTTTGTGCCACCGCCCACCCTTTCCCCCCTCGCTTTTTCCCAGTTGGATTCCTCCTTGCACCGGTCATCCCTTTACCCCCACCGTCAGCCTGTTACCCCCTTTATAACACCTTCCTACCATTACACCCCCCCAACTCCCCAACTTTCTACTTCTTGCTACAAAGAGCCAACACAAATTGCTTTTATGAGTCCTTATTGCACCCCGCTCATTTACCTTCTTTCCGCACTTCCTTTCTGGTGTCTATCTCGTGAAATGGACCCTGTTGTTTACTTCCATCTCGTCACACTACACCTTTCCATGTTATATTTGCATGCCCGGCCTTTTCACCCACCCCCCACTGGCACGCCGGCCGAATTTTTGGCTCGGGGTTCTGTCACTTTCGTACATTCTCCCCATCAAATCTGGCCTTTTTCTTGGTTTTTTCCTGTGAAGCCCATTTTTCTAACTGTTCACCTCCGGTCACCCTTTACGATCCTCCTTGACGTTTTCACATAAGCACCCTTAGTGAAGCTTTGATCTCCCATGTTCCCCCACCGTATCGATTCCCCCATTTTGTCCTTGTGACTTGTTTCTGGATGTGACTGTTCTTCCCGCCATCCACACGAGACACTTCTTTCTTTTTGTCTTGTTTTCTCCCCCACCCCCAACCACACACCCACCCACCCAAAACCCCCCCCCCCCACCCTTCCCCCAACATTACCCCTTCTTCCTTCTTTCAACTCCTTTTTTTTTCCAACCCTTGCACCTTGGAAATGTTTTGAACCAGGCTTTTCCCTGGCTCATTTGTGTTCGGACCTATGTGTTTTTTCATCCCACCCCATCCATGACCAGGTCAACCAGTTGTCAAACTCTACTGGCATTTCCCCTTGAATTTTCCATCTTCACTCCCCAAGTGCCCTTTCTGCATTCTTTCTTCGTCGAACATTCCCCCCGTTTACCCCGTCCTACCCAAGATTTTTCCGGAACTGACTCCGGCATCTCGTCCCCCTTCGTGCCCCCGTCTTGAACGAAACTTCACCTTGCAGTCGTCCTCAGCCACCCTTTTGGCGTTTATTTGCTGTCAATTTTTTTTCCAGATACCTGTCGAGTCCCGGTTGTGCACAAATGTTTACATCGGTACCTCTTTTTTTCCCCAGTAGTCCCGTTTCCCAAATCTTCCCAAGTTACTTACTACTCCCCCAACTTTTTGTTGCCCCCGTGCACGTTGATTTCGCCACCAATTTCTCGGACCCTGTTCTGTCTTTTCATTCGCGTTTTATTTTGACATACATTCCTCTCTTACCCCGGAAAGTTCTTTGACCTTCTGTTTCTTTATTTCCCACCCCCCTTTCAATTTTTTTACCCAAAACCACCTGTTGTACGTCTGGAGTCCCACTCGATCTGACCTTTTTCCTGTTTCCCACCCCCGACCCTCAATTAAGTATACCTTTTTCTACCATGGATTCCACAATGAATTTTTTGATGACCGTGTTTTTCCTTACGGTTGCCAACACATTTTTCCACGTGTCCAACCCTCCTTTATGGAGACGCCCTTTTCCCGGAGATTAGTCCTTCGGGCCACAGGTGAGCATGCACAAACCGTCAGCACGTCTGCTTTTTCACCGCCAATACTTTGCGTTTTGCATGCACGCCCTCACGTAGCCGCAAGAAACAACACACCACTTTTTTTTTTCCCCACGTTTTCTTTTTTTCCGACCTTGATCGACCCCCACGGACACCCCGCTGAGCTACGTCACCCAGTTGGGGATCTGCAAACACTGATTCCTATTAACTTAGAACCCCTCCCAGCGTCCCCCGCTTTTTTTTGTAGACACCCCCACCACACCACGCTCTCACCCGATTTTTTTTCCCCTTAATCAATGCGTCCCTCCGGCTCCGATGAGGCTTCCCCCCCCTCTCGACCATTCACCCCACACAGCTTTTCCCCTCCACCCAACCGTCCCTTTTGGTAATCCTCCACCCTCTTTCTGAGGTCTCTTACACCCCTACGAAGACCAACACAACCCCTACCCACGGGTTCCTGGGTCCCCCTTTTTTACCCTTCAGACTTCCCACCACTCCCAGTCCCAGGCAACTTAGACCCCCCCCTTCGCTGAACTTGACGCTCAACACCGAGTGCACTTCACCTAACGTTCCGCAACAACCCCACTTCCCCTGCGTGTTGTTACCCCCCCCCCAACTTTCACTGTTCGATCGTCGACACCCCCGATTCTTATTCCCCACCCCACGGTCCACTTTTTTGCCCCTCACACCACACAGTGACCCCCATTCCACCTTTGTGTTTCCTTTGGATCAAAAGGACTCCCCCGCGATCCCAACCAACTCCACCGGCCGTGCACCACCTTGACCCCCCCTTCCCCTGTTCAACCCATCGAGTACCTGCACTGTTCCCTTTTTTCCACCCCCTTATTTAAAGTCCAAGTACTTTTGGTTTGGGTGTTTCCGGGTTGGGTTGTTTAACCAACCGGGTTGGTCGGACTTTGTCCATAATACGTTCCAAACTTTAACTGTTTTGACACCCGTTCCGTTTAGGGTATGACCACCCGCCAACCCCCCACCCACCAAACCCCCACATCCTTAATCCCTTTTTGGTATCTTCCTTCAACTCCGCTTTTCTTCTTGTGGCCAATTCCACCACCACCCTTGGAACTTTCCAGAGGAAAGGCGACCCCCCCCCCCCCCCCCCCCCCCCCCCCCCCCCCCCCCCCCACCCCCCCCCCCCCCCCCCCCCCCCACCCAACCCCCCCATTTATTTTTCCCCTACCTTAAGTTCCCGATACACCCTTTTGCCCCCCAAAGTGCTATTCCCTACTGGACGTTTGGTTTTGGGCCCCGCTCTTCTCCCAATCACCCGGTGACTTCTGGCCCACTCCTCTTCCCCCCCTCCCACCTATCAAGGTCCCCCAACAAAGATATTCCATCCCCTCACCGGACCTCGTCTGCCGACCCCCTTTTGTCCTAGATACGCCCTTTTCATCCCCCTCGCCACACCCTTTTTCGCGATTTCGTTTCTGAGGATAAACATGCTTTGCCTCTTCCCCCCCCAACGACAACCAACTTTTCACTCTCCCATTGCTTCTTGCCTGTTACCCCAACGGATATACACAACACAGGCAGCATCCCTTAAGTTTCACCCACTCCGTTCTCTTCCCCGACTGTACTTTTACCCTTTTTTTCCCCGGAACCTGCCCCCCCTCCCAGTCCCCCCTGGGCCAACTTTCCCTAAATTTTCCAACCTTGCGGGTTTACCTGCCCGCCTTTTTGCGAGCGCTCTCTAAACGGTTCCAGATTCTGGGGTTTTTTTTGGCTTTGCTGCCGACTTCCCCTCCAGAACCCACCAACATGATAGTTACTTGATCCCCTCGCGATGTAGTTACACCGTTTCCGCCCCCCCCACCCACCACACCTTCCTTCCCGTCCCAAAACCACCACCCCCACCCCCGGCGAAGGGTCCCTTTTGATTGCGAATTTACCTTCTCTGTACGAGTTTTTCGTGCCCCTTGGCACTTCTCCCACACTGCGCCCCCACCAGTCCTTACCCCCATTTGACGCACCAGGTCGTCTACCAACCTTTATTGTTCCCTTTTCCTTTGCTGCACGAACATCGTACACACCGACCTTTTATCTTCCTTCCCTGGACTTCCCCAATCGGGGGGCGCCCTTCACCGGTTCTTCCCCTACCCTGTTTTCACAATTTACAGTTGTTTCAGTAGTGCTCCCCTGTTAACCCCAGCCAATTCGAAAAAACCCACACCTATCTTTTCACCGCTCACGTGCAGCGCATGGGCCCTCAAAAACTTTCAATTTACATATCGTTTCCTTTTTATAGTTTTTCTGTGAGTTCTTTTTCTTTTTTTCACTTTACAGGCCAAAATTACACCACCTGATCCCAGTCGTAACCTTTTGGTCATTTGAGACTCGTCAAACTTTTGCACCCACGAACTCCACTCCCCTTTTAGCGCTCCAGTCTCCAAGCCCCCGGCCCCCCCGAGCTTTCCACCCCTGATTCTACCCCTTCCAGGCTGGCTGCTGTTCCCGTCAGCCTTTGTTCTTTTTTTTGCCCCTGGTGAAACCCCCGCCCCTGAATTGCCCCCCGCCTAACATGGAAACTTTTCGAAAACTCGAGTCCGGTTTTTTGCTTCCCCTTTTGCCCTATAGTCTCTATGACATTCCAACCCCCCCCACATTTACGGATGCCCTCCCTTCTTTCCCACATTCAGTATGTTTTTTTTTTTTTTTTGCCCCTATCAGCACCCCCTCGAGCTTTGCATAAGCGTTTCCTCAGCACGTGCACCCCCACCCAGCCCGTTGCGAGGACTGCCGCGGCTCTTTTCTATTCTTCCCGACCCTCGCTCTCCAACCCCCCCGTCCCCCCCTTTTGCTCTTGCCGTCCCCGTGAGTTCCCCCAGTTCCGTCCGCTTTTTCCGGGCGGCTTATAATTTTTACTAAATTACACCTTTTTTCCTCTTTTATATCTCCACGTTTCCCCCCCCACCCCCACAGGGCCCGTTTCTTTTTCCCGTCCAAGGAAACCATCCACCTTTTTTTGCCCCCCTTCACTCTTCGAGGAGCCTTGATCACACACCCAACCACTCCTAGACCTCCCCCCCCCGCCGTCGCCCCTACGCAAGTGGTCTGTTTTTTTCTTTTCGTCTTCCCCCTACCAAAACCAATTTCTACCCTTTGACGCTCGGTCTTTGCCTCTATACCTCCCTTGCCTGCCTTTACCCCAAGCTCAGTTGCACTTTCTTCTGACACCACCCTTTCCCCCTTTTTGCTTGTTTGCACCTTTTACCTCTTTCTTTCCCCTCTGACTATTTTTTTTCTTTGTGGCCTCGCGTATCATGACCCCCTCCGTTCACAAGGTCTTCCCGGCCTTTGCCGCTGGGCACTACCCTCCGGTTCTTTCCCTCCACAACTTGGAAATCTTCAACCCTTTTGCCCTAACCAGTGACCACCCACTTCCTTCACAACCTCGTCTCCCCCCGCTCAAGCCTCCCATTACCTTTTTACCCACCGCCCCCTCCTGTCCAAAGGCTCCCAATTTTCCCCCTACCCTTTTACACAAAGCCGTTCTGTTCTGCCCACACCACCGCGCTGCCCGTGTGTCTCCCCCCGTTTCCCTTCACACCCTTCATCTCGCCTGACACACTCCGAAACACACCATTCGGTTTGCCATTATTTCTTTTCCCCCTGGCCGTGTTCCTCTTCATGGTGCTTGGTCCCCAGCTTTTTTTTATTTTGTTGACAGCTGAGAAACCCCCCAACCTCGACATCGTCCACGCCCACGGTCCCTACACCGAGTCACAGCCCCCCCACCTACTCACAACCTGTAGAGCTACTCTTGCCACGGCCCTTGGGGAGCTCTTATTTTTTGTCCCCTCTGAAACAAGGCCTTTAGCTTCACATCGATTTTCATAGTCCCTTGTACGCCTCTCAGCATGGACCTTGCCTTGACGCTCCCTTTCGTCTTGCCCCTTACCCAATTCCCCCCCAAGTGTTTTTTGCCCAATTCATCCGCGTTTCTGTTGCCGCTCAAGGCTTCAGTTTCAACCCCCTTTCAAAACCCCACCCCCAAGCCTGTTTTCCCTTAAACCACCCCCGGTTCATTGAGCTCCACAGCCCCATCCATTAGATAGGAAGTCACAACAGCCATTGGTCTTTTTTTGCTCCATTCTATTTGCCTCGTGGGACAAAAGGGTACGGATTGTCGTTACCCACCCACCCATACCCTATATCCCCATTTTTACCCGGCTCTCTTTCCATTGATACAACAGGTACCTTTACCCCACTCCCCCTACTTTTGGCCAGTTTGCCACCCCTTGGCGCCCCACGTCCCTGGCCTTTGCTCCGGGTCACGATTCCTTCGCTCGTTTCGTTGAATCTGCATGTAAACCCCCTTTTCTACCCCCCCTTTTCGCCCTTCCACATCGTCTTTACCCCCCAACCACCCCCGTTCACCTTCTACCCCCCTCCCCTCTTCCCCAAACCCCAGTACGTTACCCCTAGTTTTTTTCTGGCCATACACGAGGCTCCCCCCTCACAACACCCCAGCCCCCCCTTGTCACCACCCCCAACTAACCCTTATTGTCTTTCGTTAAGGTTGGGTTTCCAAATTTCAATCGGTTTTTCTGTGCCGATCGCCCTTGCGCACTGCGATGACAGGTTTCTCGAGCTATTTTCCAACCCGGTGTTGACGCCCACCCAACCTTATGCCCTTCTCTATCCCCCCTCCCACACTCCCTTCCATGGTTTGGTCCGTCCAACCTTTATACCAAGGCCCCTTTTTTTCTCTTAAATAAATTTGTTGTCTTCTTTCCCCGGATATTTTTTTACGCTGGGGGCATGTGTTGGAATTTAATTATCTTTCCTGGCGTCCTTTTTCTCGGACAAAAGCAACCCCCGAAGTTTATCCCAACCTTATTCCCCCTGGGTTGACAAGACTTACTACCATGGGCTTTCTCCGATCCTATTGTTTTGAGCAGAGGGTTATTCCGCAACCCTAGCCCTACCTGATGGACGCTTTTCCCTCAAAAGTTGTTTTTATTCCCAACCGCATTTATGGCTGCCCCCCTCTCGGCCCAAAACCCCCCTCTCTCTACCCCCCACACACTCTTCGGTTTGCTTGCCTATTCCCAGCTCACACCCCGGCTTCTTTTTCCCCGACTCGCCTGACGTTGCACTTTTTTCCAGTTTCTCTTCTCTGCTGGTTACCACCCCCCCCATCCTATCCTGGTTCCATGACCTCTCCTTCTTCCTGATGAGTTGTTCCGGCTTTGCGCAACGTTTCAGCCTAATTTCTAGTTTTCCCTTCTGACATTTCACGTGGTTCGTGACAATATTTTCCCCCACCGTTCCCACCAACCTACCCCCCCCATCCAAGGGCCGGTTCCACATCCAGCTTTTCGCCTCCCCGTCCCCCCCCACCCCATCCACCCCACCTGAACAACGCAGGAACCAAACCTTGTGCCGTCCTTGCATTTGTGACACCCGAACGCTACGGTTACCTTCCCGCCCTTTACCTTCGAGCAGTCAGCCTAAACTAAGTCTGGCTTGACTCACCTACTTCCTTGAACAAGTTGTCTTCCCCTCCACCACCCCCCCTTTCACACCTGTATTACAGCAGCTTACACTCCCACCCAACCCAGCTTTCCACGAGTTTTCGCGTCCGGGTGAATCCCCTCACTTTTGTCTTTTTGCACAAGTGGCCCCCCCCATTTTTTTTTGCCCGCAACACACACCTGCCCCCCCTCAACGAAATCCCGGTGACCCCCGCTGGAGGTTTCACACACACCTTATACACCCCTTTACGGACCGTCCGTGCCGTTCAACCCCCTTCAGATCTCCCAACAACCCCTCAACCCTGTTGACCCCCCTGATCACCCCAAGGGCCAATTGACCCCCCCCTATCCTTCATTATTTTCTCTGCAAAAAAGAATTGTCCACCCATCACCTCTCCCTCTTCGCATGACTGCCCTTAACCCAGTCTTAACCCACCCCCCCCCCTGCAACCCCAATCCCCTCCCCCCAACCCTTGTGCAATTTCAGTGCCCCTGGTTTTACCCTTCCAAGAGACTATTATTTTTCTCTTGTTCACTTACCCTCACGCTCTCCG
>Ga0179591_1267292_pt1 | contig 18234 bp, 12 predicted proteins | sample CZOMad2_1_08_16f_FD_182891 | JGI IMG/M metagenome (GOLD analysis project Ga0179591, IMG submission 182891) | Vadose zone soil fungal communities from Angelo Coast Range Reserve, California, USA - CZOMad2_1_08_16fungal (PacBio error correction) | ecosystem: Environmental > Terrestrial > Soil >... | reverse complement strand
GGTGCCCCGCATTCCCCCCTTCCGTACGGACAATATGTGTCTTTCTTCTGTTCTTCGGAAGTCCCATCCCTCCTCCTGGGGCTGCTACTTATTTCTCTCTAGGCTAAGCTGGAGTTCACTGCTTCTCTGGTTCCTCCGGTTCAAAGCAGACTCGGGCGGCGCGCTCCTAACCTCCGTTACTCCGAGAGTAAGCGCCCCTTAAATCGACCCCACCTGCAATCAAAGGACAAGTCGCCACCATCTACACCTCCCGCTCTACCTCTTTTGCCGTCTCCATTTGCGCCGCAACGCCTCCGAGCTTCGACTCGTACCCTTTCGGGATTCGTCTCTCGCCGCAGAAGAACCCGTGCTCTTTGGCGACTTCCGTGGGTGTGCTCGATCTACAGCAAGTAGCGCACCCTTCGGCCCTCCCGCCCGTGATATTACCCCCTTTCCCAGCCCCTCCCTGCTGGCTTATGGTTTTAGGACACTTCCTCCCGCCAAATCTTCTTCTGACTTCCACGTTTCCGAACCTTCTCCGTCTTTCCTTTAAGCCTGCACGCTTGCTCCAGGCTTTCCTTTTGATCGTGGAGATAGTAATTCCCTACTCTCCCCCCCCTAGCTTTGCTGAAAGTTCGGCACGATAGACCGAGTCTGACACCGCTGCTTACTTTTTTCCATAGTGAGAGCAGATGGCTCCTTTTAGGGAATCTTTTGTACTGGATTTCGGCCAGAGAGCGCGCCGACCAGGTTTTTTGTTTCTCTACACGTGTTAGTCTAATGTGAGTCGAGGGGTCCGCAACGGGTAAGAAGATGTGAAGACATTTCCCTCATCTCCCCCCCGGACAGTCCTTCTCCAGGGTTGTGTCGATCCCTCCTTCTCTTCTCACTGGCCTGGCTTCTTCCTTTTCTGATCCTTGGTCTCAGCGCGAATGTTGACCAGCTGGAAAAGTGCTCGTGGCGTTGTCCCCTTCCTTATTAGTCTTTTTATCCGGATGAGAACCCTAATATTTTCTACGTTTCCCCCCCCCGATCGGAGTCCCTCGTGCGCGCATAATCCTTCCTTTTGCCGCGGGGGCGGCAGCAGCATTTCCCACTCCCCAGCAGGCATCGTGCTCAGATATCTCTCCCCCGAACGATATCGTATTCCTCCTCCTCTGCAGCCCCGGTAGTCGAAGTGGCCTGCGAGTTAAACACCCTGTCCCCCGTAGCCCTTTGTCGATAAATCGTTTCCTCCCTTTTGACTTTGTTTTCTCGCCATCCCCCCCTTCTCCAACGCGCTCTCCTCTTCCTTTCGTTTTGTCGACCGAAGAGGATAGGTTATATTCCCTTTTATAAGTTAGTCCGGATTTTTCTCCCGCACTGTTCTGCGCGGTTTTCTGCTTCGCTGAATTTCTTTTCTTAAAAACCCTTTTGTCTCCGTTAGAAGTGGGCGGATCTGGAGGTGTCCGATGGTCCAGTTTTCTTAGCGCTCGAATTTGCCTTTCGCACTTTGGCTCGATTAATTTTCCTGAATTCTGTGTCCCGTTTCCCTTTCTTGAGCGGTGAGGACCGGGAGCCTTTTCTGGTCCCATTTCTCCCCGTTTGCGCTTTAAGGACCTTTCTTTTCTTTGGTCTTAGCCCTTGGAAACCGGGCTCAAGCCCAAATCTCCGACGACCGTTGTGCCCTTTACTGTAAGCTCTTTTCATTTCTCGTAACTGTAACACACCCTTCCCGAATGGTAGATCGTCTCTCACCGCCCCCTTCCCCCCTTCCTTTGGGAGGGAATCGTTGTCCATTCCCCCTCTTGCCGCTAAACGATTATGGGTCCCCCCTTTCGTAGCGTGCAGAAACGCCCAGTCTGGGGAATCGTTTCTAGGCTTTTTCCGAACCCATAATTTGCTGCCGTGCCTCCGGTCCCTCCTTTGAACTGCCACTGAATTCTTGATTTCTTTCCTTGACGCCGTTTTTCCCCGCGCGATGTCCTCGCCCTTATGACCGATATTCTATGATGTTTCCTTTTTGTTTATACCGCGTCGGACCGTGAAGCTTTTCCTCCTCTCTTTCCCTTTTGGTTTGTTTTTTTTCTCTTGCTTCACGGCCCTCCCCCCTGGACCAGCCTCTCCCTCTCTCCTCGTACGCCCTAGTCCGGGGATAGGTAGAGCTCATTATTCCCTCGCGTATTTCTTCACCATAGTCCATTCTTTTCGTGGCCCCCCTCTTTTTTTCTTTTAAGTTATGATCGGAAGCAAATGCTGTTAGTTCTTCTATTTTTCCCCCAATCTTTTTTTTCTCCTTCATAGTGAGGATAATAGGCTTCCTCCCTCTCTTTCGTCCTTCGTCTCACGCCGGGCTTGTGGACTGGTACCAAAAGGATGCCGCCCCCAAGGCGTTCCTTTCGGTGGGAAGCCGAATCTAACCAGGTTGCTTTTCTTTTTTCACACCAACTTATCCCGGTTAGCCAGAGCGCCCCTCTTTCCCTTCTTGGCAAGTTTCCCTTATGGCAGTTTGTTTTCTGCCGGGTTCCTATAGGAAAAGGTCACTTCACCTCCCTTGTGTCACTTCTCGTACGTAGATTGACTTCTAGTCTTCTCCTTGCGATCCATGCTGAAGTTTTTGACCCACAGCTTCCTTCCCCTTCTGGATTCCTTTTTTCTCATGGGCATTGTGAGCGTAAGTTTCTTGATCTCCAACTTACCTCCAAGTTCAAAGAGAACTGCGAAGTTTATGGAGGACCCTGCTTTACTATTCCCCTGAAGGGACCTCCTCCCCTCCTTTTGGGGAACTCCCTGAATCCGATCTTTGTGTGATGTGCCCTGTTCCCCCCCCAGCCTCCGTCCATTTGCAAAAGATGTCTACGGGATAGTCGTGAGTTCTTTGGGCTTTCTGCCCTCATTCCTCCCTCGTGCGCGGAGGGCGCTTCGTGTGGTTCCTTGGTACGGTAAATTCCTTCCTTTAAGTCACCCCTGGCCGAGGCGGCTCTCTGCGTTGCCAGGCGATGATGAGCACCCTCTCCCTCCTTTACCCTCCGTTAATGTTGCGCCTTCCATTGCGCTACTTGCCGCCTTCGCAGTCTCCCTGCCCCTCCCTTCTTGAGCGTTTTTTTGATTGGCGATCCCCTCTTCCACGCCCGGTTCCACTCCCCCGTCGGCGCTGAAAGTTTCCTTGCAAACATTTTTCTGATTGAAGTGGGTCCCCCCCCCTCCTTCCCCTCAACAGGCGGAACCTCCTCCTTGCCCTTAGGGCGCTCCCGCGTTCCTTTGATTTTTTTCCGTAGTCCCCACGGCGCCCCCGGAGCTCCTCCTATCCGGCCTACCCAGGGCGAAACGCCTCTAGTCTCGGCTTTCCTATCCACCCGATTTCTTCCCCGCCCTTCCTCCTCTCCTCCCCCGGGCCCTGAAAACATACCATCTTGGTGACATTTCCTTTCGGTTTCCTTTTTCCAGGGAGAGTGGAGACTGCGATTAGCTTCGGGCGTCGGCGAAGGCCAGCCCTGGCATCCCTTCTCCCTCCGTTTGAAAGGTCTCGTCTCCCAGGCGGTCTGCCCAATGGCGGGCTCCCAGTTCATCTTGAACATACCTTCGCCTGCGGGTTGCTCTACATATGACCGGTTTTTCCGTGGCCGGGAAATGGATGGAATCGTTTTTCTTGCCCTTGTGACATCATCCAGTACGCTGTATCTTGCTTCTTTTTCCGCTCTTCCTGTGACTATCACGGATTGGGGCGGGGTTTGCGCGCACCAGTATGTCGGAGGGATTTGAATTTTTGTAACTTGTCTCTCTGAGTCAGGGTTTTTTCCCTTCTTTCAGTTGATCCCTTCCTCCTTGCCCGGAAGTTCCTAGACGTCCCGCCGCTCATTCCGTCCCGGAACAAAGAACCCAAGCCGCCATCTCCTTCCCCCCGGTTCTCGGTCTCTTCTCTTAGCTCCTTTAGTCGCCGTTGCCTTTATGTTCGGACCGGCGCTACACTGGGCTAGGAGACGGGACCAACCTTCGTCAAAGCGGAAATCTATTCCTATAAATACTTTTTTTTGTGCTTCCTTCCGGGACAAGCCCCTTTTTCCCTTGGGGGCGCCGCTTGGTCTGTTTCTTCGCCAGTTTCCCGCATTTCCTGTTTTTTTCCCAGTCGAAAGATTCGAGGCGGCTCCCGTTCCCGAGTTGGGTATCTTTAGTCGACCTGGTGGCCTCCTTGTCCCCAGCAGTCCTGCCCTTTTTTCCGCTCCCCTTAAGAAAACCGCAATTACGTGACCCCTTCAGCCCCTGGACTTTTCCCCGCTTCACAAGGCAGTCTTCCTCTCCCTCAGAGTTCCCTTTCGCGTCGATCTCTTTGTGAGAAAGCGAGCCCCATTCTCGCGCGTCGGGCCTCTTAGGATATCGAAGCACCTCAACTCCCCTTCGTGTCCTGTGCTGAGTTCCTCCGATCCTCCAGTACCAACGGAAGGCGGAGCGATTTTTCTCACATCCCACCCACCATCCCCCCTCTCCGGTTGTCAAGTTCGTCCCATCCCCTTAGCATTCTCTTTCCCCGGTGTACCCAGTCTTCCCGTTCAGTGATGAACTCTCCAGGCTTTCTCGTCCTTCTTTTTTTCAGATCGAGAGTGATCGTAATCTCCGCTCTTCTTCTCGGGCGTTTTGACCTGAAAACGGCCATTTATGAGCTCTCTGTCTTCGAACTTCTGTGTGGAGGCCTTTCCGCGACGAATTTTCTTGGAAAATTTGTGGCGTTCTTCCCCTTCCTCGGGATCGCACCCGGGCGGTCCCCCCTTGGTCTTGCCTGAATAGTGTTAGAAGCGGGTATTCCCTCCCCCGGTCCCCCATTTTGCGGTCTATTCACTCCTGGCCGCTTGCCCTTAGCGAAGCGACCCAGGGGCGATATTTCTTCCCCTGTGGATTTGGGGAGCTCTTCCTCGCAGAAACCAGCTCTTGGTGAACAGTGCCGCGCTTTAGTTTCCAGTTTGAGTGAGTAGCCGTCGGTCTCGCAAGAGCTTCCCTCCCGCCTCCCCCGCGGTCACAGATCGCGATAAGGCCTGTTCTTTCCTCCTTGGCCCATCCTTTGACATTTTCCAGCGGCCTCGTTTAGTCTTCTCTTCAAAGCCCGTCAGTGGCCTCGGCCCTAACCCGTTCTTCGCAGGCCCGTTTTTTACCAGATTTTCCCACAACTCTCCACGGTGGTGGCCAATACGCTGAGACGTAGTTTCCGCGGGGCTTCTTCCAACCCTGTGGCCCCCTCGTTCAACCCCGATCCATTCGTTTCGGCAACTTTCTTAGGTGAGAGGGCAACCGCTGCGTCCGGAGCTTAGACTCCCCCTCTTTCTTCCTTGGGCGGTTCAAGGCTCTTTTGGGGTTTCCGTCGATTTTACCGTGGCTCTCCGCCCCCTCGCGTGCGTTTTTGGGGTAGCTGACGGAGATGTGTGCGCCCCGGTTCGTCCGTTCGACCCCCTATCCTGCTTATTCTTATGTGAATCTGACGGATCAAATTTTTCTCCGTGCCTGGAGTGAGGAGCACCAGGGAACAATCTTCCACTGTCCTCTTTTCCCGAAGGCGCAAAAGACTGTCTTTCGTGACTTTTTTCTCTTCCTCCCGGGCTAGCACCCAATGCAGGAGCAAGTGCTTTTCTCAAGTATTCCCTTTTTCTCGGGAAGAACTCGCCGACAGATTGACTTAGACTCGGTGATGCGGTGCTTCCGTTCACCCCCCTAAACCGTTGTGGGCCCTCTTCACTGTTGTGTTCAGAAACCTCGGAGTATCATCCAGAACGCCCCTTTTGAATCAGAATCTCTCCTGACCCGATGTCCTGCCCTCCTTAATCCCGGAGATCTGTTCTGCTTGTCGTCTCTCGTTTCCAAATCGGATCCACGTTGACGTTTCCCTACGTGATGGTGATTTTAATCGCCGACTCCTTTCTCTGCCCGTATCCTGTTCCTTATGGAGTAGCCGAGAAGCAGGGTCGGTATCTCTCTCGTTCCAGTGATTTGAAACGAACGACATCTCCCCTATCCTCCTCTCCGTTCGCTTTGAGCTCTTTTTGCCCAGCAGCTTCCCCCCTCAGCACCCTTTTCTCTCGGATACCATATGTCCTTCATGCTTTCTTCACATATCGGAGGGCCCCTTTTGTCGCTTCCACCGCAGCCCTTTGATTTCTTCCTTTCCGCGAGTCCTCTTTGATCTTGAAAATGCTTCGTCCCCAGCCCGTCTGCTTCAACTGAGGGAGTGATCCCAGCTTCTCGTCTTCCCCCCTTCCCTCTCCTTCTTTCACCGGAGAACCGCTGAGGTGCCACACCCTTTCGTCCAACACTTCGTTCCCTGTCACCGCCCAGCACCTGTTACCCCCGTGTCCCATCGGTTGCTCTTTCTCTCAATAGAGTCCTCCTTCCGGACGGGGTCGTGTGCTCTTGAGCCCGGATTTTAAGGCCCCCTCCCCCCCGACTTTTACTAACTCTCTTTCCTTATATTCTCCCCCTTTTTCCGTTGACTTGATAACGCGATCCTTCCCTTCAGGTCCCCCGCATTTACTGATTCTTTTCCTTCTCTCCTTTGGGTTCGCTTCCCTTTCTTAGACCTCGTTTGACCACCCTCCCCCCCTCCTTGCAGATCACGGCTGCTAACCTGCAGCGTTAGGCGACACTTTTTTTTTACCACCGCCCCCCACACCAACGAAGAGTCCCCGCCCCTTCCTAGTTCCTAGCCTTTCTTTCGGACTGTCTTCCACCTGATCCCCCCTTTTTCCTTTGCCTTAAAACGAATGGATTGTTTCGCGTGCTCTCACTGGTTGGAAGAGTTCTTACCTTTCAGCTTCCGCTTCTTTTTTTGCCGTGTTCTGGTCCACCCATCTGTTTACACTTAGCTTCCTGTGCAGACTATGTCCGCTCGAGGAGGCCTACGCGCGCGTTGTCTTCTCTCTTTTTTTTGACGTTGTTTCCCATAAGAGCTGCGCCCTTCCGCTTGATCTTCACCCCATGTCCGCCGGAGTTGATGCGCCTTTTTCTTTTTCTCTCCGTTCCTTCAAATCTCACGCTCCACCAGGAAACGCGAGCATTTCGTTCTCTCGTTCCTTCTTGAGACCCGTCGGTTCTCACTGCCTTGGAAGATCTTCCCCCTGGTTTTCTCGCCCTACGCGTGAAAGAGGATGGGTCGAACCTAGCTCTCCCCTCTTCGCACCGATGGGAGTCTACAACCTCTGTCCTTTCTTCCACCCCCCTTTCCCCAATTTTGTTCGAACTCCATGGTACTGCCGCGAGGACATTACCCCAATTCATTCCAAATGAGGATCGGTTTGCTCCCCTGCCTCTTCACAGATGACTTTTCTCTCTTCTGCATCAGGTTCGTGTTAAGTCCGGGCGTCGCCCTCTCTCCGACCCCATGAGCGAAAGCTCCCTGCCGGCCACTCCCTCCACTTTGGATGTTTATTTCTGAACACTCATCCCGTGCGGTCGTCCAACCTGTCCATTTTTTTTAGGGAGGGCACCCTCTGACCACCCTTCTCGTTGGGTTCTTTTTTACGCGCTCTCTGGTCGGTTTGTCCTGGCTTTCCTACTGTCTTTCGATTGCTTTGGAATATTCACGTCTCTTTTCCCCCCTATATTTTTGCGGGCGAGATGCCTCCCCCTGGATCCCGAATTCGGCGCTTTTCGAACCACTTCCCCTTCTCATGTGGGTCACAAATAGGGTATAGCCGATATTCTTTAAGTGCTCATAATTGACGCGGGTTGGAGCTCCTCCGACGATGAAGGACCCCCAATATATATTACATCTACGCAGATTCCTTGGGATTTTTCCCACCTTCTAACCTGCTAGACCCCGGACCAAGGGGCAGCTCGCTAACGCTGGGTCTTATCCGCCGCTCAAATACCTTTTCTTTCCCCTTCCGGGAAGTCCCATCCCTCTTCTTTTTCCGGCTGACAGGTCGGGAGCCCCAGAATCCTATATCTCCTTACTCTCGTTTCTCGGTGTTTTAGTTATCGGGGCGCTTCTCCCCGCCGGGGTTTGCCGACTCACGTGAAGGGTTCACCCTTCCGGTCGGTTTCTGCCCCTTATTTTCCCTCCGTCCTATCTCGTCGGCGCCGTTCTAGCTGGTACTCGAGGCTCCCTTTTTTTTTTTTTTGTGGGGACTACTTCCCTCCCTCATGTTCCCTTTTAGTAAGACGCATCAACTCGTTCTTCCTCTCCCGTCCCTTCCCCGGAAAGTGGGCCCCGCTCCAATACCGTTCCTAGCCTACATCACCTCCATGGTTTACTTCTTTTCGTCTTCTATGGTTCTCTTCTGACCCAAGCTCGCGCCCCTCGCTTCAGCGCTTGATTATTTTCTACGGACTATCTTCCCTCGGACTTGGTGATCCCTGTTTTTTCTCTCATCCACTAGTAAGCTCTTCCCCCCCGGACGCAGCCCCACTCTGCTCCAGCGGACCTCTAAAAGTGTTTCTTAGATTCTGATCACTTGCAAATGTTTTCTTTCTTTTTTTCCCCTCCTTCTTATGAACCAGAGTCCCGTTTCCGCTATCCCCCAGAAAATAAGGAGCCTTGTCTCTTCTTCCGGTTCAGAGTAGCGATTCCTTCTCTAATCTTCCGAATCCCACAAAGCAGACCTGTCGTATCCCTTTAGAGTCCCATGGTAGACGAGGTGGGACTTCCCTGTTGAGTGTTTACTCAGGCGCCTTGGACTTTAACCCCCTTCTGTTGCATCGAGGCCCGACTCCTACGGACAAGGGATTTTCTAACCCCCCCCCTTTTTGCTTCGGAATCTTTTGAGTAAGATTCCCGCCCGGGTCCTAACCCCGTTTCTCCGAGCTCGTTCCCTCAAGCATCCCCCCCGCCTTGCAGGGATCGCATTTGATATTACTCAGAGGGCTCTTCGAGGTTGATATCTCTGCCTGCGAAGTGAAGGCTAAAAGTTCTCTCCTCGTTTTCCCCGTCTCAACTCTGATTTTCTCCTTGTCCCTTTGAAACCCCCTTTCGTAGTCCCTCGCGCCCGCGAGGAGCTAAAGCGTCCGGTTGTATTTACAGCAACTTCGACATCGTCCAGCTGCATCGTTGATTCAGGGTCCCGCCCCCTCGCCGTAGGCTTCCTGCACGCAAGGAGTCTCCGCGCTTCCGCCCTTTTCCCCAACACCGGCCCCCCCCCTCAGGTTGGGTCAACCATCCGCACGTTAGGGCCCTTACTGCGCGCACTCGCTCCCCCGCGATCCATTCTTTTTCTTAAAGTTTTTTTGGGCTCTCTCTCATCTAGTCACGGTTCTTTCGCGAACACTCATCGGTTGGGTTTCCCCGTCTTCGTTTTGTTTGCGTAGGTAAACTTGGTCGATACTGCTGTTCTGCCTTTTTAGGGTGTCCTCATCCTTTTCTTGTGTGTGGCGTCTACTCCGCCGATTCCCCGGGTCTCTCACTTCTGGTTTATTTCTTTCACCTCTTGCGGTGCCTGTCTCCCGTCCTCTGGAAAACTGGTTCACGCTTTGGCATCAGGTGGTGCCCTTTCAGGGCCTCTTGCTGGTGAGCTGGCACTCTACCCGTTTGATAGACACAATTCCGACGTTCACGGCGGTTAAAGGATGGTCCTGTTTTTTCTTTCGTGACAGGGCGAACGAGTTTTCGTATCCTTTCCCCTCCGTTTCTGTATATCTGCTTCCCTATCCCTCCACGCTCTTTTTTCGGTTAATTTTTTGCCACAGCCTTTCCTCCGAAGCACGGCCAGGGGATTTCCTGCTTTTTTCTCTTCCCCCTTCCGAGCGTCTTTTTTCCTAGGAGCTACTCTCTTTCTCCGAAACATGTTTTGTCTCTCTTCCTGTCGGGGCCACGCCAGTGCCGAGTATGGTGCCCTCTTTCCCCCTCCGGCACAGCCGCGATTTCATAGGCCTATTGACGTATACTTCCGCAGGTTTTTTTTAGATGGGTAGTTTTTTCCCCGCGGGGTTTTTTTCCCGTCTCTCATATAACATCAGTTGGTTTGAAGTGAGGTTCCTTGCCGCCTTGGACCTCCCACTCACGATCTATCTCGGATACCAGACAATCGCGGGGATTAAGGGCAGAGACATATGACCCCCTCGGTTCCTTCCTTCGCTCGCAGGAACTTCCCCCCCGGTAGTGCTTTTTTTTGATTTGATCGGCAGCAATGAGGTCCCCGAGCCTCCTATCCTTCTGGTTGCGCAGTTCCTTGGATACTACGCCTTTATTACCATCTAGCTCGTTCTCTCGGTTTGAGCGCGGCGTTTATTGACACCCCTTCTTCCGCCCTTTTTCTTTCGGGCGGTTGCCCGGAAGCATTACAGAAACGGGTCCCCCTCGGGTCAACCCCCTTCTCGCACGTGTACGATACGCGCTTACTTTCCACCTTCCGTGGTCTTTTTGTTGGAATTTTTCCCCGGGACCTCCTTTAATCCCCAAGCGGCCTCATGCGTGTTCTTCCTTTCTGCTCCCCATGCTCCGTTGTGTCCTCGCCCTTTCCCACCTGACTTAACTCCCATGAACCTGGTCCCCCTTTCAAGCGAGTGGGTTCCGTCCTTTCTCGCGGTTCTTTGACACTTCTAACAATTTTCCTATCCACTCTCCCTCCTACTCTCCGGTAGGCCCTTCGACCACGTTTATCAACCAACGCAGCTTTTCAACCAGTATCTTTGTTTCCTCCCTCCCCTTTGCTCTGTCCTTCCTCTTTTTGCATCCCTTTTAAGGACACGAAGGGATGCGGTTTCTCTGGGAAACACCAAAGTAGCACAGTTCCTCGCAGAGGACTGGGTGCGCTTTTCTTCGTCTCTTGCTGTTTCCCTTCTTGGCCTGCTCCCCCCCACGCGGGTCCTCCTCCCGTCGGCAGAGGGCTAGATTCTGTTTTTTTATGCTCATGCTGCACCCCGCTTTATCTTTCCCAGTCCTATCCCCGCTTAGGCCTGCAGATCCCCGACCCTTTCCCGCTGCCAGTGGAAGGTGTTTGGGGGCTTCTCCTCGGCTCCCTCTAAAGGTGAACCAGAACAGACGGCCCGCCCTTCGCGCGATGGTCAAAATTCTTTTAGGATCTTCTTCGGCACACTCTTTCCGAGACCGCCCAATGGCCAGTATTTCTTTATGGGAGTGTTTCCGATCTTCAACCCAGGACCGGAGGCCCCCTCTTTATTCCCTTCTCCCACTTCTGTTAGAAACCCTCACCCGCTCGTCGGCAGGTGATCCCCCAAATCCAATCTCGCTACCTCCCTCGCTCAATGCTATTTTCCATAGGCAAGAGTTCCTCCCCCTCTATACTCAGGTGGAACTCGGTCAGCCTGCCCTCCGTGGCTTGTTAGAATGCCTTATAGAGTTCCCTTTCTCCGGGCCGAAGCGGCCAAGCATCCCATCTTTAAGACCCGTGAGAACCTTTTCCCCGGTTTCACACTATGCGCACCCCAATTGCGCGCGTTCCCTTTACCCTACATCTTTTTCTCTGGTTTGGCTGTTGATGCCCATAATCGCTGATGACGGGATTTAGTTCTCAAGCGTGGGCTCTCCCTGTGTTTGATTCTTACTGTGAAATACTATGTCCCCCCTTCTATTTGCGACGAGATCCGACTCCTTAAAGGCCCATCTCACGGCCTCTGAGGAGGTCTCCCCACTTACCTTCCTTGCGAAAACTCCTTGCCCGATCTCTCCTGTCCTTTCTGGGAGCGTCCTTTTCGCGTCTCCTGAAAGGAATTCTTTTACGTGCGTCCCGTAAGGCCGTCGGCTTGGTTTTGACCCAAAGTCTTCCCCACGTTTAGATCTCCACCAAGTAGTTCGTCTCCGAAGCGACTTCTAGCTCTCCCCTTGGGCAACCTTTTCGGGGCCGGGCCACCCTTCTGTGGGTTCTTGCCCGCTACTTTCCAACTTCGGCGCCAATCCTTTACTACTCCTCTCTTTTTTGTTGACTAGATGCGTCCTTTTCGTGGAGTCCAGGAAGCCTACTTTGGGGTTTCCCTTCACCCCGGTACGTTTCTCTTTCGGGAAGATTCTTCCCGTTTCTTTTGGTCTCCTGCTTCAGAGCTGGTTACATTATGATGTCTCCTGGGTCCCCCCTTCTCCCCAAACCCCCATTGAACTGGGTTCACTAAGAGTGTCCCGTCAGGCTCCTTACAAGGTTCAAACTTCCTTACCCTCCGTTTTCTCTTTCCGGTTTTATCCCTCCGTGCCGTCATATGCATCACGCCTTTCGCGCCCTGAGTTCCGTTTTCCTTTATTCCTGTCATCGCCTTTTCCTCTAATGATGGTTTTTTTTCTTTTTTTTACTTGGTCTGATGTCCGATCCCCTTTAGCTAACCGGCCGCACGCGCCCGTCAAGCGCCTTATCTTCTTCCCTGAGAATCCCTTTTCTATGCCTCTCGTTAACCCCCATCTCCCCAATTGAGACGCACTTTAAACCTTCATACCGTTACCGTCTTTCAAACATCTCGCCATTTTCGCGCCCGTCTGTCGTCTCTCGAGAGATAGTCCCGACGATCTCCCTAGCCTTTCCTTCCCCTTCCACGACACATGATTCGCGCTGATTAGAGAACATCTCTTTCTTTTGGCAGGTGCCTTGCGATTCGGGTCCAACAACAAAAGGAATGGTTTGTATGTGTTTTCATGGATTCTTCGTCTCTTCCTCTAAGCTCACCATGTCACTTCCGGAATGACCCCTCGGAGTCCGAGGTCCGCCCGGTCCGCGAGGCTATTCTTGGTCCCGGTCCCTAAACCCAAAGCGGCCGGAAGTAGAGCCAATCAGCCAGGCTCGCGCTCCCTTTTTCCCAGGTGTAGCATTGTTGGTGTGGGTTTGTCCCCCGTTTACGTCTTATCGAAATTTTACTCCGCCTCCTCTTTTGCCGCTTCTTTCGTTTTTTCCCCGGCGGCTCTCTGGTTACTCGTCGGAGTCCCCCAGTCAGCGCCCGCAAGGCTAGCGCGGTCCCAGTCTCTTTCGCCGGTCCGCCCCCAACTCCGGTCCTGGTCCCCAGACTAATCGCTTGTTCATCGCCCCGCCATCTCCCGGAGTCTGTAGCAATGTCTTTTCTTCAGCGGCCAGAAGTGCTTCCCGATCTGCCCACACCGAGCCCCCTTCGTGCTCCAAAATCCTTTCACGAGTTCTATTAGTTCCCTTTCCCCTAACGCGCTCTGCCGCGATCCAGTTCTTTTCCGGCAAATGACGGTCTGGTGTGCGAGACATTTCTTCAGGGATCAGGCTTTAACTGAAACCCCTCTTTTTCTCGCTTTTCCCCAGCCTTCGTGTTTTTCCTTATGTCCCCCGTGGTTCTCGATACGTTTTCGCTTTTCTGGTCTATGCATCGTGTCTTTGGTTCGTTACGATGATGTGCGCCCCCTCTTTCGCTCACTCTCCTTGTTTCCTGTGAACTTTGGTGGGTCACCGTTAATTTCTTCGCTACGATCGCGGAAAACGGTCCTATTTTTTGCAATCACCCAGGCCCTCTTCGCCCCCGAGGAGCCTTGGTCCCTAGTCACAAGGCTCAGCCCCACAACCTTCAGCCGGCGGTGCCCTGTCTTTGATCCTGTCTTCGTCTTTATGAGCACGCTCAACGAGAATGACCCGACAGGAGGCCCCCCCCCCTTTCTGTGCTTCCGGTCACCCTCCCAGACCTTCGGGCATCTGTGCTGCCCTTCCGTGAGTCTCCACCTTTTTTCTTACGCCAGCATTGATAGTAGTCTTCTGCCCCCTTGCCGATGCACGCCCTGCAGGGGGCGCGCGGCGTTGCGAAAGTCATTTTGCTGCAGAGCCAGCCGATCGGCATTCCGTTCAGATCTTGTTTATTTTTTCCCGAGATGTCACTTCTTCCCTGCTCTTCCGCTAGTTGTGCTTATATCGGGTAGAGTGTCGGTATCGCGTCGGGCCTTTTTCTGCTCTTCCTCTTTCCCCCTCCTCTTTGCTATGTCAGGTTTCTGATACCGACCCAGTCTTTTGCTATCTTACCCTTATCGCGAGGTTATTTCCAGAGCATCTTCCACCTCGTCTTCTTTGGCCCCCGGTTGACGTACCACGTGGCACGGGTTCTTGGTGCCCGCGTTTTGCCTGCGATTCCTACTTTGATGGGAATACGAGTCTCTATTCCCTGCTGGCTGTCGGAACTCAGGCATCTTTCCCCGGCATTCACAATCGATTTGCGTTCGTGAGCGGCTTGTCCAAAAAATCTCTCCCCCCGTGGCTTCCTGGTCCCGGTGCGGTCCCCTACTAAACCGGAGTTGGTTCCCTTTTTTGGGCAAGATTTTTTTTTTTTCTCCTTTCTGATCCCGACCTACTCTTCAAGGGTTGTCAGTGGGTCGTCTGGTTTGGCCCGGTATTTTCAGGTTTTATCCACTCAAGCGGCCGCTTTCGTCGTCTTTCCTTTTTTGAAAGCCATGCTATGGCCGGCTCCGTTCCACCTTACCGGTGACCCCAGAATTCATTCTGAATCGGCCCGTGGGGCTGCTCCTTTTCCGTTAAGACCGCTCCCAACTCTCGGTTTGTGCCTCAGGCGTATGGACAACCGTGGTTTCTCCTTTCTCCCCCCAAAAACCCACACCCCTTGAAACCGTCGGTTAAGCCAGGTTTCCCGATTGCGACCCGTTTCCTTTCCACTACCCTTTACTTAACTTTACCCCCCTGCCTTTTTCCGGAAAGAATGATCGAGGAGCTCGTGCGCTATGTGGACCGATCCTTTCCAATCAAGTCAGCCTCTCCGCCTCGGCTGTTTCTCTCCAACGCCGTGTTCTGTGCCCCTGCTTTTCCTTTAGTTGTACCCGCGCATGCCTCTTAAGGGACATGTCGGCCGAGGTGCCCCCCTAGCGCTTGCGGTGAATATGAGCAACAGATGGCCCGCTGTCCATTATTGCCTCCCCTGCACTGCGTTCTATCGCGCACTCGAATTGCTTCCTGGTTCCCTTCGTCGCCCCCCCCTGTGTGTCCTAATATAGACGGGTACACTAACCCTGCTCGGCTCTCCTCTGAGGCGGTCAACACATGTTCCTAGCATAGCCTGCACTTAGTACCGGCTTTTTTGGAGAATAAACGGGCTTCCCTCCCTCCCGTCTGGCCTTCTTGCAGAACCGTATCCCGGAGAACGGGTTCCCACGTTCCCCCTAGCGAACCCCCTGGTGTTTAGAACTCCTGGTAGTCAGCTTGTCTATTTTTTGTTGATTACACCCCTACCTTCTTCCTTCGTCTGGCACGACCAAACCGCCAGCGGTGACTTTCTCTTCGCTATCCTCCTCTTTCCCTTGCTTACTACAGGCAGATCCTATCTTCTGGCTCCCCCCTCCGATTCTCCGTGCGAAAAGCTTGACAGACGCGCCAGCCAACGTCGAACGGTTTCTTCCGTTTCCCTTGCTGTTTCCTCGATCGGGTGATTTCCACATTTTCAATCAGTTTCGAGAAGGGCGAGGAGCTTTTCTCTCCCGATCGACGAGGCCCCGTTCCTTTTGTTTGCTCTCTCGGTCCCTGGCGATTTTGAAGTCAAATCTTTTCCGATTTCGTGTCCCAGCTCAGCCTCCCTCCCTGTACGCCGACTTGTGTGGGGTGAGATGCACAGCCTTCCTTCCCTTGTGGGGTGTGAGGGTCCCCCCCTCGGCTTGTACTTTAGACCTGATCCTGTACGCCTGTTCTTCCGGTCTTATGTTTACGGACGACTGTTGTTACTTTCTCTCCTCTCCCCCTCGGCTTGGGGGGCTTCCCGGAGCTCCCTTGGGGGTTGAAATCGGAGACTTTTTACCCGCGGCGGTCGGTCGCTTTGCTTTTTTTTCTTTTCTCGTTTTTCCGTTTTCTGTAACTTAAGGGGCCGGTTCCCTTCTTTGAGGGGCGCCTTCCTTTCAAAGGTTGAGAGCCCAGCTATTCTTATTTTCATCCGCCTCTTTTCTGTGTCATTTGGCACTCCCTACGGGCTTTGCACCTCCCCGTTGCCCCCTGTGTGGTCCCGGTATCCGCAAGTTCCCTCTGAAATAGAGATACTCGCGTCGGCGACCGGCTCCTCTCTTGTCTAGGTTTACAATCAATACCTTGTTCCCCACGCCGGAATTGCTTCCCCCCTCCCCTCCCTTCCTGTGCCTACTCAGAGCCTTCCACTGCCCTGCCCCTTATGATCATCTCCCCCTCCCTCTTTTTTTTTCTTCATTCCTCTTGAGCGCAAGAGCTCCCCCCTTTCTCTGTTGACCTTTCTTCTGATCTCCACAGCAGAAGATTCATCCGTTTGCTGATCCTGCCATTTTAAGACCTTAGAGTCCCCTTCCTTCCACTCCCCCATCCAGCGCTCCCCTGCGAAAAAATATTTCTTTCCCCTTCATGCGATTGACGAATCCCCTCGCTCGACGTCGTGATGAAACGGGACCTTTCTGCTCCGCTGCCTCCGACCAGAACTCCTTGCAAGGGGATTTCGATTCGGACCCGAAGCCTTGTCAGATCATCATCCTGACGTCCTCCACTCGCCCGTGGAGGTCTGAACCTCACGAGCTCTCCCCCCTCTCTAGAAGTAACTGTGGTTCTTTTAGCCCCTTTCTGGTCGGATTAAGGTAGACGGAAGGGAATAGGATGTCCCTGTCCCGTATTCATTCTCGTCTCTAGCGTACCCTTGCTCTTGCCACAGTTTTCGGATTCTTCTCAAGGTTTGGAAAGACCTGGTCCGGATTTTTCTTGACCTCGGTCCCCCATCCCCCCCCCTTTTCGACACAGAGAAGATCCAGGGTTCCCCTTATTTCTTCCAGGAACTGGGTGAGGACTTTCCTCTACTCAATGCCCCAAGCCCGTTCCCCTTGCTCGCCGACTTAGTTCGCAGCCTTGATGAGATGATTCTATCCTCCTACCCACCATTTTTATCTGCCGTCGTCCCAGGGTACGCCCCTCCCCCGTCGGCCGATACCCCTGCGCAGCACTTTTTAGTCGTGAAGTCACTCCATGGTAAAGCCTGTTCCTTTTTCAGGATTTTTATTTCCCCCAAGCGCTTGTCGGGACCGGCCACTGTCCTTTGCCTTCCTCAGCAGTTCCACAGACACAACGCCCTTTCCACCCCGAGGGTCCACGGGGGCTTCCAAGAGGTTCTAGGCTGCTTCCCCCATTCTCTTCACGCTGCGACTCCCCAGTCTACGATTTTACCCCCCCCTCTTCTCCGTTCCCTGACGGACTGTTTGCGAGGACAGGTGTAGGTTCCTGAGCACCTCCTCGGACTTGGGTGTTTCGGAAGTAGTTGTTTTTTTTTCTCTTCACACCCCCTTCCCGATACTTAGTTTTTCTCCTGGTTGAGTTCGGAGATGGTGTTGTCCCGTTCTTACTTGTAGAAGGATGATGTTTCACGGGTCCTCCTTTTTTTTCCAAAGGGCTGTGACATATGCCTCTTTCGGTCACCTGTTTCCTGCGCAGTGCTTATCTTCTGCAGCGAACTAATGGCTCACCGAAGAAAAGCTTGCTCCCCATGAAGGAGAGATTGGCCTGGTCGTGAGTCCATTGGGACTAGCTTTTTTTTCATTAAGGGTCCACAACTTTACGATCCCCTTTCCTTCGGATTGCTTTTATTCATTTCTTCCCTTATCAAACGAAACCAGGGCAATCGTTTGTCAGATCTGGTGGTGTGAACCACTATTCCCGGCCTTTCCTTGTGGTAAATTTGCGTCCTCTTCTCCTACTCGCTGTTTCCCCTAGGCGTTAGACTCCTTCCTTGAGAAAGCTCCTTTGACCCTTAGTCTTGCTTGGAACGTATGAAGAGCGTGGTTCTTGCCAGGCGTTGCTTGCTGAGGACGTCGGGACGCAGCTTGACGCGATCCTATTTGAGACAACGGAACGCTTCTGAAGCAGAGATAGTCGTGTAGATTGTGGTATCCTTCGGGAGATCCCTATCTCACTCCTCTTTTTTTTTGCGATCTGCTGCGGGGCGTCAATTTACCCGAGGATAGACCCCCAATCTACAATTCTATCTCGGCTCTTCCAATACTTGGGTCCTATGCATAGTTCTTTGGACTTCTGACCGGATCCCTCTTTTCACCTATTTTCCTTCTTGAGTTTCTTTCCTCCTCCCCCTTCTCGTATGCTCTCTCAAATGTCTTTTTAGGCAACGCCCGAGCTCCTCTTCACTGCTTCGTCTTCTCTGATATTTTATTCCCGATTATGTTCGGAGTCCGAATTTTTCCGGACACCCCGGTCATGCTCCTTCGTGGTTTCCTGGATCTCCCTTCTGCGCTAACGCCCCTGCTTTGCACTTGGGTCAACCTCTTCTCGGTTCGGTTAAATCTTAGCGCCTCTTAAAACTTCTTCACCCTTTGCGTCTGCCTTCTGGGTACTCCCTGGCTTGCATCGGCTCACCCCCAGACCTTTCCTGCTAGGGTGCCTTTTTTAGATTAGGCTT
>Ga0179591_1265955_pt1 | contig 18235 bp, 23 predicted proteins | sample CZOMad2_1_08_16f_FD_182891 | JGI IMG/M metagenome (GOLD analysis project Ga0179591, IMG submission 182891) | Vadose zone soil fungal communities from Angelo Coast Range Reserve, California, USA - CZOMad2_1_08_16fungal (PacBio error correction) | ecosystem: Environmental > Terrestrial > Soil >... | reverse complement strand
GGGTTGATTTGACAGCACGCGTGCAGATGTTTTCACGGCGTGCGAATCTTGACCCCTGCTCCCCCTTCTAAACCGTGCACACATCGTCTTTTTTCTTTTGAGCACTACCTGACCCCTTTCCACCTCTAAGGTGAGCGCTTTACCCCTTCCCCTTGATATGCCAGTCCCCCATGGACCACTACCGAACCTTCCGTGCCTGGTTTTTTTACTCCAAGTTTTTTTGTTTACTTTTTAAATCCCCTCAGACCCTTCTTGTCTGTTTTTTTGGTCAGCTTTCTTTCGTCGTTTTTCTTCTCCACAAGTCTTTTCCCCAAGCCTTCCCCCGCAGCGACACCTTTGTTTTTTGCCCCATTGTCTTCCGGAAATTTGGTTCTCGAAGACAACGTGCTCGTCGCTCGGGGGCCACCCGTGGTCCCATGCGAGCTCTGTTTGATTTTTTTCTCGTTTTCGCCCTTCCTCCTTTTTTTCCTTGCTTGGTCCCTCTTTAGATTCTCTGGCCCTAGTCTCCCCCTCTTAAGTTAGTGTCTTTACCCCAGTAGACGTGTACTGCGTTCCTACTATTGCTGTTTTTTTTTGAGAATTTAGATTTTTTTCGTTCTCTTTTGGCCTCCCTTAGCCCCGTTTTTCCTTTTAAGGACTTTCCTTTTTTTTTTTTCGCCCGATTCGTCTCCTGACCATGACGCTCAAACTAATAGCAGGCGCTGACTTTGATAGTGCATTCTTTCCCAATCCTTCCGATTTTTTGTTAACACCCACCCCCCTGCTTTTTTGCCGCCTTCCGTCCCTTCACGTTCTTTGCACACCCTTTGTGTAGAAACATTCACTCGTTTTCTTCCCTTCCCACTTTGCTTTGTTTACTTCGTCTCTTTCCCCTTCTGTTGCTTTCCCCCAAAGTGACCCCTGTATTCAAGTTAACACGGTGTTTTTTTTCCTTACGTGCTCTTTTTTCCAAAGAGCCCCCCTGCTACCCTGCCTATTCCCCCCTTCACTTGCAGCCCCCCCCCCACTAGTGGCAACCATTGTTTTTGATTTCCTTTTGGCGCCTTTTCGACGTTCTTTTTGAAGGCGATGTAAAAAACGGGAGGGCGCTCTTTCGGTTGTGCCCTTTTTTTCGGGAGCCCCCCCGTGAGTTAATCTTGTCCTCCCATCAATCATTCCAAAGTGTGTTTCTCCCCTTCCGGTTGCATTTCACGAATGCTAGCCTTTCTCACCCCTTCTCTCCGCGCCCCCTCCCTGTCCCTCGGTTTTTGTGCCCACACCCCATGAAACCAAGAAAATACTGTGTCAAGGTGTTTTGCGTCATATACTTGGTCTGGCACGATTTCTTGACCCTCCCCGCATTTCGTCCAATCTGAGAACTTTGTGATTGAAAAGGTGTTTTTTTTTTTCGATTGCTACTGGGTACCTCGCATTTTTGGCCTTCCCCCGCGTTTTTGGAGGGGACTGAACGCCCCGTTCGTCAAGTTCTGGCTCTCGATTCTAGTCTGAAAGTTCCCCCTTGTCATCTCGTGTAATCTGTTTGGGGGTTATGCTCCTTTCCTTTGAACTCTTTTTTTTTGACGAACCGCCACTTTCACCCTCATTCTTCGTGAGGCCCCCCAATCCGTCCCCCCCGCAACCACCGAGTGCTGTCGTCTTCCTCCGCTGACTTTGGCGACCCTATTTTTCCCCAATTGTTTCAATTTGATCACCTCCTCCCCCCCATGTTTGCCGCTTTTTTGCCCCCTTCCCCTTTTGTGTGGTCTTAGTTTTTGGGAACTTGTTGTGACTCGCTCGCCGATCCCTTTTCCTGGATCTTACCATCCCTTGTTTGCCTGAACCGGCCCATTTTTCCTTGTTCCTCTCACCGTCCTCTAGGGGAACGTTTAGTAGAGTTTCTGTGTTTTTTTTTCTCTGTCCTCTCTTGAACTCCCCCCCGTCAGGTCTCCGTCCCGCACGCTTTTTTTTTTGCTTCCAGCTCCCTCCTTTTCTTACTTCCTCCTGATCGTGCCCCATTCCCGTTCATGAACTTTTTCAACTCTGGAGAAGTTTTTTGCTGCCCCCTTTGCTTTTTCCCTTTCAATTGACATCCCTATTCCCTGCGCCACTTGTTATGACCTAGGTTTCCCTTTTTTTTCCTTTCTTGATTGACCTGCCTTTTCAATCTTCCCCCATGCCCTTTCCTCCCTTTTTTCTCTCCATCCCTTTCCGTTATCGATTTTTATGATAGGTCGTTTCCCCGATTTTTGATTTTCTTTTAAACTCTCTTAAGTGAGATTTCTGTGAGACCCTTCCTTACCTAACTTGGGTTTTCATGTCCCATGAGGGGTCAACCACCTTTCCCTCCCCTCTTGTTGGGACTTCCTTACGCACGAGCCATAGCTCTGTTCCTTCTGGGCATGGTTTTTTTCTAACAACACGTCCGTCTTTTACGTTCATCACGTTTTTGAAAACACTTTTTCCCCCTCACTGCTCCCCCCCCCCCCACATTTCCCTGCTCGTTTTTTTTTTTCTTCTCCGACCGGACCTCTTGGTGGTCCCCCAAACGCCCCAGCCCTTGGTTGCTTTTCTTCGCCGTTCAGTTCTTTTCTTTCAGCACTCTCAATCTAGAAGGGTTGACCCGACGGTCCCATTAGCGCTTTGCCCCCCCGGTTGATTCTCCCAGCTCCCTAGGGTTTCCTATTAGTTTCAACGTGTGACCTGTAGCATTTTTCGTTTTGGGCGTTTCTAATGTTCTCTAGAGGACCTATTTCTACCCTCCCCAGGGATGATTCTGGTTTTGTCTTTTTTTTTTCAGCCCCGGTTTCGTGTCCTTTTGAAGTTCTCCCGGCTTTGTTTTGTTCCCTTCTTTTAAGGAGCAATTAGTGTTTTTAGGGCTTTTCATCAGTCTTTTCACGTTTCTTGCTGTAGCTTTCATTCCCCTCACCGTCTTTTTCCAGGTCGAGACTCGACGTCGCCTTTATTTTTTTGTGAGAGTCCCCCGAGTGCTTCTTGACTTGTTTCGGACCTTTGTAAGTGCCTGAGTTTCACTTCTTTTCCCCCCCCCCTCCTCGCCTGTCGTCACTGGGCCCCCCTCCACCCCAGTTTAGAACTCCTGTAAAATCCGGTGTCCGTTTAGGATTTGCCTTTTTTTCCCTCTTATTGGATGTCCAGCACCTTTCCTCACTGAGTTTCATGCTTTTACCATCCCGGCGATGGACCCAGGTTCTTATTTTTTCCCCGACTCTGTCTTGAGTATTATTTACCGTTTTTAGGCTCCTAAACTGTGTCATTCTGCATACGTTTTTCTTTTCTGTTGGACGTTGCTTTTTTTACCCACCCCCCCCTCCTTTTTTTCCCGATCTGGCAACCCTTCGGTTGCACAAGTCCGGGGGCCCCCCGAGTCCTTCGCTCCTTGTTTGGGTTTTTTCTAACCCTTTTTTGTGGACTTTGTCAGCGTTCCCCCCTGCTGTTCCCGCGGGTACATATTTTGTCGTCCCGTGTTCCTGATATTCCTCCTCCCTGATAAGCTATTGGATTGTTCGGGTTCCCGTTTTTGGGTCCGGTTTTGATCTCCCCCCACCCGCGTTTTTTTCGTTTTCTTTGTTTTTATCGAGGACACCCCTTCTTGATCTATTAGACTTACGTCGCACGTGGCCTTAGGTACTTGTTTTCCGTCCTCCCCCCCCATCATCACGCCTAATATGTTCTCTTCGTGTTGGTTTTCTTCTCTGTGATTTAGGCGTTCTATGCTCCGGCCTATGGACTTCTTCCCCCCACCCCCCTTTTGCAGTTTTTCCTCCGATCAACTTCTTTCCCCCATGATACCCTTTTTTTCCTTCACGGCGTGTCTTTTTTTTTTCTTGTCATGTCTGACCACGGCCAGGTCCTTCTGCCCGAGACTTGATTATCTGTGACTGCTCCCTCTCAGAGTATGGGAGTATGGGTTTTTCGGTTTTCTCCTGCTCAACTGGACAAGACACAAAATTTGGAGTTTTCCCATTCTTTCTCTCTCAACTCAACTGGCAAGACGAGATCTTTCGTAGGTAGTCTACCTTTTTTACTCTTTTTTGACAAAAACCTCCCTGTCGCACCTATTTCATCCCTCTCCTGAGTGCTCTATCTTGGAAATAAGTTTCCAAGTCCCATTCTCTCTCTTCATGCCTTCCTGATTCTTTTCTCCCCCTTTCTCCCCTTTACGGGTTATGAACCCCTTTTTTCATTTCCAAGGGTATTTCCGTGTAGGGTCGAAACGGTTCAGGAGCTTTTCCCTTGTCTCTGCTCTTCCTTCCTGTACTCCCCTGCTTCCCGCTGTGTCCGAACCGGACAGGACCCCCCTCGTCGTTTGAACTAACCCTCCCTGCCCGTCTCGCTCGGACTTTCCTAATTTTGCTTATAGCTTAAACGCGGGTAGACCCCCTTCCCCAACTGTTTTTTTTTTTTCCCTTCTTTAATTCATCCGGGCTACCGGACCCCTTTCCCCTTTTCCCTCCAAGACCTCGCAACTTGCCACTTCCTCTTGGGGAGTGCTCTGTCCCCCCTTCTCTCCTGTTTTCCCCTCTCTTTCACTTCAGCGTCACGAGTTCAACCTTCTTTTCCTTTTCTATCCTCTTCAACTGTTTTTCGAGCCAGGCTTCCGCTTTGAGGTCGGTCCCTTGCACTCCCTCTTGAAGACGTGACGCCCCGTCTTTTTCTCAGTGCCTTAGGTTTCTTAAGACCCCCCATCTTCCCTTCTTCAGAGGCCGTCAGCAGTGATTTTCCCTGAACTGGTGTCACCCCCCTGACTTCCTCTTGTTGAACTTTTTCTTCAGCAGGCTACAAAAGGTTTCTTCAATTCCCTGAAAAGTTTTCGACTTCATCCTTCTTCTATGACACCCAGACTTTGAGGTCCTTGGTAAGGTGCCAGGACCAAAGCTTCCTTCGACGTCTATTGTCCCTTCTTTCTCCTAAATTCCAGTCTATTTTCGACTTTTCACCCCGGAACGAGTTTCACCCCCTTTCTGAGCCGACCTGATTTACCTCGATTTTCCTTATCCTCAGGTTCATTGCCGGTGCCCCGCCCTCTACCCCTACGTTACTTCTGTTCCAGTGTCACTCCATGTGGCTCCCCGCTATGTTTCCTTTCTCTTGGGGCCTTGAGGGTACCTTTTTTTTTTCAGTTTGAACACGTCCTTGTCCCAGTGGCGAGGGGGGTTGGTTTTCTCTGTGAACTGCTTCTTCGTATTTCCTCTTTTGGTGCACTTTTGGTCAAGTTTCAGATTCTTTGTTAGGGTTTTTCTTGACCTCCCCCACCTCTTCTGTTTCCTCCATTACAACCGTCCTGTGGAGTCTTTTTTTTTTCACTCGCGCCTCTTTGACCTTTTTTTTTTTCCCCCTTCCTTTCCCGTGGGTCTTAGAGGATCTACGGCACCTGATTTCTCCTCTTTCTCGCTTTCTGCTCGGAGGCTTATTTCTATGCGACCTCAGGACCACACACGCCCATCACCATAGGTCGTACCGACCCTGTCTTTTTGCCCAAATGCCACCGGATTGGCCCTGTTTTATGTTCCCTTCCGACTCCGGCGTCGATCCCTTCCGGGTTTTTGATGGTTTTTGTTCAATTCCCTTCTTGTCTCCGTAGGCCTTTGTTGACCCTTTTCTTGTAAACCCGAGTTTCGTCATTGTTCTTTTGCTAAAGTTGGACCCTCCCCCTTTGCTTTTGGCCCTTCGAACAGATTTTTTTTTTTTTTTTAGGCTGTGACCTTGGAGTGATCCCTCGGTTGACTCCCCTCACCCCTTGAGCTACCGCTTAGTGTAAATGGTCTCCCCTCACCAAAATTTGTTTTTCTTTTCCTTCGGCCTCTTCGTCCCTGAACCAGAGATGTCCGGTCCATTGGGTGGGACCCCCCCGTAGGCGCAACCTTTAAGGGCTTCAGACAACCGTTTCCCCCCCTTGCGTCGAGGTTTTTTACTAATGACCTTTAGTTTCTTCAACAGCGGCTTTTCCCCCACTTTCTTCGGTTATACACGGTTGCGACAAACTTTTTTCCCTAAACCTCCGACAATGTCGACGCTTCTTCTTTTTTCATCCCTGGTTTTCCTGCTGTAGTGAAATGTGACACCGTTTTGACTTTTTTTACCTCTTGTGTCGGGTTCAGTCTCGATTAACTTCCTTGTGGGATTCCCCCCCTCTTGTCCCCCATTTTCCCCCCGTCCTGAATCCCGTTCTCCCCTTCTCATCCCCTCAGGGACCTTCGTCGTCCTTTTTTTTTTTTTCGTTTCCTTTAGTCCGCCTTGTTTTCCTTCCCAGTGTTGCCCGGAATGGGTTCCGCTCTCTGCCTGTTTTTGTTTTCTTGCGGGGATCATTTGCAGCCTAGCGCTTTTTTTGCCTGCGTTCCAGGCTTTGGCGTATTTTTTTCGCTCGCCTTGCGTTGACCCTCCTGGCTACTTCTTGAGTCCCTTTCTTTTTTTCCGCGGACTCTTTCTTTAAGCTCACCTCTTAGCACCAATTTTGTATTTGACCTTTTCCTCCTTTCGACAGTTAGTGACAGACGAGCGCTTTCTTCCCAAGACCCTTCCGCGGTCCTATTTTTTTTCTACTCCTAGTCCAGGTGTGAGAATCTTTCTTCCCTGATCTCTAACCCACGCGCCCCCACTTCTTTCCTTTAGATGCCGCTCTACTTTTCAGAGTGAAACCCCCCTGTTCGAAGAATGACTTTCCGTGTGCTTCGCGTGAATTTCTTTGACTTGTCTTTTTTGGCTGATTCACTCTCCTTTCCCTCTGACTCTCCTCTCCGAGTTTGGAACTTTAGATGTTTCACTTTCTTTCCTGCAGCTGTATTCGTCAAGTAGCTTTATTGTCGATTTGGCGGACCCTTTTCCCTTTTTTCGTTTTTTTCTCTGATGTAGTTCTCCTTCGCTTCTGTTTATCCTGTGTCTGATATCTTCCGCTTCTTCCTCTGTTTTCCTGTTTACTGAATTGTTGTCCCTCTGACTGCTCTCCCCTCCCAACCCGTCGCTAAGGCCCCTTCCTTTTTTTCCCCCCCCACCCTTGTCCTCGTACGTCTCCCTCCATTTTACCTTTTCAGTCAGAGCCACTTCGTCAGCTCGACGGGTATGTCTTCCTATTTCTCCCTTGGATACAGGTTGTTTTCTGACCCCTCTCTCGTGGAATTTACCCCACCTTCCTTTTTGATTATCGATCCCACTTAAGTGGAGGTTTGCGAATTTTTCCATCCGGTCCCGCCACCCCTTTTTTTTCCCCTTCCTCCTCCTTTCGGTGGTTTTGTTTAGTATTAGGATTTGGCTTCTTTTTTTGGTTTCATTCTAATCTGAGGGCTGAGTTGGATGCCAGCCCTGAGTAACTTAATCCCAGTAAACAACCCATGTTTCTTTCCCATTATATAGATGCTGATACCAATGCTTCCCCCCTTGCTTTCATAAGATACGACTTCCTCTCACCTGTCGGGTGATGAAGTCCGTACAACCGTTCCACGTCTCGCGGCTCAAGGGACCGTTTATTGAACACTCCAGTTTTTACCCTTTTTGGTTTTATTCCCAGTATTTGTAAGTTTTAGTCGAGTTTATTTTTTTTTCGATTAAAACCCGAGTAGTGTGATTCAATCGTTTCAGCCTTTTCCCAATCCTTTATCTGTCGCTATCATCCTCCCCTTTTTCATCGGCCTTTTGTTCGGTTGTTTTTTGTTTTCTTTTTTTTCTTGACTCGTGACCTTTCCCCCTACCACCGCGATACCACCCCCTCCCGACATTTTTTCACTCAGCTTCTAGTCTTTTTGCCCCTCGCCCGGGACCCCGGTTCCCTTACCGAACCAGCGACCCCTACGGTTAATGGGATCTCGGATTTCGATTGTGTTTTCTCCCTTGGCCACCCGACACGTATCCATCCCCCACCAGTCCATGGCCCCGTTTCATATCGGAGCCAGGTCCGAGTGCCCTGTCTTGGTTAGTTCCCCTTTTGACTCCCTGGTATTGCCCCCTCTTAGGTCTCTCTTTTTCTGCTCCCTGTCACTCCTCCCCTCGAGATGCCCCCCGTTTTGATTTTTACGCGACGTTTCTTATCGTGCCTTCCCGACTCCGCGATTTGATCTCCTTTCTCCCAGGACTTTTTTTTCTTCTTGCGCCGCTTTTTTTTAGTCTTCGTTTATCGCTTCTGTCGATTTAGTAGTGACTCGTGGTATTTTTTCCAGTGATTTCCTTAAGCCCCGATCTATCGGTCACACCCTATGACCCAGAATTTCCACAGGCATTTTCGGGAACTCTGAAGTCCATGACCTCCCTTTCTTCTTTCCGCACCTTGTTTTTCTAAACCAAACCCCCCCCTGCTTGACATTTTTCCCCCTGTCGCCCTCGGCGCCATTTATGTCCCCCTTCCTGTCTTATTTTCAAAATTGTGGAAGTCGTCTTGCCTGGGTTTGCCTACGCTCCGGAGGTTCGGTGTTCAAGGTTTGTTTTTTGACCCCAATTTTTTTTTTGATTTTTTGATTTTCCCGTTTTTTTTCCTCTTTTTCTCTTTTTGGACCCTTTCCTAAGGTGGAACCCCGTTCACCCCATGTTACTTCGTATCCTTGGCACCTCCCCCCCAAGCGGCCAACCCCAGTTGACGGTAGGAGTGTTTTTCTCGTTCTCCTTCCCTTTTTGGGCGTCTTTAATGTGGACAGGTAGGTTTCCTCCCTTTTCTACGGTTCCCTGGTTCTTTTACCCTTTGTCCTACTTACCGTCAGGTTTTTCCCATTTGTGGTGTCCCCACCTTCCCCCTTGAATCTCAAAGGCTAGTTTGAGCCCCTATCGCTAACAGGCCCCCAACGTGCGTTTTAAGGTTTCCCCCCCCCTGGTTTGAGCGTGCCTAGCCGTTTTTTTTTGTGAGTTATTTTGCCCGTTCGTCTCCGAGGATCTCAGCCTACTGTGCAGCCCCGGAAAACGCTCTACCTCCCTTACCGCCCCGCTCCCCTCGGTTCTTTAGTCCCTTCGTTGTCGTTTTATCCTTTCCCTTTTTTCTCAGATTCTGACGTTTTTGGAGGACCGAGGACGCATATTTGTCCCCCACAGGACTTGCCGATGCTTCTATTTTTTTTTTGCAACTTTCCCCGTCCCGCGTGTCACTCCCCTTGCGGGCTAGGCTTTCCAACCCAAATTTCCCCCTTTTTCCCCCCGAATGCCACCCTGCTCGGTTTTTGATTTTTGTAGTCCCCCCCCGTCTAGTCCCCACTAGATAGGCACCCCCCCCCACCTCCCCTGTCCCCGGATTTTGTCGCCGCCGCCCCGTTGGTTCCGTTTCCCTCTTCTTTCAACCCTGTTCTTTTGCTGTGCCACCCCTCGACTTTTTCGTTTCTTGCTAGTTTCCGAACTTTCTCTGGGAGGTTTTTTGTGTATTCTCTTCGACGTACGCTATTGGCTCGTGAGCACCCTGGACGAGTTTTGACTAACCTTTTTTTGAAAAGCAATCCTCCTCTTCCCTTTTTTAAGTAGGACGTCAGGCCAGCTGTCCCGGGAGCTTTTTGGGCTCTTGTCATCTTTTTTCCCTCTTCGAAAAGTGCACCGCCCGTGTCCTTGGCCTCTTTTCCATTCCCTTGGAAGATAGGCCGGCCCCGATGGGTGCCCGGCCCAAGCCCTTAAGTCCGGTCCTTTCCGTCCAGGTTGTATCAACGGGTCTCCTGTTTCCCCCCTCAATCCTGGTTTTTACCAAGCCCCGTCCCCGTTCTCCACATGTTGATTTAAGATTCCCCTCTTTCGGTCGTGCCTGGCACGGGGTCCACTTTGTCAAGTCCTTTATTTGGTTGTCTTTTCGTTTTGACCCCTCCCTGAATTTCGGTTTCCTATTCTTAGTAAGTGGTGCCTTTTTTGGGGGGTAGCCACCATCACCAGTCCTTTGTATCGGTTGTTTTTTCTCCTTTCTTCACTTCTAAGAGTCCAGAGGCTTCCTATTTCGGTCCCGCCTCCCCCTTTTTTTCTTTTTGGTCGACTCCTCCCTTGACTCTGTCCCCCCCCTTTTTCCTTTTTTGCGTGACGGTTTCGTGAACTTTACCTCCCCCCCTTGGCGTCCCACTCTTCTTTCCATCCATCCTTCCTCCTTCTTTGGCCCATGTCGGTGCCAAACTCCTCTTACAGTCCAGAAGACTACGCTGTTTTTATTTCAACTACTCCCGTGCCTTCCTACCGCAGGATGGATTCCCCTTTTTCCTCTTTCCCAATCGATATGTTGACTTCTTTGAAGCTGTCCCTTTTCTCCTTTTTTGTAAATCTGGGTGTATTCACGAGGGAATCCTTCTTCTTCCCTGTTGAAAGTCCCCCAACGCATTTCCCCTCCTTTCTATACCACCTCTGAAGTTGTTCCAGAGGTCACCCCAGTCAATGTTTCCTGTTCTTCCCCTTGGGTAGTTTTCAATATTCCCCGTCGCCCCCCCTTCCTGATTTAAATACGTTTTAGTTTTTTTTAACCCTTTCTCGTCGTCCTACTTTCTTTTTCTTATTCTCCCTGTATGTCATGACACCTCGTGACTCGATGACCCTTCTCTGGTTATCCTTCGCTTCAACGATGTTCAGTTGTTTTTTTGCTGCCGGTTCTCATAGCAACCCCCGTAGAAGTGTCTGACTCCGGAAGACAGTCCACGGTTTTTGCCCTGCCGTACATTGTGCCCCTTTCCCCCCCAATCAGCGCTCCACCCCCTGTTTCGACTCTTGTTTTGAGGGTCTTTGGGTCTTTTTTTTTTGGCGCTGAAAACGAGGCCTTACCCCCGTCAGCTTTCCGAGTTGAAGATCCCGATGCGATTGTGAAACGATAACAGAAGTCCTCTTATGCCGACATGTTTTGATGTCCCCTTTCCATTCGACCCGAAACCTTGCGGTTTTAAGTCTAGTTTCTTTACCAGGACAATCATTCTCAGACGGACTCCTAACATCCCCCCCCCTTGTGAACCTTTGATACTCTTTCACCGGATATTTTTCCCCATTTTCTTTGTAGTGAGACCGCTTCTTCCCTTTCCTGTTCTTTCCTTATCCCTATCATCCTACTATCCTTTTCCCTGACGTCCATTAGGGATTGCAGTTTTCCTTTTACCCGAGGTTTTTTCCTTTTAGAGCTTTTGATCGAGGAAGTCCCTTATCCGCTTTCCTAACCCACAAGATGGCAATCATCCCCGTTTTTCTTCTCGGTCCCGTATATCTTCTCTTGCCTACCTCCTTCCTTTTTTTTTGTTTTTTTGCGCTTTTCAAAATTGGGTAAGGATCCCTGACTCCTCCAAGTACGGACTGGCTCAGTGTTGCAGTTGGTTTTTTAGTGCCTATGTTCTCTATCCTGGCGGACCCCGTTCTTCTGAGGTTTTTTTTTCCCTCTTCAACCCAGTTTTCCTTTTCGACGACTTCCCGGCTCTCTTCTTTCTGTTAGTACTTAAGTCCCTTCTTTGATCCTCCTTTGCGGAGCGTTTTTGTCGAACGACACTAAAGTGGAGATCCTCCTTTACGTCGGTTTTACCTTTTTTCAACTTGGCCCCAACACGTCTTCTCTTCCTCTTTTAGTGACCCTTTTTTGCGATTAACCCCATTTTTTCTTAGCACTTTTTTTTTTTTATTTCAGAGGCGATGTCTTTTCTCTTTCCAGATTGAAATTTTCTCCTCACTTACAATTCTTCCCGCTGTGCCTCCTTGACCTAGTTTCCCTCCTCGTATCCCCCTACTTCCTTCTCCCACCCGGTGCCTGTCTGGACGATTGTCCCCTTACAATTTTTCGTCGCCGACCTTTTTCTGCTGGCTGTCATACTGTCGCACTTGTTTGTCTGAATGTTTTTTTTTTTTTTTTCCTCCACACTCCCCTGCGTCCAAATACCTCTCCGTCCCCTCAATCCGCCCTGTAGACGTTTTATTTCATTTTCGAACCAACTCAGGAAGGGCCGATCCCCCTCTTGAAATGACCCTTTCTTCTGTTTTCCTTAATGTACTTCCACCCTTCCGACCTTTCTCAAGAACTCTCAGTTTCGTGGACTAAATCTGGGCGTTCCAAAGTGGTTTTTCCTTACCTGGCCTGCGGCTCTTGTCCCCTTAACGGCGAAGTGTCTCCTCCCTCTCCTCAGTGATTTATTTTCAAGCTCTTTCCAGTGGCGTTCCCCGCCAGCTCGGATCTGTTATACGATCCGCGGAAGCTTTCGTTGCTATCTCATTCTTCGTGCGACCCCACCCTCTCTCACTATCGAGGTTGGTCTCGATTTAAGAGATTGGATCTTCTCATAATTTTTTCAGAGGATGATTTCTTTGTTGACCTTTACCCCTTGCCTTCGGGGGTCGTCAACCCCTTTCTTTTTTCCTACGCACTGACGTGTACGTATTTGGACACACCGTAAGGCTTTTTTCCCTGAGCTCTTTCCCCCCCCTTTTTCCATGTCTCGGACGTGATAAGGCCGTAAGATTGAAATCGCTATTCTGCTTTACGATCTTAGCCAGTACGTCGGGACAGATTCACATTGTTCGTTCGTGAGACACCTCTTCCTTTCAATACGTTCTTTCCCTTACTTTCCCCCCCCACCCTTTTAATTGCACTGGGGGGCTGTTAATCCCCCCTTTTTGTTCCCAGATGTTCATCGATGGTCCCTTGCCGTCCCCTTTTCCTGACCACGTCCATGCTTCCTCTCGAAGATGTCCAGGGGTCGAGTGCTTCATATACTTCTTCCCCCTCCTTCGTCTTTGTTGCTGTTCCGGCCCCAACACTGCCGGTGGGTCTCACAGATCACATTCTATTTGACCCCCACTATTCCCTGACCAATAGCCGATTTCCCTCCCTGTGTTGACTTCTGATCGATTGCTTTTTTTACAACCTTGGATTGATTCGTTCCTATGGTGCTCGAGTCTCGTTTTTTTTCCCTTCCGGTCCCCCCCCCCTAAGATCTTTCTTTTCCCTCTGAGACGATGGTTTTCCTTTTCTGCCCACCCTTGACAGGCCTGTGCAACGATGGAGTGGTACCCCAGTTTCTCCTTTTGAGCTCCTAGTTCTGTCTGGGTTTTTTTTTTGTTTCTCTTTTTTGATACTTGGGACTCTCACTCGGTCTTTGTTACCCCACCACAACACATCCCAACCCCCCCACCACATGGAGCGCCCCTCTCTTCTGGCATGTCTGCTCCCCGAAAGATAACTCGCCGACACTTCCGTTTTTCCCCCGTATCGCCGAGCGGCGGGCCCCATTTTTCGTTGATTTTCTTTCTTCGTCCTTCTTTAACTTTTTCCGCTCCACCCGTCCCCCCCCGTCTACACGTTGTAGCCGTCCACCCCTTGTCGATCGTATCTATTCTCTCCCCATTAACCTTCTGCCCAACAACGTTTCTCCTCAAAGTTCCCCCCCTGCTCCCACACGATTCACGTTTTGTCCGTCTCTACGAGGTGATGGTATACCTTACCCCCTGAATTTCTTTTTTCTAAAGATGTTCGATTTTCTTCACATTTTAAGAACCCGTGGCAGAACCCGCCTAATCACACGCTTCTTTCCCCGTTTTTCCCCCCCCAGAGTCTCCTCGCTTCGCCCAAACCCCTCGGGCATGTTCTTCGGTCTGTTTTTCCTCTTTCAATTCTTCTCTGTTAAATGTCTTCTTTTGCACAGGTTCACCAACGCCCCCCCCCACCTCGGTTTCAAAACCTGTTCTTTCCTCCCCACTGGGGGCCCCAGCCCCTTGGTATAATGTCGGGGCCCGTAGGAACAGCCTTTTTTTTGTAACCCGGTTCTTTCCCCAGTCTATTCTCCTGCCATTTTTCGTTGGCGCGTCCTCCCTTTTTTTACGACGGCGGTTTACCCTTTTTCTAGCCCCCGTGCGCTGTTAAGTCTTTTTTTTCTGGATGCGTGACTGGGCTGGACCGGCTCTATTATAACAATTTTTGCGGAGAGCTCGTGACCAGCTTCTACAGCCCCTCGCCGAGCACGCTTTTTTTTTTTCTTTCATTTTTTACCTAACTTCATATCGCCTCCTTTTTGGGGCCCAAAGGTATGGAGGTCGATATTAATCTTCCTTGCGTGAGGCGTCAATGCGGGCACCGACGGGCCCCGCGCCCAACACGCCCGGACCCTTCCCCCCTTACTCAGTTTGACCCTCCCCGATGCCCTCTTCCTTTTCTCGCCACCATGCGCCGTTAATTTGACGTTTCGCTTTCGGCACTTCCGTCATTTTTCTACTTTTCCCGGCGAGCCTTCTTTAAATGAACTCCCCCCCAAACCTCTTAGTAAACACCATCAATCTCAATACCCATATTCAAAACCAACATCCACCTCCTACCCCCTCCCCGACATACAAACAAAACACCTCACCCCCAAACCCACCAACCAAACCCCCATACCAATACAAACAACCCCTGCACACAACTCCCAACAAAAAACAAAACCAAAAAATCCCCACTACACAACTCTCCACCCCAACACCCACACAACCACAACACCCCCCCAACCAACAAAAACCACCAAACACATAAAAAATAACCCATCACCCCAACCATACAAAATCACTCCCGCTACCAAAACCGAACCATAAATACTTACCCCACCCCCTTAACCCCACAAAAAAAACCCAATCCCACAAACCCAAACCACCTCAACCCAACACACAAACCCTCCCCAACACGCACACAAAAAAAAAAACAAAAACCAAACAAAACTAAAAAACACCCTCCCCACCCAAACAAACCACCCCCAAAAAAAATAAAAAAACCAACCAAAACAACAACCACAACCCAAAACAAACACCCCACCCAACAAACAACTCTGCGGCCCGTGCATCCTGGATCGGGTATTCTTTTCTTTGAGATAGACTTTTTTTCCCTTTCCCTTTTTTTTGTTGGAGGCCTTATATTCCTTTGAGAGTTGTTTCCTCCGGGAGGCGCGTTCCTTTCTTTCAGCTAGCGTCTCCCCTCTGTGCACGGGGTCCCATTGATGTGAGTCCTCCCTTTTTCCAGTCCCCCGTCCAAAATTGTCCCGCGTTTGCACAGGCCCTTTTTTCTGACACATTGTCGCTTTCGTCGAACAAACTTTTTTTACAGCTCTCCCCCTTAGGCAAAAAATTCTTCGAGAGGGGCTGGCGCTTTTGACTATTTTCCCTGCTGCTTCCAGCTGGATAAGGGCTAGCCCCAGCAGATTCGCCGTGACCCCATGGTACATGATTCTTTTAATTGCACAGACCTTTGATTTTTTATGTTTCACCCTTCAAGACGGTTCTCCTCCCTGCAGCGAGGGGATCTCAAGAAGTTTTTTGTTGTGTTGAGGCGTGATAGGACCGTTTTTGTTTTCGGAACCCTTAAGGTTTCTTTTTTCTTTTCCTCAAAGAATCAAGTCCCAGTTGCCCCAAGCCCCCCTTTTCCCCCCTCTTTGCCTTGATCTGAGTTGAGTCTAATAATAGGCCAATCCCGCGCCGATCTTGACAGGGTCGCCTTTTGCCCAAATTAGCGCTTACTTTTTTTTTCCCCACTCTCGACGCCTTCCTACCTGGTTTTTGGATCCCACCGTCCGTTGGCCTTTTCCGTGTGGGTCACGCCAACCTAAGGCGCAGATAGGAGAATTGGGCCCCTGCTTTCCCGAGTTCCGATCATCCGCCGACTCCGCTTCCCCCTTCAAGTCGTTTTCAGGCTTTCGCGAGATATCCCCAAACCATCCCTCTTTCCATGTTCCCCCCCCGCGAGGTACATTTTTATCAGAAGAGACCGTTAAAGTTTCCCCGCACCGTGTCACGGCCGACGTTGTACCGGTGGGAATGTTGTGTGAGGTGGCTCCCAGTTTTCGCCTCTTTTTACCAAGGCACCCACCTGTCGGTACAAACCAACACAAGACCCACACCACATTCACAATTCATGATCTTCCTTTAAAATTTTTCGGCTGGATTCGAATGTCTTTGGGGAAGGATAGAGTTCAGTTTCAATCCCGTACGTAGGTTCTTCGTAGCGCCTTGAGATCCCCCTGTTTTTTAGCTTCTAGATTTTTTTCGGCCCTTTTTCCTTTTCCCCGAGAATTTTTTCCCCTTTGTTGATCACCGCTGCGGCAAGGGATCCGTCCCCCCTCTGGGTTTTTAGGACGCCTGGTCGTCTTTCCGCTGGTCAGCGTTTTTTTTCCCCCTGACCTCCTTCGCTGGGCTCATTCGTCGACAGCGCGTCCGCCATCTAGAGCGGGGCCAAAAGAGCCTTTTTTCCCCCCCTGCCTTGCCCACGCAGTCTTTTTTTTTCCTGAGGCCATTTTTTCTTTCCCGCCCCTTTAACCCAAACAAAAATATAAAACCCAAGATTTCGCTCCGCGGCAATTCCGTTTCTCAACGATGGTTTTTTTTTTTTCCGCTCGCCCAAACCGGTGACCGAGCTCCTTCCCCTCCGTCATTTACGAGCCCTTCCACCCACGGTGATTTTTCCCTCCCCATGTGATTTTCCAAATTTACCAGGTTTGATTTTTTTTTTCTTTCTTTTCCATCCTGTCAGGTCAACAGTGTTACCAGATTCCTGTCCCCCTGCAACCACTAGACCCTGCGGAGGTACCCCCTCGTCCAATTTTTACGGGCTTACGGCGTTCCTTTTGTTCCGTGGGGCCTTCTGAGTTTTATCTGCTGTTTCGTTGCCCCCACGGGTTTCGGTTGCTACCTATCAGCACCTTCTTTTGTTAGCAAAGTGTCTTTTGAAAAAAACGACCCTAATGTTGACACAGTGAGACTTTATTTCAAAACTTCCTCGGCTCATTTTTTTCCACCCCCCCTTTCCATTCTTGGTCCAAGACTGGCACGGGTTTTTAGATCTCCCTTGTGGTTACACCCCGGTAGCCCAGCCTTTCTTTTTCGACCGTTCTTGGTGCGCGCCGGTCTTTCTCCCCTGTGTGGTGCTGAGAAAGTTTATACTCGATTCTGTCTTCCGCTTGTGGTGAACTCCTTCTGCCTATACTCACCTGCCTTCCGCCTTCTTGAGGCATGCTTCCTCTCCGTCATCTAGAAGTCCCGCGTGCATTTTTTTCCTCGTCCCCCCGCTGTCTTCTTTGGAACATTGCCCACCCGCCCAGGCCCCGCCTCGGTTTCTTCCCCCCTTTCGCTTGCGTCATTGCACCAACTGAGGCGGCTCCCGCCCTTTTTTTAGTGGCTACTCCTCGGGCCCCCTTTTTTTGCAGGTTTTGCCTATAAGGTCTCATCCTGGCTTTAGACTCAGTTTTCTTGTTTTTAGGTTAGGTTTGGATTTTTTTATCTGCAGCGTCGTGTGATTCAAAAGGCATTATTGCGTTCATCCAGTTTTTTTTTGGCCCGTCATTTTTCGAACCCCCTATTTTACCCGTCCGTAGGGGGGAGCTTCGGTCGAGGTCGTGCTGCTGATTGTCTCTCCGGCATGTTTTTTCCTTTAGGTTTTGAGGTTGGTTGAGACCGCCGGCGTTTCGGGTCGGCCAACCTTCTGCTTCCCTTCCTTCCCTGATCGGACTGCACGCTGCCGCCAGCGCGATGTCCACCTCGCCTTTTCACTTTTGCCTTCCCCCTGTCTTTTGTGATTCAACAGGGCGTCCGCAAGTAACCCTCGATGCACGCTGCAGCGCACATGGTTATTTACCCTGACTAGGACAAGTACAGGTAGGGATTGCGCATCGCAAGGAACTTTCCCCCCTTTGACCTCTGAGGGCGTTTCTCGAAACCGCCTAGGATCGCCATGTATGATGAAGGGTCCTTGGTTGCTTTCGCGCACAAGGTGCGTGATATTCGCGGAATAATGTCAACTTCCCAGTATAATTTAGCTGGCAGGTAAGTCAAAGGGTCGGCCTGTCCACTTCTGGTATCTCGACTTTTCTTTTTGACAGATTTTTGCAAGTCTTAGTCCCCTCCAGGTTTTCGGTCTGTTCCAGGTGAAGTGTCCATCCCGTGTTTTTTCGAACACCCCTTCACGGTTGACACTCCTGACCAGCCTTCGTGTAAAGCCACTAAGTGTAACCCCCTTCCCTTCTTTAATTTTTTCCCAGATCACAGTTCCGATCCAGGTCTCGAGCTCGACGACTAGTTTATTTTGTATCCCCACTCCTCCCCTACAAGGATTTCTTTTCGGATCGTTATCTTATTAAGAATGTGACTTCCCTTTAAGAGCCCACTCGAGGAGGATTTTCCCTTTTTGGCCCGAACCCTTGTCCCTTATTTTTTCTTGTCCTCGGTGTCTTTTCCCCTAGGACCCAGAGTTGTCTAGTTCGAAATTTTGGCACTAGTTTTTCTTCCTCCCCAGTAATTCCTTTTTTCGGAGACGCTGCGCTTTCCCACCCCCCCTCTGGTGTAAGATGCAAGTTTTTCTGCTCTTTCGGTTATTGCAGGGGCTTTGTGTCTT
>Ga0179591_1283552_pt1 | contig 18238 bp, 18 predicted proteins | sample CZOMad2_1_08_16f_FD_182891 | JGI IMG/M metagenome (GOLD analysis project Ga0179591, IMG submission 182891) | Vadose zone soil fungal communities from Angelo Coast Range Reserve, California, USA - CZOMad2_1_08_16fungal (PacBio error correction) | ecosystem: Environmental > Terrestrial > Soil >... | reverse complement strand
TCATCACTCGCGTTGGCCTTCAAGTACCACAGGTGTGTTCTGAAATATAACTGTTTCTTTTTTGCTTTTCGTGACCTCGTTCGCGTCAGGCCGCGTCCCCCGTTTTGTGGCTCGCTCTGATATTTTTTTCTCCCCAAGAGCTGCACTTGCCTTTGGTCGATGGGAGTTCGCGTTGCGTTTTTCGGCTGATTCCGGACCCACATTCCTTATGACGGTGGAAGTCCGTCCCTTTCTCCCTGGTTCCCGGTCTGGCCCGTGCGGGTCCGTGATTTTGGGAACGTGCCTCTCAGCCCCGTTTTTTTACTCGCTAGAGTAGGTAAGGGAAATGAGAATTGTACGCGTTGTCGTCCAATGCGCATCCTCCCCTGTGTTTCTTTGTTTTATTCAGCGCTTCGGTTCCTTTGATTTCGAGATTGTCCCTTTTTTTCCGCCTCTTGAACTGCCCTTGTGGCGATCGGCTTGCTCGCCCTCAGACCTTGACAGTTCTCCTCCTCTTGTTAGAGATCATAATTAATGGCTGGAGAGCAGGAAGGATCGGGAAAACAGCCCCCCAGTTTTTTTCCAAAAACTCTCTTCCACAGTTACCAGCTGCTTCTCCCCATCTTGCTCGATCACCGCCTCATTTTTCTTTTCCCTCAATCAGTTGACGTCAACGCGTCAAGGTTAGAGACTACATACGAGCGCGTTCGAACCTAGTCGCCAACAACCCTATTTCTCCTTCCCCGTCTCGACTTCTTTAGTGGTTTCCTGAACCGTTTTTGGGGATTCAACTGTCGAAGAGAATTTGTCAATTATGGCCCTCTCACAAAGATTCATCCTATGCTGTCCTGAACTGTAACAGTAGCCGCCAAACCCTGCGTCACACCCGTACAAGATTTCTCACCCCAGGCTCTCCTTCTTTTTCTGGTCCTTTTTTTCTCAGAAAGTACCTTTTCTCGGTTTCACAGTTCATCACCCTCCCTTTTTTTTCAGTTTCCACCCGTCGAAGTCTAATTACGGGTCACCATGCTCGACACCCCACGAAACGCCGACGGACAAGAGAGAGGTGCCGATGGTCATTCGTTCGAGCCCCTTCTCCCGTTTCCTCTTGTTTCTCTCCTACTTCCATTTTTTCCTAGTCCCCAGTCCCCTCCCTCGCTGTCTCCCTGACGAAAGGTTTCCTCAGGGCAAGGTCGCCACCTCCCCTGCCCCTTCAGATCCCCCCGGCTCCTTCTCCGACAGGACTGTCTCCCGGCCCTTCCTTTTGCCCTCTTTTTTGGAAGGAGCAGGTTCGGAGCAGCCTGCGGCTTTCCTTATGGACGGGGTGCGCCAGCAGGAATGGTGGCTGACAAGCGGTTCTTTCCGCCCTTCTCCCTTTCTTTCTCCCCCAAGTCCTCCGGCCTTCCGGAGCACTGCTTTTCGAAAGATTCTAGACGAAGTCATCGCATTCCACGATTTTGCAGCCGCAGGATGACTAGAACTCTTCTGGTTTTTTCGTTTCTTTTTCTCGGGGCAATCTTCTCTCTCGCCGCCTCCTAGAACGGTGCCGCTGGTCTTTCCTCTTGGCTGACCCAAGGTAAGTATTTGGCACTTCCCTTTGGGGATCGCAGTTCGCTCCCGGCCGGGATCGTCCTCAGGTCCTCATCACACTGCTATCCTGTCACTCCCTCTTATTTCCCATTTGTGCGGTCATTGGCACGTCCCCTGAAGGTGGCGTTAATAAAATGGCGAGTGGGTTAGGCACTTCGCTTTAGGTCTTAGAAAATAGTGCGTCCGTCTACCTCTCTCCCTCTGGTACACCTCCCCGCCACGTCACTTTGCCACTTCGGAACGAACACAAACTCCCTTCTTCGGCCAAGAATGCTGGAAAAGTCCCGTTCCCCCTGGTGAAGGGCCCGCTTGTTGTCTTTTTTCCCTACCTTTGGACGCGGCTCATTTCTCATCCGGGGGGCCGGATCTCAGGATTGAGGGGTATGATAGATCCAGGGCCTCCTTCGCCCCAGTCCTTACGACAGACGTTGTTTTTGTTTTTTTTTTGTTCGCGCCCTCTTTCTCCCTCACTTTTCTGGTGCCTTTTCTTTCGCGCAACACTCTCTTTCTACCCACTCCTTGGAGTCTCTCTTTGAGCGTCGATCGAACCGCGGAACTTGGCGTATTAGTAAGTGGCGCGAACTCTCGCGTCCTTTGGTCCCTCCTGCCTTCTGACTACTCTTCCCTGTCCCTTCAGTTTTTCTTCATTCATCCTCGACTCTTTTTGGGACTTGACCGCGTCAATTCTTTTCTCGAAAGAAACACGGACCAGATTGTCCAGTGCTGCGGTGTCCCCGAGGTTGTTTTTTTTTTTTTCTTGTTTTTTTTTTTTTTTTTCTTATTCTTTCTTGTGTGTTGTTTTTTTCTTTTTTTTGGTCTGAGGGGGGGTTTTGGCTTTTTTTCGGGGTGTGTGTTTGCTTTTTTTTGATTTTTTTTCTCGTTTGTTTTTTTTGTGTATTGTGGGGGTTGGGGGTGGTTGTTTTAGTGGTTTGGTGTTTCTTTTTTTTTGTTTACTTTCTTTTCTTTTCTTTTTTTTTTTTTTTTTCTTTTTTTTTTTTTTTTTTTTTTTTTTTTTTTTTTTTTTTTTTTTTTTTTTTTTTTTTTTTCTTTTTTTTTTTTTTTTTTTTTTTTTTTTTTTTCTTTTTTAGTTAAAGACCTAGCGTTTTTTTTTGTTCCTTTCTAGGTTCTATTACTTCATCTCACCACCTCTTTTTCCGCCCCTCCCGACTGTGTGAACCCTCGCTGGGACAGGTTAAGGAACCACTCTTTTCAGGTTCTTGAAAGAAGATGCCCTGAAAGATTCTGGAGATTAGTTTTTAACTTACGGCCTAATCTGCCCGTCCCTCGGCTCCTCCTCCTACCCTATTCCGACACTTCCCCTTTTGCTTCCCTTTTTCTTTAATACGTACTCCCCTTTTTTCAGCGTAGCGAGTAACCATTGAATATCTCCTTGGGCGTATAAGGATTGACCCGTCTTACATCCTCCATACCGACAGCCTTCCTGTCGTCATTTTCTTTCCCCCCAACTACCTTTTCCATGTCTTTCCTCCTTTCCTATGAAGTCTTTTCGTTCTTTAGTTCTTTTGCAGTGCAGAGCTTGAGGTTGATTGACTCCCTTTTCCGCGGAACGGACTTGGTCACAGAACTCTCCTCGTTCCGCTTGCCGTTCCTCCTTTGACCGCCTCTGCGCCTGCTAAGCCTTTTTCCCTGCTGTAACCTTCTGCTTGCGCCGGTTTATAACCTGAGAGAGTGTTTTTATTGCGTTGTTCCGGGGTACTTTTTTGCGATGCCCTCCCCTTGCTTTCCCTCTTGGTACCCACGGGTTTTTCTCTTGTTCCCTGGCGCTGTATCCCCCGGTTTCCCAATTGTAGTCGAAGATCCCCCCCTTTTGAGTATTCTAGAAAAGAATATCCAGCGACCCCCCTATGCTTCTTTCGGTCGGCGTTTGCGTGGTAGTATATTTTTTTTCGACGCCTTCCTCTTTTTTGACGTAGGAGTTCCTTTGAATTGTCCCAAGGGGATGAATTGTCTCAGGTGATGGCTTTTGGATTCCCTCCCTCGTCGCTGGTCACTGTCCCCCCTCCGTCGATCTGGGTGGTTCTGATTTTAGTGGTGTGTCCTTAATCGTTGGCGCAGCTATACATAGGTCGGCCAGATGCCAGGCTTTGGTCTGACCCACCCTTCCCTCACGCTTGTTCCTCCCAGTCCCCCCTTTTTTCCTGTTCCAGTCCTTTTTTGGTCGACGTGTTAGAGATCGTTTGGAATCCTAAGGTCCTTCACCGCTCGTAGTTTTTGCCTCTCCGTCAATGCTCTTTCTTTTACTTTAACCTTCTTGCTCCTCTACTTTTTTACCCTTTTGGTGATCAGCTCGTCGGGTCTTGCTGTGATCTAAGCGTTGTACTCTCTTTGAACCAGGGGTCGATCTGCGAAGCTCGCCTGATCATTATCTCTCTCTTTTCTCTTTCCCCTTTGTTTTTTTTTCAGTCGCTCCTTCCCTTGTCGACTTCTTCTCCGCTCGTACCCCCACATTTTCACCTTTCAACTCGGCCCAAAGCGATACTATAACAGCCAGAGCGACCTATGCGGCCTCAGGTGTTATTTTTCTGACGTACCCGACGGGTGACGTTCAACTTCCATTTATCAGTTTTCCCGGTTCCTCTGCACCCCTCCTCTTTTTTCTACCGGTGGCTGAGGTTCACACCCTGTCCCTTCCTCCCCCTTGAGTTGCGACCTGGAACATCAGGCATGTGGACGGATTCAATGGAGGAGGCCTGCTGTCACCCGTTCTGCAGGCCTCCCTCAACGAGCCTTTCCCCCCCTCCACAGTGATGCGACTTCATTTTGCTCTCCCCAGCGTGACGGCCCCCCTAGTACCCTTTCTAAACACAGATCCTTCGGGCTATCGACGAGGTTTCCTCACCGTTTTACTTAAGAGACACGTCCAATTTTCCAACCGCCTGGTGGCCTTAGCGGTTCTCAAGTCAGACTGCCGAGTAGTTAGGCCTTCACTTCTCACACCCTCAACTCCCGACTTTCCCCTTTCCTGTTGGACCAGATGGGCGAGGAGAGGATTTCCCGAGATAACCAGGGAGACGGGGGTTCACAAACCTACAAGGTGACCGCGCACCAGCAGGAACCTTCCCTCTCCTGTCGTCCTCCTTGTTCCAGGAGGTAGGCCTGTGCCCAGGTGTCCCACCCAGTAAAAAGGAAAACCATGCCTCTCCACGCTCCGGCTTAGCGGACTTTTTCCCTTGCTCCCTGGTTCTTCTTGTTGAAGGGATTTGGTATTTCGCAGAAGGAGAGGTGAGATGGACGGCGCGCGGCCAGCGACTTTCTGCGTTCTGTCCCCCATCTGTTTCCTTTCCTTGTTATTAGTTGGTTTCCCACGCATCAGAAGATATGCACTAACTTACTCACGACAGACGATGCTCGCATCTTTTTACTTCTCCCCCCCTCCTCCATCAGTTCCCCAACGATTGTACTTTTTGCGCCGCGTTCCTGAGATTCAGATGTCGGGCACGACGCCTCCGACACGGTTTGAGGCGATGTTCTTTCCCGCTTTCCTCCCCCCCTTTCCTCTCCCCCTCTTTTTTTCCTTCGTTTTTCCAGGGACGTCGACCGGTGTTATCGCCGTTTGCGCCGGACGGGCTCCCGAATTTTCACCCACAGTCCAGCCCGCTCGGACTCTCCCGCTTGCGTGCGGCATTCGTTCCTTGACCCGCCTGGTTTGCAAGCCATTCCCCTCCACCCCTGGAGTTCTTTTTTCACGTCGCTTTCCTCGGGTCCTGTCTCTTTATGAGACCAATCGCTTTCCGCACGAAACATTCGGAGGTACCCCGAACAACATCAATTATTACCCCCTCTCCCTTGTCCCCCTCTTTTTCTGTTTCTGCCATTTTTTTTTTGAGGCCCGACTGATGTTCGGGCACCTACTTTGGTTTGACTGGAGGCAAGTTTAGATGAGTGGGGGGGGATTTACGACGCTGCTCGGCGATTTTTTGATGATCCTCCCCTTGCATGCGGCAGCCGCCCCCCCAATTCTTCGCCGGTGACTTCGACATCCAAGTTCTCCCTGTTTTGGTTCGACGCGCCCATTCTTTCCAATATTTTCTTTGTGAGAGAGACGTCTTACGCGAAACATGACCGCGTCCTGAGTCGACGGTCCACCTTTTCTAGAAATCTTCCTTTCGTAGTCTTGGATCTCGCCTCTTCCCTTCTTGCTCCGTCTTAGCAGCGTCGATACCGCCCTCGGCGTTTTTTCTTCGTTGTAAACACAGGTTCCCCCTAGACCGTTCACCCTGGGAGAAAGACCTATTGTCAGTGCTGTTTTTCCTCACGCTGTTTTCTTGTACGTTGAACCGTCTCATTTTATGTCGTTGACTTTCGTTTTCGTCTTCTTTTTTTTTAACCCGATTTCTAATACCGGCCCTTACGGTGGGCGACCGTCGTCTGAGTTTTGGCAACCGGACAAATGAATGTTCGGAGTTGCCTTCCACGCGATGTCGCCTCCAGTTGCTTGGTGCGTTACTCTTTTTGGAACTTCGGCATATCTTTCGCTCGGCCGGGGCGTTCAGCGGACGACCAAGTTGTTCGTCCTTGGTCTAAAAAAAAACGGTACCGACAACCTCTGTCCCTCTTCCTCTCAGTCGCTGTCAATCCCCTTTCCACTTATTTTTGCATATGTTCCCCGAAGAGAACATAAAGTGCAAGAACTGCTTATAAGATAGAGTGTCCAATTGAACAGGGGTTTCCAATTAGTCGCTCCCTTAGTGACTCCTCCCTCTTCTATTTTGCCTTTCTTGTACTTATGGCTTTGATGTCATTCCCTGAATGGTTTTTCTCCCACCGCTGTGCAAGTCCCTTGTTCAGAAGAATTCTGGTGAAGTTCAGACTTCTTCTGCACGCGAAGATTCCAGGGTTTGGGTTTTGAACACTCTGGCAGTCCCACCCCCCTACACACCTCCCCTCTTTGTCCTTTGACAGTCCCTGCTTGCGGCTTCCCTTATTGTTCCGGGTTCCTGGGGGACGCCCCATGACAGCTTAACTTTGGAATCGACTAGGTCCTTCGCTGTTTCGGTTCAAAATTTTTAGTCTTCGACGACCACCCTTCTCACTGGTCGGTCCCCTCTTCTTTTTCTTCCTTCCTCGACCCTCGGGACTTTCAACCATTTGCGTTGCCTCGGTCGAGAATGGACGAAAGCATCCTTGAACCTCAGACCCCGTTGGCCTTTCTTCCCACAAGGTCGGTTTTTTGACATTCCTCTTCACGGTGATCTTGTTTCTCGAGTCCTTCGCCCCTTTTCTCTTTTGGGTTGAGTCTGCATTACACGCGTTGTGAGCTCATTGAAGTAAAATAACTTTCTTGACAATTTGTTTCGGAGGAGTTCTGACACAGCCTTCCCAGTCCGTTGGTCCATCCTTCCCCCTTATCCTTTTCAAACTCTTTCTTCCTTTGAGTTCCCTCTACCTTTTTTGGGAACGACTCACATTTTTTCCGCGCTAGTAGTAGTCCGAGATTTTTCAGACGTCACCTTCTTGACTTCACTGAAAAAAGGCTAATACTCACTAGGTTTTTCATTTCGCTTTAACTTTCCTCCCCCCCCTTTCTGGCAACTTCCCTTTTCTGTCGCATTTCGTGCGACCTTTCGTATCCCCCCCTCTTTCAAATCCCGTGTTCGATGATTTGATGCTAGACAGCCAGCTCGAACCCCTTTCAATTTTCCACATCTTCTCTCCCCCTTCCTGCTTATCACTTCTCCGAGCTGAAAAGGTGTTGTATCCCGTCAAAAGGGTTGACCCCCTTGACTGTCTCGCACATATCCCCTCGTCCCAACCGTGGCTGATCCTCCCCCCGATCCGATCCCTTCTTTTTTCCCCCCTTCCTTTAGGCGGTCTTTAACTGTTTTCTTTGGCTTCCCGGCTGGAAGAAAACTTCTGTTTTCAGAAGCCGCGATTTTCCGACAAAGTTGATCCGAAAGTAAATCCCTCAGGAGGCCACCGTTACCGCTCTACTACACAGATCGCGTTCCTTTTGCCTGTTGCTTATAGTACGCGGTCGCCCTTTCCCTGTTTGCTCCCTTTCCGTTTCCTCCATGCCATGTGGTTCCGAAATCCAGTGTTCCTGAATGTTTTAAGTACGAAAGGGTCTCTCACCGCCAACGCCGACCGTCCAGAAGTTGGACCAGATGTTCTCCTCGTTCCGCTTTTCGTGCGATGAACTCTTTTCGCGGGTTCATCTTCCTCCCCTTTTTCGTCCAAAGCAGGTCCGGTCCTACGAACTTCAAGGTGTAACTTTGAAGTTTCATCGCACCCCCTTAAACCCGGACCCCCTTCCCTCAGACGAAACGGCTGTCTCCGGGGCCCCTGTCCGGTTTTTTGAAATTCTTGGTGACAGCAGGCAGGCTTTGAGCGGCCGCTTTCCTGATCGTTCGCGGCCAGAGTTCCCTTCCTTGCTTCCCCATTTTCATTTTTTGCCGTCATGATGGGCATTCATCCGAACAGCAGTCACGGTTTATTCCGAGTTCTCTCCGACAGAAGATCTAATAAAAGGGGACCGCTGGCCAGAGCGTGAAGACTTTAACCTTTTTTCTTCGGCTCCTGTTCTTGCCCTTGTCCCTCTGTTTACAGCGTATGTGTCCGACCAAGATAAGGGGATAAAGATACATTCTATGACACCTGGGTTAGGTAAGTTTTTCTCCCAGGGGAAGGATTTTTAGAAGTCTTCCCGTTCACCTTGCCTGTCTTCTCAAGTCTTCCGAACCCCACGACCCATCACTCCTTTTTTGGCTACATTCGTTAGAAGGTTGGCCGGGCAATTCCATACCGTGCCCCTCTTTCCTTTTTTCGCTTTCTTCGCGTTTCTTTTCTCGCCCAAGAGGGTTAGTGTCCCTTCCTCCATAATTACGCGCTGTTACCACCTTCCCTCCCACTTCTCTCTGGTCACGGGAGTTTCAATCAACACCCACTTACCCGACCAATGAAGAATGTCTGGTACGACAGGTTTGAAGGGAAAGATTTGCGGGGCGGCACCCTACGTTTTCGCGGTAGATCCCCCTTACCCCTCTTCCGATCTTGGTACTTACGCACTTGCTGCTTCTGCAGGAGCGGGTTGTATAGGAAGGAGAATTCCGTTTACGAAGTTTTTTTTTTGGTGGATCGATCAAACTCAGATGGGTTTGGCGTCCTTTCTCTTTTCCTCCAAGTTTTTTTTATCTCGCTGTAGAGAGCTTCGACGTCGACCAAGGAGGTCCTTTTGTTGTCTTTTCTTCAATTCCCCCCCCCTTCGCACTCCTTCTTTTCTTACGCCTTTTCGTTCCTGCCCTTCTTCTGATCCCGTTCCTTTTAAGCGCTAGTCCTGGTAGATCGATGAGGTCGGATGCGCAGCATAGTAAGCAAGTCTTTGGTTTTCAACCTGGGCAGACCCAGAAATTTCCATTGCTTTTTTTTGTCTCTTCTTTCTTTTTCGTTCCTTTTTCTTTTTTACCCGTTTCTTTCGTGGCTGGCGCTTTTTCTGAGGATTTTTTCCCGACACCAGAGTTGCCATCCCGAACGGTGACTTGATTTCCCCCTGTTCGGATGGCGTGGCACCTGGTTCGTGGCGAATGCTCCTGCACGCATTCGCGCCAGTTTTTATGTTGTCTCTTATTTTCATTTTGACCTTCTGGTATTCTTCTCCCCTTGGAGAGCAGAAGACAGTTCACGGCCCAAGACGTCCCCGCACCTCTAATGAAGCTCGCGGGAAAATAAGCGCCCTCATCTTCGGAGTCTCCGTTATATGACCCGACATCTCACTTAACACCCCCTGTAATCAGGTTCATGTCATTCTTCCCATCGTGGTAATAAGCGTTTTTTTTTTAGTTTTCCTTCGTAGCGATATTCTGCTTTTCGGAACAGTCTTTCAGTGAATCGGTCCTTGATTACTTTCTTTTCTCAACCCCTCCCTGACTTTCACGCTGTTTCACTTTACCGCTTTCCAGTCCGTAATTTTTTCCCTTTTCTTGGCAGAGGCACAGAGACGGCGGTGAGAAGACAGCCTTCCCTTACCTGTTTCGGAAACCAAGCTCTCCTTTATTTCCCCTGCTCTCCTGATCACCTTCCCCCTTGCAGGGGGTTTCTTTCCTTGTGCGCACCCTTTTTCCGCTTAACTCTTTTTGAAATGAGTCGACCAGCGAGTGAGATTGAGTTTCACTGTGAGATTGAACCGTTCGCCTTTCGCTTTTCTCTCCCCTCCCCCTCGACCTCTTCGTCCCCATCTTCTTTCGGTGTTTTCTTTGGGTAGAGAATGGCATAACGAAGGAATGGCAGGATCCCCCTCGCTGTGCACTTGAAGTCAACGGGCGGTGTGGGAAACTTTTCCCTTACCGGTGATACTTGCTGTTGTCCTCTTTAGAGCAGGCCTGCTAACCAGTCTTCCCGCTCTCGTGTGGCGTCTATTTTGTATCGTGGGTCCCCCGTGGTCTAGACTTCCTTCCTTCCTAAGAGCTTCCTAGTTGATGTAGGGCTGCAGAAAGGTGAATGTCTTAGCCTGTTGAAGCACTACCCTCTGTCCCGGGTTACCTTCCCTCCCTAACTTAGTTTCGCCACGGGTATTCGCTCAAACCGGTTCTAACGCGATCACCCGTCCTGTGAAGACGAGTTGAACAGCCACCTCGTTTCCACCTGATCGTTTGATAAGAGAGGTATTCCTGGCTGATATAGCGCTGCCCACTGTTTCATTTTGGCACGCCCGGGGCTTCTGCGCCGGTTTAGAATTTTATATAGATCTTTTAATACAATAAGTTGTTGTTGTGAAGATGAACTTTGGCGCTCCCCTTCTTTCGAACCCCCCCCCCCCTTGAAATTTACCGGCGGGTCTCACCCCCCTCTCCTTATCAACTCATGACCGACGGGGATCCAGCTTTGTTAGTAGACTTTTTCCGAAGTGAACCACGCGGACCAATACGTTCCCCTTCCCTCGTCCCTCCCATACTCCTCGCGTCTCCCCTTTCGTTCCCCCACAGTCTCGATAGTATATTGATAAGTAGGAGTCAATGTCGGAGAAGTGGAAGCGGCTTCACTTGTTATCTTCCCCGGTGGGTCCGGTCCTTCAAGACGAACGCTTTTCCCCTAAATTCTTTCGGGCCCTCCTTTCCCCTTTAGTCCCTCCAACTGTTTCCCCGAGTACCCGACGCCCTATCGTCGGCAGGTTCCTTGAATGCTCGACGAGGAAGCCGGTGAAGCCCGGACAGCCAAGAACTGTTGGGACTACCCGAAGGGTCCCTGCAGTTCCTGTCCCCCTTCTCCGTTCATTCTTCTCCCCCCTGCACAATTTCTTAAGAAGTTTTTTACCAGGTTCCGGGATGTAGAGGCAGGGAAATCCCGAAGGGAGTTTTAATATCGAACTATAGCCATCGCGGAACTCTAAGCTCGGTCGCTTCCTTTTTCTTAACCGTCATTTCCTCCCTTCTCCCAGGCCCCCCATGATTAACCCGTAACAGTGCCGGTGATAAATTCTTTCCTTTCCTGTCAAGGATGAGTTGCCTTGGTGACCTTCGGTGTCGTTAGACCTTCTTTCTGGGCTCTCTCTCTGGCGGGCGGTTCCTTCGCCGACTTCTTCCTTTTCTTCCAACTCGGGTGAAGTCCTGCTTGGCAATCGACATAGATTGGACCGATTGCACTTCGCCTGGACGTCCTACTACTGCTCCCTCCTCAGATCGCCCTTTCTCCTCAGTGGTCCCCTAGCGGATGATAGGGCCATGATGACTTCGGATTCGATGTGGGACATCCGTATTGAGACGAAGATAGGGAGGATCCTTTCTGCGCTGAAGCTGACCATCTTTTCCTGTCAGTTTTCTCTCTTTTTCTAACAGGAAGCCCTTCCCCCCCTTTGTCCTTTCTTTTCTTTTTTCGCTTGACTTCCCCTTGAACCCTAGCTCATGGAAAAGTTGAGGCTGGCGAATATGTTGCGTGAAGGCTTGGACGCCAAGAGAGGTTTGGCCGACGCAACCGCACTGTCCAGTCGGTTCCTGTTTGCACCTTCGCGTTTGCTTCGTAAACCCCTGTTCATTCTCCACGTCAGAGAGAAGAGAGCAAATAAACCAACGACCACATGCTCGGGTTGTTCCACAATCCCTTGGACGAGGACCCAGTGCATTTCCCCCTAATTTTTTCTTTGTGCCCATTTTGTGTGACTATCCGCTTGCGGCACTTTTGACGCGGCTCTTTCCTCCCCTCTTGTGGGACGGAAGCCTTAGATTTTTGAGGCAGAAGGGCAGCTCCCTCCCAACGCTCTAAGAAGAAGAGTTTCGCTCGGTGGTCATTTCCTCTCCTTCCCCTCCCCTTTTCCCCGCCGTTGTTTACGTCTGCTCCAACCTTCTCCTTCTTTTCCTTTGTTGTTTTTTTGAGATTGCCCTCTGCCGTAGACGTAGTCCTTCTCATTTCATGTCTAGTCCCCACCGGGCGAACTTTCGTAGGACGTTGTTTTAAGTTCCTCTGCATGCCGATTCCCCGCTTCCGCCAGCTGTGGACCCCTTCCCCCTCCCTCCCCTTCGGTTCCGGATTCCTGTCACCCTTTTATGGTGCCGCCACGCAGTCTTTTCCTTTTACCAGACCTGTTCTTGTCCTTCCTGAGGTTGTGTTGTTCAGTTCTGAAAGAGAATGTTCGTGGCGAGCCCTGTTTTGTCGTCGAGGACGTGCGCGCCCGATTTTGATAACGACACCGTTCTTTCTCCCCCGACTCGTTCCTTTTTTGAGTGCCCCCCGTGCTCTGCTCTCATGTATTTCCCCTGCCTTCGAAGGGGGGGTCTCTCCTGGTGAACGAAGATCTTTCCCGAGCACGGGCTTAAGGGCAGATAATCTTTCCTTGCCGTCCTTGTTTTTTACAAAGACGGAAATCCCCCCAGATGGTCATCTTCATCGTTTTTCCGACGGTTCCTTCCAGCGCCCCTTAACTTCGGCGGTTCCTCTCATTCCCAGACGTATAATTGAAAGCATCATTTAACTGACTTAATTCAGATAGCTATTTCCTTTTTTTCTCATGGTCACCTTCCTAGCTCTTCGCCCTCTTTGACGTCCACGCGTGTCTAGTTCATCCGTATGTAGTTTTGTCTGATTTTTGACTGTTAACCCGGAAAAGATTTTTTCTTAACGGCGAATTAGCGCTGGCCAGAGGAATTGTTTTTCGCGGACCTGCGCCTGCTGCGCCGACCAGGCCCTTCCCCTCCAGGCTACCAGTCCTTCCCTCGGGCCAGTCCAGTGCGACGATCCGGTTCTGTCCTTCATCTCTTTTTTTCGTTTACTGGGGGGTGAAATTGAAATTGGCCATATTGGACAATGAGTCGAGATTCTTCCTGCTTTTTGCCGCGTCACTTGGGTGCACTAGAAACTTTGGCCCTTCTTTTCCTATCTCTCCTCTCCCTCGTTCGACTTTTGCCACCTTTCCCGCGGTTATTTTTTTTTTCGAGCGTCCGAACCAACTGAAGTATTCAACACTGATCAGGTTGTCTTGAAGTCCAAAATTTCGGTGGCTCCCATTTTCCGGTGATTTGGTGCGGCGGGACCCTCGTCGATGCAATGATAACGGCTTTTGGGGGTTTCCTCTTGTATAGTTGCCTCAGATTGTGTCGAGATCACTGGAATCCTCAGCTGTTCACCGCGTTCTGTCTTATGCAAGTGGGTCCCACAGGTCATCAAATCCTTCGGAGAAACTTTCTTTGAAAGGGTTACGTACGAATAACTGGACGTATTCTGTGGATAGAGATCGTGTGAACTCCTCACACGGTTCCTGACCTCCCTCTCGTATTATGTTTCGATGTCTTTGCATCTCTGAAGCTGAACACACTCGCTGTCGCCCCTCAGTCTGGTGGTAGATCAGCTTCTGTTTTCCTGTGCTCTCTCTTTTTTACTTTGGACGCCCTTGCCATTTCCCCTTTTCTTTGCTTCAAGTGACTTCTCTCTCTCTTTTCCCTAATATTTGGATCTTCGTATCACTTCCATGTTGTCCCTCCGACTCTCGCCGATTGTCCCCCAGTTGCAGAAGACAGTTTACAAGCGCAAATCAAACACCCCCCCGCCCTCCCCCGCCCCCCTGCGATCACCTACTCCTTTTTGACGTCAAGCCTTCCTTGGTGAACGATTCCACGATCAGTCGTTTGTCGCCACCTTACTACGAAAGTCTAACCCCGTGTGGCTGGACTTTTACCCCCCCCGACCCTCTCTCCCCTTTTTCTCTACCTCTGAACCCCTTCAGTCGTGTACTTTTCTCTTGACAGGAAATGTGTGTCCCCCGGTTCTGAAGGCGAAGCAACCATTCCGACCATCTGATGCCTACGTAAAGGATCTTCCGCACCCGTTTTCCCTTCTCCTTCCACCCGTCCCCATACGACGGATTCCGACGACGCCAGACAGGCCATAAAAGGAAGGGCACGTTCAGCCCAGACCTGTGGTGACCTTTTTCCCATTGGCCAGCCTGACGTGTTCAGATTTTTTCCTCTGTGCCGGAACATTGCTTACCCACTCCGTCTCAGGTAAGATTTTTCCCTCTAGGTCGAGGACGCTGGCCCCTACTTCCTCCCTTTCTCTTTGTCACTCTCTACTCCATTTTGTCCCTAAGCACAGCTCAGGAACTATACCTCTCCGGTAGAGAATTGCCCCTAAGGGTCTTTCAAGTGTCATCGTACCCAAGCTAAAACTGCAAATGAAGACAGAAAAGATCGAGCGCGGACTTTCTTCTCCAAATTTTTCCTTTGCCGCGGGGGTCTTGGGGGTTTTTTCGGACCGCTCTAGTTTTTGTTTGAGAGAGAGATCTGACGGAAGTACGATCCTGAATTCGGAGGCTGACCCCCCCTCCCCCTTTACGTTTTTTTTCCCTCCCCCCGTTTGTCCTCGTCCTGCGTATCCTTTCAGCAGGACCGATCACTTCGCCCCAGCAGTTTACTATTTACCTCCCGAACAGGAGTAGCTCCTCGTGGTCGACGATGTGCCGTCGTGGCTGACTGTGCTTTCTTTTTGCCGGATTGTCTCCTTTTTTCAAAGTATGGCGTCGGGTGATTTCGGACTGGATCCGTCTTGCGCTGACGGCCACGTTTTTTACCGTTTCAGTTTTTCCTCCAGTACTTCCATTCTTTTCTTTGCGTTACGGTTTTCCCGGCAGATCTGCCGAAGTTAACACCCCCCCCAGCATTTGGCTGCGAAATCGAGTGAATGTTTGATGCTCCACCTATACCTTGTTCGGGGCTTTTCTTCCCCCTGTAGCGTTTTCCTCCTTTTATTCGCAACTCTTTTTCGTTTGCCTTTCCCTTGTTTCGCGAAGCTAACCTCAAGCACGAAACCATGATAGTTCGGATAGGCTCCAACAACCCTCCTTCCTGACCTAGCACTGGACAAGACTTCTTGGTTCGACCCCTTTTTGGTTCCTTAAGTCATTTCAACTGGTGTCGCTTGCGAATCCAAAAGAATAGAGAGTGAGCCCGCTTACGACGCTGCTGCATTATCTGGTTTCTTCCTTCCCTGAAGGGCCGCGTCTCTCCCCCCCCCTGTTACGACCTTCCTTACTTGGACTCGACATCCAAGGACGCCAATTTTCCCACGCAGGTGCGACGTCAACCATCTTCGTAATCCCTACTCGTTGTTGTGGCAGGATGAGACCCTACGTTCACAGGCGTGCCTTTCTTCTGATTCTCAGTTCCCCATTCTCCTTTTCTTCAGCCTTCGTTGAGTTTTTTTTCTATTACGACCCCCCCCTTGATCAGGCAGAGTAGTCGTAGGTCAAAGCTCGATGCTTTCTTCGGACAGAGTCCCCCAGTAGGAGTCAGCCCCGCACGTAGGGACCGTCACTGAACCCATAACATTATTTTACGTGTCTTTCCCTTTTGTTCCTCTTCCTTGATTTTTCGTTTGACCCCGTCTCATGTTTTTTTTTTTTACTTACGAGAGCGCTAAGAACCGAGTGAGAAGCCCAGAGAAGTGAAAATCCTCTGGACAGGTGACGGATTTCACTTTCCCCCAATTTTTTCTTCGCGCCTGCACGCCTCCTGTTCGTCGCCTCCGTGGGCTGGTTGGATCTAAGTCCCCCCCTTTCAGATATGTCTTCCGAAGCTGATCCCTCCAGGTCCCTTAATTGGAAAAATTGACCTCCCCCCTCCTTCCAGCTAGAAGCGTGCCTTCCTCTCTCACTCTCCTCTTCTCTACGGATTGCCCAACCTCTCCACCTTTCTCCAGCAGATTCCTTGAGAACCTTTTCCTCGTGGTCACGCTTTCCTTGAGATTGTCGCGCTCGTTTTTGTGTCCCTATCCCGGGCGAATGCATTTTCCCTCTTTTGCCGCCCCTTTCATTTTCTTAACGGAGGTCCAGTGCTGACCCTTAGGAGTGCCGCTGAAGCCCGGACCATGCGAACTAGGGACCCCCCAAACGCGGCTTCACCCGCGGACAACTCACAGCTTGCGCTTGGCCCCTTTCTCTCTTTTATCCTTTTTCTAGGGGAGGTTACGGGTCCTTGCACATGTTCCCTCTTTCCCCCTGCGTAGACGCTTTCTCCTGGCGCTGTGGCTCCTTTCATTGCGTAGGAGGACAACCCTTTCCTCCACTGACTTATTTCTCGAGCATCTCCTCTCCCTCTTTTCTGGTCACTTTTGTTTTTTCCGTCTTGTTCCATCCAGATTTTCTGCAGTCTGATGAACTGGGGGGCAGAGGTCAGTAAAAGGTCGGTGTGCTGAATTTGTCCTCTTTTCCTTTGCTGGTCGACCGCTTTATGTCCTTGCACCGCCGATATGTTTGTCGGCACTCGGGTTCTTACGAGTTGCTGAAAGTTGTACTATGGTCGGCTAGCGTTGGATGCAGACGGTGAACCAGGTCTTCTATGACTTTAAGTCTTCCATTCTTCCCCCGTGTCTGGGCTCTGTCATTTGGATCGGATTTTTTTTGACAAGGATAAGAAACCCCAGTTTTTCAAGTCTTAGGTGAGCGCGAGTTAATTCTCCATTGGCCGCGTTGCCTTCTACGAATAGGACTCCCCCCTCATGGCTCTGCTCCTCCTCTTCCGTTTCTATAGCGATCTTTTTTGACGAATAGAACTTTTTTCGATCTGACGCGGTATCAGCCAGCTACCAACTCTCTTCTAAGCCCCGTTGTGTTTTAGCTTTTTGAGATACCCCCTTCTCTTTTCGTTCTCTCTCACCCAGTTCACGTTCCCTGAGGTTCCCAAAATCACAGCGACAACAAACAAACTGACGACGCTGAACAAGCAATCAGGTGTTCGTCGCTTGATTCCTCCTTTTACGTCCTCCGGCCACTGTCTCCTCCGTTTCGCGTGTTTCCCCTACGGAGAGCGGGTTAGCGTAAACCATCCCGTTAAGTGATTTACTGGAACCCCGGTCAGAATTTGACTTTTTGCCAAAAGTTTCTCAGGACCTTTTTGTCACTGTTGTCCCATCCCGGACAGCAACCCTCTGGTTCCGAACTTTTCTTTTTCGACTAAGGGAGACTCAGTGTCCGGCCTTTCCCCCCCTGATCGACTCCCAACATATATCCGTCTTTCTTCAGGGACATACCCACACGCTTTCTCCGCAGAAAGATTTCCAATTTTTTCCTAGTACCCTTTCCCCGCCCTCCTTTTTCCCTTCCAATGACCCCCCCCGTAGCATTGTTAGCGGGTTTGACCGCCCCAACGCCGGCACCTTCCCCAGCAGTTTTCCAGATTTCGCCCCGATTTTCTTTACCCCTTCGCTGCTCTCGAAATCCTCCCTGGGCGGACCGGTTCTCCACTAAGAGGTTTTGACTTTCACAGCGTTCCCGGACCTCTCGAATTCCAAGTCTATTTTCCTCCAGGGACCGGTTCAAGTCCCCCCCCCCAGTAACCGCGGCACCCCCTCGCAGAAACTGGATTCCTGGCCGGGATGTAAGGTCAGGAAGAGGTTGGGGACGGCCGGTGGTAGGCAGAATTCCGCGGGCTCTTCTCTTTACGGTGTCCTTCCCGCTTGCTGCCATCATCAGTTACTTAGACATTGTTCCTTCCGCTTGCCGTCAGGCTTGTCATCACTCCACTGAATAAGCATTTTCCAGGTGCAATAGCCCAGACGGTGAACGTTTTTTAGAATTCCCCTTCTAAGGCCTCCCGAAGTCCCCCTGTCAAGAAGTGGAACCCCCCCCTCTTCAGAGATTGCTCCGTCCCTCGTGCCGTATGGGCTTTTTCCCTTGGGAAATTCTATGCGAAGACGATAATGGTTCTGCGTGGTTATTGAAGTCTCGCTTCCTAGTTTAGGTCACGTGTTTAGACTAGAAAGGGTTCGGTCCTTCCGCTTCTCTCCGCTTGGCTCGACTGCGCCTGTTCTTTCAAAGATCCTCCTGCATGCGGATTTGAATGAAGCGCAGCACGAAAAGCAGGTGCTTTCAAGCCACTCCGCACTGGCCCGGTCTTTTTTTACTTCTCCTCCCCGTTTGTGCTGTTTCTTCTCAACCTTGGGTCCCCTGCGCACGTCCGATCTCGAAATAAAACTGCCTAATTCAGGACCCAAATAAAGTATTCCGACGCACGGACACGAATTGGTCCGCCCTTTTTTTCTTGCCCTGACTTGCGGGTGGCTTTCCACCACCTGGTTACTCGGTGCGTCCCTTTCAACCTCAGAGTCCTCCCCTGACGAAGGAGCGGTTTTGATGGCAGAAGATTCTCCCCACGGCTACGACGAGGTTCTCCGTTTTTTGTCCCTTCTCCTATACCTTCCCTCCCCAAAGGTCACTTTCTTTTCCTCTGTCCCC
>Ga0179591_1374803_pt1 | contig 18239 bp, 13 predicted proteins | sample CZOMad2_1_08_16f_FD_182891 | JGI IMG/M metagenome (GOLD analysis project Ga0179591, IMG submission 182891) | Vadose zone soil fungal communities from Angelo Coast Range Reserve, California, USA - CZOMad2_1_08_16fungal (PacBio error correction) | ecosystem: Environmental > Terrestrial > Soil >... | reverse complement strand
GTCTCGCCGTTACTGTTCCGTTTGCCCAGCACCTTCGGCCCGGAGCGAAGGCTTTCCCCCGGGTAGATATAGACCGTTCCCCTTTGGACGGCCGTCATAACCCCCATTTCCTTGGCGTCCGCCAGTCCCGTAAGGACTTTCCCCTTTGCTCCTTCCTGCTCAAACGTTGCACCGGATGGTTTTGTCGCGAGTTTTGCCCGTGATGACGTTGCGGGCGACATTATCAGCATCCTTGTTTTTGTTGCGAGTATCGAGACCGTGGAACCACTTTTCAGCGATTTTCGGATTTTCCCGTATTCCGCCAGGATTATTCCTACTTTCTTCTTTTGCGCCACCAGATGTCTATAAGCCCGGTTTTTTTCCCCAGGAAAGGACGGAGGCTCCCAGCATTTTTTTCTTCTTCCTCAACCCGAAGAACACCCCCTTTCCTTCCCTTTCCCTGCGCTTGGCTTTCTGATTCTTCTCCTCTTTCTCGCGGGACCTTGCACGACTGGAAAACCATGACGTCATTGAGCGTCGACCCATGCTTTTTTCTTCGCCATACCTCCTTCTGTCACCGTCGCGCACCCTGCTTTATCCAGTGCGATGGTGATCGTTTTCGCTTAGTCCCAATATTGACTGTGTTCCTCCCCCTGAAGCCTTTCAACATGGGTCGCTCCCCCGTCCTTTGGCACTTGTTTTTTTTTTTAGGCGGCGGGTGCCTTGAACCGGTCGGTAATTTTTACAGGCCCCCCCCTTGAGCCCTGGGTAGATAAGACTTTTCCCCAGTTCAGTCCGGTTTAGACATTGGCTTTCCTTTGTTTGACCCGGTCACGGACTTCCCTGAACCACGTTTTGGGAGATTCCCGGTGATGGGGTTTTAACCCGACACTTTTACCGTTGTCCCCAATTATTTCTAGTAGACAGACCGGGTCGTACGACTTTAGCCAGGTGGCTCCCCTTCTTCCGATCTACTTAACCTGGGAAATTGTCCGTCCTTTGGGGGCATGACTAATGCCTCTAGTTTCCTTCCCCAAACGCACCTCTACTCCCTTTTTCTTTTTCTCTGGTGGAACTGATTTGTGTCCCCACCTCCGCAATTTATCAAGCCGCCGAATTCTCTTCCTGGCCATAGGATGCGACACGTCCTGTCGAAAATCTGGCAGATTTACTTCTTTAAGGTTCCCATGGAGCTTGTCTCAGGCTGTTTTTTTCTATTTAAAAGAGTCTGGTTTCCCTGTAGAAGGTGTTCAGCTTTTCTTCCCCCGCCCATCGTATAGATCCTTGTTTCCACTAGTCTTTTTCCCCGCGCTTCTGCTTTGTATTGATTGCTGTTTTGCTTGGCCCGCTTTTCTCGACCTGTGAGGGGAAGCTGATAGCTCGTTCCCTCCTTCTGTTCGCAAACGCCGTTGCTGCTTTTTTATCGGTGGCCGCCTGTACCCCCTTTTTGTTCCTTCTTCGGCAACTGCCCTTCGCCTTTTTCCTTCACCTTCCCCCCGAAGGTATACCTTAGCTTCTTTTTTTCGGACCGGGGAACAAGTCACTTGACGACCTTTTTCGATGGATCTATCTACTTTCTCCTCATTTTCGTGGTTTTTAACCAATTCGCGATGGGGTTCTCGGTGCCTAACATGTCCGACTTCCGTCTCGGGCTTTATTCTCGCTGAGTCTCCCAGAACGAAACTTCTTCGTGCTTTCTGAAGACTTTTTGAAGGCAGCACCTTCTTTCGATCTTTGTACCCTTTCCATCATGCCCTTGCCAGAAGACTCTGTCACCCTATCAGCTTTTTCCCATTTTTGGACCCTTCTCTTGATCCCTCAAAAAAAAGCAATCACTTTCATTTCAGACCTCGCTACGACACCAGTGCTACCCTATCGATTTTTGTTCTGAGGCTCACTTTAAAACGTCGACACGGCCCCAGACCTTGAGAAAGCCTCCTTTCCTGACGATGGCTCTATCCTGTGTCCAATTACCTTTCCCCGGTATGTAGACCCCCTTTAAGACCCCCCACCCACCACACCACTCCTCTTCAGGTCCGTCGCCAATTTTTTCCTTCGGCGGCTAGAAATTGAGGTAAGTGGTCCAAGTGTTTGACTAAGCTCAGAAAATCTTTTCAGCATAGTAGAGGAGGGTCATTTCTTAGACGATGTTGGATGCCCCCATCGTTCTCCCTTGTTTGCCCCATTCAAGAATTCTCACTTTCTTGTGGCAGCGGGAGTGGCTCCCTGAACCATTTCTTTCGTTCGTTCCGCCGCGATGAGCCCAGAGACTGTGTTCTGTATTCCGTCATACAGAACTGAACCGCCCCCTCCCCATTCTGATTCCAAATTCCGTTCGCCATTTTTGACGTTGGGCAACCCCATTCCTGGCGACGAAATGCAAGGAGCCCTGGTTAGGATAAAAGGGACGCCTGCATTTCGTCTTGGCGGCTTTGTGGAAACTTTCCCCTCCCGGTTTTTGCCAAGTGCCAGCCCCCCTCTTCGGAGATTAAACCGCGTAACGTTAGGAACCGTTACTTTCCGAACTGGTTTTTTTTTTTTCGATATCTCGGCCGCTCCTAAGCCCGAGGACTGTGTCCCCTAATTTGAGAAGGGGACAACACCCCTCTTCTCCTACCCGGCAAGTTTTTTCAGGTGCGCTATTCGCCAATGCTATCGAGCATGCTTTTGGTGACAGACGGCCACCGGTTTTTGTTTTCCCGCCAAGGAATAGAACGATTAAGTTTTCCCGCAGACCCTAACGGCTTCGCAACCGGTGGCTCTTTTTTGCAAGGTCGATTCCTTCTTCATCAAAGACCCGACTCGTTCAGTTTAGGATTTCGTTTTCGCAGACGTTGTGCCCCCCCTCCGATTTCCCGATCGCGAGAAGACACCTAGCTTTTTTTTCCCCAACTGAGGACAAAGTCCTCGGTCTCCCTTGCTTTCCCCATCGTAAGATGTACGTCTTTAATTCTCTCTCGGAGACTTTTCCCCAGCCCTGTTCGGTGGTTCTTCCGCTAAGGGAGCCAATTGGTGAGACGACTTCCAGCCGTGCAGATAAGGTGAAACCACCCCACCGGTTCCTTTCTGCCGGGACAATTACTGCTACTTTTTTCCCAGTGTTGGAGGGGTGGTTCTGCTCGAACTGCCTTGGACGCTCCACGGCTGTGGTTGATCCCGTCACCCTCCTTCGCATTGACACAGTTTCAGAGTTCTTTTTTTTCAAGAACCACCCCCCCCCCCCCAAATCGTTTTTTCCAATTGGGGGTGGAAAGCTGCATCTCTTATGCTCCGTTATTGCTGAGTCTCAAACAAGAGGGAGGACGGCTCCATCAGTACTTTTCCGTTGCCACAAATAGAGGGGTCATATTTCCACCCCCGAGTAGTCGGGGTCCAGTTCCTAATCGGCACGCCCTTAAAAGCCCCCTTATCCACTTTTTACTCGATTCTGGAAAAATTGAGAACATTTTACTTTCCGAGCGACGGAGTAATTCCCCCACCCCCCCGCTCCCCGACGCGATTGTACGTTCCACGTAGCGTCCGTCTTAAATTCCACAGTGTTTCACAGCCTAATTCTGAAGTCTCTCGGTGCCCCACCCCCCCCCCCCCCACCCCCCCTTTACCCAGACCCCCCCCCCCCCCCCCCCCCAACACCCACTCAAGATGGGGTTAACTTCTACGGGAAGTGCTTCTCCATTTGGTGGCTTCAGCATTTTGGGGAGGTCTCTCCGTTGATTTCGTGAACACAAGGCGTCGCGCTTCATTCCCCCTCTGGACACCTAACTGTTCCTCGTCGCCGACTGAGTCTTTCCGCACACTCTCCTGATTTTGCATGAAGCCGTTCGGCGGCAGTTCCCATTTCCAACTCTTGGCCTTGGCGTCCCCACCGTTCCCTTGTCCCTTTTTTTTCTCGATCTGTGATTAAAGTTTGCCCTTTCCCCGACGTCCTGACTCTGGGGGGTTGCCAACCTGTTTCTGAGACATGCGCTCTTTTTTTGTCACAGTCACCGTCACCTGTAATTTTCCGTCCCAAACTCTTCTTGGCTTTGACCAGCGTTCAGATTTCTTCGCTTCCTTACTGATTCAGTCCTTTAGACGGGTGCGAACAAAGGTGAACGCGGAGCCCAGTTAGAGCCCAGGATGGGAAATTGGTTGTGCTCCTTTCGCGGACAGGTCTACGCCGTCCTTGTCCGCCTCTTTTGGGGTATTACCCGTAGTCCAAAAAGGGTATTAGGGACTTTGAATTTGGTAGCACCTCTTCCCCTCAAATTCTTCGTTTCCGGGGAACTAGGGATGCTGAAGCGGGCTTTTCTTCCAATAAGCAATCCTCACCTTTCCCCGCCCGCTCGCGTCGACGAACGGGCCGCTTGAAGTCTCTTCCGATGCTCAAAACTCTCTTTCCGCCCCGCCGGCCGGGGCGTGCCCCCCTGTGAGACTACCAAAAGCAGTTATGCGACCCTATGAACTGAGTCCTCGAAATGGGTGACCCTTTACCTCCCTCGACCCTAGGATTTCCGACCTCCCTGGCTTCCTTTTCGACGGGCGATCTTCCTGGAAGGCTGTCTTTCGTTCAGGCGAGAGTTTCTCCTTCCCTTGTTTGGTTGGGCTTGTCCTTGTCGGGACATGGACCTTGCCTCAAGTTTTTTCTCCTTTTTCCTTTCTATCCCTTTGATTGATTGTTGCGGTTTCAGCTCCTCCGTGAGCATCTGATAGTCTTCCTGCCTTCTTCTGGCCTCAGTGGCCTGCCACGTTTTCTTTTTTCCTCACTTGCGGCCCCCCGACCACCTTTTTCAATTCTTTCTTCCTGATTCCCGGTCGCGTTTCGGGGCTGATTAACCTTTCTCCCGGTCGTTAAGTCTGGAACGGGTTTTTCTGAATTCCGATTGGACGTACACCAGCGCGATTGTGTTTATACCTTTTCTCTTTTTTGTTGAGAGTCGTGGCGCCGCCCACCTATCCTTCCCGCCCCTTAGACGTCCCCCCCCCCCCCCACACAGCCAGCTCCGCACCACCCCCCGTCCTCCTCCCCTTTTTTTCCACCACTCTCGCATCCCACCCCCCCCCCCCCCCCCCTCCCTCGACTCGCTCTTCTCCCGCCTACGGCGACCGGGGACACTTTCGTCGAAATTCTTCCGCAAAGCGGCGGCACCGGATACCCCCTTGCATTTCCGCTTTTTTGGTTTGCCCCGAGAGTCGATGTCACGGCCTTCTCCTCTTTTGTAGGGCTGCCTTCGGTACCCGCAACCAATCCCTTCCCATGGGGCTACGACAACAGTGAAGAACACTTCCTACGCACCAAAGATGGCAATAGGAAATGTCACCCCTTCTCCGGACCCCCTCCCCCCCATTTCGCGTTGACAGCGAAAGCTAGCGAAAGACTTTAGTCCTGTCCTCCCTCAAGAGTATCTCCGTATTTGCCGCATTTCTCATAAGTCTTTCCTTAGGAGCCTGTCGCGTTTTTTGCGTTTAATTGAGGTAAGGTTGGTAAAATGTGACCCAGGTACCCCTTCCTTGAACTTAGCAGGCGTAGGCGGCGTTTTTCTTTTTCCTAGTGAGACAGCCCGGTCGGCTCCTTCAAGTCGACTACGAAGTTGGTGTTAGCCTTGTTTCCCTTGGCATCTGAAAAGGCGTTTTTCCCTAGTCCTTCCTTTTCTCCAGAGACCGTGCACGGTCGCTCTCTTGATTAAATTCTGCATAATATCGTCCTCTTCCCATATCTCTGCGGGCATTAGTGGACGAGGGTCCCCAAACATTTCCGAACTGAAAGAAGAACAGGATTTTCTTTTCTCCCTCCACTAGGAAGGGGAGATTTTCCCTTCGCACATCTTTCCGTTAACCCACAGTACATCGTCAGTCGATACTAGTCCCCACAGTCTCGTAACCTTTTCTTTCCACAGGAAAATCTGACCCCCCAATCGGGGGCATATAACCTCGGAAAGATTCCTCCCCAGACGCAGTTGTGCGAGCGTTTTCCGGTTTCCCGGCGGAAAGAAACCTCGTTATGTCCCCTCCCTGTCCGGCAGGTTTACAAGGCGCGACATTGACTATCTGTTAGCGATTTCTTGCGCGTTGTTGACAGGACCGGTACCGGGTTTGTCGGCGTTTTGCCCCAGAAGATAGGTTCCCCCCCCCGTTTTTTCCGCAAGCCGCACGGCTTCAGCGACTCAAAAGAGTAGACTCGTCCTACATCCATATCCTTTCCCCCTTCGTTCCTTCTTTGAGGCCCGACTGCAGCGTGGTGAACCAGCGCCTCCTGCTTCCTTCTTCTCATAGCAACGCAGATGTTTAGCCATCTGTGCCCGAATTTCCTCGGTCATGCTTTACCGGGCTCCCCACGTGACGTGTCGGATCCTTATTTTCCCTTTCTACGCTGGTCGGCGACCCTGCCTTTTTGTTTTTGATCGACGGCTACGGTGAAACTCCGCCGTTTTAGAGACTTATTTTCTTCCGCCCTGCCACTTCCCCCATAACTAAAACCTTCTTTTTTTTTTTGTGGGCTCACAGTACGGCCCCCACTTTCTGAGAAGGCGTGAGTGAGTGTTCTCCCTTTCCTACGCGATTTTTGTTGATCAAGATGGCCCTCCCTTTTTTTTCCTGAAGTGCTGTGAGCCTTTTGACCGCGCATTGTTTGTGTTGCAATCTCTCAGTTATTGTTTTTGTTTCTCCTCTCCGAGGACAAACACTTTAGAGGATCGTCCCCCGCGCTCCACTAGCAAACGTGCAAATTCAACTTTCATTGATAAAACAGACCCGCTGTCTTTTTTTCGGGAAAAAAACACTCCTTTTCTCTGCATTTAAATTTAGACTTAAGTCTCTCAGTATGGTAGCCCTTTTCAAGCACCATGACTTGGTAGTTTTGATTTCAAGGAGCGCCTTTTTATTTCATGCACGGGTATCCCTGCAGCATTGGAAGCTTTCCTCCGACAAAGGGCAGGGCGTTCCTCCCTTTTTCCCAGCTTAAAGGAGCGGTAGTCTTACGAACAGTGACCTCCGGGCCGAGCCCCGAGTTGACTTTTCCTGAACGAGGGACTGACCTCCATCAGTTGCCCTTTTTGTATTGCCTTCTTCGGTAGCTCCGTCGTGACCAGTTTTCCTCCGACTCAGCTTCCGAGTACCCCGGTCTTGGTTCGACGACGGCTTCTGTCCACTAGCCCCAATTTCCACCGATGTTGACTCACCTCTTGCGGCCCTTAACTTGATTTCCCAAACGGCACTGAGCCTTTGGTCAACCGCCGACCCGTTACCGCCCCCGGCATGCTGCAGCTTTTGTTTACGTACAGTTTTACCTTTCCAGCCGCGCCTTCGTTTTCCCCCCCTGCTTTAATTTTATGAAATGACGTCCCCGTCGCCGACCGTCCCCCCCCCCCCTCCCCCACCGTGTCGTCCCAATAGTTCTTTGATACAGAGTTCCCTCATCTGTCGGAGACACGTCTTCTTTCAGCCTTCTACGGGCCCCCTTGACCGCTTCCATGGTTCGCTAATTACTTCCCTCCCCGGCTTGGGCAACTGGGCGGCGTTTTCCAAGCTGGCCGGAACTTCCCGAGGATTTTCACTGCCCGCGCCCTGGACCGAGACTCCCTGTCTGTCTTCACTTTCCTCCTTCTATTGCCTGCGTACTGCCACCATCGACCTGATCGTGGACTGTGAAGTCGGTTGTCTTCTCTCGATAAAGCCCCACGTTAATTTTCCTGTTCCTGGAGCATCGCGTCGCTTACCCTGGGCCGCGCTTTGGCGAGCCTCCCTCTCCCCTGCCCGAGCCGAACACCTTTCATTTTTGGGCCACGACTCCGCGTTTGGCATGTAAGCAGCGCGGATGCCCCCCCCCACCTCCCCGTCGACAGATCACTGATTAGAGCAATGTTCCCCTACCTCCATTATACCGACTCCCTTTCCCCTCCCCTGGGCGTCGCCGGAAACTCTGGAGTTTCCGTCACGGGTCGAAATCATTATTCTGTCAGGCCTCCCGTCTTTCTTTCAGGCAGATCTTTCCTTTACCCCCTTTCCTTCTGTTAGGTTGTCCTTGTCGCCTTTTCCTTCCTTTATTTGGTTAGCATGTTTTATTTGTTTCACTTGTCTCGGCGTCCAATTTATTCCTCCTTGTGATTGCTTGTTGGCGGGGTTCTCCCCATTTAAGGCCTTGTTTTTCTCCGAACACTTTTTCTATTGTCTTCCTCTTTTGTCAACGCCGATGTGTGACTGCCCCTTTCCTCCGACCCAAATGGCCCCCTTTCCCTCCAAAGTTTTTTGTCCCCTGTTCCACGGCGTCCGTTAGGCGGCGGACCGACATTAAGATGACCGTCGTTCATTCTTCCCTTTTTCTTAGGGACGTCACAGAGTCATTTGACGAACTTTCATTTTTCTTATCTATAATATAAGTTTTTTTTTTTCTGAGTCCCCCCTTTGTCGCCGTAGGACTCGTCCTGCCCGTGAACCCCCTTCCCACCGAGTACTCGACCTACTCGTTCGGCCGTGAGAGATCCGCCGCACGGCGGAGGGAAAAGTGTCTGTCTCCCTTATTCTTCTTTCCAAATTGTGTCGGCGAATCCCCTTTTGCAGGCATTGTTTAGTCTCTAAGACGATTTCACAGTGCGTATTCCTCTTCACTCACAGTTTTTTTTCAACCCCTTGCATGGGTAGCACTCCCCTTTCAATTTTCAAGCATCAACTTTCATTTGACTCTCCCCCCCCCCCAAGTGTTAATTTTCCCCAAGTCTCACGCGGAGGATTCCCCAAGAAATCGTCCTGTCACCGTCGGAAAACACCAAGAAAGACGCTTTGACCGCGACCTAGCAAGAGCTGTATTCTCCCTTCCCATGAAGCCTTCATCCACGCCCTATTGTCACCTTTCAGCCACGTATTTATTTCTCCCCCAGGCCCTCCCTGTCGGCTTTGTTCCCTTCGGAATTGTGGCGAATTATTGGTGTAACCACGCTTTCAGCATTGCTGTTTTTTTTTTTCGGTTAAGAGCTGTCGCTTGCCCGCCCAGGTGCTGCAGTTTTTCCCTGATTTTTTTTCGATTGGGGTATCTCTGGGAAGCGTGTGAGCCCCACGACAAGTTTCTTGCGTTCTAGACGCGCTTTTCTCCTAGAATAGGTGAATGGCTTTTTCTTTTTATACCCTCGCCCCGACCTAAATCTCCTTCTTCCCCACCCCCCTACTTCGTCCCCCCCCCGTGACTCTGGGCAACCAGACCCAGTGCGACGAACTGAAAGACCCAAGGTTTGGGTCTCGGCGGATACTATTCGGCCCCTTTCGTTCCCTCTTTTTTGCGAAAGTCCGCCCCGTCGTCGCCACAGTGTCCCCCCGCCACTGAGGAATCCGTCACCTCTACCTTGTAGTCCACCCGTCGTAAAATTTCCTACTCCTCCGGGGAGACTTTAACCCTTTCTGTTCTCCATCCCCCCAAGATCTTTTTTTTCGATTGACCTTCCCCTTCCGTGACGGCCCATACTGCATGTACCTGCCCCTACCCGGTCCCTGTTTCAAGGGCGTTTTTCCCCAATTTTCCATGTAGAAGAAGAATATCCCCTCGCTTTGCCCGCAGGTACCGGTGCTTTTGACCTCCCCCCGTATCCTCTTTGGTTTCCCATGTAAGGTTTCGTATTTCCCTCTTCCCCGGAAAGACATCGGTGGCGCAACAGGGGTTTCGGAATCCTCCTTTCGGCTCACACCACCGGACTTTCGCTCGATCTGAGCGGATGCGTTTCGCGGTTTCCCCCTTGGGTTCGAACCCTTTTTCTCTCCAGCGCAGATTTTTTGGGGAGCAAAGTCAGCGGTCCATCCGCAACCCCCAAGTGAACGTTCGAGCTTCCCACACGCTCCATGGTGAGACGATGTATGGCCTACCCTGCTTTTGTTGTATAGACTGCTACGGGACGTACAATAATTCTATCTCCGCTTCTCTTAACTCCCTACCCCGGCGAATGTTTGACCCGTACGCGAGGAAGGACCTGCGTTTTTCCCCTTCCGTTGCTTGCAGATTTCACTGTCCGCTAAGAGTGGCATCGATGCCCCGCCTTATTTTGTTTTTGGATGGAGCCTGGAGGGTTCTCCGCCCCTTTTGTTTCCATAGCTCTCTCTATTTTCCTCTTCCCATTTTGATCGATTTTTCCCCCTGTACGCTGCCCCCGCCCGGGCCCTCCTTCTGTCCCGCGTGCCCCAACGCTTGCATCGATGATCAACCACCAATCTTTTCCGCCCCTTTTTGCCTGACTAGAAAGAATCATTTTGACAGCAAGTCTATTTCTTGGCGGGCCCAGACCATTCCGGTTTCGGTGAGTAATCGACACTTATTCCTTTTTCCAACACCGGGCATAGCGAGATCCTTGCCCTATATGCAACACCCGGACAGGCGTCCCTTTCCCTCCTGGAGTAGCCAGATCCTTCTGACTCCTCCGTTCGCGGTGATTGTTAGACTTTTTTCGTCTATCAACGTGACTGGACTTTTTGGGCGCCCTCCTTTTTCAGCAATGATGGTTTTTTTTTCTGCCTTGTCGCGATTCGGGAGCTGTGCCCCCGGAGTTTCATCCATCTCGCAAGAGTCAAGTCTGACTCTTTTCCTGAAGTTCCTCCGCCCAATTTTAACCTCGTTAGGGATTGAGGAACTCCGGCTTTTTTTCCTTTCCCCCGAGCGCCGATGGCCTGGCTTTTCCACCTGCCAAAACCCGCCCCGCCTCCCTGCTTTCCCCTTCTGAGCTACAGGTGATTGCACCGAGAACGGGACCCCCCTACTTTTCTTTTTTTCCCTCCACATTGCGCGATGGTGCTGTCGCCGTCACTAAATTGCCCGTCTTGCTCAACAACTCATAGTCTTTTTTGCAGCGGTCCTTGATATGCGGCGCCCGTTAATTTCAGAAGGTGGGTTGCCCAATTTTTTTCACGCGTCGACATGGTTCGCTATCTCCGGTCATTGGGGCGGGAACGTTGGTCCTTACCAGTACCCCCGGGACACGGACTTATGTCTTACTCGTTAGCACCAACTGGGACTTAGGGCAGTTCTTCCCCCCTATGTTCTGTGGTTGAAGGAGTCACGATCCCCTCCGAAGTTTGGTGAGACTCTGAAGTTCTGTGCTTCGTCCCTTCAACTCCGCGAAAGGCACACGTTTAGACAGGGCCGCCCTCCTTTTCCTTCTTTTTTTTTCCTTGCCCCGATGAAAACCAATTCGACGTCGGACTGGTCTTTTTGTGGGCGGGAATGATCAGAAGAGAGGATTCGCTTTAGAACCTTTTCTCTGAATGGAATGACTGAATTCTTACCTAAATTTATCAGACCAGCCAAATTTCCTTGGGTTTCTCAGGTTGACCCAGGCTGAATACCCCTACTTTCGATTTAATTCTGAGTCCTGTCCCTTACCTTTTTTTCAGGCTATCTTTCGAATGGTCACCCCCTCCACTTTTGTCTTGCGCAGGTGAAATTGCCGATGGTTTGCCCTCTTCGATCTTGTGTCTTTCCGGACCTGTTTTCCTTTTGTTTCTGGATAACCGAAGTCATTTGTCTCCTTCAACCCCTTCTTGAATTGATTTCCCGGAGTGTTTCCCCCCTTCTCGGCACCTACCAGATGGACCTGCACCCTTGTATACCACCCTGCCCAATTGCTAGAGACCAAAGCGCCCCCTGTTCACCGGTCCCTTCCGATCTTAATCAGCGTCTAACATCTCCAGGCTTTTGTCTTTGTTTGTACGCGGACGGACCCCGAGGTTCCCTTCCCCTTCCCCAATCCTTTTTTTTCTTCATTTTTTTCATCCTAATAATTTGTGTTGTTGCTTGCTTCCAGGTGTCGATCCATACTCGGTTCCAGGGGTCTTTTCCTTCAGATTGAAGCTTGGACCCGATTACCTTTTCCTCCGAAGGCGACCGGTCCGTTTCCCCGAGACTTTATAGAGGCTCCCCCCTGGTTTTTCCCTATCCACCGCGTGAGGCCATCGCGGTTAAGAAGAGAAGAGGGATGCATACAGGGCGGAATTCGGCCCCCCGCACACACTTCCCTACGCGCATGGAGAAGAGAAACACGTCAAGACCCCCCCCCTTTCCCCCCGACGGACTGGCGGCAAGGCAAGAGGGACATTCCCACTGCACAAGCCCTGGCGTTCCAGTTTTGACCCCTGCTGGCTCAGTCCCCCCCCTACTCACCTTTTCCTCTCCTTCTGGACGGACGTTTCCTGATTTCCTTTTTTTCCCCCAGGTTCGTTGCGGCGATGGAAATCCCCACTGGCCGACATTCCATGAAAGTCTTTTTTTTGACTTCGATGAAAGCAATTTTTCGTTTCTTTTCCCGTCTTCCTCAGTGGTGTTTCCTCTGCTTTTCCCTTCCTCGCCAAGGTCGGCGGTCCCGTTCACGTCTCCCCCGAGATCTGTGATTGTCTGATGCCTTCGAACACCTACTCAGCAGTCACGATTGACCCACCAGATTTCTTCGTGAGGGAAAAAATCCCCCTCAACCTTTTTTTCCCCCCCCCCCCCGAACCCCCCGCGAGGTGCTCGGCGATCCTTTCCCCCCCTCGCGGCTTGCCTTTCTTTCGGACCGTCCGCCGTTTAATCCCCAAGGCAACAGCACTTTAGATTTTTTCCCTTCCGAATTGTCGCCGCGGTCCCCTTTGATGAATTTAATTTTCCAAGGGGTCCAGTCAACCATCGGACCGTTATAACTTCTTTCCCTTTGTTGGCGAAACGGTGTCCTTCCTTGCCCCTTTTCCGGGACAGCCCCCTTCTTAGTTACCTTTGAAGTTTCCAGTGCGAGTTATTTCCACCTGTAGCGCAGAATTTCTTTTTTTTCCGGACCCTTTTTTGTCTTGTTTTTTTCTTTTCGGCATCGTCCCCGAGAGGGTCACTATCCCTTTCCTGGTTTTCCGAAAGAACGCGCATTTCCCCTTCGCAACTGGTTTTTTTTTCCCCGTCTGGCACCCCCTCCACGCCTGAATTTTTCTCCTCGTCGGATGCGACGCCTTTGCCCACTTTCTACCCGACTTACACAGTGCCTAGGCTGAGCCCCCAATCCTCGACGTAATAGGTTCAGGCTTGCCCCCCCTTTTCGACCAATCGTGCACGTTCCCTTCCCCCCGCCCTGCTATTAACTACTGCGACCCTCTGTCGGCGATTGTCGGTGGATCGTACTTGTTTCTCCCGTTCGCAGTTATCTTTTTTTGCAGGCCGCCTCCTCTTTTGACCATCACAGACCATCTGTTGGTCTCTTGGGCGACCCTTACTGAGAGCCCTTGCTCGGAGTGTTTCTTGGTTCGCAAGTTAGCACTTTTCCGGTTTGAGATTTGAATATGACTTGATTTGGAAGCCTTTCCCCGCCCCTTCGTCTGGTATCACTTTTTGGTGTCTACATGTTGTTTGTCCCCCTGACCCATCCTTCCCGTTATTGTTGTATTCTCTTCGGCCCACACCATGTATCGGATGACCAGCCCGCACGTGAAATGCGTCTGGTAGATGATAAACCCCGGCCCTTCGTTCGCTTCCGCCGTGCGAATCTGCAGGCAAAGCCTTCTGGAATTCCTTTTCGTCCCTGATTCCAAAGGCTGCCAGCCCATGAAGGTAGGCTGAAAGGTGTCTGTTTTGCCTCTTTTCTTCAGTCTTCTCACCACCCCCCTTGCAGATCCATTCTCTTTAAGTCCCTAGACGTCCGATACCCTCCAAAGTTTTCCGGACGCTTTTTATCAAATCTCTTGACTCCCGCGGAGGTGCTAGGTCCTCATGTTCTCAATCTGGGACTTCCTCTTTACTTTTGCTGCGCAATCAATCGTTGTTTTCAAGGTGTGGGAGAGGTATCCGGGTAGTCGACCATTGGCCTTCTCCTCACCAGTTCGAATCAGCTCATTCCCTCTTTTTAATAACGGTCCCTTGCCCGGCGTTTTAGTACGACACTTTCTCGTTTTTCGCCCCCGCCTCGTTTTTCTGAGACCCGCTTTCTTGCTTTCCAGGAACAAGGCGAACCGGCATTGAAGCTCCTGCCGATTGGCGCCAAGCTACAAACCCAGCCCGCCTCACAGACCTTCTTTTTCTCCTTTTCTACAGGTAATCGCGGGCGAATGTCTCTCAAGGGCTTTCCTTTAACTTTAGTATAACGTCCCCGTCAGGAAAATGCCCTTCCCCGCGAAATGGAGAGTTTGGTCCAACTTTTCTCTCTGCTTGGCGCACCCCGTATTCTTCACTTTTGCCGAACAAGGGACCCTAGTTCTTCAGGCCATTTTGTGAGGGATTTCCAACCGTTTTTTGAACGGTTCGTTTTTCCCCGCGCCGAGGAGACGAATTCTCCCCCTCTTTCTTTTCTTTCGACCATTTTTCTTTTTTTTTTTTTGGATGGCTGTTTGTCCCCTGCACGAATTGCCCTCGCCTTCCTTCGGTCCTGCTGTGACTGTGCTTTTAAAGGGACGGCACTACCCCCTCAAGAGCCCCACCCAACCCTCCCCAGATTTCCTAGCGTAGACAGAAAGTTCCCTTCGAGGCCAGGTGGCTACAAGCTCAGCTCCCACTTCGTAAGTAGGGACATTTGGCATTTCCCTCGGGAGTCTGGATCTCCTCCCGATCCCCTTCATCAACAGCTCAAAACCACTCCTCGATGCATGATTCTGATCGCCGATGGGTTCCAAATTCCCAAATTTCTCCATGGGGAGCCGCCTGAAGTTTTTTCTGCCGTCCCTGGTCCCTTCCTTTATTTAATTGATGCTTTCCTGCATCTAGTTCTCTTTTCTGCCTTTTTCCCACCCTCCACTTAGTTCTTTTGTCCCTTGTCTCCTTTTCCCCTGGCCATGGTCCTCTTTTTTGACCCTCTGACGCCGTACCTCTCCACTGTCGTAGGAGCCATGAGCTTATGCTCCCTTGATTTCCCCTGGTCTTGTTAACTCTGCCTTGTGTATACTCGAGGTGTGCGTCCGATCTTCTTTGAACCTCGTGGAATGCAAGCGTTGTCCCCTTCCTCCTGAAAGAGTGCTGCGAGATACCTTCTCCCGTCGCCTTGTCCCCGGCGGAGGAGATACTCAGAGTCTACCTTCTGAATTTTCCTTTTGACAAGTGTCGTTCCTCCCCGAGTCCCATCTTCTCCCGATGTTGTTATCTCTTTTCTCTCTCCGTTTTTGTTTTTTCTTTCCTCGCGCTGTGGGTAGTCACTTTTTCCGGCCATACGTTCCTTCTTTAAGTTTCCCCTTCGGGAAGTCGACGACGGGCACGCCTCTATGTATATTGTTCCTCAAATTGCGCTGAGCCGGAGCTTTCCCCTTTTCGGCTCGGTACACCGAGTGTAGCTTGCTTTTTCCTGAGACGGCTGTAAAGGAAGGACGATATCCGTCCTCCCCTTTTCTTTTCTTTGACCCTGCCGGGTATCCCCGCAAACAGCCCTTCCTTCCGCGCATGTTCTCCTCCGACCTTTGAATAAAAGATCGAAGTTCCGATTCCTTCCCAGAGGCCATTTGCAATGTTACACGGCTCTCCATCTTTTCGTCTTTAATTGCGAAAGGCTAGCTGAAGTGAGGGATCTCATTTCCTCCTTCAGCATTAAACTAAATATTGACTCATTTTCGGACGCCCATTTGTTCCTTTGCTTTTTTGGGGAACATGGAGCAGACTAAGTTCAATTTTACCTTCTTTTCCTCGCGTCGTTTGAGCGGCTCCGCGCTTGCTGACCAGTCCTCGCGGGAGTGTTGCTGTCATTTTTGCTTGGATCTTGTACACACCCTGTTTCTGCAACCTTTCGTCGCCGAGATGAGCCCCTCTCTCCTTGACTTCCTTTTCTGCCGTTTTCAACTACGCAGCCATAAATCCAGTCCCCCTGAACAACCTCTTCTTTTCTTCAACCCCCCCTTTTCCCCTGAGACTCCTCCCTCCTTCCACGTTTCTTGGCTGATACCACAGGAGACGGTCAGTTTTCGGTTCCCTCTGGCGAAGTTCGCCCGGCGCACCCCTGCCCAAGGTTTTTACCCCACCCGCCTGTTCCTTCTGCCGTCGAACAATGTAGAAGAGTAACTGCACACTGTACTGAAAATTCCTTTCATCCATACGGGGTCCTTCAGATCAACCCCTAGGACCGCTGTATCCCCAAATCCTTTTTTCTCTCCGGTGACACGGAATTTCGGTGACCCCGACTCCCCCGCGCACGTCTCCTCAACTTGGTTCACAGGAGAGGGAATTAGCTTATCCTTCTTTTAATCTCGGCCTGTCTTTTTTTCAGGTAAAGGGTTTGTAACCACTGCCATAGACTATTCTGGTCCCCTTTTCAGGTTCTGAGTCAGCATTAACCCTCTTTCCTTTCCACTTGGTCGCCCCTTTAAGCGTCGGCGCACCCCGACCCGCTTCGAGTGCGATGAGATGGCTCTCCCTGTTTTCCCTTTCCCATTTTCGTACCGATCCGCGCACTGGAATCTATTTCTGTTTTTTCAAACCGTTTTCTTTTCGGCCCTAGGCTAGAACCCGTCCTCAGCCCCCTCACTCTCTCTTTGAGTTCCCTTTAGGATCGGCTGGAGAACTGACCCGTTTGGGCCTACTGTGATCATTCTCGTCGAGCTCCCCCTTACGGACGCCGGCTCTCCCCCTTTTTCCCAAATCCCAAATTTTTTTCCCAGATGCCCTCTTTTAGTGTCGCTGAAGGAGTTGACTGCCTCTAGCACTTTCTTTCCCGCGGTGAGTTGATCGCTATGCACGATTTTCCTCCCTTTCTTCTTCTGGAGCCACGGGCTTGGGCCGACGATGATCTCCTAGCTTTTCACATCCTCCGTTTTTTCGCCCCCCCACCATGAGCCCTAGGTCCCCGGCCAGGGCTCCTTTTTGAAGATTATTATCTCGATCTCTGATCCGACCGCTTTCCCCGCTTGCTTAGCAAAGCCTAAATTCCTCGCCTATGGTTTCGCCCATGCCTCTTTCCCCCTGACTTTCGTTTCTTTTCCCGGAGGCGAAGAGTCCGCCCCCAAATTTCTGATCTCGAAAGCGCATTGGAAGGTGACCTTTTTTTGATCCCCCGCCTCTTCCCGACAGTGTATACAAAGATCATATGCCTCTTTTTAATGACCCGTCCCTTCACGCTGGGTCGCGCCCGATTCCTTCTTCTGTTTTCTCCCCTGTTGGTGCGCATCTTTGTTCTGGGAGCGTATCGGAGACTTCCGTGGACACAACGGCAGTCCTTCCCTTCTTTCGGACTGCACTGGTCTTGATTCCCGGACGTCTAGTCCTCCCTTCAGTTTTTTTGCCACAGGGTATGAATTCGGGTTTTTTTCCGTCCCAGGAGAGGACCGCTGCGTCTTTTCCCTCTTTTTCCGGTCCAACACACGACAGCCATGTAACCAGTCCCTTGACTTCTTTTCGCTGGTGGAACTTCCTTCCAATCCGCGTCAATGAAAACATAGTTTATGAGGCTTTGAGCGGTGATCTCCCGCAACTCCGTCACCGGGCCGCTCTTTTTTTTTTTGATCTATTTGGATTTATACCTCCCTTGCCTGGTCCTCTTTTTTGTCCCCGTAGTCAGGAATTTTCCGTGTCGAATCGTTCCTGGTTGTTCTAGCTCCAGTGTGGGTTCCCCCTTGGGTGCTTTCATATTTAACACGTTTCGACGCCGTGACCACCGGAACCTCCGACTCCTTTCGTTAAATATCCCTGGTATTCTTAGAGTTCGTCGATGGCGATGTGTTTACGAAGCTAGACCGGATTTTTTGATCCCCTTTTCCTTGCTTGAATCGGTGGCTGGCTTCGTTAAGGCCCCCGAGACTCAGTCTTCTGGTTCAGCGCGTCCCGTGGCCGACTTGGCCTTTTTCCATTGACCAGAGCGCCCCCAATTTCTCTTTTTCCATCCGGACGCCGCCGGGGCGTTTAATCCTTCTCGATCCAACAACGCCGTGCAATGACGCCGATCTTTTCGTAACTTGAGTCGCTACATTGGTGTCCACCCCTTTTTTCAAGCTTCAGAAAGAGAACTTTTTCGTCCTGACCTTCGCCGTCCTTTCGACAATACTTTCGTTCTTTTCAGGCGCTGCCCTTTCTCGCCAGGCTTCTGTTTTCCCCCCCAGATTTTTCGCCGGTGACATGCAATATGTCATATTTTGCCTTGCTTTTTCGAATCTTCTCACTTGTCGTCGGCGCCCCAATTTCTTTTTTTGCGGGGTTTCCTTGAATTGGGTATTACTTTTCTAGCTTCCTTAGTGACATCGACTTCTCGGCCCGTTGCCGAGTTGGAACCGGTGCCTCCTCCCTTTTTATATAACGTCTTCGCGCAAAATGTTCCTTGCAAGGTCTTCTCTCTCCTCGTTTGGATTTCCCGTATGTTTTTTCTTGGGACCCGTCGAGTCCTGGAAGAGAA
>Ga0179591_1284379_pt1 | contig 18244 bp, 26 predicted proteins | sample CZOMad2_1_08_16f_FD_182891 | JGI IMG/M metagenome (GOLD analysis project Ga0179591, IMG submission 182891) | Vadose zone soil fungal communities from Angelo Coast Range Reserve, California, USA - CZOMad2_1_08_16fungal (PacBio error correction) | ecosystem: Environmental > Terrestrial > Soil >... | reverse complement strand
TTTTCCCCCCCGCTAAGTTCCCCTGCCTACGCCATCGGTCTCGCTTAGCTTTGTCTTCTTCCAAACAACTCGAAGCGAGAGGATGGATTTTCCTGTTCGTCTTTTTCCGCAGCCCCCTTGACATTTGCATTGTGGGGTCGTACCCCCCCTCCGCCAATACCTTCTTTCTTTTCCCCGAAATCTGGATTCCCTCCATCTTATTTTACTACTGATTCTTCGGGCGACCCCTTGTCTTTACGATGTCCAATCCGCGAACCCCTACGCCCCGACATCGTAACTGGTTTCTATCTGGGTTTTTTTTCTTTCGGCCTATTTGCTCCTCACTTCAGGTTCTTTTCACCCTGGTTTTGATCTGCTTTGAATTTTTCTTTTGAAAATCGACACCCAAGCAGTTTCCTTTATGGGGCTGGGTTCTCCATACCCTCTTTCCCAGCCGCGTCCTTCAGAAAGACGTCCGTATTAGGGCGCTATTAAATCTGCCCACATTTCAAACACCCCAGGGTCACGCCTGCCAATTGGTTTTCAGGCCCAGCCTTTTTTAGATTTTCCCCCCCCCCTATTCACCCTGGATCCATAGAAAATCCGCCTGACCGGACTCATGAAGGACTCGTCACTCAATAGAGAGGGAGTTTGACTGCCCTTCTTCACCTTCTTTTTTTCCTATCAATTTCCGGTGACCTTGCACCGTCTTTCGCTTCTTCCTGATTTCGCGCGGCCATTCTTTTTTTATCCTTTTTTTCGATGTTTCTTTGTGGGCCATTATAAACACCGTTTTCTTTGCTTAGGGAGGAGGAAGCCCCCCCCCCCTTCTTTCCGTTGATTTCGACAGCGAAAAATACTTTGCTTCGAACCCCTGCTTTGCCCCCCCTTTTTCAAACTATAGTTGGACTGTTCAAATCACCTTCCGTCTTCCACCATCGTTCTCTGCGGAAACTTGATTTTTTTTTTTTTTTTCCCCCACAAGACCTTGTTTTATTTCTGAACGGCGTGAATGACCATTTCCCTTTTTTTTTAAACGACGCCCATTTCGGCGGCGGAGGACCCGTCTTCTCCCCTCTCGACCCCACGATCGGAGGATTCCCTTTCACTTGCCGCTGTTGGAAAATGCAGGTTTTTTTCCCCTCATTTTTCCCTTCGAGGGGGTTTGCCTCTCCTGAAGTGATGAATTCTTTTTTTTCTTTGCTTGTGTGTCACTTTTTCTTTCTTCAAGGTCAGCGGAACTGCCTCGGTCTCCGGTCCAACATTCTTATTTCTTGGGCGAGTCAGCAGTTTTTTTGTTCTTAGCCTTTTTTAGTGCCGCGCCGGTTAAGCCGACACCCGATGACTCCCTTTTAACCCCCCTTTTCTTTTTGTCATTTCCCCCCCCCCCCCAGTTGTTTTCCCATGTTTCCATCCTATTCGATTTCCAACAATCGGCTTTTATTTCAGCGGGTATGTCTAGTCCTTTCCTCCCTTATTTTGCGCAACCATGTCTCTTTTTCTCCTATTCCCCCTTCCCACGTCACTGAAGATGGATTATGGCTCTGGCCGGCCCCCGCCTTTTGCCGCCCCGATTTGACCTTTCCCATTTATGTTAAAGTCTTTTTTTGTTTTTTCGAACTCTTACACTGATTTCTTTCGTTGGGTGATCATTCGACCTCCTTTTCTTTCCAACCCCGCCGAACAGGCATACCTGTGTTTCAATGGCTGGTTCCAGCGAGGGTCGACCCTCTTTCTTTCCCCTTTCGGGCGCATATACTATGTTTGTCCCCCCCGACCCCCGGGTATGGCCCTCTCTTCATCCTCGAACTTGTCCCCCCCCCCCCAATCCCCCGTGACCTGATCAGGTTCCAAACGGGTCCTCATTTTCAACAACGTTTTTACTGCAAACTGCCTTATTTGAACCTTCGACCCCCTACGGCGGAGTTGCTTTTTTTTCCCTTGGAGTTTGCGCGCTTCTGGTTCGACATGGTTTTGAATTGCTTTCGGGATCCGACGCACACTTACCCCCCTTCCCGACTAAGACTGAAAGCACCCCCAGCACCTGGACCGAGACGGCCATTTTTTTGAAGCGGTAATAAGGGACCCGGGAGCTTTTTCCATTTTTTTTCAAGAACCCCCTTTCTTTTATTGATGGCGGGATCCAATCCCCCCCCCCCTTTTCCTTCAGACCCACCCACGCCGGCTTTATTTCGGATCTTTTGCGGGAACGTCATTCACGCCCCATTCGCTCATTTCCAGGAATTGTTCTGTTCGATCGCCCAAGGCCTACCCCCCGCTTAACGATCAAGTTTCCATCCTTTCCATTCCCCTCCGGAAAATCCCCCAATGCCAATGGACCCGGATCCTTTCGCAAACATTCTGAACCAATTGCTCAGTCCCTTTGTATCCCTCTTCTTTTCCTTACCCTCTCTTTTTTTTTTTTGTTTTTTTTAGAGAGGTGATCCAAATTCGAGGGGACGTCCTCATCATTTTTGCCCTGCGGGTTCCTTATTCTTTCCCAAATTGGAAATTTTTGTGGGGATTCCTGTTTTTTCTTTTGTTTCCTTTGATGTTCTTTGATCGGGGAATTTTGCTCCTTGCTATTCGCCATATAATGTTTCCCTTGAGGGGAAATTTTCTTCCCCTTTGGATTTTGACCCCCCTCCGTAAATACAATCTTTTGTCTTTCCCCTGACTTTGCCTTCCCCCCCCATGCAGCATGCGGTTATTCTGACGAAGCTTTATTCTCTGCTTTCCTCCCCTGCTATTACAAATTTTCCGCTGCGCTTGTTTTTTGAAGGTTTTCAGTCTTTTTTTTGGCCCCCTTTTCCTGATCATGAGATAAGGCAACCAAGACCCAAGACCAACCACCTTGCTTCCCCTTCCCCTTTCACTAGTACCCCCCCCCATTTTTCATCAGAAGCGCAAATTCCTTTTATTCCCCCTCCACACGCCTCGTTACTTTCGACCCCCAACCTCTGTCTTTTGATGAGAGTAGAACTTGTCCACATACTTCGTTTTCGACCGGATCCCCCTTTCCACTTGTAGACGGTTAACAAACGAGCGTTACAGGACACACTTCTTCGCGTGTCGGACCCCAAAATTTTCCGTGCCAACTTTGCATAGGGTTTTGCCCTTGACCCCCCGCGCCCGCTAACCATTTTTCTGCTTTCTGCCTTTTGTATTGCTGGAGGTTCGCACCCTTTTCCCCACTCCTGGCGAGGATCGAACAAAAGTTTTTTTGCCCCTTTTCCTTTAGTGCCAAAATGGGGCTGATCGCATTTCACTTTCCGCTTCCTTACCTAGTCCTTGGGGCGAACGTCCCTGAAAAAATCCCTTTTCACCAGGAACCCCCCCTTTACCGCACACACCATAGTTTCTTGAGTTCTTTAGCTCAGTCCGCTCACCCCGTCCCTTTTATTTGCGCACCTTCTTCTGACCCTTCATTTTTTTAATTTCAACCCTTGTACCATCGCTTTCAGTTTTTTCTTTTTCTGTTTTCGAGTCCTGTTAAAGAGGACCCCGCCGGGGCCGCGGTCCCAGACACCGAAGGAATATTGTCTCCTTTATCTTTTTTTTTTTTTTTTTTTTTTCCTTTTTCAGGTCCTTGATCTTGCCGTTTCAGCGTGAACACCTCGCCTTTCATTTCTTCTTCATAGGGTCAGGCAGTCCTGAATTTAGGGCCCAATGAGTTTACACAAGGCGTTTTCAATCTCCTTTTTTTTGGGTCTTGCCTCCCTCTTGTACTTCATGTGGTGTCGAGATTCTCGACAAGTAATCCTTTGGTTCGAGGCGGGCCATCCCTTTCTTAAGAACAAGGATGTTGTAACCCATTTTTTCCCAAGACAAATGAAAACCCAAGATGCGTTTTCTAATTTCTTTTCCTGACTCCCTTTTTCCTTTTTTTCTTTTCATGAGCTGAGGGGGGGGGGTTTTTTTTGCTCCGAAAACTTTTTGTTTTTTCCTTCTTGGTCCCCCAGGTGTCCCATGTGGTTCCCTACATATTTTTGTCGTCGGATTTTTCCCCTTTAGTCCGGCCTCATCTTTCTTCCCCCAGCTCGAAAACGTTATGCCCCAAATCCAGATTCTTAGTCGACAATTTGCCCCCTTTTCTGATCCCTGGGAATTGGGGGTCGCGTTACGTCTGCATCCCCGTTCCTTTTTCGTCTTGGAAGAAGGCCATGTTCCTTTGACACTCCCCCTCTTCTTTTGAGTTTTTCCTATGTTCCGTAGCATTCGCTTCCATGCAAAAAAAAACAACCCCCCCCCCCATTGAGTTTTTTTTTTTCCATTTGAACGTTGTTATCCTCTAGAGAAGACCTTCGATTTTCCTCCCCCCCTGACCTTTGGCAGAGGTTTCCTTCCCCCTTATTTTTTTTTACCGGTCTATGACCTGCCCCTCTTTTTTTTCCCTCTTAGCGTTCAATCAAAGACCTGGACCCCCCCCGTTTTGTTTGCCTGTCTTTTTCACACGGAAAGCTTTTCAACCCTGCCCGGCTGCCCACCCTTTTCCGTGACCCCCCTTCGTTAGAGAAATGAGTGTGCTTTAAGGCGTCCTCCCTCCTCGTACCCTCCATTTTCCCCGATGTCTTTAGTTTTTTTCGGTCAATTCTTAAGCTTTTTCGGAGGCACACCCCTTTCCTTCAATCCCCCTGAAAGTCCCACCCCCTGTCTTTTTTTGCTTGCTCAAGGGATGGTCGGGGAAGCTTGTTTCGACCCCCCCTCTTTTGAGTTTTCGACCATATTTACCACTTTTCTCCGGCTGCTGAGAAGGAGCTTCTAATAACTTTCTTTAACGAGTTCGGGTTTTATGCATTCTTTAGTCCCTTTTCGAGGTGATTTCTTGATCTTGTGCGTTTCAGCTTATTCTTTTCTCTTATTTTTCCCGTCATCAGCGTGTGGTTTGTTCCTTCCTCATAATCTTTCCTCCCCTCTTCCGGGGGCCCCCTAAGCCACCGGCTCTTGGCCGACTTGGCAGAATGTTTTTTGGCATGAGGCCATTCACCCCTTCCTGGAAAGCCCCCCTAGGTCCCCTTTTTGCGGCTATTTCGAAGACGAATTTTTGACTCTAACCTCATGGACTGTTTCCTCCCTTCGCAAATCCGGATTTGCCCGATCATTACATTTCTCACTCCCGCATCCGGTCCTTTTTACCTTTTCGGCCTTTCTTTTCACGACGATTTCCCCCCTCAGTTTTTTTTGGACCCGGACCCCCCTTATACCATGGAATCTTCACTTTTCTCTCAATGCCGCCGGGCGCCAACGCTCTATTCTGGCCTTCTCCCCAATTCCTGGTTTGTTTTCCAACCCTGTTGAATCGGCTTCCTTTTTTCCCAAGCTGCCGTTTTTCCCATACGCACACCCTCTTTCCCGTTCTTTGAGTGGCTATCTACATTTCTTCGCTTTCATTCCCGGACGTCTTCTTCTGAACGACTGGCCCGTTTCCAGGTACTCCCCCCCCCGCCCAAGGTTTGCTTCTTCTCAAAGCAAAATTATTACCTTTTTGTCTCCGAAACCCCCTTATGAGCGAACCTGACGGAACTAGTCCTAATCGCGTGCGTTTCTTTTTCTCCCGTTTTCCCCCGTCAATTACTTTTCTGTACTCCCATCCTTTCCTTCCTGAGGACCCCTGACCGTACCCCCAATTTTTGATCCTTTTGGCCGGCTTTATTCCTAAAATCCCCAAGGGCTGGTTATCCTTTTCCCCCTCCTTTTGACTCCCTTTGTCGCCGGACCCTCCCCCCCCCAGGAACCGCCTACCATGACAAACATGAATTGACAAATTGCAAATGTTCCTTCACCCCTTTCTTTCAATGAAATCGTTGCGGAAATCTCAAGCTCTCCTTTTTTCCTTCGGCTTTCCCCGGAGATTCCCAACTTCTCTTTTGTTTTTTCCTTTTTATGACGTTTGGCCCTTCCCCCCCCCCCCTCAATTACCCTTTTTTTTTCTATGAAAAGCCAGTCTTGAGATTCGAACCCCGTTCTATTCCTTGTTTTTTTTTTTGAGATAATCCTTTTTCCCACCACCCCCCCTGTTTTTTATTCTTCCATAGAATTTGGAGATTTTTATCATGTTTCCATCATTGTGCATTACTCTCCTTAACGGGCTGTCGCCTTGTGTTCCAGTTCTCCCCATGGGACGCATTCAGGGCTCTGCCTCGGATACGTCAACTGTTGTTTTTTGCGATTCCTGTCGGGGCGCCTTCTGACATTGTTTCTTCCCCTTTCCTTTGATTTGCTTTTTCCCAGATGTTTCAGCACCTGCGCCTTGTTAATCCTACTTCAGATTAAACAAATGAAATTTCGGTTGATTTTTTTGCTGACTGCTTTTCTCCTTCCTAGATTTGATTCTCGGTAGTATGGGAGTACCCCTGTCTTTTCTTTTTCATCTCAGTTCCCCCGCAAGGAACTATTTCGGGGTGAATTTTCGTCGGCTGGTGGCCTTCTTTTAAGAACCCCCCGCTTTTTTTTTGAACGATCAAGGCCATTCTTTTTTTTTTTTCCGTCGTGCCGATGTGATGGCACTTTCTTTTTGAGCACGACACTCGTCATCAATCAAACGTTTTTTCCATTCTCTTTTTTTCCTGGCGGCGCTCGGTACCACCCCCCATGTTCGTCGACCCTTCTTTTTTTCCGAACCGATCAGAAGCCTGCTTTTCCCCCGCGTCTATTCATAGACCGGAACCTTCCACCCCCCCTTTTTTTTGGATAAGGTCCTCTTAAAACTCCCCTTTTCTGGTCACCTCTACTTTCGCATCCGGGTTCCCATTTGAACCCTCCCCATTCTCTTAGTGGGCGGAATTGATGTGTCCTGTTGGATGCGCTTGGCTCATGTGTGTATGACTTTTGGTGCTGCCTTCCCTTCTGTATCTCCCCCGAGCCAAAGTCACGACCCCCCGACGTTTACACTGCCCTCGAAACTCCGCCTGACTGAAATCTTTTTTTTTTTTTTCTCGCTCGAATCGCGTTAACAAGAAACCGACTTCTTTCTTTTGGCAGTGGGAACCAAATCAAAATTTGCATTCCGTTTCCCAGCCCCCTTTTCTGTATTTGGCGCTTGGCCTGGCATTCCATTTCTACTTTCTGATTCGGCCCGTTAGTTAAGGTATTTGCTGTCGAACAGGCCTTAATTTTTCTCCCCCCATACTTCCCCCCCCCGACGGCCGTAAATCCAACAACATGGACCTTACCCCTGTTTGGGCGAACCCCCCCCCCCAGGCTTTAACTTACTAGCTTCCACGGTCCATATATTTTCCATCCTTTTTTTTTTAGTTTTGAGATTATTCCCTTTCATGAGAGTACTTTTTCCCCCACTGTTTTTTTTTGAGCCATTTCTGGATTGGATGTTTGTTCATTTCCTCTGTTATGGCGCTGATGTTCTTCCGGGGAAAGCTGTTTCCTTGGCTCTCCTCCCACTCTATGTCGCGCCGAATGAGAGTTGAAATTGGCAAGGAGCATTTAGCAATCCTCCCCTGCCTTACCTTTTTTGAGTGTTCTTTTCCTTGATTTTTTTTTCTTTCCAGCCCCCCATGCGGTTATTTTTCCGAGTTTCCCTTCATTCCTCGCCCGTATACGCTTCAGCCTTTTAGAGTCGTTTTTTATCTTTGGAAGTGTTTTTTATATTTTTCGGCGCTTCCCTTTCTTACAGTATGTCTTTCCTAAGACGAGCCGTCGGAACCGCTTCCCCCTCCTTTTTTTTTTGATCCCCCCGTTCCGAACTTCCGCCCCCAGTTTAGTCGACGGTACCATTCCAGTTTATTCTTCTTTTCTGAAAAACTGGCCATTTTGAAATCTGAGTTGGATGCAGGACCCCCGTCCCTGTGTTATTTCTTTTAAGTGCCCGTGTAGGAAGTGTGATGAACCGCTTTTTTGACGCAATATTCTTGATTCGTCCATTGCCGTCCCTTCCCCTAGAGGCTCACTCACTTACCATCCTCTCTCTTGCCAGGATACCATCTACTCGTTGCGGCTGTCTTATGCCCACCCCCCCAAAGTTTCCTTCCCTGCTGTGGACTGAAGTTCCTCGTTGTTTTCGCCCCCCCTAGCTTTTTTTGAACCCCCCCCCCCAAGGAGCGGGCTTTCCCTTTTTTTCCCCTTATGGACTGTTCCCGAATAACCGTCCGCGCCTTGCGCTTTCCCCCCAAAATTTTCCCTCCTGGTGGCGTGCCAATTTTTCTGATTTCTTTTCCTTACGTTTTCCCCCGGCCGATGTGTTTCCCCTTCCCCAGTCCCCTTGCTATGTTCATTATTCCGGCAGCGCCCCGACATCGTCGACCGCACCAGGAATTTTGTTCTCTAATATGAGCTTCGCCATACATTTCGAATTTTCTCGTCCTTGTTGTGACTGCCCTCCGTAGGATTTTTTTCAACCATGCCTTTTTCGATCCCCCGAAATCCTACGTAATCTTTTCTTTGGATCCATTTAGGCCCGTTTCGGGACTTTGGCGCGCGTTCTTCTTTCCTTCCTTTTTTTTGGACGCCCATGACATCAGGAAATTGTTGATTTTCTTCTGCACTTCTCTGATGTTTTATTGGCTTCCTTCGTGAAAACACCGACGCCGTTTTTCGTGACATCGAAGGGCCCTCATGTCCATTTTTTTTTTTCAACACCCTCTTCACTTTTAGGCAAAATTAGCTTCCAAACCCCCGTTGTGCTCATTTGGGTATTCTCCAAGTCAACCAGTTTTTCGCGGCGCGGGCGTCTTCATCGAAGTTCCCACTTTTTCCTTGTTTGTCCCCCACCACCCCAAATGACCAAAAAAAGCTTTGCGTTTTGTTCCTTCCGCCGGTTGGTTTATGCGTCCTTCTTCCTTCATTGTACTTTTTTTTTGCCCCATTTCCGCCCGATTTGCGGTGTAAGTCCCATTTTTTCAGCTGGTCTTCCCGGGTTTTGCTTTTCTACACTTTCTTTTGTTCCAAGTTTTCGCATCTCCCCCACAGCTCTCCCCATTATCCCCCCCATTCCCCCCCCCCCCGCCAATTTCGCTCGCCCCTCCCCCGCGTCATTCCCTGGAAAGGCGGGTCTCGTTGCGCTTTCCTTGCATTTTTTTAATTTGGATTGCATCTCTCGTACATTTTTACCTTGCTGCGGCCTTTTAACCCCCCTCCCCCCTCGGAATTTTGGTGGCGTGACGCTTTTTGTTCCCATTTTCCCCGATATTCTTTCTCAAGCATTTTCTCCCTCGCGGTTTTTTAAATCTTTTTATATGTTTTTTTTGACTCCGTTTTACTGGCGGGCTATCCCCTAACCTTGACCTTGAAGGCCATTCCATTGGGACGCTTTTTCTGTAGACTGCGCGCGGGGCATTTCTTCTCTCTCCCACTCCCCTGAACGGTACCGGGATTTTTTTTTCTTCCTTTCCTCCCCCTTACCACTGCTCAATCTTTTTTTTTTCACCCCTTTTTGGCACGGCATCTCCTTCCCCAGCTTTTCGGTTTGAGCCCTTTCTTCTATAGAAATTTTCCCCATTGCTTCCTTACGTTTTTATTCTTAAGTTCCGTCTTTCCCTCCCTTCCATCCCTTGAAAATTCAGTCCTTGAGCCCCTTCTTGATCCCGGGATGTTCGTCAATCATTCTTCCTACCCCCCCCCCTGAAAAGGGTCTTCCCGTTTTTTCCCCTCTTCCCATTTTTTTTTCCCCTCCTCACGCTTCACGCTTCGTGAATCGCCCTCTTCCTAGTGATTTCTGGGTTCCTTCCTTGATGCTGTTTGGAAGCCTTATTTTTCCTTTTCTTTTTTTTTTTTTTTTTTGAGATTCTTTTCCAGTCGTGACTTTAATTTTTAAGGTTACCCGGATCGGGCTTTCCCTCTCTGATTTATGAGGCCATTCAAAACCTGTTCCGCCCTGAGGACTTTTTCCTTCCTTTTCGAACCTTCTAACTGCAGGACCCTTGTCCTTTTTTGAAGGGTAGTGACATCCCCTTCTCCTCCCTTTCTCCTTGGCTTTCCTGGCTTAAAGTCCACCCTTTCCGGAATGTTTTCCACTGGTTTTTAATTTCCCCTCTTTCACTACGCGGGGTCATCCCGAAAAAAAAAACTTTTTGACCTCCCCTCCCCCATGGTCTTTTCTCTCCTCGCGAGTTCTGCACCGCGTCGGACCTCCCGAACACCCCATTAATGCAGGTTCGTTCCCACACCAATGGTTTTTGATAGTTTTGAGTCCTCTTTCCCTTAGACCCGTCCCAAACAACTCCGTTTATTTAAGTCTTCGTGGCTCCCTTGCTTTCCCCCATCCGTGTGGCTCGTCATTTCCTCTTTTTACGTCTTCCTTTGGGTCTTCCAACCGTCCCCGTGCGTAATGTATAGACCCGCCTGGGCTTTTTTTTTTTTGCTTCTTCAGCAGCGATCAAACCTTCACCTTTTTGCGCCAATACGAAATACTCCTTTTTTCGGCCTCATGTACCCTTTGACCTTTTCCAACCCCTCCCCACCCTCTGTCTTTTTATTCCGGGCCCGCTCTTTTTTTTCCCCTTGCTTTATCCCTTTCCAGTAATGCCTGCGTGACCACGCGCCGCCAGACCCTCCCCGCGATTTGATTTGACTCCCTGGGGCTTTGGGTCATTTTACGGTTTCGCTTTCCCGTTGGTGTCCTTTACAACACGGGGACCCCCCCCTGGGCTGGGCTTTTTGCCCCGTAAAAATATGGAACTTGGCCCAAACTTGTTCCCCCAATCCCCCCATATCGCTTTTTCCCGGTCCATCCCACCAACTCAAATCTTTTTTTTAACTTTTCCCCCCCTCTTTTCAACCCGGCGCTGCAAACGGCCTTTTGGTTTTCATTTCGTGTCCTTGGACCCCAACTTCCTTTCTTTTTTCGGTGACGCGAAGGCACTTCCCCTTCTCACAATTCCTTTTTTTCGCGATAAAATATAGTCCAAAATGACGTGGACCTTTTTTTCCCCTCCTGGCATTGCCTTTTTTTTTTTCTTGGTTTTTTCCATCGGGTTGTCCCAAGATCATGGATTTCCGTCCTTCCCCGAAAGGATTAGCGTTTTTCTGGGGGGTAATCTGAAGGAGGTCCGTCCCCCGCGTTTTTCCCATCGCTACGCTCCCCCAATATTCTGTTTTCTCAAGGTCCTTGTTGCTCTTACCCATGTGATTCTCTCCCCTGGAACGAAGCACCTCCCTCCGTGATCCCCCCGGCTTCGGCACCGGTGCTTTTTTCCTTCTTTTAAACCTTTGGAATGTCCAATCTCCCCTTCCTTTCCACAATGACGTCCATTCTGGACCTGCTGATTTGCTACCATGATTTCCAGAGATTTTCCTTTGCTTCAAAACTTTATGGTTTCTGCCCTGTTTTCTCTCGTCGTCCCCCTCCTTTGACCTCTTTGACTCATTTGACCTTGCCTTTAAACCCCTTTCGACCGTCAGACATTTTGGGGCCCTCCTAAATTTTATATTTGTTTTTTCGTAGCCATGTGCGTTTTTCTTTGATCATAGAACCCCCATACTTTCCCCTCTTCTGCATCCCCGGTTTCAAGATGGCTTTCGACCCTTCTTCCAGTCACTCCCTGAAATCCTCTTTTTTTTTTGGTCCTTAAAAAGCCTCAGCTTCTGTTTTATTTCTTCAATCTTACTCTCCGGACCCCCCCTTTTTCGCCTTTAGACCCCAACCATTGTCCTTTTTTTTTCCTGGCAGTTTCTAATTAGCCCTTTTCCCTTCTTTTCCCTCTCTCGTGCGCGTTAGATGGAGTCTTTTTGCTGTCTTTTTTCGGTTTCCTCCCCTGATTTTTTTTTTCTTCACGGTTGGCTTTCGTAACCATTCCTTTTATTTTTTCCGTATCCTGATCCCGTTTCTCAACAAAAAGTTCTAAACCTGTACCTCACGCTGATCTGTAGTCCGGCTCTGCGACGCGTCTTTTTTGCTAACCCTCCCCCCCTCATGCTGCTTTTGAAGACAAAATACCGGTCCTTACTCCACGTTCATTTTCGGACGATTTTGCGGTCCGCCATGGCCTTACCCCTCTTTTCTGACGTTTGTATATGGGCCGATCGCCCTTTTGAAGAACGCCCTCCCTCCTCCTGCCGCCAGACGCATTCATTCACACACCAATTTTTTGCCCAAGGTTTCCTGCGGCAACCTTCTTCCCCCTCCCTCTAGAAATTCTCCTCTAGTTTAATCCCTTCCGTTTTTGTGGATTCTACTTTGTTCCCCCCCCGAGTCCTGTTTTCCTTTTTTTCTTCAGGACAATTTGATTGGCAAGGTGGGGGATTTCCGGATTCTGGGAGCGGCAATTATGTTCTTTCCTCCCTGTGTATCCACCTTGGCTCTTTTTCTGCCTAAATGAGTCTTGCAATGAGCTGGGGAAAAATGCTTTTTCCCATTTTTTAGGTCGTTTTATACTCACTCCCTCTGTGTGTATTATCTTCTTTTTTCAGATTTTTTCGGTTCCTTTTTCTTGTAGCGTTCCTGCTCTCTTCCCCTCATCACTCTTTCTCAGCGTGAGTCTAGTTTTTCCTTTTTCTTTTCTTCTCCCTCGTTTCCGCGCTCCGATTTGTGATCTTGCCTTTTTTTTCTAATTTCCCAAGCCCCCCCCTTCTCACACCCACAGTTAGATTTCTTTTGACTGCATCAGGTCAACTCCCATACACTTCTTTTGTCGTCTTTTTCAACCTGAGCCTTGAGAAACTCTCTTTATTTTGCCCTGGACTTCTTTTTTCCGGACCCGTGACCACCCCCCTTTCCCTTTCTTTCCTGGTAGCTTAAGATTCCTCGCTGGTCGCTTCTGTGTCTTGTTTCCCCCCCCCACCAACCATAGTATATGGGTTTTTCATCCCTGTTCTTTGTTTTTGTTTCGCTGAGGATGCGGGCCCTCTTTCTTACGGATTTTTTGGATTCCGAGTTCGACTTTTCACCCTCCCTGCCATGTGCTCCTTTCCCCCAGTTCTCCACCTCATCAATGGCGTTTTCAATCGGGTTTGACGTTTCGCTGTTTTCTCTTTCCCCGACCCTTCACTGCCTTTGTGGCGACCCCACGTCTTTCTCCCTTCCACTTTTTTTTTTTTTCCCCAGGTAAGAACTCCCCCCCCCGGTGACCTACTTTTTTTGACTTCCCCCCCATACAGTACGTCTCTGTTCGAAACTGGATTGCCCCAGTTGGTGAATTGTTAACCTGTGCAATTGGTTAGACTGAACCCCTCTCCCCTTTTTTCACAGAGGTATTCCTCTTTTTTTTCTTTTCGTAGTTTCGTGCGTAGATTTGGACACATCCCCTTTTGTAATCTGATACCCTGTTGGGACTCTGCCCCAGCCCTAAGGCTTACCTCCGCTTGGGCCCGTTGTGCGTTTCTCCTCCTTTAATTGTTAACACCCCTCGCCTGGCTCCCCCCCCAGGTATTCGCCTCGTTTCCCCTATTGGTGATTCGTGACTTCTTTTCCCCCCCCATTGGCCACACAATCTATGCCATCTCCTGCTTTCTTTTTCCTGTGGGTCGATCCTGACCCCCAGATGACCGTTTCCCCCTCCCCCCCCGGCGGCGGGGCCTGTCGACTTTTTCGTTCCTGTCATTCCAACGCCCCCCTTTTTCCCCTGACCCTATGCTTTGAAGCGACGGGTTTTCCGGGACAGTTTTTTTTTTGAGTCTTTTTTTTTCCGCAACCCTCATTTCTTTTGCTGTTTTTCCATTCAACCATTGTGTCAACCCTATTTTTTTTCGTTGTCTTTTTCTATTCTTGTACAGGAAGAAATGTCTCCCCTGACCCCTTATTAATTACAACTCCCCCGCTTCCTTCTTTTTTCTCCCTCCTCCTCAGTCGGGCTAAGAGCGGTCCTGCGTTTTTTTTTTCTGTCTTTTGGAGTCAGGCGCCTTTTTCCCTCAGAACATGCCACGGATCCCTCCTTTCGATTCTTTTGACGATTTCCTAAGATATTTTTCCCCCTTTTCGTACTTCGTAATTGCGCCCCTTTAAATTTTTTTTTTTTTTTTTTTCTTTGTGTCGAAGAAGACGACTTTCCGTTCCGACCCTTTCTTCCGCCGTGACCTGATTCCTCCAACCCTCAGACTGCTTTTCCATTTCCCAATAGTTTTTTTCGCGATCCCAAACCACTTTCCCCCTTTCACCCGTAGTGGGTGTGCGGCTTCTTCCCCTTCCCGTTTTCCACGCCTTTTTCGATCAACCGGTTTTTCCCTTTCCTTTTTCATGAGTTCGAGGCCAAGACTCTTTGCGGTGCGACTCTCGCTCTTTTTAGAACCTTCCGGTTTCTTTTTTTTTTCCTTTCCTTTTTTTCTTCGTGGATTGTTCTCTTCCTCCAAGTCTCTGCAACCTAAGGGATGCTTTCTTTTTATCCATCCTGGCGGCCTGGTCTTGGTGAAAAGAGAGGCGTTCCCTCCATGCCCCAGGTAGCGGCGTCTGACGAGACTTTCCCCATCGTCCCGCTTTTTTAAGGGGTTGTGCCTGTTTTCAATCCCTCCTTGTCTCAGGGATGGCTCTCATTTTTTTTTCCCGGACATATATATATCTTTCCTTCATTCCTCCTTTTGTTTTTTTGAGATCCTATCTTCCACCGAACAGTCCCCTACTTTCATTCTCCATTGACATGGCGAATGCCGTCCCCCCTTTCTTCCTTTTTCACACCTGTTTCCCCTGGAAGCTTTTTTCTTCATTTCTTTTCAGACCCTGCGACCCTTGTTCCAGACCCTTTTCCCTCGATACCCAGGATTTCGAACGATATGGCTTAAATCCTTTTTTCCACTCTTTTTTCGACTGGCGTCCCCTTCCCGGCAAGCCCTGCTCCTTTCGATCTCCGAAAAAATTTCCCCGACCTCACATCCTTCAATTTCTCGGAGGTTTCCAGACGCTTTTTGCGGCTCTGTTTTGTTAAGGTAGCAAAACCTGGTTTTTCTCGTCGGTTGTTAAGTTTGTAGGCACCACGTCACACCACCAGTTTTAGGGTTTTTCCATAGCCCCAGATGCTCTTTTTTCCGCTTGTTCTGGTCGGACGGTGAATTCTTCTTCCCCAACAATTTACATGTCTCCGACCCTCGCCAATCGGCTTCTCCCGCAGATCTTCCACCTATTTACTTCTCCCCCCAATACTGAAATAAGAATGTTTTTTTCCTTTCTCTTCCTTTTCCCCTCCCCCTATAGATGTCGTTTCTTCTTCGTTTTTCAAAGAAGTACTCAATACGGAATTCCCCTGAACTCCCTTGCCCCCTTCCTTTTTTTCCCCCCTGATGACCGTTTCAGTTTTTTTCTAAGTCCGGTTTTTTGGGAATGTAAACGTTTCGGCTCTTTGCTTTTTTTTTCTTCGGAACCTTCCAGGAATACGCCCATCTAGATCTGGAATTTACAAAATTCCTTTTCAGAACCAGCCTATCTTTTTTTTTTTTTTTCGTTTCCCATTCCTCGCACGTCGCGAGTTCCCCACTTTTGCCAAAAAGATTATTTGGGTTGTTCATGAAGTTTAAATGCCAAATAATTTAACGTTTTAAGAGGACTCCCCTTTACGGACAACGTTATTTCATTCTTTCTTTTCAATCGTACATGAACGCTAACTGGACTTCTCTTAATTCTCATGTGGTTCCCTATCATTTCCTTCCCTTTCTTTTCTGGAAAAACTACCTTCAGTCGATGTTTGTTCACATTTTTTTTTCCTTTCGTTCCAATGGTCTCAGAGCTGCGCCTTCGATTGTGGCTTTCGTTTTTTTCTCCTGAGGGCTTTTTAAGAAAGTTTTTCTTTTATTTTTTTTCCCTGGATACAGGCCTTTCCATTAAGCCCTTTTTTTTCCCTTCACTCCATCCGCTATGTTAGGATGCGGTCCACCAATTTCCCTCATACTCTTCCCCTCTTCCCCCCACTCCTTTGCCCCTTGGATGATGCAACTTGACGCCTTCCCCTTCTTATGAGCTTATTGGGCGTCACAATTTCTTGGAGCCTCTTCTTTCAGGCTCCCAAGTGGTTTACGTTTTTTTTTTCTGTAACATCTGCAGTTATCCCAGCCAAGATTTTGCACGCTCCGGATTTTGTTTCCTCCGCGATTGCTTCCCCTTCAGTTTTTTTTCACTCCTGCATCACCCTCCACATTCCCCGGCTCACTGTCCAGGGCGGTCTTAACTGGTCTTCCCAGGGCGCATTACTTTTTTTTCTCACCGCATGAAGTATGCCGTGTTTTGCAACGTCCCCTCCACTTCCCCCCTCCAAACTGGTTCCTGGGATACTTTCCTCCATGTGCCCCGTTCTCTCCCTCGACGATTTTTTGACTTCGGACCCATCCTGCGGGTAGGTTAATTGAACCAGTTTCTTCTTTTGTTTCCCGTTGTCGATTGTTCCCTGTTTTTTTCTCGCCCCCCCATTCTTATTCATCGAGCTTCCCACACAATCTCCACATGCCAGATTTTTTTGCAACGTCCTCTTCCCATTTTCTTTCCGGTCACGCCTTTCTCAGGCTCACAAGGACATTTTGCCCTTCCCCCAGAAAATCCCTTTACCCGGTTAGAACACGCCGTGCCCATGGACTTCGTATGGTAAGTAATGTCCCAAAAGGACCTTCCTCCCAAGAAAGAAATCTTCAGCGTATTTCGCCAAGTTTTGGGAATTTTCAGCTTCACCAGACAATAATGAGTCAAGTCCGCAGGACAACACCCTGAACAAGGGGAAATAGGAACTGCTTCAACCCTCTTCCTCTTTTCGAAATGGGGGAGCAGTTCCCTTTCTCAATCAGTTTCTTGTCTTTCTCTTAAGCTAAGTTCATCATTTTTCCGCGAAGAGGCCCATTTTGAACGGGGTGCTTGCCGGAGTATGGGTGTCTCAGTCTGTTCTCTCTAGCGGTTCATTCGGTCGCCATATACATGGGGATTCTTTCCCGGTTTTTTTTTTTTTTTTTCCCCAACCAAAGGGCCCCATTTGTAATTAGAGCTTCGACCCCCCGTTTTTCCGGAAATTGATTTTCTTTAACTCCCCAAGCATGAGTGTGGGTCTCGATCGCTTGTCCCCGTGTATCCGCTCCCTGCTGCGCCGTCTCTGCAGGTTCTCGTTTTGTTCTTGCTGATGAGGGATACGGTAAAAATCCTGGTTCCGTCAGGACCTTAGGACCCCCTGTGAGCCATCCGTCCCCCTTTCAGCACTTACTCCCCCCTTTCCACGGCGCGTTGATTGTCGAATTACCCCCCCCTTCCCTCAGTGACCACGGTGCCAGTTGTAGACCGGAATCAGGGTCCATGATTTTTAAGGGTCTCGTTTTTTCCTTTCGACGAGTTGCAAGGAATTATATGATCGGTTTTTTGCTTCTTGGGGGGGGCTGTACTTCCTTTTTTTTTTCTTAAGTTTCCCCACCCTTTATCTTCTTGCGTTGAGCTTTGTTTTTTTTTTCGCATTTGCGCGTCAGATGGAATTATGTTCATTCTTGATTTCGATAGGATGATACAACCGTTTCGAATTCCCCTGCACTGTGGCCGAGCACCCCCGTTCGACTCAATGGGATCCCCGTGCCAAATTTTTGCTGCTTCGCCCTGATTTCATAGACCCTGAGTAATTTGGTTTTTACATCAGCCCCAGACAGTTTCCGCCCCCCCTTTTCGCTATATCCGTTTTTTTCTTCCATCATCAGTCAGCCCTTGTCCATCCCCCTTCTCATTGTTTTTGTCAACTAGTTCTTGATTTCAAATGCTTTGTAGCTTTTCCCCCCCCCCTGTTTACCATCCTTAGGCGATTTTTTTTTTTTCGGTTCGAGCCATGTCAAGATGGATCCTGGGTCCTTCCTCCCCCCCCCCCTCAAGGAACCTTTTGCCTCCTTTTACCTCCTGTTCGGTTGTTTTTGATGTTTTCCTCTCCGTCCTTTGAACCCTTGCCCACTCTCCCCCTTCCTGCAGCATTTGACGGTCCACCCCCCTTTTTTGTTCACTTTCTTCAATTTTTCGTGATTTTTTTCCTTACTTTCATTGTGTCGGGAGATCACCCGTCTTTCTTGACCCCCCCCGTTTTTTTCTGAGGAGAGGTCGTTCGCTTTTCCCTCCTTTCCAGGATCCAAGCCTTCCCCCTGAAACTCCAACCCCCCCATCATTGTTTGCACTTTTTTTTTTGCGGTCCTTTCTCGATTGCTTTCGGTTTCTTACAACGATTCTTTTTTGTTGATCCTCCTTCACCTTTTCCCCGTCGGTCGGTTGCCCCCTTTTCCCCCTTTTTTTTTCCGTTCCCCTCAGCAAACCCTTTTTTTTTTTTCAACGTACTGACCCCAACTCACACCGTCTTTTTCTTTGAGATCTGATAAGGGGCGGGGTTTCTTTCGCCTTCGCTCATTCCCCTATGTATTTATTATGGACGAAGAAATGAGGCCGGACCCAACT
>Ga0179591_1279785_pt1 | contig 18244 bp, 17 predicted proteins | sample CZOMad2_1_08_16f_FD_182891 | JGI IMG/M metagenome (GOLD analysis project Ga0179591, IMG submission 182891) | Vadose zone soil fungal communities from Angelo Coast Range Reserve, California, USA - CZOMad2_1_08_16fungal (PacBio error correction) | ecosystem: Environmental > Terrestrial > Soil >... | reverse complement strand
ACATGATGCCTCGGCCCATCAGACCGACATCCGCCGGATCGACCCTTTTTTTTTCAAAGTGAGCGTCATCGCGGGCCGATGTTTTTTCCCCATTCATAAATGCCCTCTCTAAACCGGCCCCGAAACCCTCCCCTCCTCCTCTCTTCGATCGTTTCCCACTAGGGTAACAAGAAGGGCTTCAGACGTGAGTAGTACTAGCCCCCCTTCCTTCTCGAGAGCTTCCCACGATCCGAGGCTTCGGGCCCTTCCTTCCCGCAGTGATAGGCGCCATTCTCGGGTTTTCTTGCGGCACCGGCTCCCGTCTGCCCGAGGTTGACGCTTCGGATTGTCCGATCGGCAGATAAAGGCTGTTCGTTTGAAGGTGAACCGACTATTTTTATGCATAGAGCACTCTGCTTTCCTCACCAAAGATTCGTAAAAAGATGGTGACTTTTTGGCTCGGGGTGTGGGGGAGGTACGTACAGTCTGATCATCGCGGCCAAGCTCTTTTTCTTAAGTATTGCCCCAAGTTTCTTTAGGTCGTTCCCCCCCCATATGCACGGATGCGGACGTTCAAGACGCGTCGGATTTTATCTCCAGTGCCCTTTGATTTTAAAACCACCCGGACTTTTCGACTTTGTACGGTCCTCGCCCCCAACCGGATCGGGGCCGACTTGGCAGATTATAGCTCCCTTCTTTGAAGACCTAGACACTGCCCAAACGGCCGGCTTGTAGTTCTTTTTCTTGGTGTCGTTTCCACTCACGTTAAAGTTTCCCCCTTCGTCGCCGGACAGACAGTAATTTACCCCTCTGAGATCCGACAATCGGACTGCCTCTTCAAGTCCCTTTTCTTTCCTTAGTAAATGCGGGAGCAACTTAACCACATGTCCCCTTCGGGAGCATGGCGATGATGTTCCTTTTCCCCGTTCTGAACGATTCGACAGACTGCGGACGCTCTCTTTATCCTGACTTCCCCCCATCTTTCTTTAGTCGGGTAATGTCGTCCGTTTTTTTCTTCTCAGAGCTCGTTCCGGTCACTTTCCTCTGCAACTTCTGGCAGTACCCCGGCGAGACGCCCCCTGAGGAGTCATACCACGGGTCCGCTTTCTCAAGCGTCTCTGATTCCCTCGACTCCGTCCCATCTTGAACGCCGCCCCATCCTTCCCCGAATCCCCCCCCTACACGCGGCATGACCTTCCCCTTCACATCGCCGGCCAGTTTTTCGAACCTCGAAAGCCCGACCATTTCTTCAGTTCCCCTTCGTCTCGGTTACTTTTTTCGCCTCACCTCCTCCCCCTCCTCAGAGTACTCCTTCCTCCTCCAACACTGGGCGACGTCCGGAGTCACTCTCTTATCTTGAATCGTTAATCTGTCCCCCTCCCGGCGCTTTTCCGATCGGCAATACTGCTTTTTCGATCGATAACGATGTTCGGTGAGCCGCTTTAATTCGTAAGTCATTACACATAAGACATTTATCTGTAGATGAATATTACACCCTCACTTCGTCTTCCATCTACTTCTTTTTTCTCGCTAAGTCAAAACATTACGTGAGGCCGGAGTTCCCTCCCTGCTCCCCTTTGGACAACTTTCCTGAGATGTACATCTCTTGGGACTATCCTCCCCTACTTTATCGTTCCCGGGTCTTTGCTTGGTCGTTCGGGTCCTCTTCCCTCGAGACGTCTCCTATTGTTTGGATAAACAGCGGCCTGTCGTTTCACCGAGCGATAAAATGTGTCCCACGTAAGTTCAATTCTCTGCCGATCCCCCCGGCCCCTCCCCCTTTTGGAGCTGACCCCGGTCCTCCATTTCCCGAAGGACAACCCAACTCCTTTTTTCCTTTTTTTTTTTTTTTTTGACCATTCAAGATCGCTCCCGGAACTTTAGGGGACCCTTCTTCCCCCCCCCTGAATTTCTCCAATCTCTTCCCCCTTGACCCCTTCCAAATGCCGAAGAGGGGTGGTGCAAGCCGGGCCCAAATGCAGAGTAAGGGGGGTTCTGAGTTTTTCCTTGGTGGAGAGTCTGGACCGGGTGCGTGGTTTGGTTTTTTAGATGATTGGTCAAACCCCTCGCTTCGTTACACCCGCCTCACCCCTTCCCCTGGCTGTCGCCCTTATTGAACGCGACTTCGAAGAGTTCGTGGTCCCTTTTCCCTCCTGGACACCGCTTTTAAGGGTCGCTTCCTCACGTCTATTTCGCGACCCTTCCCCGTTAGTGCCCAAAGTTTTTTGCCCCCCTTCCATTCCTGAAAGTCCTCCTGCCAGGGCTCGACACTCGCCGTTCCCCTGCGAAGCTAGATCCTTTGCTTTTTTTTCCGTCGGTTGCCCGTCGATCGATTTTCTTCCATCATCCGGACAAGCCTTTGCCTGGAGGATTTTCTTTTCCTGGTGTTTCCTGTTTTCGTGACGTGGTGCGGCCCGTGCATGCCCCCTAATCGAAGATAATTTTTTTTTTTTTCCCGAATTCCAGGGCCGGCCGTTCCTCCATTTTTTTTCCTTTTTTCACAGCACGGGTTCTCCTCTTTTTTAGGCCGCTTTTAGAAGGGGTATCACCTTTCCGTCGGTGGACGCTTTTCCTTCTTGCCAGCGAATACCCAGTAGGGTAGAACGCTTTCCCTCGTCCGTTCATTTCTTGTGACTTTTCAAGCCTTCTTTTTAAGTTATAATGTTCCTCGGCTGGAAAGATGTCTGAGAGTGTGGTTGGTTTATTTTTTTTCCTCGGCCTTATCCGTCCCCCCGAGGTCCCCCCCCCTTCGGACAAGTTGGGCCACTCCGACCCCCCCCCTCCATTGTAATTGAGATTTCCCGATCAGGTCTCCCTTTTCTTCCGCCCGTTCGATTTACCCGGCCTGTTTTTAAGGGAAAAGAAGAAAAAGGACCGCCTTTGTTCTTTCGTGAGGGGTCGATTTAAGTGGCGGTCTTCCCTAATTAAATAAGTTTGGCGGACTCTCTTTTCCCCTGCTAGAGTTTCTGAGATCTTACTTGGCCCATTGTTTGACCGCCATTGAGCGGGGTGGAGATTCACAATATCCCCTGGGCTCTCACCTGTAGTAAGGGGGCTGCCGTGTTTTTCTGGGGGTTGGGAAGGGTTTCGGCAGCCCTTCAGGGTTAAAAAATTACTCCAACAAGTGCACCGATATCAGGAATAGGGAGTTCCCTCCCATCTTTTACCCTAGGAGAGCCAATCCAAAACTATTAGAGAGATCGTCCGTGGGCGTTTGGTCCATCCCAGATCAGAGTAGTAGTGATCGGCCCACCCTTTTTAGAGCCTGAAATTACTTCGATTCGAGCCTGTCAGTTCAGCCCCTTTTCCCCCGATGGTCTCAAACCACCACTGTTCTTTTTCCATCAACTGCCCCCAACGGGGTGGCGCCCCTCTCTATTTAACTTTATTTTAGGTGATCACCAGGGAGTGCCGCAACCGGCGAGGGGATTGGTGACGCTGGGCCGTCCTCCCCCCGGAATCTCCCCCCTCGTGCCCGACGATATGCTTACCTTTTTCTGGGTAACGCCCCTCGGCCGCCCATCGTCGCGTGTTTTTTCTCCCCTTCCCTTCACCGGCCTGTCTGCAAGCCTAAGGACACGGTCGTCGCTCGGGACTAGACTACCCCACGAGGTCCCGAAGAGACGGAGATTTTGTTTTTGTTCCACATTTTTTCCCGATGGCTAAGGCGACTTACCTCCAACGAGAATCTTTTCCTCTTTTTTTCTCGGACATGGATCTTGACCAGGATCTTCCCTCCTTATAGGAAGATGATTCTTTTCTGCACCTTTTCCCCGGTCCCCCTTTTGTGCAGATCGGTCCCTAAGTAATGACCCGAAAAAAACTAAACCCCCCCCTATCCTCTACCCCGCAATCAAAAAATGCTCTTCCCTCTGTTTCATCCCCACTTGAAGGCCGGCACTGCTCCTTACAAGGAATATCTTTTTTCAAGGAAATCGAACACTCCCTCCCCCGTCTCGCCTGGCCGCTCAGCCGCAAAAGATTGAAGTAGATGTAATGAACCTACCTGGACTTCCGAACCGCCCCCGCTCTCCTAATTTCTTAGGACAGGGCTAGTTATGATTTTCCGTCGGATTTGATGTAAGGATTCTGGTTGTTCCATGGACCAGAACTTTGCCTTTCCTGATAAGCGTGGCCTTCCCCTCCCTTCGGCTGGCCTTAGTTGTTACTTACTCCACTGGGCTGGAGCGTCGATTCCGAAGTCCTCTTCCAGATTTTGTTATCTCCGCATCGTGAAATACCCCTTTCCTGCGCGGATCCTTTTTTCACGCAACTAAGGCCGACCCACGTCATCCCGGGCCAGGCTCCTCGCCACCCACCCCGTCATCGGATCCAGTAAGGACTTTTTCCTCCCCTTCATTCCCTCCTTGATTGCCACCCCCCCGTCACGGTGGTTTCTTTTAAAAGCTTGGAGTCGTGGCACTTTCCAGTTCCCCGTCCAGTTCCCCTACGTATCTTGAGCAGGGCACCCCTTCCCCCCGGGGTTTTCGGGCGAATTGTTGAGGAACCGGGGTGTCCCCGGCATTTCCTTCTACTGACACATAGCTGTCGGCGGTTCTTTTTCCGATTTTGCTCTTTCTGATCCCCCAGAAGAAATATTTTTCTTTTTTTCAAACAACCTCGCTCTCGTACTTTGCAACATTTTGACGACCCACCTCTTCCGATTTAAGACCGCTCTAATTTCATACTTATAACTCCTGAAGTAATGTCGCCTTTCGTATTGAGGGCTATGTGCTCCCAGACTTCTTGGCGGTCATAGCTTCCAGATCTTCCTGACGAAATTTCTAATGTGTCTATTCAGGGCGACTATTTTTTATACTGTCGTAGTATGGCAAACCCCCGGCCTTCTTTACATCGGTTCTGGTCTCTCGTCATGATTCCCCCTCCCAGAAGATTTCATTTAGTTTAAGAGTTGCCGCTCTTTAAGAGAAGATACTCTTCCCGAGGAAGTGACCTTGTCCCATCGGATTTACTGCAGTATTCCCTCGCGGAGGATGCCCCGTCCGTTTTCCTTTCTCGCGCTAGGATAGTAGCACTGATTGCGGTTGTGATAGGGCAGTTCGAGGTTGCTTTGTTTTTTTTTTTTGAGGGGAAGTCGTCTGTTTGTAAGAGGTGATTTTTTTTTCGATTTTTTTTCCATGTGCCTAGAATATCCTTTTTTTCAGACGTTTTTCGCCCCCTTTTTCTCTTCTGATCCGATCGACGGAGGGACCAGTGAGAGTCAGTTTTCTACCCCCTTTCAGATGGTCTCAGAAGTCCAAGGTACAGCCTGTTTCTTTTTTGTGAAGATTTTTCTTTTTGTCACGCGAGAACCGGAGAGTACGCTGGTTCACAGTAAGCTCCGCTTTATTCCGGCCTTCGTGCGGAGCAGTAGAGAACGCTTTTCATCTTCTCCACGCTCGCAGGTCTTGACTTGAGGTATTTCTCTCCCCAACGTAAGCAGATTTTTTTTGCGAAGTTTTCAGTGAGGATCGTATATGTTATTCTTCAGACAATAGACCGATAAGTCTTTTTTTTTTTTGCAGTCCGTGAACTCCCCAATCCACAAAAGCCGGGCAACAATTAGCTCTCTATAGGGCTCGGCTTCGGCCCCTCATCCGGGGCTGAAGAGAGAGGCCATTTTTCTTCCCCCCACCGGTTTTATTCGGGAAGGAACAAAGAGGTTCCTTCTCGTTTTTGCGGCTCTCAGGTGGGCGTTTTCGGGGAATGAAGGATGTGCCCTTTGGCCGCTTGAAGTCTTCCCCCTGCCCGGCGACCTGAAGGGGCAAGTTCGCTTAAATAATTTCTGAGAACGGACCTGGCCTGTGCTTTCAAGTCTCCGGAAATTCCAAGGAACCTTCAATGCCTGAGTGAGGCATAGTTGGGCTAGGTTCCCTCTGTCTCGTGTCTTATTCGGATTCTTTTTTTCTGAGCTCAGGATGCCTCTGCCTCCGAGAGCTAACCGGGCGCGTTTCACCCTTTTGTCGCCAGGATTTTTTAAGACGGATTAGGTCCCTCTGGCTAACGGTCGCTTTTTGGGAAGCGGGTCTTTAAGTTTAGGTTTTGGAGAGAATTTGCATGAGTTTCTTTTTGTTCCCATTTTTCCCTTTGACGATACTTCTCGGAGCGGGCTTTTCTTTCCCTTTTTGATATAATGGATCTGATGATTGCACTTTTTTTGATTGAACGCTTTGCTCCTTCCCCCGGTGGATAGTCCTGGAGGATGTCGGTACGGTATGTAACGAGGGCTCTGTACTTCCTTTTTTGTTTTTTTTGAGATTCACTTCATCACCTTTCCCCTCCTTCTCCTCTCCAGGAAGCCGTTTCTCGGGGTCCCCGCTGTGCACTCCCTCTCACACATTTCATCCTAGAGGCTCTTCGAGAGGAAAGGTCAAATTTCACTTTCCGGGCTGTCCCCCACCCCTAACCTCCTTCCTTTCCCTTTTAACCAGCTTTCATCTCGAAACTTTTTTTGAAATTACGAGTCCCTGCGCGAGGAGCTGGAGATCCCTTCCCCTTGCAGAAAACAGGCTTCTTCCTTCCCCTTGAGCCCCAGTGTGGCCGGTGCGATCTTTCTCCAAGAGCGTTCCCGTTTTCATCTGTTATCCACCCCAGCTTTCCTGGTGAGGGCGAGTTTCCCGTCCAAACTAGGAGAGGTTCACCCTACAGTTTTTTTTATCAGTGATTCTTGGTGGCCGCGCCTTCCTCCTTCTAAGCAGCCGGACGTCTTTTAGATGGGGCCTCTCCCGCCACGCCGGCCGGTCCTCCCCTTCTAGTCCCCGAAGTTTCACGCCTCTTGGAGTTGTTAGCCCCCCACTTCCCTAGACTAACCCCCTGCCCAGGCCCACTGATCCGCCGAATACAACCTCGCACTGCCGTGGCCGATCTTCATTTTTCCGCGGCCGACGCCTGAAGTCTGCACGTCAATTTTTTTCCGGCTGGTCTTTTTGAGGTAGTTCTGTACCGTTCAAGGGCCTCGGTCGAGTTGGCCAACAAGTAAAGGACTTTGCTGATTTCCCCCATCGACTGGCGAGACTCATCGCCACTTCTCCCCTTCCTTTCCAATCAAACCAACCCCTCGTTCGTCTAGATGGTAGACGGCCCCCTTCGAAGCGATGAGGCACGAAAGAGGCCTCTGCTTTCTTTCTTTATCTGATGATCCTAAGCCCTTGCTCGTCCACGGCTTCCTTTTTTTTTTGACGATGATAACCCGAGTTTAATTTGAATTAAGGCTCGCACAAGGTTTTTAGGAGAAGGCTTTCCCCCGTTTTTTTTTAGAACACTGCATCGTTTCTGTGCCGAGCGGATTGTTCGGGGGAGTTCTATCCGTTTGAGCAGAATCCCCCTCCACCGGCACCGGCAATTTTCCCCCCTCATTTTACCAGGAAGCTAGCCCGACTTTCCCCCACCTTTAACATTCTAGAACGGCCCCGCTTTCCGACTGCCGTCTCCCCCCCCCCTTTTTTCTCTCCCTTGAGAACTTCATCGAGAGCTTCCCGTCGACTTCGCCTCTGCTATGAACGCCGATTACCACAATTTTACGTGAGTAGAGCTTGTCCTTGCTTCGATTAATACGCTTACTCGGCGTCCGACGACATCTTCCCCCTCTCTGTGATGTGTGACTGGTTGGTTGACGTGTATAGCCCCCGGTAGTCTATAAAACAATGTAGCGTTTGACCTATTATCGAGATGTCACTTTTTCCTTTCCTTTCCCAATCGCCTTTGAGTTCGAGTTTCGTCCCCCCTCTTCTGGATAGGCTTCAGCCTCCTCCTTCCGACGAGAAATATTTCAATAGGACAGATTTCTTATGTCTAGTTTCGACTCCGTGTTCTTCTCTTTGACTCGTTTGCGTCCCGGTTTTTGGGCGGTCCCTCCCCCGATTCGGGTAGACGAGGATCCCTTCACGAGGTGTTGATACCCGATTTTCTTTTTTCTTGCCTCTTTCTCAAATGTGTCCAGACTTTTACAGCAGTGAGCTTTTCCCGGGGGATTTCGCACCCGGTTCTTCGAGAGGCAAACCCCTACTTTTTCTGGCCCCTCTTCGCGTCCTCTCGCCGAAATTACTCCGACAATCTTTGTGTTGACTGACCCCTGCAAGACCTTTCTTTGCTTTTTTGAAAATTTTTAGTTCCTTTTTTTTTTTCTTTTTTCCTTAATGGATCTTTCCTTGGTGGCTCTGCTCTTTTTTTTTTTTCTTGCGTGCTGCAATGCATTAAGGTTTTCCCCCTCAGAACGCGCCGTTCCCTTTCTCACGGCGAGACACAAGGACTCTCCCTCCCCTATCCTCCCCGAGCCCTTCCTCAGCCTCCGTTCCCTGATGCCAACGCTGAACGCTCACCGGGTCATTCGACCTAGTCCCTCAATCGTATTGAAACCCCACCTTTTCCCGCCGAATGCAAGCTCTGCCCATCCCCCTAGAGATCCTGTAATCGCTATTTAGCAACGACCTGCGGCCCCAGATAGAGTTTAAGGATAGACACTCCAGACTTTCCAGTTGCTGCTTCGACTACAGCATTTTGGGCCGTGTTTCGTCGAACCCTCCCGTCGATGAAGGAACTGTTGTTGATCCAGTTGGCCGGCCGTTCTCCCCTTATTCTAAAAAGACCTTTCCTCGGGGTTATTGTACGAGCTTCCGGTAAGGGTTGGCTGGACTGCCCGTCGAAACGTCCGGAGTGGCCGAAGCAGTAAGCCCCTTCAGGGCTTTCTCTTCCTCAGCTTGTTTGCGAAGCGGTGGTCTTTTGATGAGTTCTTTGGAGAAGCCGGATTTCGCGCACCAGGTCACAACCGTATACTCCGTTAGAATTAACCTTTTTTGGCCCCCCCCCCCAGCAATGCACACGTTCGTCCTCGACCGGTACTCTTCCAATTGTCTATGTCCCGCTTCGGCGGTTTGAGGTCCGCCCCTCCCCCCTGTGTGGTGTTCGCTCGGCCTGTCTAAGGACGAAGAAACGGTTTCCCCTTGGGTCGGCTTTTAGGACGGTGAGTTGTCCGTGGACTAGGCGCCAAATTCAAATAAGGGAGAAGTTAGGCGGGCTGTTTTGGCCGTTAGATTAGAGCCGGTAGTATTTTATCTCCTTGGGGCCCCTTTCCCGGACCAGCTTCCGTCCTGGTGAAACCTTCGAGCCTGGTTTTCTTGCTGCATGGGGCGAGATAGTCGGGTGGTTTTTTTGGCCGTTCTTAGTCCCCGTGCTGACAATCGGTTTCCCCAACAGAGTTACTGGGGGACGCGCTAGTAGGCTCTTTTCCACGATATTTTTTCACTACGTCTCGTTGTTGTTGACGTTTTAGTTCATCTCCTTTAGACGAGCCTGCCCGGGGGTGACCTCCTTGGTTTTTCCAGCGAGAGTGTGTGATCCTCCTTTCCCCTGACTTTCCGCCCCCTTCTCGAACGCTCTAAATGGGTCCCCCAATCTGGTTCAAGCTCACGCTCTTCCGTGATAAGTTTTCGAAATTCCATTAGATCTGACCTCGCCATCCGCCCCCCCACGGGCGTTTTTTTCCTTAGACCAGAGAGGTTGCAGTGGCCGCTTTCCCCCCGCCACCCAATTGAACTAAACTCTCCGTGACCCCCCCCCTCAGCGATTCCCCTCCCCCCCCCCCCTGGGTCCTGGCCAGGCCGAGGGCTTCCCCAAGACACACCTGTGTTTTCCTCTTTTTTCAAGTCGGCCCCCTGAGCGGTTCCCCTTTCAATTTGCATCGCTTGATGGAGAAGGGTTTCCCAGGGCGGCCGAACTTTACGGCGAAGGTTCGACTGGGTTTGACCTCTGTCGGCCGATTTTAAGGCCGTCTTCTCCTCAAGGCTATTACCCCCTCCCAGCCGGCTTCGCGACATTTTAGGCGATTCCCGGATCCATCCGACTTATCGGGACGATGTCTCCCGCCCACCTGAGTCCCTTTGTTCTCCCTCGTCGCCGGTTCCTCCCACACTTAACCCGAAGGTCCTTTTCTAATTCTAACCCCTAGACCACCCCCTCGCCGCTCCCGTCGCTGTTCCCCCAGAAAAGGTCCCGTTCCTTTTTTTCCGTTCCCCCGTAGGGGGTTAAGGCCATGCACTAAGAACCAAAACGTACCACCCGGATTTCCTGCAACAGAGTCTATGTCCTTTCTTCTCCGTGCCCTGGCGCGGCTACGACGCTCTTTGATTAGGCCGGGTTTTAGTTCTTATTGGCTCCCTTTTTCTGCCCATTGCGGTTTCCTTGTTTTAAGAACGGGATTGTCGCCGACTTTAGATGATAAGGTCCTTCCCCCCCCTTCGGATGTGGTCCCTCCTGTGTCCTGGGCCTGTCCCCCCTAGGGTTTCTTTAACTTTCCGAAGATCCCTTGGTTATCACGGTGATGACAAATACGGCCGCGAGGCTTCGACCTCCCTTTCTTCCCATGCCCCACCTCAAAGTAAATTCCTCCCCCAAGTTCATCCGTCCTGCCCCTATTCCTCTCTCTCCCTTCAAGCAGGCTTGCACCACCCTATTAGGTTGTCACGGCTTCTTTCACGGCCGCTTGTTTTGGACTGTCTCCCTTCCTTTCTTTTTCCCTCGACTTCTCAGGCATCACGGCCACCTGGCCTGGCTCCTTGAGGGGACGAAGCTCAACACCCTGAGGCCTCGTACTGTGCCCAGAGGGTCCGCTTTCCCTGTCGAAGCCAGCCCATACTTTCGGCTTTCTACCGACTTTCGGCCAGTCGCCGGAACAATTTTCCCCTTTTTACTTTTTTTCAAGCTAGCTAGGAGTCCTCCAGGATTCACTTTTGGGTTTTTCCTGTCCGCGGATTTATTCTTTTTGGAGTTCGAGGATCCGGGATTCTCACGTCGGGGCTCTTTCTGCTCCCTCCTTCCCCCCCTTTCCTTCGAAGAAGAAGTTGAAATAGGACCCTATTTGTTCCTATAGACCTCTCTTTCTTTCGTCGTTGGGCCAGACCGTTATGATTACATCGGTTCCTTTTTCCCTTGTCACCATTGCTCGACGATATGTTATTCCTCCTTTTTTTTTTGCCGTCGTTCGAGAGCTCTTACGCTCGCCCTTCCTACCTTGGTAATAGGTTTTTTTCACAGATGATAACCTAGCTTTTCTTTATTCCTGTTGGCTCGGCCCTAAGTCCCTGAGATCGGTGCCCGCTCTCGGTTTGTGGATGGCCGTCCGGGTAGGTGGGCGTGAGGCCTGGCCGATAAGGGGAAGGTCTTCTTTAGTTGGTCGAGCGTCTGGAAGCGATTCCCTTTTTTTTACGGTTTTGCGGGTCTTAAGAGGTCTGCGCCCCCAGCAGGCTCATATCAAGCTCGGGCCGCTTGATTCGGAAGTTTTGGTTTTTGCTTTGTTGTCTTTTTTCGCCGAATCTCCTGCCCGTTCCGATTCCTTTTCACTGGATCCATCCGCATTTGTTCTCCTGGCGTCTGCTTGGGTGATCATCAGTCCTCGAGCGAGCCTCTCGGAGCTTTCGTTTCCTCTCAGAAGCGGGGATCCCCCCCATGCTACACCGACGGCCCCTTGAATATTGGTAATCTCCTTGCCACTCCTCTTCTTGACCCGCAGGCTCTGCCCCCCTCCTTTGTGGCGGATCTTCGACGGGTACAAGTAATTGGCGTTGTCTTTTTTTTCCCTCTCCAGAGAAGCCCTTTAACGTCTCTTTTTTCCCCGACATCACTCTTTCCGCCCCCACAGATCTGTTTTATTCGCGGCAGATCTCTGTCCTACGGCCGGGGCCCGATCCCGTCCTTCCCTGCGACCGAGACAATCGCCGCCCTCCTCGGTCGGGGGGGGTTTGGTTCTCTCTCTTTGGAACACCCTTGTCTTCCAATACCTCCTGGAACACGTAAAGATCCGGTTCCGGTTTTGCCCCTTGCCCGGTACCCTTTAGGACGTAGTGTTATTTCGAAAACCTGTAGTATAAGCGTATTGGCCGAGAGTAATTCTCCCTTAAAGGCCCCCGGCCGCTTCTTTAGTTGCGGAATAGTTGGTGCGGTCTTGCGTGAGTTGGAGAACTTGTTCTTTTTCCAGGCCCGCTCCCTTCCCGGATCGCCCCCGGAAAGAGCTTCCTGGGCTTTTCGGCTCGCGGTTGGATCTCCAGTCCTCGGCGGCCGAGATCCCTCGGAGATTCCGACATGTTTGCCTTTTTCAGCTGTCTTTTGGCCAGCGGGTCCTACTTTCTGGGTTCTTCCCTCAGAAAGGGTCGGGAGTTATGTTCTCGTCTTTGCCTTTCCCCTCATCCTCTTGAGGAGTCCTGACCTGGGTTTTTTCCCGGGTACGTTGAGTCTACTCGGATTCTGATGTTCCTCGGCCCGTCGATGACGAACTTCCTGCGGCGGTATAGGTTCATGTTCTTCGGTTATGCAGAGATCTTTTTTTCCTTCCGCCTCTCCCTTTGCTGAGAGATACCCTGATGCAATAGTCCCTGGACGACATCCTCCAGGACGATCATCTTTTCCGACGATTTCGGCGTTCCATTTTTCTTGTTGACCCCTCATCCCGCCCCTGATCACCGGAACCTCCACTCCTTTCACGCTATCCCTTCTATGCCGTCCACAGACTGAACCTGACCGACGGTTACCCAGGAACCCGATCGAGCAGGAGGACCAACCGCTGCTTCTTTCTCGCTTTCCTCTACTATACGCGCACCTTGCTTGCCCTTGGTCTCCTGCCCCCCCGTCGGCCTGGTGACGCTCTGTTCAGTCCTGTGATCTTTTTTTTTCGGCCGGTGTCCAACATTACCTAGTCTTCCTGGTACGTCACCTCTCAAAACGCCTTTTTCCTATCCCTCCGTGGGGAGCGGGCCCGGGCGGGCCTTTCCCCTCTCCTAGCCCACGCGGGCCGGGCTCGACTTCGGTTTTCCTCTTCCTTCCCCTTAAGCTTCGTCTCGGAAGGTTTTCACGGTTCACGTCCCTCTTTCTTCCCGACCCCCGACAGGTGGTCGCACAACCTGCTCTGAGACCAACCCATCCGTTTTGTGCCGACTGGCGGCCGCCACTCTGGATGACAAGTGGTGTCTTTCTCCCCCCTCCTCCTTCCCGAAGCCCCCCAGAACTAGCGAAGTCTTCCTCATTGCTGTTCGATGTTTGGGAACAAAGGCCCGTTAGGCTTATCGAGTCGAAGAACCTCCACAGACGGTCAACGTTTTCCCCTTGCAAAAATCGTACCCCTTGCGCCTTCTTCCCCTCCCTTCCCCTTTTCGTAAGATTTGAAGTTCCCCCCCCCTCAGTCATACCTCCTGTCGATTGAGCATGGGAATTGGTAGAAGGCCTCCCTTCCATCGTAGCCTCCCTCGCGGCTCTCCAGAGTATGTAGCACGCATAATTTGGTTTAGTTCCTGACAACGAGTGCAGATAACGCCGAGTTTGCCCCTCCCCTTAGGTCCTTTTCAAAGGGCTGTTCTAGGAGGCCCAGCGTCAATCCTTGCCGAGCCTCAAGAGGCGCCCGGGCTAGTGATAGTCTTCGCCTTGCTTAGAACGAGCATGAACGCCCTCCCCCCCCTTTAACCCGGATTTTCTTTTCTCTCTAGGTCCTCCTTCCCCAAAGGCCATCCCGCAACCTCTTTTTTACGCCCGACCAGGCCGTCTGACCCCCCCTCTTCTCTCAGTTTTTAATCCGAGCAGCCCGCAGAGCACCTACCTCGTCTTGGATCCGATTTGAACTTCTTCACAAACGTTCGAGCCGTCCTGTATCCTGCCCCCACGATCGGCGCGCGGATCGTCGGCAATACTTTTCCAATTTAATCTTTCCGTCCCATAACGTGAGTCCGCGGGGTAAGCCCTCCTGCGACCCCTTTCCAACTTGTAGCGTCTGATATAAGCGAGTCGTTCAATGATTCTTTCCCTTTCACGTCGGGCTTTTTCGTGCCGAGCCTCTCCTTCTCCTCGGCCAGGCCCAGTTTCCCCACAACTTATTTGACATTCCTTCCTGAGATTTTCCGTCTGAGGAATCCCGACTTTGAAAGCTTCCGTCGTTTTCGTTTTGCTTGGTTGTGGGCTGACTAGTGGGTCCGCATCGTTTTTCTGAGGCCCCGGGGTCGTTTCCTTCCCTGCCTCTCCTTTTTCCGGCGACCCCTAGGTTTCAAAGAAGTAAGAGTCCATGTTTTTTTCTTATTAGCCAACCCGTTCTCTCGGGTCAACCCCTTCCGGTTTTTCTCCCCTTTTTCAGACGAGTTATCTTAGCTCCTTTTTAAGTTCCGTACCAGCGTGGCCAACATACTGACAGTGACCCCCTCCAAAGAGAGGGTGTGAACAGCCCTTCTTGAAAATGGAGATCAGGGCGTGCATACTGGCTACTTAGTCATGCCTTCCTGAGATGGATGTGAGATAGGTCCGGATGTTTCCATGAGACTTTGAGGTCACGGCCGATGGCTTCTCTTTCCGATCAATGCCCCACATACAGCTTCCGCGTTGAACGCCGATCCGAGGTCGTTTCTTTCCACGAAGTCCCCGCTGCCACCATTCCTCCGTTCTTAGGAATCACGGACGTTCCCTCTTTCTTGCCATTGGTACACATTCCACTCCTTTTTCAAGCAAGATACCCCTTTCCCCTACATAAGCCTTCCCCCCGCCTCATCCGTCGTATCCGCGGTTAATCAGGCCCCGGACCTAGCGTTGACCCAGAAGTAAAGGTTTGAGCGCTTTCAAAGCGCTATGGTGTTCTTGGCCGGCCAATGTCTTCCCCGGATCGTTTGCCTCCTGGCCACTTCGCTGCTGCAACATCGACTTCCGCGTTGGTTGAAGTTCCCCCCAGTCGCGGTTCCTTAATTTACTGTTGTTGGCTTTCCGGAAAGATTTCAGGACCGGCGCCTTCCCCCGGTCGTCACGTACTACCTCTAAGCGGGAGGACCCCCCTTTATCTGCCCAGCAGCTTCTCGCGGCTGGATTCGAATCTCATTTAGCCCCTCCCCCCGACCGACGGTCACCGTATAGCAGGCGTTTCTGTGCTCGTCCCTGAACCCTTTCCCCCTTCGCCAATCTAATATGACTCCTGCGAGGTCTTCCCGAGAATGACGGTGTCTTTTATCCCCCCGTCATTTTTAGGCCCCACCTTTCCCCCCGGGCGTGGAAGAGTACGGTGAGTTTTCTCGCTTGTACGTTCTTAAACCGGACGGCACATCCAATAGCGTGGGGACCTATTTCATTCTAGGATAAGCGTCAGGTCATCCCGTTGGCAAAATGATCATTCTCGTGGTATGCACCCCCCCCCCCCTCCCGAGACATGTCGCCGGTCGCATAAGTGCCCTTGGCCTTTGAGGAGAGCACGAAGTGACACGGTTTTTGACCTCACCCCCGTGCCCCTTTTTTTCGGCCGGGGGAGATTATTTGCTTTTTTTCCCCCCTCAAGAAGTATCTTGATCCTGCAATAAACGCCATGCAGGTCCCCCCTTTGAGTCGAAGGTGTGTTGTACAGAACGTCATTTTTTTCTAAAAACCTCCCCCGAGTTGCCCCAGCTCTGACAAGTTGCTCGGCCCTGCGGGCTTCTCACCTCTTTTGACTTTCAAGGAGGTCTCCCTTTCTGAGAAAAAGGGGTCCGACCGGCTGATCTCTCCCCCGGATGAACGCCAACGTTGCACGGATGTTGTTTTCCTCTGTCCCCACAGTAAAGGTGACTAGCAAATAACTCCTTCCCAAGGGAACGCTAGGCTTCGTAGTCTCGGGGTACCTCCTGCTAGCGGCCCACAAAAACCATTCTCCACCTTTCTAAGTGATCACACCGACCACGCTCAAGTGTCCCAGTCTTTTGATCAAGGCGTTCCCAGGTCCAAGGCTAAGCGCCGCGACGGTGTGTGGAACGAGGGCCGTTATTTACTTATTCCCCCAACATCGCACACTTTTATTTTACTCCTTATTATGCGGATTGACAGGAGCAAGAAAATCCGGAATCTTAAGTCTGTCTTCTTGAGGCCACCGCGTACCATGCTCAGGGCAGAAGATGTCCCCAAGGCCCCCACAACGTTCCCCCTTACCGCGACCCTTTCCCAAAGTCAATCCGATGTTTTATAAATCATGCGACAAGGACAGGCCTTGTTCTTCCCTTCTACCGTGGTCCCCACGGGCCGTTTTTCCACCTTTTTCCCCCCTTCAAAACCCACCATTTAAAGCTCAGCCTCAAAAGGATTTTGTAGTGCCTTGACCCTCCTCCCCCTTTCATTACGGTGGCGCGGTTACGACGCTCTCGCTGCAGGTTGGTTCCCGGTTCCTTCTGCCTTCAGGAGCCCCCGTTTACGGGTTGCAGGTCATGACGGGATTTTTAAAGGATGTCCGATTGATACTCCCTTCTCGGCGGATGGACACGGTTCCGGACCTGATGGACATTAAATCTATCTTCGTTCACATCCTTCCCCTGATGAGATTTTTGTATCCGGAAACCTCCCCCCCTGATTGATTAGATTGTGACCATCATTTCCTCCTCAGCACTCCCGGCCAGAACGCCGCTACATCCGGACCAGGCTCCACTGCCCGTTCAGTAAGGCTCCTGGATAAGCCCTTCCTCTCCCCATTTAGGACACCCTCTCGTTTGATTTCTTGTCCGGTCCTCTTTGGTCCCGTGAAACTTTTCGGATCCCCGAAGTTAACCCTCACTCTTATTTTCTCCTTTATCCACGGTACCCCTTTTTTTTTTTTTTTTTATCAGGCTATTGTGAGGACCCGGTGCGCCGCTCCGTAATGGCAATTCATTCTTTTCCCCCCCTTCTTTTTCGGGGTAATTTTTTTTCTTTTCCTGTTTCACCTTCAATAAACTCTTTGAAACCCCCCTTCTTAGGCTCTCGTGTCTCTCCCCGTGTAGCAAGAAAACACCCCGCTTTCCCCCGTCCGAGCTGGAACGCATCTCCATCTTCTCCTTAGTTAACATCCATTACAGATTTTCTCGTAGGGGCGAGGCCTCCGGGGCGATGAAGTTCGGGGCTTCTTTTCCCCACCGAAGTAAGTCCTCTCATTGACACCTGCCCTCTTCCCCTCCGGCTAGTAGACGCTAAATCTATTTTCGCTTTTTTACACCGGCCCTACACATCGGGTGGAAGCCAGCTACCTTCCCTAGAGCACCTCAGCGATCGGTTTGTCGCGCCTATTGTTAGGTTGTACGTCCAGCCCTTCTTGGTCTGCCTGTCATGACGATGATCACCCTCTTTTTTTCCGGATGCGGTCGTTTTCTGCCCCGAGAATAGCTCTCGGGTTTCTCCGATTGGAAGAGGTTGCGGACCTGGGTCCGGTGGTCCTAGTTTGGTCGCTGGCAGAGAGGATTCTTTCGCCTTGCGGATTTGTTTCTCTTTCGTCCCGAGGGAGCACCCGTCGAAGAGTTATGTTTAGTCCTCCGCTCCTCCCCTCCGCTTTTTCTTTTCCCTGGAGGCGAGTTTAAGTGCCACGCGCCTTTCTTGAAGAGGAAAAGAATTACCTGGGCCGCCCCTTCCGTGGTACTCTAGTGAACCTCGACCGTCGTTATGGCGATCTTTTGATCGGCCGCGATGGCCTCCGGAGTGCTCGTTCGAGGGGCTTCTGACATCTCCCCCCCTTTTTTAATATAAGATTTGCCTCTGTCCCTTCATATACGAGTATTAGAGATAGTTTTTTTCACTGGCGAGCCCTTTCCCCGATCTGATTTATTCTCCCGCGGGTCCGTACTTGCGGTTCTCGGCCCTCTATTTGAATCTCTTGTGAGCCCTCCCTACGTTGAAAGCGGGCCATCTTCAAGGAGGACATTATCTGAGTTCGCTGTCTCATTCTTATGGCTTTTCTTTCCCTCAACCCAAGATGTGTGGGACTCTAAGAAAAGGTCGCGTTCTCGGGCGGTGGTGATGGTACTCGCCCACCTTTCTTGGTTCCATAATTGTACCGTTCCCGCTAGCTGTCGGCGGACCTGATACTCTTGCCGGGGGTCGCAGCGAACCTCCAGTCGAGAAACTGGCCCGCGTCTTGCCTCTCTTCTCCCGGACTGCCATTTATTAGACTAGACCCCTTCCTTCATGCCTCCGTTTTCCCCCGAGGTTCGCGGCTTATGAACCATAGTCGGGCCCGGCATTGCGATTTACTCCGTTATCATTTTTTGAGGAACGGGCGCGGCTGCACTCGCCGTCTGGATCCCCATGGCGTCTAGGGAACGAATCTTTTCAGCATGAACCGGTCCCTGCTTTCTCGGCCCCCTGGGTGCTCCTCGGGAGTTTAGAAGAATTGTTTTCCAAGCCTTTTCGTGACGTAACTCCTCCCTATCTTAGGAGCTCGTGTTCCCCTTTTTCCGGTTTTTTTTCTTTTCGAGGCTGATGTTGTTTCCCAATCCTGAAGAACCTTGAGGAGGCACGCTCGGTACCTGATGGTCCTTTTTGGGAAGGG
>Ga0179591_1398093_pt1 | contig 18245 bp, 22 predicted proteins | sample CZOMad2_1_08_16f_FD_182891 | JGI IMG/M metagenome (GOLD analysis project Ga0179591, IMG submission 182891) | Vadose zone soil fungal communities from Angelo Coast Range Reserve, California, USA - CZOMad2_1_08_16fungal (PacBio error correction) | ecosystem: Environmental > Terrestrial > Soil >... | reverse complement strand
CACCGTGTTAAAGCTCCCCTCTTGACAATCAGAAATCACTTTTTTTTCCCCGGGGGAGTATTGAAAGCTCTCAAACCTCCTTTTTGGGGGTTTGCTGGAGCACGCCTTTCTTCTCCTGCTCCTCTGGCGTAGGAACCTCCAATATTTCCTCCACCTCTGCTTTTTCCCTTCTTTTTTTGTTTAAGCCAGTGCTCTTCTTCTCTCGTCCCGCGTGAATTCCTCTTCTGCTGTTTATCGGGCGTTGGGTCTTCTTTTCTTTTCCCTACTTCTTCTTCAGGACTGTCGTCACATGAGCTCCCCTTTTCTTTTTTTACCGTCACTGCGTTCACTGTCCTTTCCTTCCCTTTGAGAGAGGGACGGACGTGAACATCTTTTGGTGTGATGCTGCCGCGAGTCTTCCCTTTCTTTTTAGGACGCCGTTTGTCTTTATTGGCCGCGCCCTTATTCCTTCCGCTTCACGCCAAGGCCCTACACACGACAAGTTTCCCCTTTGAAGAGAGGCGCATGATGTCCCTCTCTTTGTCTTTGGTCAGGTTTTCGGAAAATACGTTGCGTCACGTTCATCCTCATGTTCGGCCCGCGCAGGGATCCTTCTTCCCACACTAGGCCAGCGATTCAATGGAGAAAGAGGAAAACCCTCTTTACCCAAGAGCCTCGACCAGGTCCCTGCTCATTGGCAAATTGCTTCTCCCCTTCCCCTCTTCTTTAAGTTAAGTGTTCAATTGAAGAGATCACGTCTGGGTTCTCGGCGTTCCGTCGCTAGCGTAGCATCTCTCTGCTTTCTGCCTTCCGCTCCGTGAGATTGTGGCTACCCCCTTTTCTCTTGTTTGATATATCACTTCCCCTCTCCGACGAGACGTTCACGGAACCGCTGTTCCCTCTCCTTTTTTGCGCAGGAACTTGGCATTGTTTGCCTTTTCCTTCTCTGGCGAAGTTCCCCTCCCTTGCCCGAATACGATCCAGTAGATCTTCTTTGCAAATTGCCCTTTCTTTCTCCCTGAAGCCCCGCGACGACGGCCCTCTTCCAACGCTTTTCTTGTCGAGGTTCTCTCCTGCGTACAGGATTTCCTGATTTCTGGAGCGGAAATTCTTCTCCTTTCTATCAGCAGAGGCCCTTGGTCTCAATTTTCTCGCTTCCTTTTGTTTTTCTCGGCGAAGATTATCTCCTTTGCGCAGTTAGACAGTGTTCTCCGGTGTACGCTGAAGCACGCCCACCCCCCTGAGGGGCGTTGCGCTCCTGCAGTTTGGGGGACTATCTTAGCGTTACTCAACTCGAGAGGGATTTCTTCGGCGGGGCCGATCGTGTTCCTCCCCCCTTCCTTTCTGTAACCCGAACGGTACTTCTCTTAAGCGGAGTTTTTCGGAGAGGGGCCACCAGCGGCTATCCCTCCCCTTCAGCATACCCTACTTTGGGTTCCTCTCTGAGTAGCTCTCTCTTTTTCTGACTGGTGGTAAGCCCTTCCTTTTCTAGCGGAACAGACGTCCCAAGGAAGATGGTGGCTCTAAGCATTTTTTTTTCGGGAGTTTCGCTCATTGCTTCGTTTTTATGCCATTTCTTCCACGGGTTGCCATGGGACAGAGACGTCCAGAGCGTCGCGATGCAACCTTTCTCCCCCTTCTCTGAGCAGAGGTCTTCCACGTTTGTAGAAGTACTGACCTTTGTATAGGGCTTCTTCTCCTTTTCGAGATTACGGCGTCCTCTTTTCCGCCAGAGCGAAACCTGGCATTATTTTTTTTAAGTCTCCACCGCTACCACCACTTTCCTGCTTGTGTCCTTCCTCCTCTTCCCGAGCAAACTCGGCTGCACAGAAGAGTTAAAATCTACCTATTACAATTTCTTAAGTTCTTTTGGTTCTTTGCGTTCTGACGGCTGGGGCTTTGGCAACTGGCAAACCTGGGGAAGAAGCTTTCTCAAGAGCATCACCGTCTTGCGATTTGGAGAAGCTGAAAGACTTTTTCTTTCTTTTTCCTTGCTTTGACGGTTCAGCTACGTCCCCCCTCTCCTTTGATTAGCTCCTTCCGCAGAACGGAAGAATAGACCGCAGGAGAACTTATGAGGCTCCCCTCCCACGATAGAGAAGTTGTTCCTTCGACTTCTGCTCTAATGTTCTCCCGTTTTCTTGTTTATGATTTCCCCTGAGATGATGTAGGGAAATCCCACTGGCCTATGGCGGGCGGGCTGCCTTCGGATCCCCTGAGCCCTTCTCTCTCAAAAGGTACTTCTGAAGCGGTTCTCTATGCAAAAGCCCCTCACAGATTGCGTTCCCTGATGGTTCTCCCTGGCATTCCTTCTTTTTTCGGCCGGCTTCCTCTTCTGAGAAGTCCTCTGTGCATACTTCCTCCGTTGTTTCAGATCTGCATTCCGTGCCGCATCCTTCGGACCGCTTTCCCTTCTCCAAGGTCGATCATGAACTCGACATTTACCGCCAATTTCCCCAGCGTCCGCATTTTCCCCCCTTTTCCGATCCTGACGCATTATCAGCACAACTCAGATCCCATGTGATTTTCTCCATGACTATTGCTCCTTTTGCAATCGCGAGAACCCCTCTCCACGGCCAAGAGCAAATTCCCCTGTCCACTTCTCCTGTGTATCTGTCACTGCCTCTCGTTCTCCTGCGTTGTTTTCTTTTTGGCCGTGCTTAGAGGAAAGTCGCGATAATGCTTCTTTTTTGTCGTTCAGCGACGCTCCCCCTTTCGACCCCCGGACTTTCATGTCCGCGAAGAGTAGGTTCCTAACACTTTTCTTCTTTAGTGCCCTCTCCCCTCCACAGCAGACGACGAGGCATTGCAAACTTTCACTCCCCCCCTTCCTTCATGTGCGCCTTTAAATCTTTTTGTTCGTTCCTTTTTTCCGAGATCTCCCTTCTCTCTCATGATTACGTTTGGTATAGTTGGTTTGAAACGCAGCTTACTTTTTTCCGTCAGCAGTTTGTATTCCCGCGCTCCCCCCTCCCTCCTTGCCAAGGCAACCTTCTCCCCCTTTCCAAAATAAACGTTAGCCTCTCCCGAAGACATATGCGCCCCCTCCTTCTTGTTCTGGTTTAACCCGGTTACAGCTTTTCGGAATTGCCCGCCCCGTCTTTTCCCTGGCAAACCCTCTCTCTCCCATGAAAGCAGGAGCCTCTCTTAAGCAAAAACGGCTTCTCTCCCTCCCTCTTTTAGAGGCCGTGGCTGGCTTCTCCACATCCCTCCGAAGGAGACCCTTTCTGTTTAGAACGACTCTCTCCAAACGGGGAGCGTATGGCTCCTCCCTTATCCCCTGGTGGCCCCATACGTCGGCGTGAATTTCCCTCTTCTCTTTTTACTCATGGAATTCTCCTGTGGATGTTACGAAGACCCGAGAAGAGGCAAGAAAGAGATGTTTGGCTTTTTACCTTTTGGTAACTTCCCACCGCGACGACCTTTCGTGGGATTCCTTTTTCCAAGAGGACAAACTTACGGTGGCCACCCATCCTCCCTTTGCACTCTCTTTTCTATAAGATCTAATACGACTCCTATGGAGCGCAATTTTATCCTCCGAAGGCCTTTCTAAATTCCCTTTCCCGCGCCTTTTTTCCCCATTCAGGTTCCTTTCTTCCGTTCAGCAGCTTGAAACTTGTTGACCAATAGGACGTCTTTCTTTTTTCCTCTCCGTGCGGGCTGTTCTCCATGTCCTGCAGGTTCTGGTATTTTTCGGCGAGCAGCGGGAGCGGCCCCCTTCCCCCTAACAATCGACCAATGCCATTTTTGATTAATCACAGATTCAGTGAATTCGCTTTTTCTCTCCCTTTTTCCTTACTTTGGAATCTTTCTAAACAATGTATACGACCGTTTCTCGGAAAAAAAAGCGGGGCCTTTTTTCCTTTGCTGTGCGGACGGAGTGACAAATTTCGCGCGGCTCTCCTCTAATTCTCCCCCTCCCCCTGATATATGTAAACTTCCTCCTCCCTTCCAATTGGAAATTAGCTATTTTATGCTGTATTGGGTCCTTAATAATCTTCCCCTCCCTTTAGCTTTCACCTTGCTGCCTGTTTCATCAGTATCACGCGCGAATTTCCTCCATCCGGTGCAGCAACCCGGACCAAGCCAAAAGAGAGAGGCTTCTCTCAGTCAATTATCCATGCTCTCTTGAAACTGTCGTTGTCGACTTCTCTTCTTCTTTGTCGTGCTCTCTTCTTCTAGGACACATCGCCCAAAAGGCCGATTGGGAACAAAGGATCGCGGCCAGTTTTCTGCAGATGTTCAGGCTCTCTCTATTCTGGGCAGAGACGGCCTCTTTTTTCCCCCTTCCCTTTCCCCCCCCAGTAACCCTACTTCTCTTCCCCTTATGTCCGCGAAGAAGGATGCGGGAATAACTTCCCCCCCGATTAATAACATGTTCCCCCTTCTTTTTATCCTGCGAACGGGACGCTTTCCCTCTTTCAAACGGGGCTAAGATTTCTTTGGGACCGCTCCAAGTTCATTTACAGCAGGCCCAGCTTCTTGATCCCTTTCCCTGACGACAGCATTTGGTTTTTTTTCGTCCCAGCGTGCGACAGCAAAAAACTACGCTTTTTCTAACTACCACATAGGTCAAGATTTCGGTGAGTGGGAGTTTTTAGAAGTTAGCACTTGGTTCCCAAACGGGTACTATATCTTTTCCTTCTTCCTTGTTCCCCTCTTTATATTGCTAACTCTTTTTTTTTCCCCTTTTTGGTAGTTGAATAGGTTGCCTATTCTTCCACCTTTTTTTCTCTTTTCTTTAGCACCGCTGTACTTTTGAAAAGCGTTCCCCTCCTCTTTTCCCTGTACAAAGATTTCGAACATTTGACTTTTTTCGTGAGGACCCGTTGATCGCCGCTAGCCATTCTTTCCTTCTTTCCATTCATGAATTCTTCTTATTGAATGTATTTTTTTTTCCTTTCCTTTCCCGTAGGCTATGTCTTTTCTTCTTCGCGGAAAGGCCCTTTGGTTTAATGTGGTGGTTACATGGACTTCTCTCTTTTTCTAAAATAGAGATGAGATGCGTGAACATCTTCTTTCTCTTTCTTGCAGAGCTCCCCTTTTCCCCTGGGGAGAAGACGTTGGGAGTTTCGGCGAGGTAAGACCAATTCGGGCCGACATCCCTTTTTCCCCCGCTCATGTCGCTTCCCCTCTGGCTATGTGCCTTTCCCTTTTTGGTTGGGTACGGTGTTTCCGGCAACGGATGTAAGTGTCTTCTGAGCGGGATCCTTTAGATACCTAGCCCCAGGGCGGTGTGCTTTTTTTCCAGTGCCCTTCAAGGTTTTTTTCTGACCCAAGACCTCTTTGGTACACTAGACGAATTCTTTCCCCGAATCATTGCGATTTTTTCTTCTTTCTCCGCCTGGCAACCGCTTCTAAGTTCGGGTGTCTTTTTCCCCCCCCCCTCTCAAGAAGAGGCTCTTCCCGCGTGGTGCCGGCTAGCCCTTCAACCCGGTAGGATACAGTGCCTTCAATTAAAAGGTACCCCTCTCTCGACGTTCACTTCGCTGGCGAATTACGCTCGGTTTTTGACTGTCCTTTTGCGATTCGTTTTTGCTTTCGAAGACGGAAGACGACGCTGCCCCCCTTTTCGAGCCGTGTGACGGCATGCTCCCCCTCAAGGGACGGAAGACTCCCTAGAACTCGTACTCTTTTTCCTTTGGGTTCCTCCTTTCTTTAGAGGAATTCCTTTCCTAACGAGGCGTCACAGGATTTCCCTTAAGTAGATGGTTTCCATTAGATCTCTCTGGAGCATCATTCCTTCTCCCCATTTCGCTCAAATCTTCCCCTTCCTAGAAGGTCGTAGTGGAGTCCCTCTCCTTCGAAGTTCGAACCGGGGTGTAAATCCCTCTCCTACGAACGCCTTTTATCTAGTTTCGTTCTCCTGGCGCTGTTGTGATCCCTAGGACTCCCTGCGCAAAAACGAGATCGCGGCGGATTCGACTCTCCTTCAAAAAAAGCGAGGGCTTCCCACTCACGACTCCCCCAATCCGGATCTTTCGTTGGTCGATTTCCCGTCGGCAGATGGGGAAACAGCTTCCAGCCATAAGCAGCACGTGGTTCCCTTCCCCTCGCGCGGGAGATAGAATGTATTCGGCCCCGGCCGGCGCTTTTTTTGGAACCCTCTGTAATGTAATTCCCTTTTTGGCGAAGAATTTCGGAGGAGATCCTCCCTTTTCTCCGGAGTTCATGTCTGATTTTCGCAGAGCATTCCCTTTACGAGATTTTTTTCTGCAGAGAGTACGGTCAGCGTCGAATTAAGGTGAGGCGTTCTTTTTTCCGAAGGCGAAGATTTTTTTCTCGGGGGCTTCTCCTCCTTTCTGCTACTACGGCGTCTCTCCACTGCTTCGCCCGAGCAGAAAAATTTCCCCGGTCGCGTGGAGGCTCCCCCCCCAACCCTAGTTTTCGCTTTTTTTTGCTTTCTCCCCTCGCCCATCGTTTACGCCCTCTCTCCCAATCGCAGCATGAATCTTGAAAGTGGCCTTTCTTTGCTTTCTCTTTGCTGGGGCAAGCCCCGCAGCTCACTGGCCCCCCTCCGAAGTGGTTGATTATCTCCGCCTCTTTCCCACCGACGCGTCGCGTACTTTGAAAGACTTGGGTTTCCTTCCTTCCTTCCTTAGACGTGAGATTCGCTTCACTATCTTTCAATGCCCATCGTTTTCAAGAACGGCGCATACGACTCCCTGAGAACGATGAGTCCTTCCCCCTCTCTCGCGAAGGTACGGTCTCTTTGGCTTCGACTTCCCCTTTTTTTTTCTCGCGATTTCCCTTGCAAGAGTCAGGCAAGATTAGAAACATTTTCCCTTGGGCGGATCCCTTCCCTTCTTTTTCAAGGGCGGTCGCGCTGTCCCCTTCTTTTTCCAAAAGCCTTCTTTATGCGGGAAATGTTCGAGACGGAATGATCGCCCCTTTCTTCTTTTCCAGAGGCTCCGCGCAGGATTGCGAAGATCTCTTTGTTTGTTGTTGAGAGAATATTCTATGTAGGTTGTGACTTTTCCTTTCTCTCAAATTCTCTCCGGCAGAAACCCTCTGTCGGAAAACGTGCTCCTTTTTGGTGGGGGGGTAAGTGTTCCCCCATCCCCGAGACTTCGTGCGAATGACCGCTTTTCGCCAAGAGAAAACCTCCCCTCCCTCCTATGCTCCCCTTTTCTCTAGCTGAAAAGGAAAGTTCCCCCCAACTAGTCCCACTTCCGGTGTTATCTTGTACATTTTTTAGTTTCGCAGATTTTTTTTTCCTTTTACTGTCGCCTGCTGCTCGATTCCAGGCTATTGGACGCTTCTTCCCTCTTCGCAGCGAAGCTCACTTCCCTCGACCAAGGTTTTTTCCCCCCGTCCGAGACGTTTTTTTTTTCGGGTAGGGTTATCTTCGGCCACAGCTTTTCCTTTTTTTTGCTTGAACCAGACGGACCCATTTTCCCAGCTGATTTCCCTTGTTCCTTTCCCTCCCCTCCTCAAACTTCTGTTAGGGAGTTGCTAGCCTCGCACTCTTTCCCCTGATTAGTTTTGGATTCTTTCTTCTCCCGGCGACCCCCGCCCGAATTTAATTCCCTTTTCTCCCAGTGTAAAGTCAACAGCTTTTCATCTAGAAAAGGAAAGTCCCCCCCCCCCACATCCCGCTCCCTTTGTCCACTCCGTCTCCTCCTCCCCCCCGAACGTAGAAGACTTTCCCTTTTCGCGGAGCTCACGATCAATTCTTTCCAAAAGTGCTCCTCCAAGCATTTTACTGCCGCCGGAGACTTCTCCCCTACCGATCAGACACTTTGCGTCGACACATCTTCTTTCACCCTACTGCGCTGGTCTCCCCCAAATAGACGCGGTCTTTTTACGGAACAGAACTGACTTCTGGAACAACTTGCTCGGCTGATTTTCTCCTCTTTGTGGAAACAATAAGTCGGAGTGCACTTTTCCTCGTCACTGCCGGACTTCCTTTTGGTTACCGTCCAGACGTTCTTGTCGGCCACGTAGAAGCCGCTTCTCTGTTGGGCGATGGACGTTCTTTCCTAGTCTCCACCCTCGATATTTGTCAAGCCCCTCTTTTCGTCGAAACAAGGCGTGGTCCCGCTTCCCCTGTTGGACAAACATTCCCTTCGATAGATCCCATTTTCGTTCCCAAGTTCCTCCTTTTTTTTTCTGCAAGGGACGCCTTCGCTTTCCCCGTAAGGAAGAGCTTTGAAATTTCCGCATCGACGGCCTTTTCCCCTTAAATCCCTTGTGAAGCCTTCCTCTCCCCCGGCCCTTCCGTGCACCAATAGGCACGTCCTTCGCGGGAGTAGTCGCCCTCTGTTATTTGAAAGAAGGCCTTCCCCCTGGAGAGTTTCTTTTCAGCGGGCGCAGGCCTTTTCTCTCCTCAAACACGCCCCTCATTCCTTCTCCCTTACTCCCATTGGTCATTCCCTTTTTAGGCGCAGCCGTACATTTGACCTGTATCAGACCGTTTTTCGCCCCCTGCACCAGCGTTGCCCTTCTCCTGATCTATGCTGTCGTACTTCCTGCAGCAACCCCCCTCCTTTTCCTCTGTCAATTTGCAATGAGGACCTCCCTATAGCCAATGATCGGTTCTTTCCTTTCCTCCCTTCGCAGGTTTCTCTCTTGCTTCCCTTTTCTCCCCCTTTTTCTTCTTCGACAGTCTCTCCCTTGGCCGAGGGTAGAGGTCCTTTCTACCGATAGGATGCAATTAAACCCTTCTTTGCAAAACTCCATCCACAGAGAGATTCGCTTCTCTTTCAGAATATCATGGGATCCTTTCCCCTTCGAAATCTGCCGGCCTTGGTTCTTTCAGAACGACACATCTCCTCTTCTAACCATACTCTGGCCCAGCGATCGCGGGCCTCCCTCCTTTTTCCCCCGGCCGATGTTAAATTTTTTTCTCCCCTCGCGCCTGTGACCGGACCCACCAAAGTAACAGAGGCTCTCTCTTTTCTCGCAGAAGCGATTGCCCCCCTCTTTCCATACGGGTCTTCACGGACCCACCTTCCCTTTCACTTCAGGAAGGGACTTGTAGCGAAGCGGCGAGCAACGGTTCTTTTTTCCCAGTTACAGCAGGCCAGACTTTTTTACATTTTCCGTCCGCCTCCGCCTTTGTCTCCGGTTTTAGTTTTCTTCCAGAAAAACACACGGCGATTCCTTCATAACTCCCTATTCAACGCCCTTTTTCTTTTCTTTAGTTCGTTGTCGCTTCGTATACCTCCGGTTCCCCTTCCTTTCCTCTTGTGTGGGTGAGCGTACTTTTCCTTAACCGTCGGACAAACGAACTACCTCACTTCTCCTGAAAGATATCAACCTGATTCCTTTCTTCTTTGCGCCCACGTTTATCAGGCCCCCGCGCCCTGCTTTTTTTTTCCCCACTATCGCCATCTGGCATTGCTCCCCCTTTGCGCGCGTGGCCAAGTTGCCCCCCGGTAGAATTACCTTCTGAAGTTTATTTCCCCTTGCGTTGGAGTTCATCGTCTTTCTGCCCCCCTCTCTTCGAGAAAGGTTTCCTCCCCTTTTTCTTTTTACTGGACTGCGTTTGTCCTTTTCTTTAACCCACGATTTTCGATGATGCCTTGAAATTTTCCATTCTTGTTGTTTCCGATTGCAGCGATCTTTTGATGGGGAGAAGCCTTCCTTCGAAATATTAGTAAGGCGAAGGTCCCTTATTCGCAGATGTGCGTTTGAACCTACCAATTTTCCAAGACATGCAATAGGGCTCCTCTTTCCCTTCTTTTGGATGGGGTAAGGTCTCTTCGTTGAGGTCTTTTTGCAGAATATAGTCCTGTCCGCCGGGCATCGGTTCTACCCCTTTGGGCCCCCTTTTTCCATGGCCGAAAGACGAACCTCCTTCTCCCTAAGCGACAAGGGTACCACTTCCCCTTCCAGGGCCACGCAAAGCCTCCGTGGCGTCCAGAGCTCCGTTTTTTCTCCATTTCTATCACAGTCATTTCTCCGGCGTCGTAGAAAGTCGAATACTCTCGAGACGGTTTTCTTCCTTTTCTTCCCGATACGTGAAGGACTTGAACCTTTCGGATCCCCTACTTCCCCAAGGTAAGGCTCTCCTCCCTCGAGTTAAAGGAAAGATGGGTCCTCAGGAATGGAATTGTTCCCTTTATGTGCACGAAGACTGCTCTCAACCTTCCCCTACTCCTATTAGCGCCCTTTGACGGATGCGTTCTTTTCCCCCTTAGCAGCAAGGCAAGACACAAGAGAATCAATCGCCTCTTTCGCTTTCTGCTCAGTGTTCTAGTGCCGTACTTCCTGATTTACGGATTCCTTTCTCGCTGGAGCGGGAAATTCTAGAGATTCAGAGAAGTCTCCTTGCTCTCCCTCGTTCAGCAGGACGGTCTTAGTGGATCCCCGGCGCAGGCGGCAGTTAGACCTTAACAGTTGTAATCTTTTTAGAAGACCACTCTGGTGTTCGCCTCCTCTGTATGGTGGATCTTTAACGAGCGTAAAGCTCCGAGAGTCTTCTTTTTCCTTCGAGGGGGCCTGTGGTAGTTCCCCATTTCTGTAACAGACTTCCCGTCTGGAAGAAGAGGAGAGTGTTCCCTGCAGTCGGCGCCTGTCCCCCCTTCCATCCCACTGTACGCCCCGCAAGTGGTTCGCAGAATTCAGAGAGGGCGACTCCCCCTTCTTTTCTCGGAGGCTTCTTGGTCTCTCCTCGCTTACTCTTCGAAGATTTGGTCGAAGGCCTTTTCTTCTGATGCTTCTCCTTTTGCGTTCGCCGGCTTTCCTTCCCTTTTGCGCAGAGCAAGGGTTTTTCGACTCCTTCTCTTTAGGGAAGACGGAGCGTCCGGCGCTTCGAAAGCTTCCCTCTGTACGGCGAAGGCTCTTCTTTTTGTATAGAGGAGGAGAACTGTCCTTTCTCTTTTCTGATAGAGTTACTACCGTCTTCGCCAGATCCCTCCTTTTCCAAGAGGATTTTTTTTTCGAAGCCAACGATAAAACCTGAGAGCTGTTGTTCCTTTTTTCGTCAAAATCGCCCGAACACGCATAGTTCTCTCTCCTCAATTCGAACCCTTTCCCTCTGTGGACCGGAGGCTCTCGCAAGCGGCGATGTTCTTTCTCCGACTTTCTTGCTACCCTACATTCACACCGGACGCGTCGGCTTTCCTCTGAAAGACATTGGGGTCGTCCTCAAAACCTTTTTGCGAAGTCTTCCTCTCTGATCGCGAATTTTTTCAAGGAAGCTCTACCTTCCCCGAGGCGATTCATTCGGCCCGGCCTCTAGATCCCTCCTCGCGAAGTGGTTGCCTCTCTTGAAGGTGCTAGGGAGTTATGTTTTTCTCAAGAGTAAGGGCAAGATTACCTTTTTTTTTGGCGGATCTTTTCACTATTTTCCCACTTCTTTCTTTCTCGTTTGAGTCAACTCTTTTCGTAAAGACCAGGCGGTGGCGCTTTTTCCCTTTCTTTATAGAAGGGAAGCATTTTAATGGAAGGATGTTTTCCCTATATTTATCTAATACGTTGTTGTTTTTCTTCTCCTCTTCCTTATACTGTTATAAGGTGGCCTTGCCTTCTAGACCCTTCCCTCCCAGGAGCTCAGTAGGTAGGCGCCCTTTCCTTTTGACTCAACTGCGTTTTGCAACAGCCGAATTGTCCTCTCGTGCGCATGATCTTTCCCCCCCAAAACATGATTCTCTTCCCTTTTTCTTTGCCCGAATTTTCTTCTTTGGGGGCCCTGGGTGCCGAAACCAGAGGGCCCCTCGCACATAGCCCAGCGCGTCCTTTTAGCGGGCTCTCCTTCCAGGGCCTAATAGCTCCGTTGTTGACGATCCTCTCTTGACGTTGCTGCTCGAGGACCTTCTTCCTCTATCCGGCGGGACCTTTCTCCTTCCTCTGGCAGCGAAGAGCAACCTCTGCTTTCAGCTTCGCCACTCCCCTTAGGTGGCCGGCTGGTACACTTCTTCCAGATTGGAATATCCCTCTTGCCCCAGCCGCCGATCCAAGAGCACAACTTTCCTTCTTTTTTTTCGATTGTAAACCCGGTCCCCGAGTTTGCTCTCCTCCTCCCCGGACACCTCTCTCAGTCCCTTCCCCCCTTTTTCATCACACGGAGACTCAATGACAGTTTTCCGTCTTCCTCAGCCATTGTTCTCACGTCACCGCCTCGTGAATCTCTCCCTTCTCTCAGCAAATCCGATAACAAAATCCTTCGACGACATATGACGCCACCTGCGTCGACGTTTTTTTCGGACTCTGCATCTGCCCTCCTCTGCTGTCCCATTGGACAAACAGTTTCTCATGGCCATGAAACGCGTTTTTCTTTTTCTCTCCTAAAGCATAAGAAACTAGATTCGCGTCCCCCGTTTCCGAGGACTTCTTTTGGGTTTCCCCCTAGAAGAGCTCTCCCAGTTAAGACTATTTGAATGCTCTTCCCGCGGAACCCGGGCGTTTTCCTCAATTGATAGAAGATTCTTTTTTTAAGTAGGAGTGAATTTCTTTTTTTTCGGACTGCAGTACTAAGCTAGTTTGCCCGCGCTGTTTAAGACCTTCATGCCCCGTCGAAGCCCTCGGGTTGGGCAGCTGCTCTTTTGTAACTTCCCTATTTTTCAACCCTCTGCCTCTTCGCACGCCCCCCTTGTCGGCGAACCCCCCGTGATTCAAGCGGACATCTTTCCCTGGAAAACCGTCGAATCTCCTTGCGTTATAAGACTCCGTCTTCCAACGCTGATCCCCCGTGACGCCCTTAGTGATGTTTTCTCCGCGAAACACGTTCTCTACGGCATTTTCCAGTCAATCCTGGACGCGTCTTTTTCGTTCCTTTCGGCGAGCAGAATCCACGTTGCACCCTTCGGTTTCTTCGGGCGTCGTCGTCTTGCGGTTGCAATTTGGAAAGGATGCTGAGGGATTTTTTCTTCCGATGTGCGCCTCTTCGCCTGCATTATTCCCCCTAGCCCAATTGCACATTTTTTAATTAACAGCTTTTTTTTCGTCGCGGGATGTTCTGTTAACGTCCGTATCCTCCCGTCTCTTCCCGTTCATGCTTTTTCGAACAACTCTTGACAAAAAGCGTGAACCTTGCTGAGCGGCGACGGACGTCTTTTTCGTTAATTGCAAGCTTCCCCAACTGGACTTTCTCCCGCCGCCTTTTCTTTCCTTTTTCCAATTAGTTCTTTTCTCTTTTGGTCCTATCAACATTTTCGTATCTCCGGCGATGGGACGAGGGTCCTTCTTTCCCGACGCGACTAGGACCTCCTGCTTCCCTTCTCCTTTTCCGAAACTTCTCCCGTCCCCCCTGCCAAAGAGAGCCTTTTCAGAGCCGCGCTAAGAATCATTCCCCTCCTTTTTCGACCCGAACATCTGCGTTTTGGTTCTCTCTCTTTTCCTCTCCTTTTGCCTTCCCCCTTCCAAAAAAAAAAGGTTCCACACAAAGTGATCTTTTTCCCTGCACACACGTAGGTTCCTGCCGCTGTCCCCTTCCTTTTCGGTCGAGAAGGCGTCCTTCCTTCAGGTAAAGGTAACCTAACCAGAGATCATGTGGACCCTTTTCCAGAAGGAGTGTCACCTCTTCCTCCCCCTCTTTCTTTTCACGCTCCCCCCGCTCAAGGATTCATTCCGGAATGGTCTTTCCTTTTTTTTTTCTCGGCGAGACTAACTCTCTCCCACCAATTCCCTCCCCCCCTCGTTCCGCAAATATTTGTACATTTTTTCCTCTTTGCATGGAAAATCCAGCGTGTACCCTCCGTACATAAGGTGAGAGTTTATAACCTCTCTGGTGTTCGGTCCTTCTTTGTCCCTCATTTTCCTGACGGTTCAAAAACGGTTTTGAGAGAGATAAAGTTGTTGAACCTCGTTTCTCTTTCTCACATCACCCCGCGGTGGTGTGGCTCCCCTTCCGTCCGCCGTAGGGTTTTGCCTCCTATGGATCTCAGCGTCCACCGGTCGTCCGTTTTTACCCTTCCAAAGATTTCTTACCTCTTTTTCTTCTGTGACCTTGGTGGGCGCGGTGCTCGCGAGTCAACTTCCCTGACTGAAGTGCTCTTGATACTGTCTTTTCTTGAATTTCCGCTGTTTTTTCCTCCCTCCTCTCGCGCTGAGATCTGGTTACTTTGGTGGGTTACTTTCCCTTTTTTTTTTATTCGCAAAATAGAGTCTCCGCTTGAACATCGCAGCAACCACTTTTTTTCTCTCCTGTGCCCAAGCTGATGTTTTTTGCTTTCATGTGGAGAGACTCCCCTGGAAAAGGCCGCCTTTCAACGAAAATTTTAAGATCCTGGCAGAATTCTGGACTTCATTTCTTCGCCTAAGACTCTTTTTTTTCTCTGTGTCCGGGGAAGCCTCTTTTCTGGGAAGTTGCAGCTATCCGGGCCGCGGTGATCCTCTCTCCCCTCGTCCCAGCGACGGTTAAGCTGCCTCTAACGAAAATCTCTTCCCCCCCCCAGAAGCAGCAGCTTCGGTACCACCTATTAATTGACAACATGCTTTCCTGCCACGATTAATTTTTTTTCTCATTGTTTATGGATTCAGAACCCCCCCCCGTTAGGGAATGACGATTTTCTTTTCTTCAGGCTGAGTTATCGAGACCCCCTCGGGTGCTTTGCCGCTCGTGCAGACCTTGTCCCGGTCGGATACATGGTTGTTCCAAGGAACGGCTGTTCCCTTTTTCTTTGCCACGCTGGGAATTACTTGTATAGCCGGACTCCCTTTTGCTATGGTTTTTCTGTCTTCCCTGAAGACGAGTTTTTCCGAAGACTTCCTTTTTTGACGGCGCTCTTCACCCTCCGCAGGGAGAATTTCCTCGAAGGCATCTTGGGAAAAGTCCCCTTAAGGTTGTTCTCTCTTTCTTCTTCCTGGCTTTCCATATTCCTGATTGACACGTCGCTGGAGCGTTCCATTTCGATCGGCGTCGAGAGCCCTTTCAATAGGATTCAGAGTTGGCTCTCTTTTGCTCCTTCTTCGCCCTGGCGGAGTTAGTTCGCAGGGTGCCTCCCCGTGTCCGCTGAAGAAAGCCCCCCTTCCTTTTCGAGGGGCGGGAGTGAGGATAGGACCGTCCCCTCTTTTCCCCCCGAGAGTGATTTCATTTGAGGTCTTCGATGGGCCGTGGTCTTCCTTGACCCCTTTGTAACCCGAACGACCTCCTCGGAGCGTGTCGACCTCCTTCCCCCCGACGCGTATGGGCCACCTCTTCCTCTGCAACTTCCCCCTCTAAGAGACCCAGTAGCAGAATCTCTTTTTCGGGGCGTAAGCTTCCGTTGCTTTGGTCGCGGACCCCCTTTTCTGTCGCCAACGGACTATTTGACTCTCGAGATCTGTCTTTTCTTCGGCGATAATATGCGGCTTGAATGGCAATTTTTTTTCTCCACGGTTTGCCTTGACCCTTCCGCGTGGCGTGTTTTATCATCTACCTCCCTTCGGGTCCCTTCGTCGACTTCTAGGTTTCCCGGCGACGGAGTCCTCATTTTGTCTTCCTGCTGTATGATGGCCTCCCTTCTTCTTCGTTTGTAGTCCTCCTTTCACTGCTTCGCCAGAGCCTTAAGGCGTCGCGTCTTCCCCCTCCTCTCCCAAAACTATTCTTCGTCTCTTTGTGCTTCCTAGCTCTCTTTTTTCCTGAACTCCTCTCCATGGAATTCGATACAACCGGAGGCGCTCGGCTGTTCCCCCTGCGCGCTTTCCTCGGCTGGTGGCCGAGGTGATTATTTCCAAAAGAATCCGGTTTCTTAGTCAGCTCCCTCGAGGCGCTTCCCTTGCGACGTGACAGCGCAGTTCTCATGATCGCGAATGTCCTGTCTCTTCACATTCTCGTCAACACCCTGAACTATGAGGGTTTGCCCTCCCCACCGCATACGACGACTTCTTCTGATTTTTGATTCGAATTCTTTTTTTTCGCGCGAGGCACAACCCCCTTTCTCCTTCTAGTTGGTCATATTCTTTCACTTTTGCGGGATGAGGCCTTTTTCCTTCTCTCCTCTCCAAGTTCCCCCCCGGGTGATGCAAAACCTTATCTTCTTGCGGTAGCGGTTGCGCGTGCATCTCCCTTCTCATTGAAGATCCTCTTCCCTCTTCGCAGATATATATACTTTCGTGAGAGTCTCTCGATACTGAGCCTGAATCGGCGCGGCCTTCCTGCCGCTTCTCCGGCGAAACCCGCCCAATCTTAGGAGACTTTTCGTCACTTTTTGTTTTTGAGCAATAGTGCTTTGATCTCCAGTCCTCCCGCGCTGATAAAATTTTTTTCCCCTTTTTTCGACTCTTGCTAAGCTCTTTTGAAAACCAAGACATTTCTTTTCTCCACAAATCGCCGCCCACTTCTGCCCTTTCTCTTTCAAAGTAGGGCCTTTCTTCTCCTGTTGTTGAGAGGATGTACGAGGGCCTTTTCTGCTAGAAGGAAATTCCCCCCTTTTTTCCGCCTGAAGCTCTGGTTGTCGAGCGACGCTCCCCCCAACTTCCCCTGCCTTTAAGCTTCTCTCCCCCTTTCGCGGTGGCCGATGCGCTCTCCCCCAAATTACGTTTCCCGTTGCCAGCGCCTGCGCCTGTCTCCCCCTCCCTAGCGAAATCTTTTCCCCCTCTCCCCTTTGTATAGAATCATGGCCTGTTACGGTAACCCGAGTTGTGCTCTCCCCTCTATCCATATTTTTGGATCGTTTTCTTCTCACTTTCCCCCTCTCAAGTTTCGCTCTGGCGAAAAGAAGTGTAAATTCCCCTCTGAATTCTCGACCCCAGTTCTCCCTGCCCCCCCCCCAATCCCTCTTCGACTCCGTAGCCAATGAAGTAGACGTCTTTTCTCCGTCCCTACTCTCTTCTCCTCCCCCCCCCCTCTCCAGGAGGATCTCCCCTTCCTTCTGCTAAAAGCCCATGACCTTTCTTTCTACAAGATTCTTTTCCCGCTCGCCCCCTCTCTCCCCATCTTCAGTTTATTGTACGCGCTGTTCCCCTTCAGAAGAAGGAGACATTTCTTCAGATCTGATCTTCGCTACTCCTCTTCCGGGGAGTTTCTGAAGGATCCTCCTCTTTTGTTCCAACGCCTCCCTAGGCGTGCATTTCCCCCCGACACGTCCCTCTTAGGGACGACCTTTTGGTAAAGACCTCTTCCTCACAATCCGTGTTCGAATCCCTCGGCAATCCTTTCCCCCTTTGCGCTTTACTCTCGGTCTCGACGACTATCGCACGCCCCTTCTCCCTTTTTTCGTGATTCAACTGACAACGGTATTTCTTCCCCCCCCCCCCACTGTCTCCACTGATCCTCTCTCCGGATCTAAAATAAGACATCCCGCATATGGAGCGAAAGTGTCTCCTCTTTTCCGGCACGAGGACTTCCTAGTCGCTCCTTCCTGTGTTAATCAGGCTTCCGCCGCGTTCAGCAGCTTTTCTTTCTTCCCGCGAAGAAAGACTTCTCCTCCCTATGGAGGGAGATTTTTGTTTCCCTGGTTTTCTTCCCACTTTGCCATAGCCTTCCGTCCTTAATGGAGGTCTCGTTGGAAGCGGGCCTCTTTCCGCCATGAACCCTAACAACTCCTCTTCCCTTCTTTTCCTGCGTAATTCCAGCGGTGACGTGACCCTTCTAGAAGTACCTTTGCCCTCCTTCTAAACAATTTATCCGCCGTCCCAATCTGCACGTATCATCCTCCCTTACCATTTTTCCTTTTCTTGACGCTGCTTGCGACGGACTCTCGACGGTGATATCGTCAATTTGTCCCCTCCCCCCTTAGCTCGGTACTATACGCCAATGATCGTCGCGTTCCCCCTTTCCACGATGAGGTTGTCTCCCCTTGCTCTTGGGTTCATTATAAATTTCCAGCGCTGGGAAGGGGATCTGTTTTTCCGATTCAGATCCGCCCCCCCTTTTTCTCTTTCCGGCACCACCGGCAAAAGATTAGGTAGGATTTCCTTTCACCCTGCTCCTCCCTCCTTTTTCTATTCTTGGAAACCTCTCCTCTTTCCCGCGCATTGCCTCTCTTTCTATTTCCGCGCACATCGCCCCCTTCCACCTCATTGGCCCCCTTTGCCAGCACTCCCCCTTGGCAGATGTAAAGGCAGTATCCTTTTTGGCGAATGTGACAGGAAAAGCAAGTCCCTCGAATAACCAGTTCCTCGCTCGAGCGGAAACTCTTGTTTTCTTCCCCCAATCGTCAAGTCGCCTACGTTCTTTTTTCCAGCCGATAAACAGAGAAAGGAATTCCCCGGGAAGGCGAGTGTAGCGAATCCTTTCCTCCTCGCCAACCAATTCAGGTACATAGCCAGAGGTGCGACCTTTTTCCCGGAGACAGCTCTTTTCCAAATTACAGCGTGCTACCGAACCCTTTTTTCCTCAGGTTGAGAGATTTCACCTCGGGAGGTATTTCGTTTCCTCCCTTCCTAAGGTTACCCCC
>Ga0179591_1358855_pt1 | contig 18245 bp, 42 predicted proteins | sample CZOMad2_1_08_16f_FD_182891 | JGI IMG/M metagenome (GOLD analysis project Ga0179591, IMG submission 182891) | Vadose zone soil fungal communities from Angelo Coast Range Reserve, California, USA - CZOMad2_1_08_16fungal (PacBio error correction) | ecosystem: Environmental > Terrestrial > Soil >... | reverse complement strand
TAACATCCAACACTTGTTCCCCAGTTCTTTTTTTCATAAGCCGACCCCCCTCTCTTTTCCTGCCCAGGGTTCCCCTCTTGCCCCCCCTTATCCTTCTTTGTTTCCGCGAGGCCCCCCTATTTTCCTTTTTTCCCCCCTCCTCACCTAGTTTGCATTCTTTCACTAGGATTCCGATTTATTTCGTCTCATCGTTTTTCATGCAGGTTCCTCGTACGGATCAAATATATGGTCTTCTTAAGTTTCCCGTTCCAGCTTCTGAAACTTCTGCGTTTCTCGTATCCTTCCCTTTTCGTGACCTCTTACTAGGAGATTAACCACCCCCAAACTACTTTTTTCTTCCGAGTTAAGGCCAACTTCTTTTCTCTCCCTTTTTCGTCTTTTCAAATTGGATCCTTGCTAGCCTGCCTTTTTTTTCCGCTTTTGACCCCGCCTTTCAGATACCCTCTTCCCTGCTGGAAAGTCAGTATAACAAGCCATCCACACGGCCCATCCCTTTCCCCCCCCCCCCTGACCTCCACTTTTTTTTTTTTTTCTTTTTTCTTTTCCTCCTTTCTTTTCGTTTGGGGGCCTGACCAGTTTTTCAAGAACAAGGATTCGTGTCCTTGAATCTTACTTCCCCTTTGTGAACATTTTTCTTTTGTTCCCCTTTCCCCCCCCCCCTTTTTTCTCTCACAGATGATCTTAGGAAAAACCGTCACAGATTTTTGGTTTTATTTTATTTTCTTTCATTTTTTTTTTCAGTGTCCCTTCACCCCCCTTTCCCCCCCTCCTTACCTTTGGGCCTTTCTCCTGCCCAACCCCCAAGGTTTGCCATCCCCCCCCGTTTTTTTTAAAAGGACATTTTTTTCCATTACTCCCGTCCCCCCCCCCCCCCCCGTCAGTTGCCTGTCCTGAACCCATTTCGTTCCTTGCCGTTCCCCTCTTGCCCATCGGGTCATCTTTTTTGTGGAATCATTTTTTTTCTCGTCTCTTTCTCTGCGACTACCTAACAGCCTGTTTTTTCTATGGCTTGACCCCAGTTTTCTGCATCTTTGCTTCTTTTTGACCCGGGGCATTAGTTCCCAACGTCTTTATCCCTCTCCGTACGTTTCTTTGTCAAGAACGACGGTCACCTCCGACTTTTCCCCTCTTGGGCTTGTTGCTTCCGCGCACAATGGCCTTTCCCTCTAGTGCCACTTTCTACCGTCAGCATTTTGTTTTTTTCCCTTCCACCTCCCTTGTCCTCCTTTGTTCCATTGCTTTTTCGATTTTTAAGGACTCTTTTTCCCCCCTTTTTTCCCCCAAACTCCTGGATAAAGACTTCAGCCTTGAGCAGGCGAGACTCAAGGTTTCCTAAAGTTTTTTTCTCTTTCCCGCGCGACAATTTTAAATTCGAATTTTTCCTCCTTTGCCTCGGCCCCCCTCTCTTCCCCTTTTAATTCCACGTTTTTCCTTGGCCAGAGGAGGAGCAGCATGTCCCAATATGAATGCCTTCTGATTTGGTTTCCCCCCCTTTTGTAAACTTTTCTTTCCTCCCGATTTTCCGTTCCGTTTTCCTTCCTTCGGAGCCAAAACACTTCCTGTCGTTTCCTCCCCTCCTTACAGTCTTTTTAAGTCCTCTTATGGGGTTGGACTCGTTTCCGTCGGGTGTTTGTCCGCCGCCCCTGAATTCTCTCCCTTTTCCGGGACAGGAGCACACGCCTTCTGAGATAATTCCCCCCATACGCAGTTTTTCTGTTCTGTCCCTGTACCCCTTCTGGTAACCTACCCCCTTTCCCTTCCCGTCCCACTTTTTTCCAGACACAACCACCTGCCTGACCCCCCCAATTCGCCGCACCTGTTCACTCAATTTTTGAATTCCCCCCCCTGATTCTCTCACGGAATTACCCGTTAAGTGATCAAATTTCTTTAGGTGCGTTGCCCTTACTTTATCGTTATCCCCTCCCCCCCTGTTTTTACCCCCTATTCGTCATCATATGGTCGTGGGAGAACTTTTCGATCTCCTCCCACCCCCCCCTTATTTCTTCTAATTGTTCTCTTGTTTAGAGATCCCCTTCCCCTATGTTTCCCACCCCCTTTTCCCTGGTCCTTTTTTAGAACCCTCTTCGGTTTACTTCCCCCTTTAATGTTTTTTTCTTTTTTACATTTTCCCTTGACCCCAGTTTAGAAATTGTTACCCTGTCCGTTGCATTTTGATTTCCCTGTTTTAGGACTGTGAAACCCTCCAGCCGTTTTCGGTGCCCTTCCTTTCCCACTTCCCCCCTCAGATCTTTTTTTTTCCTCCCATTTCAGAACAAAAACCGATTTCCCCAACTTGTTCGGATTCCTTCTCTTTCCTTTTAAAATGACGAGCCAGTTGGGAGCACCTACCATCGTTGTTTCCCGACCCTCCAGTCTGTCCCCCCAAATAGTTGTTCCCCCCCGCCCCTTTGAGGTTCGGGCCCCCCCTACCTTTAAAAGTTCAATGAGATTTACCCCACCACCCCATCCCTTTTAGTTGGTTTTTTCCTCCTTTGTCTTCACCCCGTCTTTTTTTAATTTAATTTCCCTCCAAACCTGGAATTCTTGGTCACCCACCCTTTTTTAATTGACGAGTCTTTCCCCCTCACCTCCCTTCCCCCCAACTCTTTTCCCTTTTCCCCTGGAGACGGTTCTCTATTCCCCCTCCCCCCTGTATCCCTTGTTTTTTTTTTCTCGGAAGACTCTTTTCAAAGCCTTTTCGTTCTTCTCGTTCCTTTTAATAAACCCGAGGCCCGGATGGATTGTAACTTCTAGTTTCTTCGGTCCCCTGTTTTTTTCTTTTTTCAGATGAGGTTCATGTTTTATGGTCCCCCCCCCCCCTTGTTACCTGCCGTTGCCGAACCTTAATCGTTTCTTTTATTGTGTTGTATGATCCCCCCCTTTCCGTTTCCCAATCATTTTTTTCTTCCCCCAGAAGTGATCCCCCCCCCCCCCCTTTTTTGGAGCCCTGAAAGGTCCAGTCTTCCGCTCTTTCCCGTATTCTCCCCCCGGTCCTTCGTTTTTTTTTTTTCATCTGTTTCGTTTTTTTTTTCTCTTCCGACGTCCTCCCAGGAAAGAGTGAAGACCCCCTCTTTCTTCTTTTCCCCTTTGAATTTCATGGCTCTCTTCGTAATTTCCTTTCCCCCGCTCGAACTTTTTTTTTAATGGGGAAACCTGTCAGCGCCGTTTTTTTTCCCCCCCCCCTTTCATTTTTTGGTTTTTCCTTTCTCTCCCCTTCGCTTTAGTCAAAGGACTTAATGATGACGCCTTGTCCCCTTCCTTCGGTTGTCCACTTTTTTTTGCCAATCTCTTTATGGTTTACGTGACGGAGGTCAACTTCAGCGTTGGCCTCTCTCTTCCTCCCCGCAGTTTTTTCTTTTCTTTATTGTTAATTGAGCTTATCGTTTTCCCTTTCCCCCCCCCTCCGGTACTTGCCCCAGAGTTGATTTGTGTAGTTATTTTTCCCATTTGTTTTTCCCTCCCCCACGTTGCAAATTCGAACGCCCCCCCCTCCTCGTTACTTTTCTTTCCCCCCCCTTTTTGCCCTTTTTTTAGTTTCTTAGCGGTGATCCCTAAATAGGGGTTGGCAAGGGACCGGACAACTTCCCCCCCTCTCCCCCTCTTTTCAAAGGAATTTTTTTTCATGCAACTTCCCCTCTTGTGTTTTGTATAACCAGGACAAGGTGCCCAAGCTGTCCCAGGCGAAGAACCCCCGTCTTCCCCCCCCCCTTTATTCCCCCTGAGTGGCACCCACGGTCGTTTCCTATTTTCACTTCTCCCTCTTTTTCCTTTTAGTCTCTATTGTTTTGTTATTCTTGTCTATTCGAGCCTTTCCTGCCTCCACTACCCTTTACCCCCACACTTAATTTTCCTGGCTTTCTCCCTTTTCCTCTCTTTTCCCCTATACAGTCGAAAAAAAACCAACCGCGGCTCCCTCTTTTTTTTCCTGCAGCTCGCCACCTTTTTCTTTCCATTGCCTCCGACCCCTGTGTTAAGTTGTGTCTCAGTTTGTTTGTGAGAGTTCCCGCTACCGGTCGGGGGGGAAAATACCATGGAATGTCATTGATTGGTCTCTCCCCCCCCCCCCCCCCTCTTCCCCCCTTTTTTTTTTGTTTTTGTTTCGATTTTCCCTGGTTTCACTTTTCCCCCCTTCACCTTTGGACCGAGTTTGACACTTATTACCCCCCCCGCAGATTCGGTTTTTGTTACGTTTTGCCTAACCGGTTTTCTTTCCCTTTTTTTTTAAACCCCCTTTTTTCACATAGCTGTTTTCCCTTCCCGGTTCCCTCCTTTTTTTTTTGTGTCCCTATTGGTCAGTGGTTGTCCACCCCGCCTGTTCCAATACTTGGGTGATCTTTCCTTTCTCGCTTGGCAGCTTGTTTTTTTTCTCCACCCCCTCCCCCAGACGGTCGACCCCCCAAGGTTTTTTCCCTCTTCTTTTCTTGTGTTTTTGTGGTCACCCTCGAATGGAGCCTAGCCCTTTGCATTTGACACATTCCCACCCAGTCCGAAGGCTTTTTTCTTGTTTTTTCGGTTCCTTTTTCTTTTCCTTTGTCCCCCCAAGAATTCCCCCGGGGATCAGTCTATTAAGCCCTTTTGGGCTCCTGGTCCCCCCCTTCCTTTTTGCTGCCTATCCCTCTGACCTTGAACTAAACACCCCCGCTTTTTCTTCCCTTCTTTCCCCTCTTTTTTTCCCCCTTCCTCTCCCCTCACAACGTAACCCATTGTTTTTCGTGATTTTTCCCCTGCCCCCCCCACCTTTTCAGCGGAACACTTTCTCAGCTCAGCTACTCCTGAATTGGGGCTGCTCCTCTTTTTGATACATTTTTCTGGATACCGTCCAAAGGGGGGGATCCTTGGCCCTCTCCAGTTCTCAGAGGAAATGTTTTTCCGCTTTTTTTGTTCCTTTTCCCCCTTTTTTTGTGCGGAATTGTCGTCGGCCGGCTCCCCTCTTCCCTTTCGAATCCAAACGTTTTTAAAAACCCCCCTCACCTACCTTTTAGGTCTTGTGTAATGATTCATACTGTCACCTTGTTTGTCTCTGGGCACCCTCTGTTCTTTCCTTTCACTTTTCTCCTGTGTGGAATACTTCTGGGCGAACCGTTTTCTTTTTCCCGTTTTGGTTTTTTTTTTTGGGACGTTGATCTTTCCCCCCCCCCCCCCCCCCCCCCCCTTTGCGTCTCTTTATTTCTTCTTTTTTTCTGGGAGAGTGGTCAACCACATTTTCCGAGGATGGATAGAGGTGCATACAGGTTTAGGTCATCACTTTTTTGGCCCTTCCCCCCTTCCCCCTTTTTGTTTTTTTTTTTTTTCTTTCCAAAGGGATGGTCTTCTCTCTTTTTCCTCTTGCTCGTTAAGGGGTCCCGCAGAAGCCTTTCTTTCTGGCTTTTAAATTTTGTTTTCGTTTCTTTTTTACACCTTTGTTTTTTTGACCCTTTCATGAGTTTACAAGAGGGAAGCATTTCCTTTTTCCCTTCTTTTCTTTTTTGACTGCTTTCCCTCCTTTCCACCTTGTTTTCTTATTCCCCCCGAGAATTCGCTCTTCGTTCTTGGGGAACGCGCTTTCTTCCCTCTTCTCCTCCGCTATTGCTCTTCCGAGGATTACGCTAATTTTTCCCCCCCCCTTCAACATTTGGGGTACCCACTGTTCGTGGAGTTATGGTAATTTCCCCTACCCCCCCTTCTTTTTTTTTGGAGCTATCCGGTTCTTTCCCACCCCCCTGTTTATGGGTTTTTGCGGGTGAAGTTGGGACGACTCCATCCTGTTCCCTTTCTTTGCTTCTCCCATTTTTCGCTCCCCTTGTTCCTGCAAAGTGAAACTTCTTCTGCACCCCCCTTTACGGCCTTTTTCAACTCACGTTCCAAAAGTCTTTCCGTCAGAGGTTCTCGACCGTTTTCCCCCTTCAACTTCCCTTTTTTCTGAGGGTTTTTTTTCCCCCAAATTTCCCCGTTTTTCTTGCGCGGACCGAGTCTAGATCTCGAAAGCGTTTTCGTCCTTCTCTTTATCCCTTAGTTCCCTTTGATGACAGAAAATTTTCTGAAAACCATTTCTTTCTCCCCCCCCTATTGCTCCTACAAGAGTCGTTGCCAATTGTAGCCCGAACTATCCGTCTTTTTCTTCCTATTTCAAAGCCTTTTCCAATATCCCCCTCTCTTTTCCCCCGACTTTCTTTTGTTTTTTTTTTTTCCAAATTTCTGGAGTTCTTGAAAGGGACGTCTTTCTGGAGGGAGTTGTCTTTCCCCCCCCTTCCAAAGTTTTTTTTCAAACCTTCTCGTTTTTTCATTTCCCCCGGAATTTTCATAGATGGGTGCATCCTGGTTCCCCACCCTTCTTCTTTTTATCACCCACCCCCGTTCCCCCGTGTTCTCCCGCCCGACTTTTCTGAACTCCTTTTTCTTTTTTTGCCCGGGGTGTTTCTTTCGGTCCATTGGGCGGCGGTCTACGCATTCTTTTCTTCCCCTGTTTTTCTCAGAGTGAGCGTCTTTTTTCAGGTTTGATTCCCTTTTTCATCGTCCCTTTGCCCTCCGCGAGTCCCAATCCTTTGATTTCCAACTCGCCTATTTTTTTCGTTTTGTTTCTGAGTTTTCCACGGTTTTTTTTTCCCCCCCTTGTCACCTTCCCCTTTTTCCTTTTTTTCCTTATATTTTCTAATATAGAAAGCCAGTTTGGGCATTTTTCAAACTCCCCCTGTTTTGGACCTGGACCCCCCCTGAAGCCCCTTTTCCAGTTCACCATTTTGAAAGTGTGTTCCCTTCGCATGAAAGAGGAGAGTGTTTCTCTGACGGTTTCTGTCCTTTCCCTTTCTTCCTTTTTTTTTCCGGGCAAAGTCTCTTCTTGAAACTCCTCTTCTCTGTTGTTGGGGACCCATATCTTTTGAGCAGTGGGGGGACTCATCCCTATAGTTCCTCTGGTTCCCCCCCCTCTTTTTTTTTCTAAAAGTTTTTTTGTCCCTCCCCCCACCCACTGACCCGTATCCACCCCCCCCCACAGGGAACAATCGGTGTTCCCGTTGACATAGAGGGTTTCTCCCTCTTCTCCCGTTAACCCCCCCCTTTGGCAATTCCCTGGGTTGTTGATAGTTTAGTCATGCTCCCCCCTCGTTGTCTTTTTTGTTTTTTTTAGTTTGGTCTTTCACCCCCCCCCCTTTCCTCCCTTTTTTTTGATGTACTACCCTTCCTTTTTATATCGGTTGCTTGTGGTACGAATACTGCTCTGGGTTGAGCCCTTCCGCTTTTTTTTTTGTAACTGGTCCCCTTTTTTCTCAAGTAAGCCCCCTGACCTCCTGCCCCCCCCTTTTGTTTTTTTTTTTTCTTCTTTGCCACGAGGGAAGTCGTGAAATAAGCGAAGACTCCGGTCTGCTTTGGGATTTTGGACCAGTGATTTTTTTTTTCTTTATTTTGCCCCCCTCTTCCCTTTTCCAGGCCGACCTTTTTATTAGTTTTGTAGTGGAGAAAGCAGGAGCCCTTTTGCGTTAAATTACTACTTTGGGACTTCCTAGTAGGAGGTCCTAAGTAGTCGGGTGAACTCTTCGCTGTTTTTTTTGTTCCTTCCTTCTAATGGGGAACCTAGTAATTTTTTTTTTCGCTCTATTTTCTTCTTTCCCTTCCCCCCTGCAACCTCGTGCACTTTTCAAAAGTCCAGTCTACCAGTCCCCCCTCATCCCTTTTTCCCCCCTCCGTACCCCTGTGTATAGGATCCCCAAGCTAAAAACACGAGGTTTTTTTTCCCCTCCTCCCCCACCTTTTTCCTATTACATCCCCCCCCTTTTTATACATTTCTTCTTTCACTTGTTTCTAGGAAGATACCATTTGTGTCCCTTGTTTCTTCCCCAAGGTCTTTGAGTCCATTTTTTTTGTCTTTGGGATTTGTTCTGACATCCTGTAGCCATTCCCCCCCCCTTGCTCTAAGAAGTAGTCCGATTGGCTTTTTTTTCGTTTCTTTGCTGTTTTTTTCCACGACTGGTGCCCTTTGATGGTTGTTTGTCGAAACATTCTATATCAATAGTTCCTTCCTTTTGATTTCTTATTCCCTCTCCTGTTTGCTCCATTTTTGCATTCTGGACTTGATGTTTTCCGATGTCACCCCCCTTTTTGCTGTGTGGACGTCTCCCAGTTTTCCCCCCCCTTCATTTCCTCTTAAAAGCCCCACAAGCTACACTTTTTTTTTAGGTTGATTTTGTCTTTGGAGAGATGAACCCTCGGTTGACCTTTCTCCGACCTTGATACGGTTTTGGGATGGCTACTGTTTTTTCCCTTTCTCTTTTCAGGTTTGTCCCCCAAGGGGATATCTCCCCCTTCTCCTCCCCTTTCGGTAACCATGTGAAACCATTACTCGAATCCCATCCCCATTTTCATAGACCCTAGGACACCCCTGTAGGACCAGTGGTTTTTTACTGTCATGCTCCCTTGGTTTTCTCCCTTTTTTTCTTATTTGAGATGGCTGTTTTCCCCCTTTTTTCTTTGTTGTTCTCACATTTTTCCACCCAGAGGGTTTTTTTTGAACCAACACCCCTTTTGCCCTCTATGTTTTCTGTTCCTTCCCTACGGTCCCCCCCCTTGCTCCCCTTAGGCGGTTTTGTATTCCCTTTGTTTTCAAACACTTCCCCCCTGCCCTTCTTTTTGGGTTGTTTTTTCCGTCCTCCCCTTTGAAGGCTTTCAACGGGGATCATCTCGCCCGCGGGTTGCACCAGTGAGACCTTTATGGTTTTACATATACATTTTGGGTCCCACCTCCCGGCCAAGTGGCTTAAGTATCCCTGCCCCCCCCCTGCTTTTTTACCGGTTTCTTTTAGCACCCCCCCCCCCCACTTTTTATTGCAAGTGCCCTTTAAGAGTTTTCTTCCTTTTGCCCCCCTCTGACGTTTATTCCCCTTCGACAATTGGGATACCCCCCCTCCTTTTTTTTCTTTTCCTTTTTACAGGTACCTTTTGAAACGGTCCCGGGTACCCCCAACCTCCCCCTTCTTCCTTTGTTGTTTTGGCTTGGCTTCTTCCTTTAGTCCCGGTTCTTTCCTTATTGGACTTCTCGAAGATGGTGTAGTTTTGACGTCCTGTTCCTTTATACCTTTGGTGTTCCCCCCCTACACAAACCTTTGGGGCTCAGATTTTGATTTTTGATGAACACCCCCCCCCTTTTTGTTCATCAACACCTTTTTTCCCCGATTATTTTCTTTTCCCCCGCTCTGAGGAAATGATGACATATTTCCCTCCCCCTCCTCACTGACAATTTCTTTCAACGCTTTTTTTCCCCCCATGGTTGCGTTGAAGACTTTGCTCGAGGAGCTTTTTGAGACCTTCCGGGATTTTCTCTCTCCCTCTTCTTTGTTTGTTGATTAGATAATTCCAATTTTTTTTTTTTTTCCTGCCTCCCTTTTTTTTTTCCTCCCAACACCCCCTATTTTTTTTTTTTTTTTTTTTTTAAGATATCGATGTTTCCCCATCCAACTGGGAAATGCACCTTTCCCCCCCCCCCCTCCTTTTCCTTTTTTTTGAGATGGTGTGACCTTTCACCCGTTCCCCATTTTATGTTATCCAGGCAGAAGGCCTCCTTGTGCACCCCTTCCCCCCTTTCCCCATTCATCATGTTTGTTCTTGTAACCGTTTTTTTTGTCCCTCCCCCCGACTGTCAGGGACATTTTTTTTTTTCCTTTTTTTTTGTTTTTCCTTCCCCAATGGATGGGCTAAAAACTTTTCTCTTTCTTTCCCCAGATTTCTCCCCCTTTAAGATTTCAACTCCCCTTCCCTCCCGACTTTTTTTTCTCTCTTGACTTTTGGACCTTTGCCCCCAGTGGTAGGTTCAATGGCACTGAGGGTTTCCCCGTTCCCCCCCCCCACGCGTAAAATTGGATCCTTTCATACAATTAGTACTGTTCCCCAATTCTTCCATCCGTCCCTTTATCCCCTTTTGAACCCAGACCCTCCTTTCACCCCCTTTTTCAAACCCTTTTCACTATTTTTTATTTAACCTGCTTGTTCTTTTCTGCCCTTTTTCTTCCTGCCCCGAACCGAGCTTTTCCTTCCCCTGTGTCCCACTGGTTTTTTTCTTTTTTGGTCCGTGTTTTGCTATAAATCCGTTCATTTTTTCCCCGTAATACTCCCCCTACTCCCCCCCCCTTCCAACCAACGTCTTTTTGCTCTTCTTGTCTGGTTTTTTTTTTTGCCCCCTCACTTTTTTTTTTTCCTTCCCCCTTATCAACAGGTTTGTTTCCCTTGGCAACCTTATGATTACCCCCTTTCCCAACGTTGTTCCTTTTTCCTTGGTTTGACCAACAATCCCCCCCCCCGTCAACATAATACTCTTCCCCCCCACCCCGTCCCTTTCTCCTAAGTCTTCCTTTTTTTTTTTGGTCCTTTCCCGGGGGGGACCGCTTTCCCCCATTCGGTTTTTTAACTGAAACCTCCTTTTTTCCCCCCCCCCCCATTCCGTTTCTTTGTTTCCCACAACCCCCATTGCTTTACCTTCCTTTGTCATTTTTTTTCGCAAGACGTTTTTTTTCTTATGCTTCCTTGCCATTATGGACCTGTGATCTGGCGGCTATTTAGAGAAGAAACTCCTTTTCCCCACCTGTCCCATTCCTCTCGTGTTTGTGTTAGTTTTGACAGGCACACAAAATTGATACTTCTTTTTACCACATGAAACACCCCCTAACCTCTATACTATATGCCACCGGGAACATCTGTTCAACACCAGTAGGGGAGTGAAGGGAGCAATTCCCCTTGCCTGATTACTGCCCCAACCTCCACAATTTTTTAAGTGAGAATTTCAGGCGGTTTATGACTCCCCCCCTTTCCCCGATTCTCCCCAAGGAGAGGTTTATTCCCCCCCCTGAGTTTGATATCCTTTTGTTCACTCCCCATATTCCCACCCCCCCCCACACAATAGGGTTCCACCTGTTTCCAATCTCCAAAATTTTTTTTTCGGGACTTTTTAGTCCTTCTCCTTTTTCTTTTATATCGTATCCCCCCTGACTTCCCCCCCCCCCCCCCCCCCAATTTTTGTTGTATTCTACGTAAAAGTTTATGTCTTATCTTCCCCCTCCATTTTTCCATTTTCTCCCCAATTTGCGTTTCGGGTTCCCTTCCCCTTTCTCCCTGCTCCCCCCCCCTTACCCCCTTTTTTATTAAGCTGGTAGGAGGGATTGAGCTTTCCCTTCCCCCCCCCCCCCCCCTCTAGTACGGTTCCCCCCGGTTTTCTTTCCCTGTACAATTTCTTCTCGGTTTCGTATTTCGTTGAGGCGACACATTATCTTTTTCAGTGACTTGGATTCTCTTTTAGTTTTCGACAACCCAGTGTTGACCTTTCAGTTCATTATTTTGATTTTTTAAACCACCCCCCCCCCCTCCCTCTCCGGCTATTTGAAAAACTACGTCCTTACAAGATACCGGTGACTTGACCCTCTGTCCTGCAAGTCCTGACCTGGAGTTTTTAGCTTTCTTTTTCTCCCCCTCGTGTATTATTGCCCCACTTCTCACCATCACCCTTCCCCCCCCCCATTTTTTTTTTCGAATTTTTAATTTCCCCCCCCCTGACTTTTTTTTTTGTTTTGGACATGTTTTTTATATGGCGTCCCCCCTTTCCTTATACTCTTTAATTTTCCCTTGGGTATTTTTTTCCTCAGGTTTCCCTTTTTTCCCCTCTTCCTCTTTTCATTGTTTCTGGCTCCCCCCTGATTAAATGACCCCGTGATGCACCGGAGTCCCTGTCCCCCCCCAAGTTCCCGGGTTTTTTCCATCGGCTTTTTTTTAATTTATTTCCGCACTTGGGTCACGGCCGCGACCTCGACCCCCCCTACCACCGCTTCATTTCAAACTGCCTCCTCCCTTTCCTCCCCCATTTACTTTGCCCTATGTCCCTTTTGAACAAAATTTTAGTAAGTACCCGAGAAACTCAGGGCCTTTAACTTTTCTTCATAAAACGTATGATAGCCCTTTTTTTTTTTTTTTGTCACCTTTCCCCCTCTCACCATTCTCAGTGGAGGACCGCCCCCCGTGGGAATTGGCTCTTGGGGGTCAATTTTTTCTTTTAGCCCCCCACAAGGACGTTTTCTTAATGGTTTCCCCCCTTTGGTCAACCAGATATTTTTAGCCTGTCTAGATTTTCTTTTTCTGGACCACCATTTCACATTTTTTTTCCTCTTTCATCTCTTCCTATATCAAGTCCATCTGGAGGCCCCGAGAGTCCGATTGCGAGGCCCTTTCCTCCTCTCCCCCAGTAGTTTTTTTGTTAGGTTCCCTTTCATTTACTCTTTTTTTGGTTTTTCATGGCCACTCCAAGATCTTACTTTGGATCCTGCTTTTCCTCTTTCGTCTATTTTGATTGACTTTCCTTGACACCGGTCTTGATCGGCCATCCCCCTTTTTTTTTGACCCCGTTTTAAAATTACTTTTTTCCCCTTTTTCAAATCCCTTCCCCTGACATCGTTTCTCCTTTTTCCCATCCCCCCCCCCCCTTTTTAATGATCCCGCGTTCGATTTTTTCCTCCGTCTGCCATATTGAAACCTTTCCCCGCGAATCCTGGTCCCTTCGTACATTTCCCTTTGCCTCGAAGACCTCTGTTTATCCTGGATTGGTGTTACCCTTCCTGATTCAAACACACTTTCCCTAGTAGTGGGTTTGCTTTGGCAAACGACTTAGTTCCTTCTCCAAGTTTAGGTTGTTTTTTTTCCCCCCGGATCTGCGTTTCGTTTGCTTATCCGAACCCCGCGCAGGTCGTTTCTTTCCCATTTCCCTTTAAGCGGCTTATTTTTTGTAATGTTTATCTTCTGCATGTTGTTCTCAACCTCCTTGGAAAATGCCCCCCTCCTGCCCCCCCCCAACCACCCCCCGCTTTCACTGTTATGATTTTTCTCTTCTTCCCAAATCCTTTCTCTCCCTTTTTCCCGTTGGTGGAGAAAATTCCTTCCCCTCGATTCGATATTTTTCTCATATACACCCCTTTTCTATACCCACGTATTCCTTACTGAATCTTTCTTTTTCTTTGAGTTCCTTCGATCTTTTTTCCCAACTCTTCGACCTCGAGACATTGCTGTTAGCTCCTTCACCCCCAATCCGTTCCCCACCTTTCATCCCCTTGTCCTTTTTTTAATTCATGTCCATAGTTTGTCAACCCCTCTTGCGGACTTCCCCCATTTTTTCCTTAGTTTATTGCTTTCCTTTTTTTCCCCTTCGACCCCTTTTTCTCTTCCTGTCACGTCTGATTTTTCTTTCAGGGAAGCCGTGTGCATCCCTACTCCTTCTGATTTCTGTTCCCTTTCAGGCCCCTCCCCCCCGATTTTTCTCCTTTTCCAGTTTCCCTCCCCGAAGTACTTCGGTTAATTACGCCTTCTTCATGTTTTCCCTCTTTCCGAACGGTTTTCCCTGTGACCGCCCTTTGCTTGTTTTTCTTGGAACTTTTTTCCTCGGGCATCATCTGGGTTCCCCCTCCCCCCCTCTTTCTCCGTTGATGTCCCCCCCCTCCCATTTGTTCGCCGATAGGAATTCTGGTCAACATCAACCATCTATTGGGTTTTTTTCTATTGACAGTTTCTTTCCCCCCCCCCCTCTGCAACAACCCCCCAAACTTGTAATACGGAAGTTCCGATGCGTTCGTCTCCCTTCCCCCCCAATTTCCCAACTGATCCAGTTCCATGAGTGACAAGTAGCCCTAGTTTCCATCAGGCTGGGTTTTTTTTTTGCTGTCTCGATGTGTCAGCTTTTCCTTTTCCGTTAGTTTAGCCCCCCTTCCGTTGAGAAACTGGTTCCCCTTTCTACAAACCCTCCTCATTTCTTTTACAGCTCGGGATGCCCGGAAAACATGTTGACTTCCTGTTCTCCCCTGATTGTCCTCATTTTTGGTTTCCACCTTCTTCTTCCCCACTTTATTTTTTTTGGGCATTGTTGTTTGTAGAACAAGTTCCCTTCCCCCCCCCCTTACTCTGTTCCGACATTGTTATGGACCTTTAACGACCCCTTCCCTTCTTTCAACGGGCCACTGAGATTACTTTAGATATCAAGTAATTACCGCCCCACTGGAGTAGTTTTCCTTTTCCCTTTTCTTTTTTCTTTCCCCCGGCCGGGTCGCCAGCCTTCCCTGCCTAATTTTTTGATTTCTTTACCACCAGATTTCTTTTCTCAGTCCGCCTTCTTCTTATGTTCATCGTTTCCGACGTTTTGCAATAGGATGCGCACTCCCCCTTTCCTTGTTAGGATCCATTTCAAACTTACCCTTTGTTCCTTCTTTTTGTCAGCCTTCCCCTTTTGTCACAGATTACCCCACTGGTTGCCCCCTTTTTTTTCCTTTTTTTTGACCTCCGTTAAACTCTTTTTGCTGACTACTTTACTTCCCTCTTTTTTTTTCCTTAATCCTCCATCGAAGCTTTGGTTAGTCAGTTAATTAAGAGGTTCTAGTTCCCCCTTTGCTTGGTGGGTCCTTTTGTTTTTTTCCCCCCCCCCCCCTCCAGTTCTTTCCCTCCCTCCCCCCCAGATTAAATTGCTTCATACGAACCCCCTCGGAACGGCCACCACTCTCCCGGGTCTTTTTTTCCCTTTTTATTTGTCGATTGAGGACCTCCCCTTCCCTTTTCCCTCCCCTTTTTTTTTTTACCCACGTTTTTTTCCCCTTAGCCCATCTCGTTAGAAAACAACTTGTTTGTGTCCCCGTGCCCTCCCACTTTCTTTTTTTTGATTATCAACTACCCTTTCCCCCCAACTTTCACCCCTCCCTTTTTCCTGCCTACAATACTTATTCTGCTTTTTTTTTCACCCCCAGCATATGTAACCTAGTCCCCCCCCCCCTTTTACCGGTTTTTTTTTGGCCCAGATATACTTCCCCCCCTGGTCTCTTCCCCCCTTGATAGAGTTTTTTTTAGGTGCTTTGGCCCTGTTTACAACCACCACTCCCCTTTTTTTTTGTTTACCCATTTATGGATTTTTCTGGTTCGTAACGGTTTTCTCCTCCGCAACACCCACACCGTTCCCCCTCTTGCGACTTCGTTTTTTTGTCCGGCTTATTTTGAGGAATTCTTGCCCGTCGGGACCCCTTTTCCCTTTGTTCCTCCTCCTTTGTTTAGTTTTTATTTTCCATGGTGACACCTTTGGACTTTTCCAACCCGTCCACCCTGTCTGTCAACGATTATTTTTTTCTTGGTCGCCTCGTTGAGGCTCGGACCCCAAACCTTTTCGTATTTGCCCCGGGTTCGATTGACTTGTTTTCCACGGTCGTTCCATATTGTGGTCCCCCCCCCTCCGTTTTTTTTTTTTTTTTTTCACCTCTCCCTTTTGGACGAGTGTCCCCCGTTTGGAGCGCAGTGTTTTTCCCGTAACTTGACGTTTTTACCGTCCCGTTTCAGCCTCACGGCTTTTTCTCACATCACACTCCCCTCGGTGTACCCCCAATCAATGGTTGGCACGTCCGACGCTTAAACTTAGGTACACTAATTTGGCCATCTCCCTTATTTTCCAGATTTTGTGTTTGGGCCAACAGGCTGCTAAGTTTTATCCTTTTATTCCTTTCTCTGTGTCTCTTGGAATTGCCCTGTACTTTTTTTTCGGAACCCGCTTTCCCCAACCGCTTTTTTTGTCAATCCTTCACACTGTGTTTGTCGTCGGCTTGTCCTTTGGCGTCTCGATTTTCCCCACGACCTCTTTCTGTGCTCACCCGTCGCCCAGCCCATCATTTTGCCCGGCCCAAAGCCCCAGTAAAGTGCTGGGGGATTTGCAGTTGTCCTCCTTGGTCCCCCACTTTAGTCGGTGCTGCCAACGTTCACCCCTCACGTTTTCTTTTTATAGCCCCGAGATGGTGTCACTTTGGTTGTCGCCCCCGTTTTTCTTTGGGGGTGCGGTTGCTCTGCCGAACTCCCCAATCAACCATCCTTTGTTTTTAGGACCTATTCTCTTCTTTTACTGTACACCTATATCTAACCCAAAAACCTTTAAAAAAAACTAGAACCTACGCTCTCCCCACTGATTACACTCCCCTTCCCCCAATTGGGGATCGTCTTTCCTGCCACCGCAAATGGACGAATCTTCCTTCCATTTTCCCTCCCCCCCTTAGATTGGGCGGCATCTTTTTTTTTCCAAGTTTCGTCAGTAATGATGACCGCTTTTTTATGCCAGCGGGATCTCTCACTTGTGTTTACATCTTCCCCTCGGGCATTTCGTCGGGCCGGTTCCCCCCGGGGTCTTTGAAGTGGCCCTGAAACGTTTGACATCCTAACGCTGTTTTCTTTCACATTATTGCGTGATCGATGACCGACGGCGGGGCGTTGGTCCTGATCTTCTTCCCTTTATTTTGTGGTTACTTCTGCCCCCTCCGTCTTTTTTTTCGTGCACGGGCCGACAAAAAACGGCTTTTTTTTTTCGTTTCGTGGCCGGGGTCTTGAACCTTTCCCCCTTGACCGAGCTGCTTCGCTCCTCCCCTTTTTCCCCTTTCCGGCCTATGAAGCGTACTTTCCCCGTTTCCCCCGTCGCTGGTATCGGTCGTTTTTTGTCCAGTACGATGCTTTGTTCACGCCAAGTCAACAGCCCCTTGGATTTTCGTTTGGTCGCCCATCGAGGACGTCCTTTTTCGTGGGTAAGCTTCCACGTGTCCCTTTGTGCTGGCCCTCCGTACGCGACGGCCTTTGGTCCTTCATGCTTTTCTTGCAGATTTTAACTAAACCCCCGTTTCTTCTATGGAGCACCGAGATTTTTCAGATCGTTTTCGAGCGGGGGGGCCGCGTTCTGAGTCCCCCCGCTATGGCCGACTGGATTTCCGAGGGTTTCCTCAACCCGTCCGACCCCTTTCCCCCCTGTTCTTTTTTTTTCGCCAAATGGGGCGGCGTTCTTTTTTCCTTTTCCCATGAAGAAGGCCCTCTACGGTTATGCAACACTTTGCTGGCCTTGGAGGGGTGGCATTCAATTTTTAATCCATGCTGCGTCGAGTTTGTGTCACGCTTCCGCAATGGAAAAACAAAGTGAAACAAGTTTCCTTACCAACTTTATTCCTTGTATTTCAAGGGGTCAACCGACTATACGCAAGAAGTAGTTTCCTTCGGCCTGTCCTCCAGACGGCGTTTCTACGAGTGACACCCCTTGGTCTTCTGGCTCAGTACTTCTTGCCTTCTCGACTTCACGCGAATTTAATTTCTCAATGTCTTCGCGGTCTTTCTTCTGACAGAAGTTTCAGTACTACATACCGTTGGGATTAGCAGGTCGGAACCTGCTCTTATCCATTCGGATATAGAAGATGATGCGAAAAAACGAACTATTTCCTTTTCCTGGTTGATGATGGCGGATATGGACTCACATATTCCACCGGATTAAAAGAGGCTTCTCATCTGGTGTTTGTTGTTTAGCCCCTTCACCCCTTCCACCCCCTCTTCCCCTTCCTTCCTCCCTCCCCTCCCTCTCTTTTCCCCCCTTTCCTCCTACCCGTCGGACGACCCCGGTCCCCTCCCTCAATCTCCGGTTCACCCCTCCACTTCGGTTCGTCTCTGTCCCTTCCCCCCCAGCTGCTTCCGACCCAATCCCAAAAATTCGCCCTTTCCCTGTCACCCCGTTACCTCCCCAGCAGAAACCCTCATTCTACTCTTTCTCAACCTATTTTTTCTTTCCCCCACGTCTTCTTCCTCCCCCTCCGTCACCGCGATGTCTTCTCCCAGCTTGTACGTTTGCATGCTGGCGTTTGTTCTCTTTCCCTTTTTTTGATTTTCTTTTGAGTGGTTCCCATTTGCCAACTTTGTTTTTGTTGTTTTATCTCTTCGCTTCCCTCTCGTGACAGTCACCTACTTTTTCACCCATACTCCCTCTTCCGGTCGGTCTCAAAGTGTTGCCCGGCATTTGAGTAGTTGCCGACCAGACCTGTTGCGGGTTTTTTTGACTGACGTCGTGGTCCCTTCGCTTGTAAAAGCGGGCTGAACGATCTCCCCTTTTTCCTTTTAGTTTGAGTTCCAAGTCTAGCCTGTGAGTTTAATATAACCCATTCTTGTCTACCCTGTTGCGGCAAACATGGGGCTTTTCTATGGATCCCCGTGTCGTGTCCTCGTGTTTCTTTTATAGTATTTTCCTTGGTTTTTCCTGCTTTTTTGACTTTCCGGGATCCGGTTTTGACGCGGAGATTCGTCCCCCAGGAGCTCGTTTCTTTGAATTTTGAAAGCCCATTTTGACTGGGGGGGAACGGTGTTTGAAGTACTAGAAGCAATGACGCGGGCATCTTCATGACCAGCGAAAGACGTGTCTGTACCGGGTGCCCCCGCGATTGCGTCGGAGCACGCCTTTTGGGCTCTCCGGCCCTGCTTGCTTGGTAGCT
>Ga0179591_1305703_pt1 | contig 18253 bp, 17 predicted proteins | sample CZOMad2_1_08_16f_FD_182891 | JGI IMG/M metagenome (GOLD analysis project Ga0179591, IMG submission 182891) | Vadose zone soil fungal communities from Angelo Coast Range Reserve, California, USA - CZOMad2_1_08_16fungal (PacBio error correction) | ecosystem: Environmental > Terrestrial > Soil >... | reverse complement strand
TCAGTTTCTGCCGCCGCCCGTCTGTTTGTTGTTTTTTTCCTCAGGATTTCGTTTCCCAGTCAGATCACACCATGTTCCTTCGAGTTTGTAGACTTGCCCCCTCCCTGGTCCGTCCCCCCCACCGTGGTCTCTTCCGTTTTCTCTGTGCCGCAGCGCGCGTCGGCCTTGTTTTGTGTTCGAATTCTTGTCGTCTTTTTCAGCTGATGTTTTCGAAGTAATGACCCCTGTGTTCGTTCTTCTTAGCCCCGATTGCCAGTTCCGATGCGTTGGCGTTTTTCTGCCGTCACTTCTTGTGCTTTTCTCGGCCTGATCAGTCGGTCTTTCCTGAACGTTTTCGACGCGGAGGTTGGTTTTTGCCAGTACTTTTTCACCCCACAGGCCGTCGATTGCTGGACCTTGTTTCCTTGATTGGTGTCCCTTGGCGACGTGGCCTTTCGCTCCGAAGTGCTGATCTCAAGCCCCGTCCTTTCTGATTTGCACGCGACAAGGGTTCGTTTTTTTTGTGTGTCGCGGGCCTTTCGTCTTGTTTTTGTTTTGTTTACGTACTACAGTCAGGCCCGACGTTCACGATCGACTTGCCCGACCGGGTGTGTCTTTTTGTTTCTACGTAGGTTGGCACTCCGGTTTACACTTTCTGGCTTTGACTGTTCAGGACCTCCGCTGTTCTTTGCAGTTGGAATTCCATGTTCTTTGTGGACACGGAGTCGTCTGAAGACCGCCCTTTAAAGCATTTTTTTTCCCGGTGCCTTTTTTTCTGTTTGTGTTTTGGTTCAGTTTTTTCACTTTTTCTAAGTGATACACCCCCTCCAGATTCCCGTTTTCGTGCAATATCTTGAGGTCAGTCGGTTTTTTGCTTTTTTCTTGGCCGACGTTGTAAGGACTTGAAGACGGTAGTCACCCGGGGCCCTTTCGGTTTCAGTTTACGTTTGGTTTCCCCTTGAGTGCCTCTTCGGCCCAGTGCGCTTTGCACATTTTTTGCCGAAGTGATTCCCATTCTTTTACCCCCGTAGCGCCCACATCATTGTTCCGTATGGGGCCCCTTTGCGGGTTCCTGCATTGTTGCCCTTCCCCGAGGCGGGGTTCTTTTTTTAAGGCCCACTTGAGGTTAAGCCGCTTGCTTTGCCCTTTTTTTCTTCCCTTCGTGAGGGACTTTCTCCCTCCTCCTTGGCGTGCGTTTCTTTGCGAAGGTCGACTTTCTTTGCCCTAGCTCCTGGATTATTTCCCTTTGATTGGAGCTCTTCCCTCCTGTGGACACACGAGGTGTGCGTTGCCGTTTTTCAGGAGTTTCCCACACAGCTTCAGCTGTTTTTCATCGTTTTTCCTTGCCCATTGTCTTTCTTACGAAGTCTTTACGAGTCTCCTTTTATGTTACCTCCTGTTATCTGGGATTGAGCAACCACTGACACTGTACTTTTTCCCTCATCTTTCTTTGCTCTTCTTCAGAGGCCGACACCTTTTCTTGATCAAGCTATCTTCTCTTCAGGACTGTCCCCCCTTTTGCCCTGCTTTTTTTCCCGGTTCTCTTTCACGCTTCGAATCCTCTTCTCGGCAGTCGAGGCGACGGCTCTCCTACAGGCGGAACATTAAATTGAAGTGCCTTCTAAGACAGATTTCTCTGTTGATCGGACCCGCGGCGCGGGTCCTCTCCGTTTTTCGTTGATTTTTTGCTCTTTTCTCTAGAAGAGGTTTCATTTTCAGCCTTTCCTATAGTGGTATTCTCCTTCCAGTTCCGTGCCGCCCCTTCATCTCTTCTTCTTTCTCCCACGGCCGGGTTGCTTTTTTGTCTTAGTCGCCACCCCAACCTGGCAGAACTATTTGCCTATTCATAGCTTCTTTTTCCTTCTGACGAAGATGCAGAGTTTGATAGCCCTTCGGGCCTTTTTTAAGAGGCTCGAAATATGCTTTCTAGTCAAGTGTTTCCCTGAAGTTCCATCCCCCGTGACTCTGAGCTCCCTGCACGGCCCTCTCGCGTCCTCCAGTCCCCTCTTCTGATTACCTTGAGGTTTAGGAGTAGACCCGTCTCCAGACGACTGTTTCGTCTTCCTACCCCTTTTTGCGATAGGTTTCGTCCCCATAGTATCCTTGCATCTCGATTTGTGATAATAGTTTAGTTTCATTCAGGTTTGGTTCACCAACCTAGTTCAAATCGGTTGTAAGTCCGCCGGTTTTCAGATTTCCCGCTGTCATTTTTTGCTTTTGATCCCTACTCAGTTCCTCTTTCCGTATACTTTTTACGAAGTCTGTTACCGTCTTGGCTGCCGCTCCCCCTAAAGATGTTTTTTCAGGTGACGGTTCACGAACCCCTATCAGGATTTTTGAGGACCTCCTGGTCACGCCAAGGCCTTTACCCTTTTTCCCGTTTTGCGATTTTGATAATTGTTTCAAGGCCTTCATCGACCCTTCCAATCCCTGAGTCTTCCGGACCCTGTTTTAGTTGTTGGGGGTCCGCGCGGGTTCGGGACGGTTCCAGCTTTTTTTTTTCTCTGTCACTGAGTTATGTCCCGGGTGACGATCCCTCGTTTTTTCCCCCCCAGGTCCAAACCTGTTTTTAACAATGGTTTAAGTGTCTGTACCGCTGGCGCGAATTGCCGCGTACCGGTCCTGTTCGTGAGGACCATTCCTCCTCCCTCCGTAACACTAGTGGAAACTCCTCATCACGATGTTCCGCGTTTTTGGTAACCACATGGTTCACCTTCTTGGCCGTCTTTGGGGACCCCCTTTCCTACGTTTTTTTCACCGAACGGACGTGCCCTTGTTCCTCCCGCCGAACGTCTTCCCGGTTTTGTCACATAGCCCTCCCCCTTTGGGACGGCCCTCAGCGACGCCAAGCTTTTCCCCCGACACGGTTGCTTTTCCGTTAGACTCCTTTTTGAGTTCGGCTCGGAGTATTAGTTGCACACTCCTGACGAGTCCGCTTTTTATTTTGCTTTTAAGAAGGGCTTTTAGTTTTTTTTTTCCCCTTTATGTCCATTTTCTCCTCTTTTTTTAAGCTCTCAACTGGTTTCCCTGGCTGTCCTCTGACTCGTCGTGTTTTCCCCCAAGTCACTTTTTCCGCAGGGCCGGTCCGTCCTCGTGCAAGATCAGTTCCCTCGTGTGTGGAACTTGTTTATTGTCAATCCTCAGCTTGCACCTTTTGGCGAGAGGTTTTGCTCAATCCCCCAGGTGTGCACTGCTTCCACTGAAAGAAGAGGCCTTCCTTTTTCTTCCCCTGCTTGAGGGTGGGTCCTCTTTTTCCCTCCCATCCAGTTGACAGCGGTTTTTGTACATTTTTTTCAATGCTCAAGTTTCCCGAGTTTCCCCATTTCCCGAGCTCTGCTGGACCAGTGTTTCGTTTTTTGTTTTTTTCCAGAAAGTTTTTCTTTTTAATGCACCTACTTTTCTTTTCCTTTTCGACGTCCTCACTGACGTTTGTGCGTTGGGGAACACCTCACCCAAGCCGAGAACTTTCAGTTTGATACCCCTCCAGATGGGTCATGGCACAAGATGTTTGGGATTCGATGCTGCTTCATTACTTCGTAAACCTCTCTCTGGATCATCTCCCAGGCCGTAGTCTTTATCTCGTCCTCTCGCTAGAAGGACTCGGTTGACTGATCTACTCTCCTGAACATTTCTACATGCGCGGGTGCTGACCCTTTTCACTTCCCCCTTGGTGATCTTTTCTTCTTTAGCTATCCCTCACCTTATCCAGTTTTCATCCTGGGTGGTGATTTGCACTGTGGGTTCCGCATTCTCCCTGGAGGGTTCTGCGGCTTTTTTTTCTCGGCCGTCTTTTTTTTGCCGTTGCTTACCCCCCACTTACGCGTCGTAAGTTCCCCCTGACCCTTTCGTTGAGCATCTCTTCTGTTGTTGGTTGTGTTAGAGTAGGCTTCCTCCCTCAAGTGTTGACCGGCCTTCCCCTCCATTCAAACCTTGGGTCGCGAATGCTTTGGGATTTTTTTGAAAGGCACCCTGTACCGGTTCGTGTCTTTCTTTCTCTCCTTTTTTGGGACGCCCCAGCTCTTTCCCGTTCCTCCGATTCACCCGCTGAGCCAGGAGATCACCAGGCTGATGGTTCCCGTTCCTGACCCTGCGTTTCTGATCCGTTTCACACCACACGCCCCCTTCCTGAATGTTTGGTTTCTCAATCGTTTAAAGGCAACCCCGGATTTTTGACTGCTGCGTCGCCTCTCATCGAGCCGGAAAAAACCTGTCTTCCGTCTCCCCTGCGTCTGCGAAGGGCCGTGCAGGGCTGTGATAGAGTTTTCTTCACTGCTGATCCATGCACAGCGCATCCCAATTCGCCCTCCCCCCATAAGCCCCTCCCCTTCTTCCTACTAAGGTTTGGAACCCCGTTGTACGCGAGATTTTCCTCCCCCCTTCCGTTACTTTTCGATTAGTGCTACACCCTCTTGGGGTTTCCCCCATTCTTTCTCCTGTTGTGAGTGCCAATGTCCTTATGTTTCCTGCCCGACGTTGGACGGCCCGGCCCTTTTATCCGCGGCTTTCCTCCGTGCACTTTGTGACGGCTGCTTGCGTTTTCCTTTCCCACCTCTTCTCTTCGGTGAGGCAGTTTGTTTTCCCTCTAGGTCATCCAATCAGGCCGCGGGACTTTGCGGTGTCGCTTTTCACTGTTGGACCGCTGAACCACCTTTTTCATATCCAGACGTCCCCCCCCAGTTCTTGGCAATCTTCGGGCCTTCAAGAGTTCCCCCACCCCTTCTTCTGTGGGTTTGATTTTAAGAAGATGTTTTAGACTTCTTCCCTGTACGATTCTCCGACCGGTTTTTTTTTGCTTTTTGGTTAGACTTTGGTCTAACTTTTCTTGTTGAAGTTTCCCCTTGGTTACCGAGTTTAGTCCTGCGACATATGCTCCTGGTTCATTCTCCGCTGGGTTTTTTTCGGCTATACCTTTTGCCTTTGCTGAGAGGTCCCTTTCCAACTAAGTTGTCCCCACGCCTAACGGTGCGCGCGTCTTGGGACTGTGATCTTTTTCCATTTTCCGGTTCATGCGTTTTGTTGTAGCTCTGCGTCGCTGGAGGCCCGTGTTCTTTTTTGGTTATCCCACAAATAGTACCTAATTGGTCTTAGGATGGAAACCTTCAACTGGCCCTTCCCGTTTATCCCGGGGACAGTCCCTAGGTGGTTTTCTTTTTTCAGGTTTCCGTGTGGCCCAAGTTTCTTGCAAAATCGAGTTTATGCAGTTGGTGGTTGTTTTCCTCTAGCGCGGTTTGGTTTTCTCGAAATTTCCCTTCGGCTAGATTTCAGCTTTTTTCCCTGCGACAATCACCCTTGTGACACCATGTTTTTGTTGGGTTCTCGTGATCGTCAGTTCACTTTTAAAATGTGTGTCGGACTTTCTGTGACCCTTCCACCTGCCACCCTCCCTCTAGTCACTCCGTAGAACCCCCATCCGAAATCCTCTTTGACTGACGCTCGCCTGTGCGGCCCCAATGTCTAATCCCCCCCACCTTAGTTTCTTGGTGCATCCTTTGACCTCACTTCCCTGTGTTGCAGTTGCCCTCGCGGCCGTTTTCACCCTAGCGGTTTTGCGTTTTTTTTTCGCAAAAGGTACCTCCAACTCTTCCTCAGTGTTAGTATGAAACCCCTCCCCAGCTTTTTGACCTGAAACCGTCCTTGTTGATAGGTTTTTTTTATTTTTACGTCTTTCCCCTTATCTCTTTTCTGGGACCCCTCCCATGAGGCAGGCTACACGCGTGTGGAACTCTCCTGTGGTCCCCCCCAGTGACGCAATCCGTAAGCACTTCCCCATCTGGATTCTTTCTCGAGAAAAAAGTTTCTCTCGTCTTGTGTGCCGGAACCGCGTCTTTTTGTTTTGGAGCTTCCCCATCTCAGGGCTTTCCGGCACGCCACTTTTTTTTACGCGTTTTCTTCCGTTTGTTGGAGATACCCTAGACCTCGTTCCCCTGAAGCACCGTCTCCTCCTCCTGAGGGATGTGTTTTTTGCGTTTTCTTGGGTCTTTGGAGTGAAGGCCGAGCCGTTTTTTCTCGCTCGTACCGGGTTTGCGCGTCCGATTTTTTTTGATCGTTGTCTGACCTTCCTTATTTCCCCAAAGAATGGAAGACCCTTACTTTTCTCCCCACCCCCCGGGCCTTTTAGACCTGATCGCCTTTGTTTTTTTTTTCGCGGAATTTTAACTTCATTTTCCCAAAAGGAGCTTCCCTTTCGGTAGTTTTCCTTCTCTGCTTCTGTTTTGAGCGTTTGGAGCCCCGATTCCCTTTCCGACCCCTGCTCAGCACTGTCTCGTCTGGTCCGATCCCCTCCGTTGTTTTGGTCCTTACCCTACGTGCGTGCATCTGGAGATTGGCCGAGAGTGATCCTTCCCGTTACTATCAACGCCCCCTCTGGTCGTTGTTCTTTTCTTGCGTGACGCTTCGCGGGACAGGGTCAGAATAGCATCTCGTAGATTTCCTTCATTGTGAAGGACAGAGGTCGTCTTTCTTTTTCCGGAGGTGCCTATTCCTTGAGGCATTTTTGATATTGCTAGGATCGGTCGTGCTTGGCTTCGCCAGTTTTTAAAAATAAAAAGAGGAATCTACATTTTTACGTGTGGCCGATAACTTTCCTGGGCGTTTGAACGTTTCCACGCTCCAAGTGAAGGTTTGTTTTCGGGTCTGATTTGTGTCCCCTCGTTTGACATTTTAATACAGAGCCACTACCCCCGGAACCCCTTTCCCCGCCCCCTTGACGAATACCAGCCCCTTTTTCGCTCTCGTCCCCCCTTTGCTTATCAGTTGTATACTTAGCAGAACGCCGGTGGTTCTACCGGGATCGCCGTCGGACCCCCAACCCGACGTTCCCCCCATTCAGTCCGGCCTTTGATTTCTCCGCGGTATTTTTTCCCACAAAAGAACACACAAAAGGGAACCAGTGCAATTTACCCACTATATTCTTTGATTCACGTTCAACCTTTCCGGGGCACTATTTTATGGTGGTTCCTTTCCCGGAAAGGATCCCTGTATTTGTTTCGTTGGTGTAAATCTGATTTACGTCCTTCCCTCACCTTTTTGGTTTACGCGTCCCCCGGGCGTTGCGGCCCCCCCGGGCGTCCACAAGGTCCCCTCCCGAGTGAACCCCCCTCCGGGTCCCTGACCTGCGGCCCAAGGCTCGAGGTTGCCCCAGGGCTTTTTGTTTTTACTGAACTCCTGGTTGCTGAGAGAACACTTTCTCCGCTGTTTTCTACATTTTTACTCCCCTGTTATTTCGCACCACTCGTCCTTGGGCACCTTTGCCCTGACTCTTCCCGGCTGTTTTCTTGTCTTCACCTCCACTTCTTGCTCCAATATACTAGTGTCCCCTGTTTTCATCTGCCCCAACGTACCTGCTTCCTGGGTCTCGAGTTTCACAAGGGTTTTCTGTACACCTCTCCTCGTTGTCACATCGTTATTTTCACCCTTTATGTTAAATCTTAGGTCTATTGCGGTGCTCGGCTTTCGCCGTGGACCCCTCCAGGCAACTCAACTGTGGAAGGCACAACTGCCCGCCAAATTTCTCCTGTGTGAAACCCCTCTAACCTGTGGGGCGTTTTGGTTTTTTGCCTCTTCGGAAGTCGCCACAGTTTTTCCCGGGTTTGACACTAAAAATTTTTGGAAACCTGTTCTTTCTAGAAGCCCCCTGGTGAGTTTTCGGGTAACGTGGAAACGGCCCCCTTCTTTGCGTCGCGCATGCTACCCCCTCGCCTTGATAGCTGTCCCTCCTCCCTTACAAGCTAGAGAGCACTCGACCGCGTAATGAAGAATTTTTTTCCATAGGTTCGTTCATGCCTTCTCCTGTGTATTCCTTAGACCGATGGTCGGACTCAATCACTCCATCCATTTTCTGCCCACTGTCAGACCGCTTCTGATTGATCGTCACCCAACCGACCGGATCAGCAAACTTGCTCAGCTGCCTATACAACCCCCCCCCCTTTTTACCGTTTTTTCTCCGACGGTTGTTTTCTTTGCTAGGGTGTCCTTTTTTATAAGCCCCTTGCCACACTTAGTATGGCACTTTCAATACTCTTATCCCTTCCTTTTCTCCTCATTTTTGTGGGTTTGAGTATTTAGGGACCTTTGCTCTCAGGTCTGCGTTGGGCAGTTATGCCCGTAGGATGAAACCTTTCTCCTTTTGGAGGTTTTTTTACGTGATGCAGTACCCGGCGCCGGTGCTTCTCCCCGTAGGGTCGTGGCTTTGACGCTACCAGAGAGGTTTTTTGTTTTCTAAGGTTGCTTAGCTTTTTGAAGCCTTACCCACTCTTTGTGATGAAGGGGCCGCTAATTTTCCCCACTCTTTAGTACTTCAGATTTCCCCATTATCCCACCCGCCTTCTTGCTTCCAACTGTCTCCAACACCCGGCTCCCCGGTCCCCCCCTCCCCCTACCCCCTACCTTGCTGCCGTCGCTCCCCCCCTCCCCCCCAACGACCCCGTTTACTCCCTTTATAGTCTCTTTTACCTCCCCCGCCCGCCCTCGTCTGTAGTCCTCGCCCCCTCTTCCCTCCACCCCTGCGTTTTCGCTCCGCATCCTCCGTTGAACCATTCCAGCAAGCCCCGCGCCCCCCTCACCTGACTTGGCACTTCTCTCCTTTCGTCCCTTTCGCCATCGTCCCTTTACTATCTCCTCTCCACCCCCACCCCCTATTCTCCTGCCTATCTCTCCAATCATTCTTCTTGGTCCGCACCCCTCGCTCCCCCTCCCCTAACTCCCCACCCCCCCTCCTCTTCCTCCCTTTCTCCCCCACCTGTCCCACTGCCTATTGCCCCCCTCCCTACCTACCCTCCCACCGTACCCCGGTATTTACCTCCCCTGTGCTTTCCTTTTACCCATCCCCTCTACCGTTTTCAGTTTCCGCCCCAAACCGCCCCCCGCCGGCTCACTCTTTCTTCGATGTTCTTTTCTTTTCACACGTCCCATCTCCTTTCCACTCCTCCCGTTACGCTCTCCCCAGTACTGTGCGTAGTTTGGTATCTTTTCCTCGTAGCTCTAGTTTTTTGTCCGCGGGTACCGGCCCGTTCGCTTTTTGTGGCGACGGCTGTTTGGCCGTTGGGTTCCACGTACCTTCTCAGTTTTTCCCCAGGCCGTCTCCGACCTCCCAGTGGGAAGTAGGTTTTTTCTTTAATTTGCTACCGTTGGCCGCTCATAGGGCGATAGGACCGACCTTTTTTTCGTGCTTTGGGCAACTGCGAGGTTCGTTTTGGGGCAGGCTTTGTTGATCTTTCCTTTTGGTTTACTGGGGCTCACCTCTTGCTTTTGACCATTACTTCCTTTTGGGTCCCTTTCCTCAGGAATTATTAGTGAAGACTTTTTTTTTTTTTCTCCTTCGGGTTTGGACGAGCAATACACTGGTTTAATGACCACTTGTCTTTTTAGTCCTTCCGTCTTCGTTGCAGTGCAGTGCGCACTGATTTTTTTCTGGCGAGTGTCCGTTTTTTTTGAAGAATTCCCCAGAGGTTTTGAAGCGTTTCTTGCCTGTTGGTCTTTCCCTATTTTTTGACTTCGAGATTCGTTGATTCCCCTCGAGTTTAGTTTCGCGGTTTGTTTTTTAGTAGTCCCACATTTTTTGCTTGGGACGTGACGGCTCCCTGCACGCACCGTTTTTCGTCCCTTCGGGACTTGTCGGGGCGGTTACCTAAAATTTTCTCGCCCTGAGCAGCGGCCCCTGTTTTAGGGTACGGATCCTGCTGGGACCGCGAGACAACCCTCTGGTGCACTGGTCTGAATAGGGCCCCGCACCTTGATTTTAAAGTGCTTTTTTGTGAACGCCTTTCTTCCATTTTTGCGGGTAGCAGTGTTCCTTATTTGGCTCTTTCGGACGTCGAATTCCCTTTTTTTCCTTTCGGCGTTTCTTCGCGAAACCGCGCACCCGGCGGACCGGATTGTTTCCTTCTCTTTCTTTTTTTTTTGGAGTTTCTTGATTGACTCAGTCCCCACTTTCCCCCCAGCACCCTTTGTGACGTTTCATCGCGGGGCCTTTTGGCGCGAGGGCTCGGTCCGATTTATTCTCTTTTTTCCATTTTTTTTGTGGATCTAGCTGACTTTTTGCTTTCGTGACCATTTTTTCTCAGGCGGCCTGCTCAATCTGGTCGCGTCCGAAACTCCCCCTGCGCCGAAGAGTTGTTCTTCTTTTCGCCCCCGGCCGTTCGTGACCGCTGCAACTGCCAAGGATCACTCATCTTTCTGAGTCGGCCGACGGGGGCCGCTACGGACTTTTTTTTTTTGTTCCAAAGGGTTTTCCCCTTTTTTATTGGGCTCCGGGGTAAGACGACCCGCTGAGATGGAATCTACCACTCTTTTCTTTGTCGGCTTGTGTAGCGGCTTTTTTTTTGTTTTATCCCTCGTCGTTGGTAGTCAGCTCCCAGTTCAGCCCGGCACTAGTTCGTGATTAAGGAAGTCCCCCCCCCCTGCTGCCCACTTTCGCTCGGGAGACGTATCCCTGTTTTTTTTTTTTGCTTTCACTTCGTTCTTGTGTCAACTCCTGGTCTTACGAATGTTCTGCCTGCGTTTGCCTCGCGCACTCTGTTCTTTTCTTTACTTCCGAGCCCGGGCTCGGCCTTCACGGGGCCCAAGGCGGCCCGTTTCTCGCCCCCCCTCGGAAGTCGTTTTTTTCAAGTTGGAGCGGCCTTTCGGGCGATTAGCTCAACTGTCCCGCCTCTTCCAGCTCTTTTCCGCTTGTCGATCGCGCGGTTTTGTGACGGAGCCGTTCACCGACTACCGCGTAGTCGGGTCGTTTTACGGTACCCCTTCCTTTTAGCTTTCTCGTCCGCAATTTGATTTCTCTCGTTGCCTTCGTACGTGGGTGAACCGCCTCTGTTTTCGCTGACGCGTTAGTGGTTTTTCTTAGGAATGATCGATGGCGATTTTTTTTTCCGCGACTTGTCTGTACTTGTCGACCGTTACTTAAGTCTTCAAGTATCGCCCTTGTTTAGATCCTCGAGCTGCCTTCCGGGCGGCCGTGCCCGTTGCAGATCCGTTGTCGACGTTTTCGGGCCCAGCCCCCCAGCCAGACTTCAAGCGTTTGCCTGTGTCGTTTCCTTTTTCTCCCCTTGCGCTTTCGAGCGTCCGTTACGCGTCTGGCTGCGGTTTTCGCTGTTTTATGGAAGTTTTGGACGGTTCCGCAGCGTGCGGCAGAATTTGGCGTTCTTTCACGTGACTTTGACACTGTGCTGTGTTCACCCTCCCACCCCTGTTTTGTTCCCCCCCAGTTGTTTTACGCTTGTCTCACCTGGTTTTTTTTTTGTGCTCGACTGAGACTTCCTTTCTTTTTTTTTGTGCTTAGACCGTTTTGTGGTTTTTGAGAGGACTTTCTTCACAGCGGCCCCGGTTTCGCCGCTTTAGCTGCGCTGGTACCACCAACGAACTGGCCGCTTTGCTCCCCCGGGATACGTGTGGTCAGTGCCCGGCTTTATAGCCTACACAGTTGTGCGGACGCTTCGTTGAAATCTGGAACCCTCATCACTTCCCACAAGCTTTAGCCTGCACGCGGGCGAGCGACCCGTTCTTCGAGAGACGTTTTTCTGTTGTCTTTTTTGTCGGCGCGTTGCGTTGACCCTTCGGTCTTTGACTCCTCCTTCGTGTCCTTTCTTCGTTTAGGGCTGTCCGGCGTTAAGTGCCCCATAGCTTTCTCTAAGCTTTCATTTCTCCTCCGTTCTCGCCGTTTCAGTTCGGATTGGCCGAGCGGTTGATCCGCGGAGACAGTACCTTTTGCCTTCGTTTGGCAACGAAGCGTAATTCCATTTCCGCCCTCTAGGGTGTGGCCGGTCTCTGACGCCGTTTAATGAGTGACCGTTTTAGCTCTCGTGAAGTATTTTTTACCATGGTTTTCCCCCCGAGACCCCGTTTTTTTCCTAATCAGATTCGTCGCGGCTTGGTCGGAAGATGTTGTGGCCGCAGGTTGCGAGTTGTTATCCGGTCTCCCGCGCCAGCAGCTTCACGTTTGCTTTTAGCATTCTGGACCCAGGTGTTTTGAGTCAGGGGCCGTTCGGTTGCCGAACATTTACAGCGTTGTTTCGCGTCCGCAACGAGCTTTTGGGTCGCTGGTTTCATCCCCTTTTTTCTTTCTTAAGGTGCTCCTCTCTACCTTGTGCCCAGCAGTCTGCGAGTCGCTCTTTTCTGGGCTTCACTTTCGCCCCCGACCCCTTGGGACTCCCCCAGTTCCGAGTAATAGTGTCAGCTTCGAGGCGGTTCTTTTTCCTGTCCCGTTTGGGTTTTTCGACTCGCCGACTTTTTTTGCCGGGCAGCGCGTTGGGTTGATTAACCGTGACCGACGTCTTGTCTGGCTGTTTTACTCCCTCCTTTCTTTCACGTTGTTCATCAAAAACGTCTTGGTGATGTCGCGATCGGTTTTAAGGGACGGCTGTTGAGTTCCTGCGCTCTCTCATGACAGGGGCCGCCGGTCGGTTCTTCTTCGGACCTCTCCCGCCGCGGTCCTTTTTCAACTGCGGTTTTGAGGGTCTGCATTCATCCCCAGTTTTTTTTGTTGTTAGAGAGTCTCATAAGCAGCATGTTACCTTTCCCCGCCTTTCCTGGTCGAGACGGCGCACGTAGTCGACGGTTTGTGTTTTTTTTTTGCCCCCCCACGTGTTGGCTCCCCCAGGACGTCCCGAGCGTTTAGTTTCTTTTTTGTCGTTGCGCTTCCACGATCTTTTTTTCTTTTTTTTATCAATTCCGTTGTTTTTTACTTTGACCGTTCCCTGACGTTTTTGAGCGGGACAAGGGCCCTCCGATGATTGTGTTCCCTACGGGTCCTTCCCCCACGTTTGTCGCTGCAGTTGTTCCGTGCTCTTTAGACTGGCGCAAAACCTGCGGGTCAGGCTGCTCTGGGAACCCTTTTATGAGATCTCTTTTCTCTCTGCTTGCGGTTTGATTCCCCGAGGGCCTCAAAATGCACTTTGGACTAGTTCCGCTTTTTCCCCGCTACGTTTTTGGCGCCCCTTTGGCAGCGCAGGAGCACCCCCCCATTGGACTTCTGAACGCGGTTCCGCCATTTCTCGGGCTTGCGGGACCACGAATAGTTCGGCCCGTCACGGGCTGGTTTTTCACGCCCCACCTGGTTCCCAGTTTCTTTGCATCTTGCGACGTGAGCTGCTTGTTTCTGCGCGGTGGCCTTGATGCAAATTGTCCCAGCCTAGTTGAGGTCTATTCGTCCCTCCCCTGCCTTTGCCAGCTGACCCCCTTGATTCTCTGGCTGGCGTTACTATTTTTGTCATTCCACCTTGAGACCTTTCCGCTACCCGGGGCAAACTTTCGGCCAGTCCCCGCCCCGGAAAACCCCAACCCCACCGGCTTTTTTTTTTTTTTCCCCACCTGAGGGGTCCGCGGCGGACCGGCTTAAGGTTGGAACTGTTTCTCTCTTTGTCGTAGTTTGCTTCTCTGCCTCTTTGTAACGGCGGCGGAGGTTTTGGAAAATCCCCCCGAAAGACAACATGAAACGCCGGTCATGGCGAAGCTTGCGTGGGGCTTACTTCGCTTTGCTACCGCGCAAGCGTCTGAAGCGCAGTAAAGAAGTGGTGGCGAAGCAAAACTCTCCCCCTGCCGTTATATACTTTTGGTTTTTGCCGAAGCGTCCCCCTCCGCTGGTTCGCGGGCTTGAGTCGCTGAGTTTTGTAGTTTCCGGCCTTTTTTTTTTTGGTGTCGATTTTACCACTTCGTCCGTTTTTGTTTTCGTCCCTGATGGGCCAACCTTTTTCCCCAGTTGTGCTTCCTTGATAATTTTTTTTTTGACACGGTGGCGCCGCAGGTAATGTTTGTCCCAATCCGCTGCCCCCCCCATGATTTCGTCTTCTGTCGGTCAGCTGGGTCGGTTTAGCGCTCATTTTTTTTTGATCTTAGACCACTTTTTCGTCCGCGCTTTTTTGGGCAACTGCCTTTTTCTGATCACACCGTTACCCTTGACCCCACATTTTTGGGGGTTGCTGGGTTCTGATCGTCCACGTGGTCCCCATGGAATCGGCCCCCATATTCGTCCCCCTGACCCCTTTTTGTCGAACAGTTCCCTTTTCACCCCCTTAAAAGCTCGGCCAGCGCCACCGGCGCCAGCGTTGCCCGGGCTGGACCCGGATAGAAACGGGTACCTTTTAGCACCCCCCGTTCGCGCATGTTCCTGCTGAACTCCCTTGATGGTTTTTTCCCGTCTTCTTCCTCTCCCTCGGTGCGGGGCGGGCCGACTCCGGGGGCACGTTTGCCAATAGTTTTTTCTGATTTCTGTTTTGAACCCTAGGGCGTAATCTGAACACGACTTTGTCCCCTTTACTCTTACGAAGTTATTTACGAGCAACTCGACCGATACGTAGACAAGACCCCCCCCATTCATTCCCGCCACCTGAGTTTCCAAGATTGGGGGTCCACACGTCTCGTTCGAGGAGTCCCCTCGATGGCTCAGAGGAAAGTTTTTGCTCGTCTACCTCGGACAGGGGGCGCCCGACCTATGTAGTTATTTTCTCTCTTTTCCCTTGATACTCTCCCGGGGATCTTTTTGTAAGGACCTTGCATATTTATAAGTACTGTCTTGGCCTGTTTTTCCCGTTGCCAAAGAAGAAGGAGATCCCTTTCACTTTGTCTCTAATAGAGGTTTTGACGCAGCGGCCGGCGGGGAGGCAGGACGACGCCGATTCTCTTTCTTTCTCCGCCCCACCCGATTTTTTGGATTTTTTTATCTCCGGGATCGGAGACTTGTTCCCCCCCTTTCGTTTTCCAACGTTCCCCCCGTCAGACGACTTTCCCCACAGCGTCTGCCGTAGGACGAGAGACGAGCCCAGGGGCGTGTCCACCTGGTCAATTTTTATTCCACCGGTTCTTCCTTTTGGGGTTTCTTGATCCGTTTTTTCGTCTGAGCGAACCCCTCAGATCACGATACAGTTTCCTACCTCCTCCTAAGTTCTTTATCTCCCCCCTTCAGCATGGGTCGGCGAAGGAGAACAGTTCCTTGTTGTTTGTCAGGAATTTTCTTCCGTCGTTCCTGTGGGGAGCTCCTTCCTCCCCCCTGACCTTATTTTAGGAGCTTTCTTTGACAACGAGGGGTTTTCCCGACGGCCACTTTTCCTTCACTTCTGGCTCGATACCTCGTCCGCAGTCCTCTTGTTTCTTTCTCCTTGACCTGACCGTTTGAGTTCAGGGACAGGGGCCCTTGCTTCTTACTCTTCCTCCTTTGAGTTTTCTTCCGATTTCTCCCTGAAATTAGTGGCAACTACTTGCGTTCACAAATTCGCCTCGCTGTGTCCCCTGACACAATAGCGTTTCGATTTGTTTGAACAAGTAAATGGGTAATTTCATTTCTCCTCTTCTTTTCTCTTGTTTTCTTTCCGACCTCCGTGTTGTGCAGAAACTGTCCCAATATCCCCCTCCCCCCTTACCTAGAAGTAACTGAGCTGTTACTCCTTTGTCTGGTACTTTTTCTTGATTTTAGACCCCTCCTTCCTGGGAATTTCCACCGCCACAATTTAGTCGGTGTTTTTTCTTAGATCCTCGTCCTCTCCCCCCCCCACTCCTTCCCAAAAGCTTCTCTTCCCCCGCTTTGAAAATAAACTGAAACCCTCCTTCCCCCACGTGTTTCCCCCTCCTTTTTTCCTGTTGTCTCCTTTCCCACCCGTTTTTCTGGGAAATTTATGTTTTTCCCGCCGTGAGCCTGGCGTTTTTCTTGTTTTTTTTTTTTTTGCTTTTACTCCTTCTAAGTTTTTTTTGGTCACCCAGTGCCCCATGTTTTGGGATTTTTTTCCTGTACACCTTTCCTTCGATTCTTTTTCCAATTTCTGTAAACTTCCCCCCGCCCTTTGCAAGGACTTTTCCGACCCCAGGCGTTTGTCCACGGGCTCGTAGTGTTCCTTCCACAGTGGCGGTTTTTCCTTTTCCTACATAAAATCCCTAAATCCCCCTCTGACCTTTTTTCTTCTCTTCTCTTTCTCTCTTGTGTATAATCTTTCACCACCGTTTAGTTGATTTAACACCCCTTCCCCCCATTCCCCCTCCAGGGACCCCTCCCTGTTTCAGCTTTTTTTTGTGATTCTGACTTCCTTCGGGTCCCATCGATTATCGTGTTTGCCCCTTTTCAACCCGCTTATGATATTCTGTCCCCTTTCCCCAAGTTACCCCCACCCCTGTTAGGGTATACATCTTTGTTTTCCACCCCTGAAGTTTCTTCGTCAGGAAACCCTTCCCCCCCTTTCCCCGTTATTCGGCTTTCTCTCAAAGGGGACTGCCTTCCATTTACTTGATTCCTTTTCAAGAACCCCCCCCCCCGGTCATTTCAAAGGGCCAGGCCACAATGCACGTCCCATCGCTTTGCACCCCGTAAACCCATCTGGGAGTCCCGATCGGCATTCGTTTAGTCGGAAAACCCCGTCGCACCAGTTTTCCCCCTTACACTTCTGCCCCACTTTTTCGGGCCCGAAGTGTTTTGTCTGATGATCCCTTATTCTTTTTTCTAACCTTCCCCATGTTCCGTTGTTTGCACTGCTATTTAACCTCTCCTTCGCTTGCCGGCGGTTTTTATAATTCTTCCCCTACTATTTTCCTCTATCCCCCCCGTCCGCAAGACTTCCACCGCATTGATTTAATCGCCGAAGCATTTGCTTCCCACTAGGTTAATTCGCCTTACGACAGTTTTTTCTTAACGAGAACATTCCAAGGTGCCCACTGCTTTGGCTGTTTTTTCGGTTTATGAGTAATCCACTTCCCCAACCATGTCTCTCCCCCGGTCAGTCGGTCTCTCATGAAAGTTGTTCTCTCCGACGTGTATCTTTTTGACTGACCGCTACCCGCGCCTTTTAGGGTTCTTTTTGAACTCTACTCTTTTTCCTCCTACAGTTCTTGTGTTTTTTCGTTGTTCCGTTCGTGTGTTTCCGTTTTTTTTGTTTTTTTTCTCCCTCCTACTACAGGACTTGGTCGCCTGCTGCGGGAATGTTTTCCTATCCCGCTGGCGGCAAACGTCATGAGTGTACAGAGGCCGGGACGGTGAGGCTCTCTAGTGGTTCTTTTGTTTGTGACTGCTACGCATTTTGGGTTTTTTGCCTGGGCTTTTTGGGGGACTGCTTTTTTGCTGGTACGCCGTCGAAGAACTTGACAGGCTGTTTTCTTTTTGTGCCGTTTTTGCGCCGATTTTTTGAATTGGATCGTGATTTGTCGGCTGGGTCCGTGCTTCTCTTTTGTCTTTGCAATGTTTGCTGGTTCGAGCAGAAGAAGGCGCTTTTTTTTCGAGTTGAGTTTTTTTTTTTTCTTCGTTTTGGCTGCGTTAAGTACCCTTTACCTCCCCCCCCCCAATTTTCCCTTGTATAAGAACTCCCGTGGCCGAATGTTTATTTTTTCCTGGGCTTTCCGTGCCGGATCGAGGTTTTGTTGATTTTTTGAACGCGTTTTTTCGGACGGTGAACCCGTCCTCTTTTCTTCCCCTTTGGGCAGGACATTGGGTTCCCCATCTGCCCTTTTGGTTGCCACACTTTAGTGACCCCACTTTGCCGAGCCGTCGGCCGTTTTAGTACCCCGGAATTTTTGCAGTCCCTTCCCTTTTTGTGGGGGGTTTCACAGAGGGAATAACCCTTGGTAATTTTTGATAGTCGCAGGTCCTGGTCTATTCTTTCGTTTCACGGACACGATTGCTCTGGGTTTCTTTTTTTGGGTTTCTTTTGTTGTTGGTTTTTTTGTGGTGTTGTTTCTTTTTGCAGATTTCTGAAGTAACCTCCACAAGTTTATTCCCTTGGTCCTTAGTTTTTTATGGGGGGGCCCAGTACTTTGAATCCCTGTCTGCTTTTTTTCCCCCTCCCGCTTTTTTTCCTATTTTTTGTTCTGTTCTTCTTTTTTTACCTTAAGAAATTCCGGGAAGGTCGGTAATCACTTGAGACTTGCAAATCCCGGGTTTCTTTTCCAATTCTTTTCTGCTTTTCACTGTTCACTCCTTTACCTTCACCCTTAATTTGATGTTACCATGAGGCCCCCTTTCTGGGCAGTCCCTTTTTCCTGCTTTGCACCACCCCCCATCTTGCGCACCCAGAGTTTTGTCCTGTTTTTCCAAGGGAAAGTTACAATCCGCCGTTAGACCCTTCCCTTTTCTTGGTGGTGGACCTTTCCTTTCTTGCCCCACTTATCCTGGTCTTTTTCTTGGGTTTATTCAGGTGGGGACCGCTCAGGAACCACTGGGGATTGAGTTCTTCTCCCTGCTCAAATGGGACGTTCGTTTACGCGCTTCCGGCGAACTTTTTCCGGTTGTTTCGTTGGCGTTTTTAGGCCTTTCTGCCCACAGATGGTTCTTTTGCGCAGACAATTTTCAAACAGTGCAGTGGCGTGGACTTAT
>Ga0179591_1437990_pt1 | contig 18257 bp, 27 predicted proteins | sample CZOMad2_1_08_16f_FD_182891 | JGI IMG/M metagenome (GOLD analysis project Ga0179591, IMG submission 182891) | Vadose zone soil fungal communities from Angelo Coast Range Reserve, California, USA - CZOMad2_1_08_16fungal (PacBio error correction) | ecosystem: Environmental > Terrestrial > Soil >... | reverse complement strand
ATAGTCAGCGTTCTATGTGGGTCCTTTCCCTCTGCCGTTGACGTAGGTGTACCTTCCCTTTTTCTCCTTTTTCCCCTGCGAGATCGTTTGAATATTCCCTCCTCCCTTGGCCGCAAAAAGATCCTTTCCCCACGACAATAGTGGAACTTTTCCCCCCTCCTCCTCGGGAGATGGGTTCCCCCCCCCTTTTTATAAAGCGGAAGGGCTGGTTCTTTCACGAGGAAAAAAATACTTCTTTCAGCGACAGAAAATGGATTACGATCTTTTCTCCCCCATGAGTAATGGCCTCCCGATGTCGCCAGAGTAGTCCTGTTAAGTCCCTTTCGCGGTCGCCACCCCTCCCGGTTCCTACCCCGAGAGAAGGGGAGGATAGAAAGTCTGTACCCTCTGTAGGGGGCCTCAAAAAAAGAACAGGGCTCCATGAGAGAAGTACCCTATCTTTTCGTCAAAATTCGCTCTGCGTCGCATCTTTTTTCTTTACTTCAAAACACCCCTCCTCTTTCCATCCGGCCGTACTGGTGAAGATCTCCCTGCTCCCCAGGGGGATTTCTGATGATAGTAGAGGCTCCATGAATCCTGCCCTGAGTTGAGAGGAGAACAGTTTCGCCGGCCAAAAAGCCTCATCCTTCCCTTTTCACCCAGCGTTAAAGGGAAATAAATTCCCTCCACTTCAAATACTTCCATCAGTTATAACACCCCCCCCCCCCCCCTCTTTTTTTTGAGAGAGATGGTTGTGTTTGTTTCCCTTTCTTTCTCTTCAATTGAGTTGTTCTAGATGGGAGTTGTGAATTAGTAGTTTTTTTTTTACCAAAGTTCCTTCTTTGGGACGGCGGATGTCTTCCCCCCCCCCCCTGGACCAGGCGGTGTGGGCTTCTTCCCCTCCCCCCGATAAGCTAACTTTCGCCCCCCTCTTTCTGCCCGAGAGTTTTTTTTTACCCGGCCGGATAGCCGTCGAACAGAGCGGGTGTGGTGGTGAAGACACGGGCCTCCGCGAATTTTGGACGCCCCCCCGGTCCCTTTGCCCTGCGCTTTTCGGTTAGGAACACCGACCCTCCCTCTCTCGTCGTAGTTCAGACTTGCGCGCTTCGGCCTCCCTTTTCCCCCTCCCCTTTGTGAGGAAGCCTCCTTCTTCTTCTTTTTTTCCTCCGCCTGCGAAATGAGGCACAGTTCCATTGGCCTCCTCTTTCCATTCCGCGGTCTTTTCCTTTTTTCCCCACAGCGGATGTTCAGGCTCCTTTTGGCATCGTGCCTCTCCCCCTCCGGCCCGGGATCCCTCTTCCCCCCGAATACCGCTACTCGGACGTTGACCAGTTTTTTCTTTTTCTCCTTTTCTCTTTGCGTCCCTCTTTCTCCGATCTCGCCGGCACCCGCGGTAGTATCAACTCTCCCCCCGGGGCAACGTCAGCTCGTATTTCCCCCTCCCCCGGCTTAAGAGGCACAAGCGAGTCGATCGTTTGGTTTCCCCTGCTCCCCTCCGGGGGCGGACCCATTTTCCTCCTTTTTTTTCCCGGCCCAGTTAGGGCTTTCCTTCTTTTCCCCCCTGCTCTCGAAAGGACCTCTTCTCGGTGCGTATTTCTTTCCCCCCGAGCGCCCGTTGTTCCGTTCCTTTTTCTTTATCTACAACGACTTCACCTATAGCTCTTCGACCCCTGTCCTTCGTCAGTGAGGTTCTGTCTTCCCTTTTGGGTTCATGTGATTCGCGCCTTCTTTCTTTTCCCCTTGGATGGCGGCCAGTATCTCCCCCCCCCACCCCGGGGAAAGGATCGCATGCGGTATATACCTCCTCCCCTTGTGGACGCCGCAGCATTTTCTTTTCTGGGTCTTTGATCCCACCAAACAACCCCTTTGGTCTACGCGCGCTCCCGGTCGCGCTTCCCCCCTCTTGCGCGAATCATCACACCCCCACCTTCCCCCCTCTCCCTCCTTTTCCTTTACCTTGTGAATTTTCTTCTTTTTTTGCCCCTTCCACTGTCAAAAATGCCGGTAAGGTCTTGACGTTCTCTCCCTTCTCCGGAAATGAGGAACATTCTCTCTCCGAGATGAACTGAGGGTCCTCACCCCCCCCTTTCCTCCCCTCTTTCCGGCTTCGTAAGAGAAGCCGGACCCTCCCTTCTTCCGAGAGTGTCCATGGTTGGTCCCCCCCCCTCCTTTTCAGGTAGTGTGAGACTTCCCCTTTTCTCCGACAAATGCAGTTTCATTGTGGAGTTCCGCCCCTTCCCTCCTGATGGTGGAATGGAGTTTTTCTTTTCTAATCATCGGAACGATCAGGCCCGATTTCCGGCTTTTTCCCTTTTCTCCGAAACGGTGAGGACAGTTCGAAACGCGTCTTCCGGCGGATGACGTGCCCCACGTGAGCAGCTTGCGTGTCGCGAGTTTTCCCCCCTTTTTTTTCACTTCAGCCAAGATTTTTTCTTTTTCTCTCACAGTCAAGCGGGCTCCTTTTCCCCTTTCCGCAAAAAAATGGCCAATTCCTTTTCCCCCAAGCAAGCCGGTATGCTGAAAATCTTGCTACTTCTTCTTTTTTGTTGTCGACTAAGATCGGACGGGCGCCTGGTCCTCTTTTTTCCCTTTCTTTTCCAACATGCCAAGTGCCGGTTTGTACAGCAATTGCCGTTTTTTCTCAATGCGGCCCGCGCGGGCCGTTCGGCCCCCCTTTTTTTCCACTAACATTGGCGACGAGAACGTGTTCGCCTTTCCCCTCTTTCCTCTTCGCCCAGGTCTGCTGCCTTGTTTTTGTCGCGGAGTTTCTCCTCTTTTTTTTTTTCTTTGCAAGGACATATAAGTCGCTTGCGATCCCCTCCAGCCTGATTTTCCCCCCCTTCCCCATTTTTTGAGGAATCACGGTGTCGTTTTTTTCTTTTGATGGGCGTTGAGTTTTGATTTCTCCTCTTTTCCCCCCCCACCACTCATTCGCCGCGACACCAATGTTCCTTCCCTGAAAATGCCAGGACCTCCTCCCGGAATGGACATTTCTCCCCTTTTCCTTTCGCGGACGATTGCTCTTTTTTTGTACCCTTTCCCCTCCCTGTTTTTCGTAACCGGCTTGAGGTCAGGAACCCCGGCACCCCGAGAAGTTTGCTTTTCTTTTCCTTTTTGAGGAGCTGATAGATTAAGGAATTTCCAGCCACTCGCCCTTTTTTGGGTGGATTCCCCCCCCCCCCTTCTGACAACGATGGCGACGTAGACCTCTTATCTTTTCAACTCCCCCTTCCTCCCCCCTCTCTAAAGAACTTCCTCCCTTTTGATTCGGGAACTCGATCGAATAGCAGTCCCATCCGGCACGCCTCTTTTCCCCCAGTAGGAAGCCGGCCTCTCCTTTGGCACATGTCGAGATTTTATTCCTTGCTCCCCTTCCCCCTTTCCCTGCGAATCTGGAAAGTGCGATGGCCTTTTTTCTTTCTCAGAGAACGTTCAAGGAGGCCAAGATTTGATTTTTTCTTTTCCCCTTTTTTCGACGCCGTCGACAGTCTTTTCCTTTTCCTCGGGGTCGATGGATCCTTTTCAGACCAACGCCTACCTCCTTTTGCAGTTCTGGAATGACCGCCGGGACTTCCCCTTTCCCCTCCCCCATTGTTGTCATTATTCGATCTGGCTTCCTGTTAGACGAAAAAAAAACTCCCTTTCCTTTCAGCGATAGCCCCCTTTCTCCCTATGCTTTGTGCGAGGAAGGGCCGCTTTTCTTCCCCCCCAGGTCAAACGATGGTACCAGCCAACCTGGCGGTTTTCCTCCCCCGGCCCGCGCGAAGGAATCAGCTTCTCCTTTTCCAAAGAAGAAAAGGAGAACAAAACCGGATCCCCTTTTCTGTGGGAAGAAGGAATTTCACCATGGAGAGTTGGGTGACTAACTTTTTTGGAAGAAAGGATTCCCGGTTTAAGTAAGAGGCCCACACCTTCTTGGCCCCTCATCCCGCCCAGTGTTGAGTATGTTTGCCTTTTTTTCCGAAGCTAGGGAAGCCATACTCCCCTTTTGCTCGTCCGCGGCAAGGCAGGGTTCTTTTCTTTTTCCCTTTTCAATGACATACGTCTCTGCCGTTGGCTTTCCCCTCCTTTATGGGAGTGGGGAACCCTTCCCGGCGAGGGTCCGCCTGGCCTGTCTTTTCTCTTTTTCTTTCTTTTCTGCTTCCGCAGGTGTTGCCTGGATACGCGCCTCCCTCCCCCTTCTTGAGGGAGAGGAATGGTCCCACCGCTAAACATAACCTCCCCCCTTTTCCTCCCTTCTCCGTTTTTCCTCTCTTTAACAAATAAAGTTGCCGGAGTCTTTTCCCCTTCCTTTCATCGCCAGTGCTCTTATGCGTACTTTTTTTTTCATGCCACGTTCGGAAACGGTTCTCCCCTTTCATCAACTGGGGGCTGGTGCTCGGCCCTCGCAAACTACTCCTTCCCCGCCACGTTCATTAAAAAGACGCAGATCTCTTTTTCCCCCTTCTTCTCCCTATCGTGAACGAGAGGTGAGTCTCATTGAAATCCCTTCCGCTCCTCCCCCTTCCTTCCTTCGGTTCGACTCGGAAGGACACCCCTCTTCTTTCCTTGAGTCCACTTTTTATGAAAGGGCGTTTTTGCTCGCCATTCGTGCCCTTCTTCCTGCTTCCTGCCGCGCGAGTAGGCTTTCCTTCCTCCCCGCGTCCTTAGGTAGAAAGCATTGTTGCCCGATCCGTCTCTTCCCTCTTCTTTTCCCGAACAGAGCAGCTTGGACCTGCCCTTTTCTCCCCCCCCCCTCGCGAACATAGTTATGCGGGAAGACTGCTGATCTACCATTCCCCCCCGGCCAAAAACCCTTTAAATAGACCTCTCCCCCCCCTCCTTCCCGTCCAAGGGGTGCGTGTGCATTCCGTCGTTTCGCGGGTGCCTTGTTTCCTTCTTACCTCTAGTCCGAGCATGAAGAGTTTCGTCGAAAGGAAGGCTCGATGTTTTGCCCCCCTTTTTTTCTCCCTCATTCTCTATTTTTAATCATATCAGGGGTTGTTGTTTTTTTCTTTTATTTTTTTCTTTTCTCCCTCGCGTGGGCAAAACATTAGGAGACCGTGCCTTTTCTCCCACTACTTTATGGACTCGGACTGTCTCTTTTCTTCCCCCCCCCGGCACCCGCGACGGACGGAAGGGGCCCCCCTCCCCTTTTTTCCCTTTCCCTGACAAGAAGGTCTATGGAAATGGGTTTTTGTTGCCCTTGGCCTTTTCGTTCCCCCCTCTCTTTTCTCAGACTAGGTTCGCGCTTTTCTTCCCTCTCCCAGATGCGGTGTTCGGCGAGGGAGTGGATTCTCCTCTTTCCCCCCCCCCTTTTTTCTACCTAAGGACGCTGCGCTCTGTTTCTTCCTTGCGGCGGCAGGATCTTGCCGAGCACGGGACAATGGGACGGATGTCTTCCCCCCCTTTCCAAAAAGGGGACATCTTTTTACCCCTTCCTTGCTGCAGAGGAGGGCGATCACACTGTCCTGTTTTTCCTTTTTTCCCCTTATTGAGTACTCAACATCGAGTTCACGATAGTTTCTTCTTTTTTCCCATATCTGCGGGGGTTAATGACGTTGTTTTCCCACGATTCCCTTTTTTTCTCCGCCGCCCCCAGGTGATGGCAGCTACCTTTTCTCTTTTTCCGTGCTGCCCGAAAGGAGAGCAAGATACTTCCCCCCAGAGCCAACCCGGTCCCCCCCCTCTTTCTCTTCCAGGAGGGCAAAATCCTTCCCTTTTTTTTCCTGCCTCAAACGGATGCGGCAATTGCGGTCATGTTCTTGTCTTACCAGTCCTCCTCCCCCCCCCTCTCTTTTCTCCGGCGCGAGCCAGGAAAACACCTGCTTTCCCTTTCTCTTCGACCTTTCAGTAAGAGCCCGCAGTGCCCCTTTTCCCCCAAAGTAAAATGCATCTCCCTTTGGGAGAAACGCTGCCCCCCTTCCCCCCTTTCCGACGTATTGTACTTGAGCGTTGCCGAGGCACTCCTTCCTTCCTGCCACAAAAACCGAGTTTCCCTCGGAGGCTGAGGCCCAGCTTTCTTTCCTGGATCCAAAGAACGGGGAAACCCCTCCCCCCCAAAGGGAGGATGGTTTCGCAAAAGGGACGAATTCGAGCCTCCTTAAAAAGGGAGCCACTCCCTGTGCACAAACACTCCGAAAAAAAGATGGTTTTTCCCCCTCAGAGTTACGTGTCGATCCCCCCCTTTTTTTTTCTTCCCACATCTCGAGCGGATTATCCGTCTGGCCGTGATTTCCCGCCAGGGTTGCTCTTCCCTTGGCCTCGCTTGCAAAAGCGACGCTCTCCCCCACAAAGAATCCTTTCCCCCAACAGGGAGAGCAGTCGGCATCCTCTTCCCTGTCTAAACGGATTCCCCCCCTTCCCTTTCCCTGAAAACAATGTGATGTGCGCCCCAGCCGCCCGTTCTTTTTTTTCCCTCATTCAAACGACCCCTCCCTCCACTTTTATTATGAAAAGTCTTACCCCTTCTTAACTCCTTCGGGATCCACGGGATCTTTCTTCTCTTCGCCGGGGCTCCTTCCCACCCCTCTGAGCCGCTTTAAGTATCTGATCTGCTGCAACCCGTTCCGGCAAGGAAAGAGGGAGCAGGAGCGGGAAAAAGGAAACCCTACGCGGGGAGAGGGGAAGGAACCTTCAAAGATCGCCCCTAAAAACGGAAGAGAATCCTATGAAGGAGCAGCAGGTCACTCCTCTCCCCGATGGAGAGGAGCCCGAGGAAAGAGAACTGGCGAACCTGACAGGGAGTTCCTTGCGCAGGGGAGAATCAGCCCCTGTAGAGGGATTCCCCCAGAAGAGGGCCCGCGTCGTTGTCGAAAGAGAAGAATCCTCCCTCTGGAGGCGAGTGCGGAGGGACCTTCCCTAGAGAATCTCAAAGGCATTCCAGGGCGCACTCCAATCGCGTTTTTTTTTATACGCAGGCGACTGGCCCTCCCCCCCCTTTGCCGGGTACTCCCTTTGGTTTCCAATCATTGTCAAGTCCATCCGTTCCCCCCGGTTTTAGACTGCAAATGCCCTTCCCTCTCTGAAAGGAAGGGACAAGGGCCTTTCCCCAGAAAAGGGGGGCGTCTTTTTGAGTTTGCCTTTCCAAGGAGGACTCTCCTTCCCACGAAAAAGAAAATCTTGAGAAAGGCCTCCCTTCCTCGAAAAGAAGAAAAGAAGCTTTCATCAAGGTTTTTTCTTTCTCTTTCTCTCTTTTCTCCTCTTAAGTAAAGGGGGTTTCCGCACACCTTTTCTTCATCGAAGAGACTTGTAAGGAACGCCTTCTCGCCGCGACCCTTCCCTTTCAAAGACGACAGCAATGCTTACTCCTTGGTCCCCTTTCTTGCCGTCGCCATTGCTTCTTTTCCCCTTTTCCTACGGAAGACAGGGGGAGAGGTTGCGTTCACCCTCTTTTTCTCACCGGGAGGCTTGCATGTTGAAATTCTTTTTCAAAAAAAAGATCCAGGCGCACGCTCGTATCTCTCCCTCCTGCGCACACAGACGCATCCTTTCCCTCCTCTTTTTTTTTCCCTTGTTGCGATACAGGGTTCGAGGAACAGCGCATGTCTGCGTACGGGGAGATCCGCCCCTATTTCTTTCCCCCTTCTTTTTCCTTACGTGCAACAGCAGGGTTCCCTCTTTCCTCCTGCTCACGGTGCAACGTAATCGCCTTCGGCGATATCCTGCTGTCATTCTCCTTCCTTCTTTTCTCACTGGACAACAGCCGGAACTCCCCCCTTTCCCTCTGATGGGCAGCTTCAGCTCATCCCCCTCCGCCACCAGTCTTTTTCGAACTCAACCAGGGCCGGCAGTTCCTTTTTTTCCGGATGGTCACGCGAACAAGACGCCCCGCAGGTCCTTTCCCCACCCCCCCCCCCCCCACAAAAAAGTTCCTTCTTGGCGCACAGGTCGTAAGGCCGTTTTTCCCGGTCGGAGTCTAGCACTTTTTCTTTTTTTTTTCTTTCGTCGAGGGAAACCCCAGAGGCTCCTTAGCCGGCCCGCCGTCTTTCTCTCCTCCCCTCAGTTGAGGACAGTTTTCCCCCCCTAATAAGGAAACCGTCGACGTCCTTTTCCCCTTTTGGAATTGTGTAGATGATGCCGCTCCCCCTTTCTTCTTTTTTTTTCTCTGGCCCAAAGCCCGACGATGACTGCGTTCGTCGCCCTTTCATCCCCGCCAATCGAACTGACCGGGCGTTCTCTTTTCCTGCGGGGTGCGTCGATACAGACACTCTCCTTTCCCTTCCTCCCCCTTCCTGGCCCGTAGATGGAGCCAGACCATTGGCCTCCTTCCTCTGAAGTCCGGACATACCCCATCCTTGGCTCCGAACCTCACCTTCCCTCCCTCTTTTTCCTTCTTGTAGTACCGCGACGAGAGATAACGCAGCACTGTCCCCCCTTTTTTTCTTTCTCTCGGCATAATAGAGAAATAGTAGGTGATTACTGTTCAGTTCGAGAGCGAACTCCCTTTTTCCCCCTCGCAAAAAACTGGGCGGGCCTTTTCCCTCTTTCCTTCCCGTCAACACAACGCACCCACCCCCCCCCCCCCCCACTACGGCCCTCCTTTTTTTCCCCCCCCCTCAACGATCGAACGCTGGGCTTTCTCTTCTTTTTCCCCTTGTCAATACGAGCTGACGTTTCTTTCTTTTTTTTCGGTGCCGGCGAGTCGTCTCCTGTCACCCTCCTTCCCCCCTCTCCAGCGGGGTCCACTCCCCCCCCTCCTGTAAGCGGGATTAGGGCGAGGGTGATCTTCTCGTTTTTCTCCCTTGCTTTCTGTTTCCGTCACGCTGCAACACTACTTTCTTTCCCCCCCTTTTTCGGAGCTGCCCGAGGCGACCGAGCCCACTCGTCCTTTTTCCTTCCTCCGCTTGGTGAGTTCCCTTTCGCCACACGAATGGGCGGTGCCATCCTTCCCCCTCTTTCCCCCTCCCCGTCGACTTAAGACGCGCTGACCCTCCCCCCCCCTTTGTCGAAAACAACCGGCGCCCTTCTCGCTTTTTCCCTTTCAAATCGAGATGATAGCCGCTCCTTTCTTCCTTCACGGCTATCCGGACGTCACTGGTGAAGGCTTAGGCTATCGCCGTCCTTTTCCTTCTTCGGAGGCTTGGCTGATCCTTTTTCCCGAAGTTTCTACGGCGAAACAAGGTGATCCTCCCGCCGGCCCCCACCCCCCCTTCTTCACAGCAGGAGTAAAAGGTAACTATCATCCCTCCCTCTTCACATAGAGCAAGCTAGGGAGAAAAAAAACAAATCGATTCGTTTCCCTCCTCCTCCTTTTTTTTTGTTTTGTTTTATTCCCGAGTATCTATGTTTTTTTTTTTCTTTTCGTGAATTATTAGTCTTTCTTTTTTTCTTGATGCGGCTGGTGGCAGGGCGGGTCTTCTTTTCACCTTCTTTTCCCCGGCGGGTTGGGGAAGAGTCCCTTCCCCCTTCTTCCCGTAGGCCAACGTAGTCGACCCCTCCGCTCTCCCTTTCTTTTCGAAATGCGGTTCTTTTTTTTGTTGAAGTAAAGCTCGGTCCCCTTTTCCCGCCCCTCGTCGGAACTCGGACGTCTTTTTTTCCCCCTTGCGGTGGTTCGAAACAACTTTTTCTCCTGCACAGGGACGCCTCACAGTCGCCAGTTCTTTCTTTTTTTCTCCGCTCAATAGGTGAGTGGAGCTCCCTTCTTCGGTGGAAATGAATAAGTGTGCCTTCCTGCGTCTGTTCCTTTCTTCCGCTGTCACGCGCATGTTAAGACCATTCTTTTTCCCCTCCTTTTTTTATCAGACCGACGGCCGCGACCCGCTACCGTATTCCCCTCTTTCCCCTCTTCAGTGGTGTGACCAGTTTTTTTTTCTTTTATCTGTTGCGGCAGCGCTGCCTGTTTCCGAGCGCTCTCTCCCTTCCCTCCCCCCTAGTGCTGCCCCCCTCCCCGTCACCGAAACCGCATCAGACGCTTGCACGTCCCCCGCTCTTCCTTTTTTTCCCCCCCCCTTCGCCCGCCGGAGCGTTGGTGGTTGGAGGACCGGCATTGCCCGGGACAGGCCTTTCCTTTCTTTTGGCCACGAGTTCGATCTCGACCTGACCTCCTTCTTCTCTTTCCGCCGAGCCCAGATCCCGTGTGCTCCCCTTTTGTTCCCTCCCCCTCCCCACTATCGCTCTGGGTCGACAACTTCTCCCCCTGATCAGTGAGTTTGAAGGCCGGTTTTGTTTTATGTCCTTCCTCTCTGCTGCTTGAGTGAAAATGTATGCTTCTCCTTCACCCCCACCGCCGGGAAAGGATCGCATGATCTGGACCTCCCTTCCGCGGTTCCTCCTCCCGCCAGGGCAGGTTCGAGTGGCTGTGTCGATCCACCAACAACCCTCTTTTTCTTTTTCGGGCGGGGGGTCGCGTCTACTCCTTATGCGGCATCATCTCCACCAAATTCCCCCCCTCTCCCGGTCGAACGGGGTGCTTTTTCTCCTTTTTTTTTTTACTTCCACGGATACCAACTGCGCTTCCTTGCTGACTTTTTTTCCTTAACTGAGGCAGCAAGCTGTTTCTAACGGCTGGTGTCCAACCACCGGCGAGGACTCCCTTCCTCCTCGTCCTGCCCGCGAATACGGAACTGTGCTCCCCCCCCCCCTTCCTCTTTTTCCTGTTGGGCCCAATTAAATCGTCAGGGCTGTCTTTTTTCTCTTGTCCAAAAGAGCGTCCCCCGACACTGACGGCACCTTGTGGGAGTCTCTTCTTTTTCTTTTTTCGGAGTTGATGAGCTGAATCTTTCCCTTTTCCCGACTACGGTTGCGTTACGGCTTCACCCAGTTTCCTTTCCCTTCCCCCGTCAAACGGAGTATCCCCCCTCAGGCGATGACGTGACACCGTGAGTCCCCCTGCCTTTTTGGTCCCCCTCTTATTTTTTCCTCCCCTGCTGGGGCACTTACGCACGATTTTTCCCGTAAGCGGCGAAGATGCGCGTCCCGACGAAACCCCTTCTCCCCTTTTACCGACCGTTAACCTAATCCTTTTTTTTTTCTGCGGTGGGCGCAGGCTTCGTTGGGTCCTCTCCTTTCTTTTCTTTTTTTTTTTTCCAATTAACGGCAATTGGAGTTTCACCCTTCCCCCCTTCTTCTGAGGACAAGCAATTGCCGGTTGAGTTTGGCCGGTGAACTTTTCTTTCTTCCTCCCACTTCGAGTTACAAGAAACCTTTCCCTCTTTTTTTTTTTTTTTTCAGAGTAAGGCATTGCTGGACGCTTTGTCCTTTCTTCCCCCTCCTTCTTGCGGACTCTACGTCGCTTCCTTTTTTCTTCCACGTGACGGGCACCGTTGAGGAATCCGGCGTCGGGGGGTCTGCCCCTTCTCTCTCCATCTGGGATGGGCGTTGAGTGGGGAGTCCCTCTTTATCCTTTTTTTTCTCACCAACTCATTCGCCGACGACACCAATTTTTTCTTCTCCCCCTTTTCCCCCCCCCTCTCCCTCATCCGGCAATTTCCTTTTTCCCCTGTGAGCTGGGGCGCCGGAGTTGAGGACTGACATATGTGTCCCCCATTTCGTTAAAAGGAAAAGGTTTATCCTTCCCTTTTTCCAGGCGACTTTCCCGAAAAAGATGGTTTTGCGTTTAGAAATGGGGGTCCCTTTTTCCGGTTTTTGGCCTTTTTCAGGGCAAAGCCATCCGCCGGCTCCTGGGGGGCCCGTGAAGGGAGAAAGCTGGCGCCTTTTATCCGTCGAAAAAGGAAAACGCTCCTTTGAAGAAGAAGAGGATAAGAACCTGGCCGAAACGCGGAAACATTTCCTTCTGGAGACGAATCGAGAAGTGAAGCGGACGGAGGAGGCCTTCGGGAAGCCCAGGAGGAACAGCAAGGACCCATGGTGGAAAAGGGAGATTTTATTCCTCCCCAGGAGAAAGGGAGTCCTTAAGAGGAAGTGAAGTGGAGGATGACGTCGGAAAAGGGGGTTGAAGAAAGGAGAGAAGATACGTCCCCTATTTTTTATTGGGAAGGAGAGTTCTTTCTTGCCGAAGTATAAGTGGTCACGAACACATTCTCTCGTGGTCCCCCCCCCTTCCTTTTTAGAATAACGAAACGTCTTAGCGCTTTCTTTTCTCTGACGCCGGAAACTTCCAGCGAGGAGGGGTAAATACATTTTCTCGGCCTTCCTCATGGTGGAACGCTCCCTTTACCTTCTTCCGCTGGATAGCTGTTGGTTCCTGGGGCCGCAGTTCCTTTTTTTCCAAGGCCAACGCCTGTTTCTTTTTTTGCCACTAAAGAACGGCCCGCTCTCTCCCTTTTGCAAGAAGCCCCCTTCCCTTCCCTCGGATGGGCAGAAGGTATCGGCCCTTTCTTTTTCCCCCATGAGGTGTTTCTGGAACTTATGTGGCTTTTCCTTTAAGAGGAGAGAAAAATCTTTCCCCCCCCTTCCCAGAACGAAACCGAAACATTCCCGTTTCGGTATTGTTTGAAACGTTCTTTCTTTTTTTCCGCAGCATAACACAATTCCGTATTTCACCCTCCTTTTTCCGGGCAGGGTTAGGGACGCTTTCTCTTTTTTTCTCGAAGGAACGTTGGCGCGTTAGCCAACGACTCCTCATTCTGTCCTTCCCTAGCCCCCCACGGCGCGGGCTAGTTACGGTCCCTTTTTCCTTTTTTTTCTGTCCTCCGTCTGCTGCCGAAGGGGTTTGCCGGTCTCGCGCCCTCCCCTTTCCCCCCTCTTTTGTGGGAGGGAGAGACTGGTCCCTCCTTATCAGTCCGACGTTATCTCTTTCACAACTACATGCGGCGGCTTTTTTTCCCTTTTTCTTTCGCGCTCAGAAAGATATCACTCCTTCTTCCTTTAGCAGTGCGGGCAGAAAGTCGCAGGTTCTTCTTTCTGCTCCCATCAAATGGGGTGGGCCTCCCCCCCTTTTTTTCTTGGAAAGACCTTACGTCATTAACCCGCCGCAGCATTGTTTTCCCCCTATCTTTTCTTCTCCCTCTCGGTGAGTATAAAAGTTGAACTAACCTTTTTCTTTTCTTTCGGTTCAGCTCTCGGCCGCCCATTCCACACCCTCTTTTTTCCCTTCTTTTACTTTTCTGAAAGGGAGTTTTTGCTCCTCTTTTTCCTTGACGGCAAGATCCTGCCGCCGCGAGTAGGTATACGCCTTCCTCTTTCTCGGCCTATTCATCTTTTTTCCTCCTTTGTCCACGAGAGCAGGTATCGTAATAGGAGAATCCCCCCGCAGCAGATTGACCTGCCAACGAGGGCGGTGTCCCCTCTTTTTCTGGTATGAGAATAGAGATCTTAAATATGTCCCTCTTTTTTCCCAAAAAATTTCCATAGACTTTTCTTGCAACAAACGAGAGGCACGTACTCCTTTCCGTTGCGGGTGAAGGTGTGGAATTAATCCAAAGATCGTTTTTTCTCTCGAAAGGGCAACGGCTTCGAAGTTTTTGAACAAGAGGCTTGCTGTTGTTTCTTTCTTCCTCCTCCGGTGGTGTTGTGGGATTTTTTTTTGTTGGTTTTTTTCTTTTTTTTTTTTTTGTTTTTGTGGTTTTCTTTTTTTTTTTTCTTTCTTTTTTTTTTTTTTTTTTGGTTTTTGTTTTTGGTGCGGTGTTTGGTTTTTTTTCTCTCCCTCCCCCATCCCCCCATTCGGGTGGGCAAAACCTTCGGAGTTTCCTTTCTCTTTTTTTTTCCAAGATATGTGATGAGAGGGACACACCGCACCCGCGACGGCTGGTACCGACCCCTTTTTCTTTTTTTTTTCCTTCCCCTGAAGTCTATGGAAATGGGTTTTGGGCCTTGAAGCTCCTTTCCCCCTTTTCTCCCGCAGAAAATAGGTTCGCGCGAGTGGATTGGTCCAGGCGTGCAGTAAGCTTTCTCTTTTTTTTTTTTTTCTCTCCCTTTTTCTCTCGGGAAAAAATGCTTCTACCAATTCTTTTTTTCCCACGGTAGGCGATAGCCGGGCTCGCCATTCTTATCCCTTCCCCTACTCCGTTTGCACGGATGGCGAAGCAAAAACTCCCTTTTCCCTTCCCCCCCTTTTTTCCTCGTTAATTTTGGCGGAAGAGGCTTACTCCGACTTTCCTTCTCCTCTCTTTCCCCTCTAGACTAAAATCGAGTGACACGATATTTTTTCTCCTTGTAACCTTCTGCGGCGGGTAATAATCAGGTCTTCCCCTTTTTTCTTCCCGAGCACCAGAACACAGTTGATGGCAGCTCCCCTTTTTCTTTTCCCCCCCTTTCGAACGTGAGAAGAACTGAGAGCCTACCCTCAGTCCAACCTCTCTGATTCACTGAGTGTCAAACCTATCCCTTTTTCCCTCTGAGAACGTCGGATGCCTCCAACTGGGATGCGGGCCCTTTTTCTCCCCCCTTTTTCCCTCTCCATCCCACAAAAAAAGATCGTCACCCCTTTTTCCTCCTTTCTCCTTCCCTTCAGCAGACGGAGACAATACGTTCATTGTCAATTTCGACCTTTTCCCCTTCTTCGTTTCCCCCCCTTCCCCATGCAGAATGACGCGGTCGTCGTTTTCCCTCTTTCCCCTTAGGCCGGAGGATAATCGCAGAGTCCCCTAACCCCTTCCTTCCCTTCCTCCCTCCTTCCTGGGAGGAGGAGGAGGCCCTTCCCCTCTCCCCTTTGTCAAAAAAGAACCACTTTTTATCTTTTTTTATCTGCCAAAGAAGGTCTTCCCCCGGAAAAAGGGAGAATCACTTCAACAGCAGATCTTTCTCCCCCCCCCTCTTGCCCCTCCTTCGGCCCAGAAGAGTTAAGTGTCGTAGTCCCTTTTTTTTTTTTTTTGCCACATCTCGAGCTATTAATAGCGCTGGCCGGGCTTCTTTGCTGCCAGCCCCTCTTTTCCTTCCCCCTTTTGGCCTTGGCATCGATAAAGGCGGCGCCTGCGCGCACAAATTCTTTCTTCTCCCCTCTTTCTCGGTACCGGTGTTGATACGGTCTAAACATGGAATGCCTACTACAACCGACCAAAATGACCCCCCCCTTTTTCCTCTACCTTTCATTCCAGCACATGAAGAAGGACACTTAGCGTTTGTTATTTTTCCCCTTCCCCTTTTTTCTCGGGAAAAAGGGAGAACGCGTTCAATTATTCTTCGCCTGGTCTTTCCCTCCTTTTTTTTGATCGATTGATGCACCCGTTCGTCCCCTCTTCTTTCCCCAAGTCCGAAGGTAGCAGGGGATCGTTTATCAAAGCTCCGCTTCCTCACGTTCGAAGCAGGGAACGAGCGGGAGATGGCGCCTCCCCCTTTTATCAACCCCAACCCCCCCCCCCACCCCCCCCCCTTTTTTCCTTTCTTCTTAGATCGTTGCAGCAGCAGTGACTTTTTCCTCTTTTCTTTCTCCGTCGCCATCGTTGTCGAAATCTCTTTTTGACAGGCCCCCCCCCTTTCTTCCCCCTGCCTTAGCGAGAAAGCTCATCAACCCTTCTTCTCACTCGCGGGGTCTGACACGGATACGCCTTCCGCTGCGCCTCCACTTCTCCCCCCACAGGTCGGGGTTTCATCATGTCCCCTTCCTTTTCCCCCCGCTCACAAACGGTTTTCGACTGCCCCCCCGTGCTTCGCTCGTGCCCTTTTTTTCGTTCACGTATAAAGCCTTCTTTCAATGAGTTTTGCCAATCTCCCGGCTTTTCCTCCCCCCGAAAAACGAAAAATCCCGCTTGCTCCTTTCCTTTTTTTTTCCTAAACAGCCCCGGATTCATCAAAGGTGCCTTTTTTGGTTACGTCCCTCCCCTCCCCTCCCTCCGTAGAGTGTAAGGCCAAGCGTCTTTTTCCCCTTCCCCCTGGCGAAGCGCAGCAATGACTGACTCAACCTTTCTTCTCCTGTTCTGTAAAGCGAGTGCCTGCTTCCCTTCCTCCTTTTTTCCCGGCACACCATTCCACCGGCAAATTGCGTCTCACCTTTTTGTTGGCATGTTTCCCCTCACCCCTTTCTTTCCTTTCCTTCCTATCGTAGTCGACCCGAACATCCTGGTCCCCCCCCTCCTTTTTTCTTTTTTTCCGTCGGTAAAAGTGCCATGAATTGTGGCGATACATTTTGAACCGCGCATCGTAGCTTTTCCTTCTCCTTCTCCCTCGTGCGGAAGTGCACAGCAGGGTGCGATCCTTTTTTTTTTTTTTTCCTTATCGCCTTCGGCGAGATCAGATGGTGAATGAAACTCCTTTTCGTCCGGTCATCACTCCTCCTTCCCCCTCCAAACAGTAGTAGGGATCCTGATCGTGCCCTCCCCCCAACTCAGCCACCAAGTCGGCGTTTGGTTCTTCTGGGCGAATCCACCCTTCTTTCCTTTTCTTTTCCGCTAGGTGGTAAGCGCACCCGACATCCCCTCTGGACCAAACAGTTGACACTCGGCCAGATGTTCATTTGCGCCAGTTGTATTCTTCTTTCCCCTTTTTCTTCCGCGCCGGTGGTGAGCACCAGCCTTTCCCCCTTTTGTGCCGCAGTTCAGGCACGACGGTCTCGAACGCCGCTGACATCCTTCCTCACCTTACCCTAGGAAAAAGAAGGAAGTCCACTTTCGACTGCCTCCTCTTTTCCTCTTTTGTAGATGATGAAGCGCAGTGCTTTCACGTGGAGTAGCGCGCCCCTGCCGCGTATTCCCGCTCGTAGAACTCTGGTTTTTTTTTTTCCATCCACTCGGAACTGCCGTTGTCGGCGCTTCTCCCCTTTTTTGGTTGAGTAGATAACGCTCCTCTCTCCCCCTGCCAAAGTAACCGGGAAACGTTGCTTGGCCGACAGACCCTCCTTCCCTCTCTCAAGTAGAGCGAAGTCCTGACACCCCCCCCCCGTCAGAACCTAAATCCGGTTGACACCGTTTTTCTTCCTCGCTCCTTCTCGAGAGGGGGAGATCCAGAGCTGAGGAAAAACAACGGAGACCAACTCAGTCGGGGACCCTCTTTCCCTCTTCCCCCGCGGCAGGTTGCTCTCTTCTTCTGTCGAGAGCGAAATACGTCCTCGAAAAAAAGGGAGGGCCTCTCCAATGACAGGTCGCCCCCACCCACGCTCCGGCGGCTTTCTTCTTTTTCCTCTGGTGATAGTCAAGAGTCTGATGCGGTTCTTGAGCTGAAGTTTGCCTTTTCGGTCCAGGCTCCCCCCTTTTCTCTCCCTAGATAGTAAGCTCATGGACCAGGCTCCCCTCTCTGATCCGCGGGTCCCCCCCCCCTACAAGAGGGAACTGTTTTCCCCTTCCCGAGTAAGCAGGTATTCGATGGGTGATCCGGTTCTTCTTTTCTCTGCGGGTGCTTCCGTCACGCGCAACCTATGCGCTTCCCTTCTTCCCAGCGCCGCAACGGATCCGTTCTTCTCACCGATGAGGAGCACCATTCTGCCACCATGGGACTCTTGTCTCGTTGAGCTGACAATCACCCGAGGAGCTTTCCTCTTTTTTCCGGCAGAAGCATTGGCTTCCTGGGAGCGTACGCTGCGGCCTTTCTTTTTTTTCCTCCGTGGGGTAGAACCACCTCATTTCTCGAAGTCCGCTTTGTCCGACGAGGGCGTCACCCTTCCTTTTATGAGCCAGAGCTGTTCTTTCCCATTTCACGGATCTTTTTTTCCCCTCTCGAGCGATAGACGCCCGATGATAGTCCTTCTGATGGGAATAAGGCAACCGCCTGGGCCGGGTTTTCGGCGACCCTTTCTGCAACACATCCGAATCATTTCAACCTCAGTATCAAAGGTCCCATTCCCACTCAATCCAAGCTTCCCAAAGAAATTTCACTTTTCTCACCCAACACATTCTTCATCATCTCCTCCCTTTGTTTATAAATAGAGTGCTATATCCCCTTTCTGTGACTTAGCGTGAAAGGTGATAAGCTCTTCCTCTTTTTCTTTCCCTGGGTGGGAGCCCTTGATGCGTACTGGTTTCGCAGAGAAACCTCCCCGTCGGTTGGGGAATGATTCCTCCCTCTTCTTCCTCTACGTATCCTCTAGTCGATCTCCTCCCCAGAGGAAGGCAGGATAGCCGTCAGAAACTCCTTTTTGGTTGGTGAAGTAAAAGCTCGGTTCTTTCTTCAGCGCGAAGGGGAAGAAATCTTTCTTTTTCCCACTTTCTAAATGTAGACACTGCTTTTTTTTTCGGGTCATGCGAGTGTGTCCCCCTCCCTCTTCCCTTCCCCGGAGATACTCTTCTTTCTCCGTGTTGCGACAAGATCATCGTGCTTTCTCCTCTCCGCTTTCTCCAGTCCCAGGTTTCCCTTCCTTTCCTTGTCCCGGATCCAGGGTGACGCCGCTTTTTTCTTTCTTTTTTTAGGGCTCATTATTAGGTTGTGGCCAGTTAGGAAGGCCTTCCCGGGATTCTAACGGATCACCAATTTCCCTCCGCTACTAGGAACGCTTTTCCCTTTTTGCGTTTATTGACCCCGCTTTTTGTTGA
>Ga0179591_1244012_pt1 | contig 18262 bp, 18 predicted proteins | sample CZOMad2_1_08_16f_FD_182891 | JGI IMG/M metagenome (GOLD analysis project Ga0179591, IMG submission 182891) | Vadose zone soil fungal communities from Angelo Coast Range Reserve, California, USA - CZOMad2_1_08_16fungal (PacBio error correction) | ecosystem: Environmental > Terrestrial > Soil >... | reverse complement strand
TTCGGCCCGTCTCGCATAATTCTTAACCTTTCCACTGACCGTCGCTTAGTTTGTTAGAATAGCTAGAGTCTTCTTTGACAGGAACGGAACGAACTCCGTTTCAACGATAACCCCCCTTCTCTGCGTGTTAGCGCCTGGTACGGCTGCCTCTTTCGCGAACGCACGATGCTTTTTTCTCAGAAGATTTCTTGCCCCTTCTCCCGGCGAGCAGTTGCCGGCGGCTGCCCAGAGATTGCGGCCGATTTTTTACTTTCCCTTTCTTCAGCGAGTAGAACCCTTTCGAGTTGTGCGCTGAAGCCAGTCGCCCCGACTCCTCATTTTCTTCCCCTTCAGTGTGAGAGCTCATCGTCCCCCTTTGTGAGAAAAAACTCGATTTTCTCATGTCCCCCCTCCATTCACGAGGAAAACGCCCCCCCCCTCTCCCCCTCCTAGTCCCCCCCTCCCCTTTTTCTGGGCGGCCGCCCTCACCTTAAGCAGAAGCGTCTGTTGCGAGCACCTCTTCATGATCCGAAACCCCTCTATTTTTTGATATTGACGGCTTGCCAAGAGCTTTATTTTTTGAAACTGATAGAGGTTCCTCCTTGTGAGGACTGCGGTGGTTCCTTAGGGTCCTTACCTAGAGACCGCCAAGCGAGCTCTGACCAGTCCCTCTACTTCTTGCTCTCATGCGTACCCCGCGTTAGGGATATAAATGAAGATGTTTCTTACCAGAAATGGCGGCGCGTTCGTTGCGAAGGTTGAAGTTTCTTCGTCTGAATTCAACACACGTTCTGTTCTTCAGCAGACCATGTACGATCCTCTCGAATAGAGCACCGGAATGGCTTAATAGGTGATAGGAATCGACCCTCCCGTATGAAAGAATAACGTCATCAAGCAGTCATTTTGACGCACTCTTCCCCCCTTTCTCTCTTTCACGTCCATAAGGAGGGTTTAACTGTTTACGTCTCCTTGTCTTCCTGATCCGCTTCCTACTTCTGATTGAGTCGGAGTCAATCTGCGACTCTATAGTGAAAGAAGGATAGTTGCGCCGACCCTTGGAGAGGTTCTCCCCTGATTAGTCTTCTTCTGATTTCGTAAACGCGGAATAGGATCGACTCCCTTCCTGTTCTTCTCGACACGTTCACCCAGTACCTAGGGCCGGAAGCCTCTTCAAAGGAGAAGACCTCTTGACTCCTAGAAGTCAACTTTCGGATACTCCTTCCCCCACTTTAAGCCATTCACCCCCCGTTTCTTCTGGATCGTCGCCCTTGTTAGCGGTGCTTCTCCTGAGGAAATTCCGCCACGGAGATCTGTTCTCCTTGCACTGTTGATCTGCCGTCAGATAGCTCTCATCATCCCCGATCGGTTCTTCCCCTTTCGAGGTCAGGCCAACCCCCTCCTTCTTTAGCATCCTGTGTTTGCTCCCCTGTTGAAGACATTTCTAGTCGCTTTGTCGTCCCTCGACGCCTTTTTTTCCTTTTTCCTCGCTCTGGACTCCTGTCTTCCTCTCTTTACTCCACCTCCTCTTCTCCCCTCATATTTGGACCCTCTTTTCGCAATAAGGGACACCTTAAGGCTGGCTTTCTTTTCTCTCGCTGGAGTACAATAAATTAAGTCTTTTTCTCTTAAAAGTAGCCCCCCTTCGTCTCTACTCCTTGTGTCCGTGACTTTGTGGTTCCTTTCCCTATTAGCTGGCTTTAAAGGGTCCTTATTTTGAGCACCTCCCTTTCCAGCGGCCTTTCCTCAAGATCAAACCTGACCGTCCGGTCCGAAAGCTAATGTCAGCTTCGTGCCATGATGTCATTTCCAGCGTCAGTGTCCCTTTTCTCCCTTGCGATCACTTCCAATCTCCATAACGACAATCGCCTCTGGTGCTCTTTCAGCCAGGAGGACATCGCCGCAAGGTTTCCCAGTTTCCTCAATGATTTCCCCTGACACTACGCCCATCGTTCTCCTTTTCCCTGGAGTGTTCCATGGCTCCTGATGATAATGTTCCTTGACCTTCGCGCGCGAGTACCCGACGCCCCCTTCTTTTCTATCATCCGTGAGCTAGTCCGGCCTTTTTTCCCCAAAGCTGCGTTCTTAAGCCGACCTTTCCTTTGAACCTTCTTTCGTTCGTCTGCATATCTCTACCTTGCATTCTTTTTTTTTTTTTTCTTTTCACATGAGGTCCTCCCGCCCCATCCCCCAAGTCCGGGTGGTGCGAGGTTCAACCTGCCTTAGCCCCTCTTTCGATAATTTTCCGTTTCCATTCTCACGTAGTTACTAAAGGGCGTTTTTAGGCGGCAATTGCTGGACACTTTCAGCGTCCGAACTCTCCCCACTCTTTCAGGCCCAATTCAACCATCTGCCCTCTCCCCAGAGGAGGAGCAGTACATGCGTTCCTCCCTTGTGATCGGCAATCACAGTCGTCCTCTCGTGGACTCGGGTCCCCAAGACCGTCACTGACGGTGGAACACACTCCCTCCTTCAACGATTAGTTAATTGGTTTTGAGATTTGCCTTCAGAGTTTCCTAGCTTGCCTAAACCCCCCCCCCCTTTCTGAGCATTTTTCCTCTTTTTTCCTTTACTCTAGCAAAGACAACCTCTAACTGCCCTTGCTGACTGAGATTTCCCTTCTGATTTGAGAAGCGCCCCTGGCGACCCCTCCGGGATTGTAACCCGAAGCAACATATCCTGCAGGATGCTTTGGTTACTCTTAGTTTTGTTTGCTCCTTTTCCAAAAAATTTTTTTCCCGCACCCCATCTCATCCAGGACACCTACCCTGCAACCCCTTCTTCCCTTCAGATCGATGCCACTCCCAGAGACGTCTTTACGTGCACAGGACATCATGCACCGATCATAACTCCTTACCCCGTGCAGCCCCCATGTTGTCCTTCCCTTCCCCCCCCCCCAGTCCCCCTCTGCACGATCTGAAGACTGCACTCCACAGAAACTACCTCGCGTAGCCCTCACGTATTTCCTTCCGTTCCTCTCTTGCTTCCTTTCCCCAATTCCTGTTAGCCTTTTGCTGCTCTATCATAGATTTTCCCCTTCCCTTCCTCCGGTTGTTGTTGTAGTCTCGCTCGTCCGAAAAAAGAAAGGCTATCCCTTTAAGGCCTTCCCCTAGAGGACTTACTACTTTTCACTTGTGTTTCACCCCCCTTCATCTCTGTTTTTTTTTCTTTTGTTTGGTCGAGCCAGAGAGCGGCATGCCTGCTGAGGTCGTTCGCACCACTTTGAATTGCCGTCCTTTAATCTGCTTATTCCTTCTTGCTGTTCCCTTTATCGTCACTCACCCTCTGTTCTTTGTCATAGATATGATTGATGGAAAAGTTTTTCATTTTTGATTAGAGGTTTCTTCCGTTTAACGTTCCCCCCCCACCTAGCAAGTAAGATCCGACTGAATGCCCCACGGCACCCACCCGTATTTCTCCTGCTTGCGGATAAGTTCCGGTCCCGTTTGAGAAGGGATGCCCTTCCCTCTATAGTCTCCGGAGGGCTCTTTCTTAAGCTTTTCGGAATTTACGCACCATTTCTTCTTACTAAGCATTGTTTGGGTAACCGAAGCTCCATTGAAGCACCAAATCATCCAGAAAAAGTCAATTAGCTCTTTTTTTTCCGCCAGAGACTCAGGACCAGTCTTCTCACCATGTTACCTTCGCTTAGGGAAGATACACGCCCACCTGTCTTACCGGTGACTTGTGCCGGATTAAAAGGGAAGAGTGCTTTGCATCCTGGTTCTTTTCTCCAGAGTTTTCTATCTTCGGTTTGGGCTTGGTATTCCAATCGTTTACAGCCCTTTCTCTCGACCTCCGTACGGCTCTTGTGTCGTTATCCAAACGGACCTTTCTAAAAGCAAAGACCGGGACCTTTCTTCACGTTCCCCTCCCAGCGGTGCACACCCCCCTCCACCTCTTGGATGTCTGTGTATGAGGGTCCCTGTACTAACATCACTCCGAGTAACTTCAGTAGTGTAACTCACCTAACTTTTGAGACATCTATTTCCCGTCTAGTTTCCTCCTCCCGGAACGACTCCTGTGACTTCTTTGGAAGAGAAGTAATGACTCCGAATTGAGTCTTCTTTCTTCTAACGGTAGAGCGAGATCTAGTCTTCCTGATTCAATCTTAGCGGAACTGACCTCTAACTGACCCAATGTAGGCCCGCGTCTGCTCCTTCCTCGCAGCTAATGCCTTCCCCCAGGTACCATTTGCTGCTATCTTCCTTCTGGAGATAGACCCCCTGGAGTCTTTTTCGTAGATATGTCAGCTTTTGGAAGTCTCTCCTTCGCGTCGGTTTTAGCTTAAAATTTACCTATGCCCCAAGATCTCCCAGTAAGGAAGCCTCTTGCCTAAGCTTCTCTTCCTTCAGAGTGGATCTTTCTTCACTTCTCCCTCGGTCGCTCTGTTTCCATTAGACTATTTTGGTCCACTTTGAATGAGATGTACAGGATTTATGCTAATCGTTATGAAATCCCTTCCCCCCTTTCAACCGGAGTCATCGCGAGATTTGTTCCTTTCTTTTCTGGAAACCCTCAAGGGCCATCTGTATCCAGTCAAGAGCGAGACAGCCCCTCCCTCCCGTTCTTCGAAAGTATACCCCAGTGAGTCTGTCTTATGTCTCCTACATAGGGGACCTTTAGTCCTTCTGCTGAGCCGTCGATCGTGTACGGTTCAACTGTAAGAAGGTAGAGCTGCGCCTCTAGAGTTCCGTCAAGATCGTGTTCCTAAACGGCCCAGCCCCCCTTTTGGAAACTGTCTTCCTTGAAACTCTGTCAGGTGTGGGGGTGTTTGGGAAGAGTTGTTCCTTTGGGGAGCTTTTCTTCTGTCCTCTCTCATTTGCCTCTCCAGCCGTCTCTGTGCTCACATGCGAAAGCTTGACAACTCTGACCGTGAGTAGTCAGCAAGCACCGTTCTTCATGGCTTAGTTTTTTCCAGAATTCCTAGATAGCAGTTGAACCCCTGCGATTGTCGTTAAAGGAGAGGCGACGGTCTTTTTACTGCTTCCTCACGGTACGGTTCATGGAATAGCGACCAGATTTCTCGCCCAGGCATTCGGTCTAATCAAGACTCCACTCTGCTCTCAGTCTTGGACAACTCGCCTCCCCCAGTGTGATAAGGGACACTTAGAACGTGCTTTCAGCCCCCTTAGATCTCCCCCTCACGCTTCTCCCTCCGATCTCTTCTCAATCTGGACACCGTCCGGCGACCGATAAAAAGGTAAAATGTTTTTGTTATCCTGAACCTCCCGCAACGGCCCCATTTATCGGTATCGGAAAAGGCTTTCATTTTCCTTCCCGCCCGACCTTTTCATCAATTGAATGCCCGCGATCTCTCTGGGGGAAGGGTTCTGCTGAGAATACAGTAAGTGTTTGAACCCTAAGAAGACCCCCCCCCCCCCCTTTCACTACCGAGCCCTAAAAGCTGAAAGCACTTTACTCTGCCCTTATATTCGAGCCCTCTCCCTGCACTCCGGATCATCCTCCAGCGGTGAATAAGTCGACGGCTTTCTTCAGAGGATGGCCCCTAAGCTCTTCACCGACTACGGAAACAACTCGTCCCCCTCACATGATCGTCTTTTTCCCCCTGCCTTGGTAATAAAGCGGCGATCAAGAAAAGATGCTCGGTGGGTCAGAGTAAGCTCGCACCCTAGGAGCATTGTTTACTTCGGTCCACGCATCCTTCCCCGGCGCCGGCGCTGGATAGATTTTCTTTATTTTTTTTCCCCCCTCTCCGTCTCCGCTAAGCTGTAGCCAGTTTCACTCATATATATAGTTATCGCCGTTTTTTTCGAGTTGCCTCTGGACCACCTCCCTCTCGTTTCTTCGCTTCTTTTCTTCACCGACCCAAGAGCCTTCTCTCAGTTTCTTTCGCTCCGGTCACTCTCGCCCTCTGATTGAGAGCCATCTCGTAGCGCCTTCAGTTCCCCCCGAGAAGCCTTGTCCTCAAGAGATTTGACCCTTCTCTCTTAAACCTCCTCTCAGTGGCGAAGGTCTTTGTTTTCAGGAGGTCCTTGACGGCACTCGTCAATTGTCCACGAGAGATTCGCCGCCGCTTCCTTAGTTCTATTCCTAGGGACGATGATTCTGCTTAGAAATTGAGACGTCCGTTTCCCCTCCCATGCTCTTCCTTTCTCTCGTCTTTAACCATTCGTCGGCTGTTCACCAAAGTCTGTTTAGTTTCTCAAGCCTTCCCCCCCTCTCCCAGCGAGGGTCACTAGGCTGGCTGACCCCTGGTTCCGTTATAAAGAAAGAGGCGACAACAGCACTTTCCTAAAGAAGAGTTGCAGAAGTGCGGTTCTTAATTCTGACTGGCCTCTCCCCTGACTGCCTCTGGGTCGCGTTTTCCCCAGCCGCAGTCCTTCCTTTAGGGGCCGATTACTCCGGCGACTCTTTTCGGTCGTTTACCGGGGTCTCCTCGCCTTTTCCTTGGATAAACCGGCTTTCCCTAAACTATGCTTGAGCTAGGTTAACATCCTCTCTCTCGGACTTCTTTCGACTCCTTCCTCTCCTTTCTATTTTTGACCTTTCTTGAAGGACCAACCTAGTTCAAAGGCGGTCCGTACTGCCATCCCTTGTGCCCTCCAGAGAGGTGTGGCAAACTGGCATCGCATATCATTTCTTCCACCTGGACCCGCGACCTTTCCTTTGCTTATCCTTGTGAGTTTGAAAGATCGCTTCGCTGAAGACAAATGACGGCAATCTGCGACAACATTCCTTTCTGCGTCCTTGAACAAGTAGTCGCTTCCCTCTGACACCCTCCTCGGTGCCTTCCCCACTTTTCCCCCGGTACAGCAACACACCCCTCTTTCAGGAGTGACCGCCTCCTGAATCCAGGCCCCCTATGGTCTCGAGACTTGGACTTTCCTTCCTGTTTAATTCCTCTCTCCTGATCAGCCCTTCTCTCGCGACCCCCTCCCCTCTCTACGCTCTCGAACCCTTGAATATTTTTCTCGTACTCCGGACGTTGGACTCACTTTCTAAGGGAGGCACTTGTCTTGATGGTTTGAGTGTCCTTCTCTACGGCAACTGCCCTTCGGAGGGAAGCTCCACCGGATGCAAAGTTCGCCTTCTCTTCGCACGATTTTTACCCTTCTGGAGTGGTAATTGAACTCAGCCCCTCCCCTTTCGGTTTTCCCATCTCTCTTTCCCCTTTCAAACGTTGTCTTCTCCCGCGAATTGTCCGTCACCGACAAAATTCTTTCCCGATAGACATGATGCGGTCAGCCCTTCTTGCAAAATTTTCCCTTTTTCCCTACGAGATCCCCTGCGACGCACTCCACCTGCTTCTTCTTCCTCCCGACCCTCGCCTCAGGTCAGTGTGTTCCCTTTTCGCGTCCACAAAGGTTAAGGCGTTGGCCTAAGAGGAACGTCTTCCACCGCGTGATCCTTCAGGCGGCCCCTTGCTCCGCGATGATCTTTCCCTCCCTCCTCCTTTCCCTTCGCCTCACTTGGCGATTCCTATCGCTAGTAAACAAGAGTCCGGTCCTTTGGTAAGGGATTAAGGACTCCCTTATGGCTCATTTCTTTTTTCTGAGGCGCATCCTACTCCGGCGTCGCTGTCAGGATGATCTCTGCCTCATCCTCATCCAAGGTGGTGTTGGTAACAAGATGAGTAGCCGATTTTCCTGTAACGGTCAAGTTTTTATGATTTTCCTCCCCCCCCCCCTCGCGCTTTATTCTTCTTCTACGTTTTTCCTCCGGGGAGTCTAACATCTTTTTTCCCCTCTGAGGAAACAATCACCCGGGTAGCCATCCCCCGGTCCCCCCGGGCCCCCGGTGAGTCCCGCATTCCCCTTGTCGCGTCGTCCCGCCTTGGAAGCGTGGTCCCCTCCCCTAACGTCCAGAGGAGGAAAAAACGCTAGTTCCATCCGATTCCTGTTTCTTTTTTCTTGATCTTTCTTTCCGTCTGTGTTCCTACTTACCAAGGCTGAATCACATCCTCCTTGGGCTTCTAATATACCCCTCTAAGGCACGAGCCAGGGTCCCTACGAGAGCCTGGAGGAAGGGCGCCCTAGCAGGCCCCTGTATGGAACCCGCAAGCTGACTCCCGCTTTTCTTTGTAAAATTCTCCTCGTCTTATCGTGCTTTTTTTTTTTTTTACTTATCTTTAGCCACGGTTTTTCACCGGGACACGACTCCCCCCCCAACCAAATCTTGAACTTACCTTTAAGCCCTCTTCCACTCCCTCTTTGGTCCTGGATCTACATGAATGACACTCCTTAACTCTTCCATTGAGGACGGTGCAGCAGCCAGGGGTCCGTCACCCCTAGCTTCTCCCCCCCCTCGTGGTTTTTGGGTGGTGACCAACTTGTCCCTCTCCAACCCTCAAAAAATATCCCCCCTGTAACGTCCTTGGCTCCTCTTACCCTGCCCACATCCTGTCTTCGTCGGGCTGTCTCTTTCTCATTTTAATAATACCGTTGTGTTTTTCTCCAACGACTATCAGTCTTTGCTTCAGTTAAGCTAGAAAGCTATCATTTAATTGAAGTTTCATCCTCTTAACGTCTTTTTTTTTGTGTAGTTGATTTTTCTTTTCGAGTAATCACTCCTAAGGATGGTTTACTTATGCCCGGATTTGCTTCCTTCCTATTGATACTGGTATTCCCTTTTTCTTTCCTTTATCTTTAGCCCCTACTTCCCCCCCACTGATGAATAGCTTGATGCTGGATAAAAGGCTTTTTTCTTTCTTCCTCTGGCCTTGTCACCCCCTTTTGCTTTAAATTATCCGCTTCAGTCGTTGCAGTTTCAAGGAACATCCGCTGCAGTATGCGTTTCCCAGGTGTTTTCCTCCCTGGCGCAGGCTACTCCGCCCATTATATAGGGGGTCGGTGGTTTTAACGGCCCTTCGTCCTTCTTTCAACGCGTTGTCTATTCGTTCCTCCACTAGGTGGTCTCTCCTCCCTTGTTTTTCGCAAGCTCGAAGCGATGCCTGCCCCCCCATAAAGTCCTCCAATACCGACTGGTCCTATCTTTTTCCGCCGCCAGACGAATTGACATTTCGTAAAGCGCCTCCTTGCTTTCCTTTCCTCCCCCTTCGTTACCGACTTCCTTCTCAAAAAAGGCACGGGTCTTTTGACTATTTTCTGTTCCTTTGACGTTAGGTGAGGTGTAGTTCTCGTCCCCTTTTATTACAGCCGTATCAGACCGCAGAAAGAATCCTGTGATGTCAAGCGACTCCCTCATCCAGGAGAAATTGAGCGTCTTTATGTTTTTTTTTCCCCCAATTTTCCATCCATTGGTGCTTGCTTAAATCCTTGCGCATGTTCTGGCGTTTTCCAAGCCTTTGCTGCCCTCTAAGACCATCAAGTTGCAGACCCGAGCTTTCAAGGTCGATTCCTGTAATGTCCTCCCTCACGCCCAAGGACTTTTTTGTTTGGACGGCGGAAGTTAAGGCCCCCAACTCAGAGTCGGTTCGACCCTTTTTTCCCGCCACAGAGAGAGGCAGTGCAATGATAATACTGGCGCCCCTTGAGTAACTCGCAAGGGAGCGCTGTTTAAGGAGTCCGTCCGCGTCCCTTTGAGGCCCACTCTCAAATCTTCTCTTCCCCTTTCATGTTGACTATCCATGGAGATGTTCTGACTTGACCCTTATTCCTGTGGAAGCGTCCTCTTTCTCCTGTCAGGTGTAATTGGACCCGCTGGGCCATGATCTCCGTAACCAGAATATGAATATTAGGATGCTGTATCCCTTGAGATGCCTTCCCCTCTTTGGCTCCTTTAGTCACTTCCTCCGCTTTTCCCTAGAGAGTTTTGTTTGTCCACAACCTTTCGGAGGCTCCCTTCCCATCAAAAGGTGCTCCGCCTGCTAGGTTGAAAGAGCTATTTCTTAGTAAAACATTCAAGTGCATGCTGTATATCGTCGAGAGAGGACGCACCTCCCCATCCCCTCCGCATCCCTTTCTCAAATTTTAGTTTTCCTAGTTTCGCTCCACTCTGTTTTCCTCACAACTCTTCCCGTCTTACGGAGTCATCGTTCAGTCTTTCTGAGTCAGCGCGCTCCTTTTCTGCGATAGATCGATTTCCAGCTATTGCGTGGACCCCCTCACTTTTCTAGATCATCTTCCGTCATTTAGGTGGACTCTAACCTGATGCTGGAGAAAGGATTTTTTTTTCCGTTTCCCTAAGGTGGTCCAAAGTTAGGTGACTCTTTCCCGTCCCCCTCCTGTGAGGCCCCTGAAATCCTGCACCTCCCTCTCGTTTTTTCGGCCCTTTAAGAGAGGCGATCTTGCAACATCACCTTTCCGTCGTTGTTCCGCCTCACCTCTTCTCTTCGTGTAGTCGGTTTCTTTGCGCCAGCTCCTCCAGTAAGAGCCTAGGTTCTGACTGCGACTTAAGATTTCCCCTTTAAGTGTTTTTCCAGTCCCCGCATGAACAGGGCCTTCTCTCACCGACCTTCTTCTACCTTTCCCGCCTTCTCGTGACCCTTTACCTTTGGAAGAACCGTCTCCATTGCTGATCTCTGAGGGCACTACCCTCCCCTGGCTTTTTTCAGAAATGAGAGGAGCACCCTAACCTCGGTTCTACGCGCTCCGCAGTACGAAATTCGAACCCCTCCTGATAATTCTCAGAGAACCCTGAAAATAGCATTTGCTCGCCCTTCTAACATGAAACCCCAGAACTTTTGCAACTGCTAGGGATTTCGGACCTTTCTTCCTTCCTTTTAGAACGGGCGTAGGGTAAGGCGAAGGTCCTCCAGGACTCTGGTGAGCCTAGTCTCTCGTTTAATGTTTTTCTTCTCCTCCTACAGTTTTGACCCCCGCCTCCTACGGAACGCCCCCTCTTCCTCTCACGAACTCGGTGTTACTGCCTGTGCATTCATTAATGTCTAGTCGAGAATAAGGTCCCCTTTCCAGCGTATAAGCCATTCCTTTGCGTTAGAATAGCCTCTTCTTCTTCTTTTCTGAATCCAAATTACTACCTGAAAATGATCCGTCTTCGTTTTTTTCTCTAGCCCGGGTTTTCACATCAAAGATTGGCCAGCTTTCGTATCCCGACTCTCTTTTTTATGGCTGCAGGATAGAGGAGTATGCTCCCGCACCTTCGTGAAGGAGCGACTCCTCAGTAGTTCGACGGAGCTGTTTCTCTCTTCGTTTGCCGTACGAGAAGTCTGACAGACCCCCCCTTCCCGCTGTTTTTCGCGATGAGGCCCCTCATCCCTCCCCTCTTTTCCCCTCCCAACTTTTTTTTTTTTGCGTGAATTGCCTTCCCAGAGGGATCTTGCGAACTTCTCTTTCCAGTCCCTTATCTCCCATCGAAGTCGAAGACAGTGATCGGTCCCTTCTCCGCACCCGCTCCTGCAGATATTTTTCTCTACTCCTCACTAGCGTTTCAGTACCCCCCCCGTCGCTGGTAGGCTCTAACGGCTTCAAATCCGATTACCCTTCTTCTCTTTTGACAAGAAGTTTCTTTCCTCGTTTAAGTAGGTAGTGCTGTCTCACGGCTCCTTCCTCGCTTAGAGCTCACTTCTTGATTTAAGATACGTGATTCGCTTTCTCTGATATGCAGCCTTACAGGCTTCCTCCCCCTTTTCTTTCTACGTCGTTTTGACTGTTTCCTGTCTTTTCTGCAACACCCGTCTTTTCTTCTCCGAAGTATGCCAGCACCGCCTAGATAGCGGCCCGCCCCTTGCCCCTGGGGCTCTTCCTGTCAATCATCCTTCCAATCTGATTCCACAATCATCATTTCATCAGAGAATGCCTCTTCTCTTCTTCACGTAAACCCAACCACACCCAACCTCTCCCCTTCTTTTCCCGTTGTGACTTTTCTCCCTGTATCTCGGTTCCCTCTTCCTAGGAGCTTTCTCTTACTCCCCGGTTAGTGGTCGCCTTATAATCAATACTCTCTCCTTCAGGATAAGAATGAGTTTTCGACAGCCGGTAGTATTTCTACGCGGGAATGTCATCCTTCCTTCCGCTTCTTACGCTGTCCCCGTACCACAGTACTATTTCCCGAATCGATTCTCTCGCTTGGAAGACCCTCCTTGGCCTTTCTATTACTTGTCTCTTCCAACTGACACCGTCAGCCAACGTTTTCGCGCATCTCCCTTGTCAAAGTTTCACTCTCTCTCTAGAGATGCGTCCCACTAAGAATATGTCGCCTGTCAATCTGATTGCCTCCTCACCTATTCTTGAAAGTCGGCCCCACTCTGGTCTACCCTTCTAGTTACCCTTCCCCCCAAAAAGTCTTCGAAGAAGGTTTTCTATTCGTTCTTCCTCTTTCTTCATACCTAGATTTTTCATTACTCTCCTAACCTACTCTCTCCCGCGCCTGACTGCTTTCTCCTTTTCCTCCTAGACGAAGATCGCTCCTTCTCTTTTTCCCCGAGTTCTCTACCCCTCCTCCTGCCACTGGATTTCTTTTTTAACGGCTTTATGGCTTTCGCCCTGTCGTTGCTGCGTAGCTTCAATTCAGAGTTTTTCCCTCGCAAACCTCCCTTTCCTCTTCACCCACGTCTCCTGCTATCTACTCCCTTTTGTGATTTGAATGGAAGGGGGTCCTTTTGGAGTCACAGCACATCTCGTCCTGAACTTCTTCCTTTGATTGCACCTGAAAGGAAGCCCGCTTGTCCAGTTCCCTCCATCTTTCCAAACGAGTCGGTCCTACCTGGCAGAATAAAGGCACCTATGACTGATATTTCCATCTTTTCCCTGCGTACACCTCCCTGAGCCCTTTAGTCCCTCCGTTCACACCTTCTGATCTTCAACAAAATCCCTATGTAGTAAGAAAGTAGGGCAACTCCACCGAGGTTTACTCTTTTTAACGCAGCCAAAGGCTTTCTATTCGTTTCCTTCAAGGGTGTCTTCCCCCTACTCTGACTCCTTTCCCAACTCTCTCTCTCTCCGTTTTTCTGAAGCCCTCTCTTAATGAGGTCCTCTTACTGCTCTTTTTATGATATTCCCGTTTCTAAGTCTCCTTAAGGTCCTCTCCCTCCCTCCCGACTGGGCCCTTGCCGTTGGTCGGACATCATCCAGGACTGAACGATTTCATTGATGTTCCCTGAGACAGCCTCCCCCTCCCCCCCCCCCCCCGTGTTCTTTGGTACCCTTCTTAATGCCCTATGGTAAAGGTAAAGGTACTTTCGTTACTTCTGGTTCGAATTCCTCCGAGTTTAGTCGTCCGGCTTTCAGGGGAGAGATACGCCCTCTCCCCTCCCACAAGAGTCCATTCGCGAAGAGCAATTGTCATTCTAAGAGGGATCTTCCCTGTCCCTCCTCCCCCTTTTTTTCTTTCCTCAGGGTCCCTACTTACCCTTAGGGCCCCTCTCTTAAGACTGATATTTTCCTTATTTCTTTTAACTTCCCTTCTTTCCCCCCCCCGTTCTAGAAAACACAAGGATGATCTTCAACTTCCCCCCTTTCCGTTTTGCCTTTAAGATCTCACAGTATGATAACTATCCTTCCTTCCGCCGATCTTCCTTAGAGTGGGTGAAGGAGTGCCATTATGGTCCCCCTCCAGCGACCTAATCGGTATGGGTGCCTGGTCCCCTTCTCTCGCTTTTCTTTGTGCTGGTTCGAACAGTTTTTCCACCTAAACCACTACCCACCGACCATGAACTTTATCTCTGCTGACAGAGGTTTCAGTCGGCTCTCCAAGGCCCTCCCCTATTCCAGACCCCCACCTGCTACGGCCGGCCGAAAACAAAGGTTTCCCTCTTCCACCTGCAAGGCGAGCCGCTTTTCCCCTTGCCTACTCATGAACCTAAATCCCAGCGTCTCCCCGGACCCCCTTTCTTCTCTATAGTGAAGATGAACCCTTTTCCGCCCATCCCTTCTCTCTTTTAGGTTGATTTCTTCTTTTCCTCAGTTGTTTTCTCTCGATCTCATAAAACCGGAACTCCATTGGCGGAAGGTTCCCCTCTTTCCTGGCATTACGTCTTTTGTAGGATCTGAGCCGTAGTGATTTGTGCATTTCCCTTTCCCTGCCTTCCTCTCATGTTTCTTTTTGAAGTAGGACCCCCTGGTATTCGTAATGCGTGTTTGTGGAATGCTTTCTTCCTTCTCCGAAGAATTCAACCCACTCGTTCTTTTTCCTAGCGATTTCCTTTCCCGTCAGGTTGTGTTTGTAAGTCGCTGGTTCCGTTGGAACAGTAAACAGCTAAGAAAGATGAGGGACCGTGCCCAAGTCCCATCCTCCTTCTAATGCTATTCTTTTTTCCATCCCCCCTTAGGGAGCCCTTCGCTGCTACCTTCTGTCCCTCTCGTATGAATGCAGGGCTCTTGGTGTAGATAGTACCCCCACGTAGTTGATTTCTCCGATTTTGTTTTTTTTCTTGACGAAGATCCCATCGAATCCCCCCCCAGTCCCCCTCCAACCAAAGAAGGTGACCTCGGTTTTCGGCAGGCTGAATAAGAAGTCATGCGTCTGAGATCCCTATCTTCTCTTACGGGCCTAACGGGACCATAATTCCTTTCTCCCGGACCTCCTTTCTCTGTGCTTTTTTTATTTCTCGAAAGTATGTCGGTTAAGAGAATTCATGTCCATCCCGCAGAAGCCGAGACCGCGCTCGGTTTTTAGTAAACCCTCCGTTCACTGCCCGCCTTGATCGCTCTTGATACCCTCCTTGTACCAACAAATACGTGTTCTTCTGGCCGGTTACTCCTCCACCATGAAAGAGTAGGCGATTCAGAATGAGTTCCCCTCACTGCACTGCACTTGGCGACCTCTAGGGTCCCGTCTCGGTCCTTCACTTCGCGACTCCGGAAGGCTGACTACCCTCCAGAGATCCCCCTCCCTAATTTCTTTCGTCCGACCCTTCTCAGTCGTGCTCTCGAGTTCTTCCATGATAATAGAGGATCCCTTCTAAAGTCAGAGTCCTCCCCCCTTTGTCGGAGTAGTCCTCTACCTAGGACCAACTCTGAACCTTTGCAGGCCGGCTAACGATTTCCCCTGAAGATCCCTTCCCTTCCCCTCGATTTTCGGTAGGGATACATAAGGTTGTACTCCTTCTTTCCAGCCTGTCACGCGCTAGGTGACCCCACTGTTTGACCGTGGAATGAGGCTCCGTCCTCCCTACATCACCTTTTTTATGTGCTGCCGCTGGCTTTGTCTCCATCTCTGGACCACTATTATCATCACTCCCTTCACTTTCTTTACACCTCCAGTGGATCAGAAGAGGGAACTGCCCTTCCACCCAACAAAAGGCGTCTTCCTCCCGTTTGGTTTTCCTCGTCTTATGTGGTAAAAACCAGTCCCTGTACTTGCAGCGGTACGAAGCAGCTCGCGCAAGACGACGGCCCTAGAAAGGACAGTGTTTCCCGTCGAGCTTTTCGCTCACGTACGCCCAATTCCTCGGCTAGCGCGTTCAGTCGCGTCTGCTGTAGATAGACATTTCCCGGCCCTTCTACTCTTTATACTATCCCAGTCAACTCTCGTCTTAATCTTCTCCCCTGGTGCACCCTTCTTTTCTGGAGAACTGCCGGCATTTTTCAGGTGTCCTCAGACCGTTTTCCACCATCTACTGTCTCATCGTACTCCTAATGTGGATCAACCCTGATCCTGCCGAAAGTCCTTATTTTTCTTCCTTCGAGAACTCTCTTTCAATGAAACGTTTCCGATTCGAATCAGCACCTCTTCTGTGTAGCATTGTTTTGACCAGACAGACTTCCTCCTCTTCGACAAGTTAACCTGAGATTTTCTGCCAATTTCTGCTGGTTGTTAAGTCTCATAGGCCTGTTTTCTTTTCATATAAGAAATTTCCTGATTCATCTTATTCCTTCCTTCTGACACCAGCCTCTCCTGCAGCTTCCCTAACCCGCGAATAGTTGACTCTCAGCCAAGCAGGATTCATCCGTGCCGCTAACTCTTTCTCCAGCAAGAATCCGACTTCTACTTCCCTTCCCGGATACGTTCTGACACCCGTTCCCCTAGTCTGGTCCCTTTATCTCCTTCTAAACGCCTTAAAGAACTTCTGCCCTGAAATGAGGAGGGCGTCCACTTCTTCCGTCTTCTTCTTTTATGAAGAGCCAAAGGGTTTTCCTCCATTCCTTTTTTCCTCTAGGCTCGATGTATCTTTCAGGTTATGAGGAGAAAAGAGGTTGACTGACCCTCTACCCCGGCGACTCTCTACTACATCTCCTTTTCTTTACTGCTTCGCTACGGTCCTCCTCCATTATCATCGACATATCCTCCTTTTTTATGTGGCGCTCCGATACTTGATGGCCTTTCCTTTGCCTACTCCACCCACCGTAGTAAATCTTATCTTTTGACATATGTCATCAGCTTTCCAAGTCCAGTCCGTAGAAAAGACCCGCGATTTTCTTACAGATAGGATCTCTCACCTCGAGTCCTTTTTTCCGTTCTACCTCTAGTCTTCTATCGATGGATCGAGTCAGGCGTCATCTAATCTCCCTCCTCCCCAACCCCGTTTCCGCGGTTTAGAGAAGCAGGGGAAAACCTCTTTTCCATTTTGTTTCTCGCTCTTTCTTCCCTGCTGTTCCAAGGATCCTTTCTCTGGCGAAGAACTCCATTTCCCCAACCGGATCCCTCTCCTCTCCGAACACCCTCCCCCCACTCTTCCTAACTAGCTCCCTCTCCACCCCCTTCCCCTCCTCCCCCCCCCCGTCCCCCCTACCCCCTCCCCCCCCCTCGCTCTCCCCCCATCACCTACCTCCCCCCTGCCCTCCTCCTGCTACACCCCCCATTAACCCCTCAATACCTTCTATCTTCTCATCTTCCCTCTCACCTTCCTTCCTCCACCTCTCCGACCTTTTTACCCCCAGACCCCCCCTCTCATCCGGCTTTTCGACCCTCCCGACACCACCCCCACCCCCATTTCCCCATCCCCCCATTACCCCCACTTCCTATCCCAACACTTTTCCTCCCATTTCCAACCCTGTCTCCCTTTCCCCTTCCCCGTAGCTCTCCTCCCCGCCCCCCACCCCCCCCTAATCAAACCCTCTTTCCCCCTATCTCCCCCCAGTCCCTCCAACCGCGCCCTTTCCCCCTTCTCCTCACTCCCCCCCCTACCCCCCCTCACTCACCATCCTTACAACCCTCACACAGTTCCTCCTTCGTTCCCTCCCTCCCTCCCCCTATCTCCCCTCCTAACCCCCTTCCCTCACCCTCCCCTCCTCCCCCTTTCCTACCTCCCTAATATACACACTCTCTCCACCACCCCTCATCATCCTTCCACCTCCTCCGCTTCCTCACCCCTATCTCGTTCTTCCCTCTTGAAAACCCCCCCCTCCATCCATTCCCCCCCTCAACCCCCTTTCCCCCCTCCTCCTCTCTCCCCCCCCTCCACCCACCCTCTTAACCATTAGAGAAAGGCTTTCTTTTCCCTTCCTCGTAAAATGAGACCAGACCGCTATTTTTTCTAGACAATACCTCTCTGCTTAAGACCCACAGTAGCATCTGTTCTGACCCAGCCAGAATCTCTACTTACCCTTCCTGGGAAAAGAACTATCCTTTTCCTGCAAGTAGCGTTAATATCTTCCAATTCACCTCTCTCTCTGATCAACTGCCTCCTGACTGTACTTTACCTATTTTTACCGGTTGATATAGGGATCTACCCTAACCAGTACCTTTCTTCTCTTTCTTTCGATCAGTCTTTTACCTTTCGGAGGTATTCTTTCTTCAACACCTCTTGGTTCTTCCTCCGACCCTGAACCCTCTCCTCTATCAGAGGAAAACTATGATTGACCTGTTTAATCTTATTCAACGCATCTTACAATGTGGAAGGCCCATAAAGCATCAGTTTTTCATCTTGTTTGGCCTTTTCTCTTCTCTCACCGTACTTTGGATTTTCCCTTTTCTCTTAGATTATCCTTTGGATTTCGTACGTTTTCTTCTAGCCTGATTTTCTCTTCGCCTTTTCGCCCGGACATGCATCCTTCTTCTCCTTTCTTCGATCATTGTATCTAGTTTAGGAAGTCTCTCTAGTATGTTAGCCTTCCTTTCTTTAGGCTCTCCTCCCTTTTCTCGCAAATTCACCCCCTTTAACATATTCCTATTTTCCGGCCCTTCTCGCCCTTAATACCTCTACATTTTACAACTTAGAGAGATCATGTTCTTCTGACCCTTCCTGTGGTAAACCGAGTATCCCTTTTCATCTTGACAATCTCTCTATCTTCCATTTCTCCCATTTCCCTTTGTGCTCCTTGACAATTTCTTTTTCCCTCACATTCGAGTGAAATCTTCACTACTTGGCATGAACTTTTTCTATCAACCTGCCAACTATCTTTCGCCCCAGTCCATCCTTTCTCCTCACCATTGTTCTTCAAGATCCAGTTACTCTCTTTGTAGCGGTCATCTCCTAACTTCGCTCTCCTCATAAGCTGCTTCTCTCTTTACTCCAACCAAC